>Ga0065723_100044_pt1 | contig 69919 bp, 60 predicted proteins | sample TheenrcuSG05Z960_FD_59110 | JGI IMG/M metagenome (GOLD analysis project Ga0065723, IMG submission 59110) | Thermophilic enrichment culture from UC Davis - Sample SG0.5Z960 | ecosystem: Engineered > Solid waste > Grass > Composting > Bioreactor | place: USA: University of California, Davis
TCTACGAGACGCTGGTCACCGACTACATCGATCCGATCGATCCCGGCCGCCTCATGCGCAAAGGGATCGACGCCATGCTGGCCGAGCTGGACCCGTACACTACGTTTTTCGACGAGGCGGACCGGGGCGAGATCGAGCTGCTGACGCGCGGTCGCTACGGCGGCGTCGGATTGAATGTGGGCCTTCGTAACGGCCGGCTTACGGTGCTGGCCCCCATCGAGGGGACGGCTGGCTATCGCCAGGGTATTCGAACGGGCGACATCATCACACACATCGACGGCCAGCCCACCGACGGCCTGTCGCTGGAGACGGTACGCCAGATGCTGCGCGGCCAACCGGGCACCACGGTCACGCTGACCATCGAGCGCGAAGGGGAGCCGCTGCCGCTCCAGTTCGTGCTGACGCGCGAAGAGGTTCAGCTCAAAAACGTCACGTACGTCGGCTTTCTGAACGACGACACGACGGAAGGACTGGGCTACATCCGGCTGGAGCGGTTCGCGCTGGGCGCCAGCGAAGAGGTGCGCCGGGCCATTGAACAACTCCGGGCGGCGGGTCCGCTGCGGGGCCTGGTGCTGGACCTGCGCGACAACCCGGGCGGCCTGCTGGAAGCGGCCGTCGAGGTGGCCGGGCTGTTCGTGCCACAGGGTGCCCCGATCGTTTCGACACGGGGCCGCACGCCGGACCGCACACGGGTCTATCGCAACGAGTCGGCTCCGCTCTATCCCGATCTACCGCTGGTGGTGCTGGTGAACGAACTCAGCGCTTCGGCCAGCGAGATCGTGGCCGGGGCCATCCAGGACCTGGATCGCGGTCTGATCGTCGGGACGAACACCTACGGCAAGGGCCTCGTGCAGATCATCCGTCCGCTCCCGTACAACACGGCGCTCAAGCTGACCACCGCCGCCTACTACACGCCCAGCGGCCGCAGCATCCAGGCCATCGACTACAGCCGGCACGACGGCCACGGCCAGCTCGTGCCCGACTCGCTCCGGCGCACCTACTACACACGCAATGGCCGCGTCGTACGCGACGGCCACGGCATCGAGCCCGACGTGGTGGTCGTACCACCGGAGCCCGGTCCGCTCGAAGCCGCGCTGCGTCGCCAGGCTGCCTTCTTCTTCTTTGCCAACCACTACGTGGCCCGGCATCCGGAGCCGCCCACGCCGGACGTCCGGGTGGACGATCGCATCCTGCAGGAATTCCGGGCCTGGCTGAACAGCCAGCATTTCGATTACCAGATTGCCCCTGAGCACACGCTGGCCTCGCTGGAAACACAGCTGGAAGCGGCCGACTACATGCAGGCACTGGCGGCATTGCAGAACGTCCGTGACGCGCTGACCCAGGCAAAAAAGGCAGCGTTCGAGCGCGAAGTCGAAGCGTTGCGTCGTCAGATTCGCCAGGAGCTGCTGGCCCGCTACCTCTCGCCGGAACAACGCACGCGCTACCTGCTGGCCGACGATCCGGTCGTGCAGCGGGCGGCCGAACTGCTTCGTGACACCCGGACCTACGCGGCCCTGCTGTCCCCGAACTGATGCAACCGACCTACCTGTTGCTTCTGCTGGGCATCGGGCTGCTGGGCGGCTTCCTGGCGGGCCTGATCGGCGTCGGCGGCGGGATCGTCTTTGCCCCTGTACTTTTCTTTTACTTCCAGGCCGTCGGCATCCCGGCGTCGGTAGTCACCCCGTTGACGCTGGGTACCAGTCTGTTCTGCACGCTGCTGGCCTCGCTCAGCAGCGCCTGGTTTCAGTACCGGCGACAGGCCGTCGTGCCCGCCGTAGCGCTCGGCGCTGGGCTGTTCAGCGCGCTGGCCATTACGCTCACCACGCGCTACGTCACCACCCAGCCCTGGTACAACGGAACGGCCTTCCGGCTGGTCTTCGGACTCGTACTGCTGGCGGTCGCGCTGCGTATGCTGCGCGGTGAGGCGCACAATCCGGGCACCACGACCACCTTTCGTCTGCGCTGGCCTGTGCTGGCGGGCGCCGGGACGGTGGCCGGCGCCGTGGCTGCTGCGGCCGGCGTGGGCGGCGGCATCATCCTCGTGCCCCTTTACCATCGGCTGCTGGGCCTTCCCATGCACCGGGCGGTCGGCACCTCCAGCGCCACGATCGTGCTGATCTCGCTGGTGGGGATTTTCAGCTATGCACTCGCCTCACCTGCTGCCCCGATCGGCATGCCCACGCTGGGCCATGTGGATGTGCTGCATGGACTGCTGCTGGCCGTGCCCGCCACCATCAGCGCCCGCTTCGGCGTGCAGACCGCCCATCGCCTCCGCACCGTCTGGCTCCGCCGCATCTTCGCCGTGCTGGCCATCTTCATCGCCGGCCGCCTGCTGCTGCAGGCTTTGAGCCAGATCTGGTAAGCCATCTTCTGGAGCTGCGCCAGAACTAACTACTGGAAAATCCAATGCTGCTACCTGCTTCCCAGCCTTTCCGGCTAATCTAAAGCAGGTTTCACCTTCACGTCGAAATTCCGATGGGCATTTTATCCTGGATTGTGATGGGATTGCTGGCGGGCGCGCTGGCGAAATGGATCATGCCGGGCAAAGACCCGGGCGGCATCATCGTAACCATTCTCATTGGCATTGTCGGGGCCCTGATCGGTGGCTTCCTGGCCGGGCTGCTGGGTATCGGAGAAGGACGGGCCGTCGATTTCGACTTGGGTAGTCTGATTCTGGCCGTAATCGGAGCGTTGATTTTGCTCTGGCTTTATCGCAAGGTTGCAGGCCGTCCCGCCTGACCCTATCCCATCACCAGCACAGCGGCGCCCTGGAGCTGGCCTTCGCGCAACCGGCGGAGTGCCTCGTTGGCCTCTTCCAGCGGGAAACACGTGACCTCGGTACGTACGGGAATGGTGGGCGCCAGCTTCAGGAATTCCTCGCCATCCTGGCGCGTCAGGTTGGCCACCGAGCGAATGACGCGCTCCTCCCAGAGGAGCCGATAGGGAAACGAGGGGATGTCGCTCATGTGGATCCCGCCGCACACCACCACGCCGCCCTTATCCACCGAGCGCAACGCCTCGACCACCAATGCGCCTACCGGTGCGAAGATCAACGCGGCATCGAGCGGCTCCGGCGGACGCTCCGTCGAGGCACCGGCCCAGACGGCTCCCAGTTTTCGGGCAAAATCCTGCGCGGCCGTGTCGCCGGGCCGGGTGAAGGCGTAGACCTGCTGGCCGCGGGCCACGGCCACCTGGATGATCAGATGCGCGGCCGCGCCAAAGCCGTACAGACCCAGGCGCTCGACGTGCGGTCCGGCCAGCCGGTAGGTGCGGTAGCCAATCAACCCGGCACACAGCAGCGGTGCCGCGTGCGGCGCGTCGTACACGTCGTCGGGGAGTGAATAGCAGTAGTCGGCAAGAGCCGTGGTGAACTCGGCAAAGCCACCGTCGCGCGTGTAGCCGGTGAAGCGGGCATTCGGACACAGGTTCTCCTGGCCGCGACGGCAGTAGCGGCACGTTCCGCATGTTTCGGCCAGCCAGGGCACGCCCACGCGGTCGCCTTCCCGAAAGCGGGTCACGCCTTCCCCCAATCGAACCACCCGCCCCACAATCTGGTGGCCCGGGATCAGCGGCAGCTTGGGCTCGGGCAACTCGCCATCCACGATGTGCAGATCGGTGCGGCACACGCCGCACGCTTCCACCCGAAGCAACACTTCGCCCGGGCCGGGTGCGGGCACGGGCAGTTCGCGAAGCACGAGCGGGCGTCCGGGGGCCCCCAGCACCATGGCCCGCATGGTAGCAGGCAGCGCACGCGTCATGACCGTCCTCAATCCATCTGGGCCAGCAGTTCTGCAAAGACGGCGTTTGTCCAGCCGAAGCCGATCTCGTTCGACGTATAGCCGTAGCGCAACGCCACGTCGGAGCGGCGCTGCACCACGTCGTACTTCTCCAGGATCACGCCGGTTCGCTCGAAGTCTTCCACGATCATCGACACGAACTTGGCCGTGAGCCGGTCGGCCGCCTCGTCGTAGCCATAGCGACGGAGGCCTTCGACGGCAATCAGGTAGAGCGGGGCCCAGCCGTAGGGCGCATCCCACTGGCTCCCGCTGATGTGTGTGCTGGTGAGCAGGCCGCCGGGCGCCTCCAACAAATACAGGTTAGTCGCCACGCGGGCCGCCTGCTCGGGCGAGGCCATGCCCACCCAGAGCGGATAGAACGTGGTGGCGAACACGTAATCGCTGCGACGCCCCGTCCGAAAGTTGTAGTCGAAGTACAGGCCGCGCTCGGGATCCCACAGGTAGCGATCGACCCGTTCGCGCCGCGCCTCGGCCCGGGCGCGCCATGCGGCGGCGGCCGCCGTGTCGCCCAGGATTTCGTGAATGCGGGCCAGGTCCGTCTCCATCCGGTACAGCAGGGCGTTCAGCCCCACCGGCGCATAGTGGATGATGTCCACACTGAACGGCCCGAAGCGATTGGACGGATCGAAGCCCGACTCGCGCATCGAGCGGTCGCCCTTGTAGAAAAGCGGCGTCAGCGAATCGGCCTCGGCCACGTAGTAGAGCGATTCGTCGTAGGCCGTTACCTCATGCGTGCGGTAGTATTCGCGAACGCGATCGTAGTGCGTGCGCCCCTGCGCGTCGCGCTCGCCGACCACCACTTCGGGCGCCGGCCCTTCGCCCAGATCGTAGTAGCGCGAAAGTCCCGTCTCGCCGGCCAGATGGGGCGGTGTGGTCCAGTAGGCGTAGTAGCGCTCGATGAGCGGGGCGGCCGCGGCCAGCCAGTCGCGGTCCTGCGTGTGTTCGTAAACGGCCAGCACCATGGCGCTCAGGAACGGCGGCTGTGAGCGCGTCAGGTAGTAGGTACGGTTGGCGTTGAGCACCTTGCCGTAGTGGCGCACCTGATAAAGATGGTTGTCCGTCATGGCCTTCGCCAGGTCGATGCGCCCGTCACGCAACAACCCCACCACGATGAAATAGCTGTCCCAGCCGTACATCTCGTTGAAACGGCCGCCCGGCACCACGTACGGTTCCGGCAGATAGAGCAAGCCGTGTGGGTGGATTTCATCCAGATGGGCCACCGGATCCTCGGGCAACACGCGCAGCACGATCTGCTGCAGCACCGAGTCGGGCAATTCCTGCTGAAGCCGATGCCACACCGCCGCCGAGTCTTCCGTGGCGGCGATATAGAGCGGCCAGGGCGTGCCGGGTTCGTGTTCGATCTTGGGATCCTGCACGGCCGCCAGCAGGTCACGGTGCGAGCGCGTCAACACGTCCCAGCTCTGGCGGATGTAGGCGCGCACCGCTTCGATGCGCTCGGCCGAGGGCAGCGGCACATGGCAGGCGGCCCGGTCCTGCGCCCGAAGCGTCGGGGTCAGACCGAGTAGCAGAATGGATAACCAGACGGCTCGAAATCGCATGGCTTGCTCCGGATTGGTTTGTGCCTCAGTAGCGTGCCGGCGCGCGGGCGGCCTCCAGGGCTTTCTGGATGAAGGCGCGCAGGTCGTCGTTGGCCGTAGCCAGATCTTCGTCGCGCAGGTACATCATGTGACCGCTGCGGTAGCCCTTGAAGAAGAGCCGGTCGCGCAGTTTGCCGCTCGGATCGAGCTGCCACAGCGTGTACTTGGCCGAGAAGTAGTCGGTCCCGCCGTCGAAGTAGCCGGCCTGCACCAGCACGTGCAGATAAGGGTTCTGTGCCATAGCGCGCCGGAGCTGCTCGCCGGTTTCGTCGCCCTCCCGGTTCCAGGGACGCACCGGCCCGAAGATCCAGTATTCCAGGTCGGTGCGGAAGCCCAGCACCTCACGCAGGTAGTAGTTGATGGCCGGCGTGAAGGCGTGATTCCAGGCGCTGAGCGCCGGATCATGGTCGAAGCGCTCGCCGCCGGCCTGGCGATCGATGCCCCGGTAGCGCGAGTCCAGCCGGCCGATGGTGAGCCCTTCGTCGCGTAGCAGTTCCTTCCAGAAGACGTTGCGCGGCACGGCCAGGTTGTACTGGAGCACCACCGCCTCGGAAAGGCCCGCGTAGGTGGCCACACGACGGGCGATCTCACGCCGACGTTCCGGTTCCAGAAAGCCGCCCCGCACCAGCGCGGGCAGGTACTCCTCCACGGTGAACGTCTCCACCTCCGGAAGCAGGTCTTCCAGGTCACGCTGCTGGAGCTCGGGCGCCAGCTTCCGGTGATACCAGGCGGCTGCGGCGTAGTAGGGCAGCAGCAGCGCCTGGCCTACCGGACCGTCCCGCTCGATGCCCAGGCCGGTGGGCGAGACCAGGATGACGCCGTTCAGATACATCCAGTGGCGCTCCTGCAACGCGCCGGCCAGCCCCGCCACGCGCGTCGTGCCATAGCTCTCGCCGATCAGGAATTTGGGGGAGCGCCAGCGATCATGTCGGCTCACCCAGGCCGCGATCCAGTCGGCCAGGTAGGTCACGTCCTCGTTCACCCCGAAGAATTGCCGCCGGTCCACCGTGTCGCTCAGAATGCGCGAAAAGCCCGTGTTGACGGGGTCCACGTAGACGATGTCGGCCACATCCAGAATGGAATGCGGGTTTTCCTCAATGCCGTAAGGCTGAATCGGGAAGCCCTCCGGGTCGATGTGCACGCGGCGCGGACCGGTATAGCCGATGTGCATCCAGACCGAAGCCGAGCCGGGTCCGCCGTTGAACGAGAAGATCAGAGGCCTTCGGGCGCGGTCCTGCACATCCTCCCGCTCGTAGTACACGTAGAACATTGTGGCAATCGGCCGTCCCCCTTCGTCCCAGACCGGTTGCATGCCGGCCTCGGCCCGATAGGGAATGCGCTGGCCCTTCACGGTGATCGTGTGGCGGGTGACCACGGTGGTATCGATCGGCGGTCGCCGGAGCTGCGCCTCGGCCGCCACGGCTACCAGCCATCCTATCAGGATAAAAATGGCTATGCGCTGCATGGTCTCTGGACTTTACTCGTGTGATGCCGACAATATCCAGCGCCTGAATTTTTCCTGCAATGCGCTGGTCGGGGAAATCCCTGTCACATTCGCCTGCAATTTTTTTTGCCCATCCAGGAACCCCCGCTTCGGCCATCCGTTGAGGCTATCGTTAACGTTACTTTACACGACGTCACCTCCTGCGGTCTGGCCGCTTCCGGGTTGCTCTTCACGGGTACTGCGGGTTTCGGTTTGCGCTGCGCGAGGCGACACAACACCAAAGGTATCATGGCTCAACGAGGACGCGTCAAGTGGTTCAACATCGACAAAGGCTACGGCTTTATCGAACCCAATGACGGCAGCAAGGACGTATTCGTCCACCGCAACAACGTGCCCGGTCTTGGCTGGGACGAAGGGCTTCGCGAAGGCGAAGAGGTTTCCTACGAGGTCGAGCGCACGCCCAAAGGGCTCAGCGCGATGAACGTCGAACGCCTCTCGCGGTCGTCCGAACTGTTCTAACCACGCCATCAACGCGTGACGATAAACGCCCGGTCTGCAAAGACCGGGCGTTTTTTTGTTCAGACCGATCTGTTGCAGGTTCGTCAAAAACCCGTCCGAACCTGTGTCCGCCTCTCCCATTGATGTACCATGCATGGTTGAACAAATAAAACGGGAGGCAACTATGGGACGCGTTCTGTTCGTCGTCACGAATCATAGCGAACTGGGTAACACAGGGCAGAAGACGGGCTATTATCTGTCGGAGGTGGCCCACCCGTTCCACGTGCTGCACGAGGCCGGCTACGAGATCGACTTCGTCAGCCCGAAGGGCGGCAAGGCCCCCATGGACCCGAAGAGCTACAAGCTGGACGACCCGATCAACAAGGCCTTCTGGGAAACGCACGGCAAGCGGCTGGATGAGACGCTGGCGCCCGAGCAGGTCGATCCGTCCCGTTACGTGGCAATCTTCTACGCGGGCGGCCACGGCACGATGTGGGATTTTCCCGAAAGTGAAGCAATCGCCCGTATTGCCGCCAGCATCTACGAGCGGGGCGGCGCCATCGGGGCCGTGTGCCACGGGCCGTCCGGCCTGATCCCGATCAAGCTGTCCAACGGGCGGCCGCTCGTCGAAGGACGCCGGATCAACTCGTTCACGAACGAAGAGGAGCAGGCCGTCCAGCTGGACAAGGTCGTGCCCTTCCTGCTGGAGACGCGTCTGAAGGAGCTGGGGGCCATCCACGTGTCGGTGAAGAACTTTGCAGCCCACGTGGAGGTGGACGATCGGATCGTGACGGGCCAGAACCCGGCCTCGGCCGAAGGGGTGGGCCGCGCGCTCGTCGAAGTCCTGAATCGCCTGAGCGTGCCGGCCTGAGGGCCGCACACCTGACCCGGCAGCCGGCCGGATGTCCCTCCGGGGCATCCGGCCTTTTTGATTAAAAGCCGGGCAAGGCGAATCCCGCGGCCGGGGCTGGCGTTCGCCTACCGCAACGCTTCGGAAAAAAACCGCACCGCCGGGCATGGAAGGTCCTGCGTTCGTGCCCGCCTACAACCGCCCGAAAAAGCCGGGCATCTGGATGAACTTCGACAACACGGTGTCCATCTACCACGTGGTGGGCCCCGACGATACGTTCGAAGACGCCGCGCAGGCGCTCTTCCGGCTGCTGCGCGAAGCGCAGGAGCGCTTTCCCGACTGGCCGCGCCTGCTCTTTCTGGACATCGTCGGGCACGAAGGCGACCGGGCCGGCTTCGACGACGACTTTTTCGAGTTTCAGCAGGACTTTCTGTTCTCGACACTGGCGCCGTTCGTGACCGCGCTCGACACGCCGCTGACCGGTCCGCTGCTCAATCCGGCCCCCCAGCGCAACGACCTCCCGGACCGCCTCGTCATCCGCACCCCGGGAGCGAATTAATCCACGGCCGTCTCCGGCAACCACTCGATCCGCACGGGCACCGTCCCACTGCGCACCATCCCCAGGGCACGGGCGGCGGCATACGACACGTCAATAATCCGACCCGGGACGTGCGGTCCCCGATCGTTGATGCGCACCACCACAGAGCGGCCATTTCGGAGATTGGTCACGCGCACGCGTGCGCCAAAAGGCAACGTGGGATGCGCGGCCGTCAGCGCCTCGGGATCAAACGCCTCGCCACTGGCCGTTCGCTGCCCGGCCCATCGCGCACCATAGTAACTGGCCCGACCTTCTGCCACATAAAGCGCTACCTGCAGCGTATCCGGTCCCGGCCCGCGCCGCGCTTCCGGAGTCGGCACGCGTCCGGCCACCAGCGCCAGCAAGCCGATCCAGAGTCCCCAGAAAAGCAGCCGTCCGTGCTGCATAGCGCTCCGCCGTGCTTAGCGTTTCGAGCGTCCTACGTCGTGCCGACTTTCAGGATTCAGGCTTGCGCTTCCGCGTCGCAGGTCGTAAGCTTGGGTGCCGGCCTTCTGCTTTTGCCTGAACGAGTTATGCTGGTGCAGGACGTCATGCAGCGTCCGGTGCAGACCATCGCACCGGACGCCACGCTCGCGGCCGCTTATCGGCTGATGCAGGAGCGTGCCATCCGCCACCTGCCCGTCGTCGACGAAGGGCGTCTGGTGGGCATCGTCACCGACCGGGATCTGCGCCTGGCCACCAGTGCGCTGCACCCCCATCCGTTTCCACCGGATGCCCGGGTCGCCTCGGTCATGCAGCGCCGCGTGGTCACCGCCGCGCCGCTCGATCCGGTGGAAGAAGCGGCCCGTCTGATGCGCATGCGCCGCATCGGTTGCCTGCCCGTACTCGACGGCGACGAACTGGTGGGCATCGTTACCGTAACCGACCTGCTCGAGGCGCTTTTGCGCCTGAGCGGCGCCGACCGCCCCAGCGGCCGGATCGAAGTGCGCCTGGCACACACGCCCGGTCGCCTGGCCGCCCTGGCCTCGGCCGTGGCCGCCCACCACGTGAACATCCTTTCCATTCTTTCCTGCCCGGAATCGTCCGAATGGCTGCGCGTGGTGCTGCGCGTCGATACGAACCGGACACACCCGCTGGCCGACGCGCTCCGACAGGAAGGCTTCGAAGTCATCTGGCCCCCGCACAAACCGTGGTCTCCGTCGTCTATCACCCCGACTACCTGACCTACTGCTTCGGCCCGGAGCACCCGTTCAGCCCGGTGCGCCTGGAAATGCTCTGGACGCTCCTGGAGGCGCTGGGCTGCACGCCGACGCCGATCCGACCGCCGGAGGCTACCCGCGAAGAGGTGCTCCGCGTGCACGCCGAGGACTACGTGGCGCGCGTCGAGGCGGCCTCGCGCGGCGAATCGGTGCCCGATGCCGAGGCGTTCGGCCTCGACACACCCGACGTGCCCGTGTTTCCCGACATGGACCGGGCCGCCCGTGTGCTGGTAGGCGGCACGCTGCACGGCGCCCGCCTGATCGCCGATGGCCGGGCCACTACCGTGCTCCAGCTCGGCGGTGGCTTTCACCACGCCCACCCGGCCCGCGCCTCGGGCTTCTGCGTCTACAACGACCTGTCCATCGCCATCCGGGCGCTGACCGACGCCGGACTGCGCGTGGCCTACATCGACATCGACGTCCACCACGGCGACGGTGTGCAGGCCATCCACTACCGGGAAGACACGGTGCTGACGATCAGCCTGCACGAAACCGGCCAGTATCTGTTTCCGGGCACAGGCTTCATCGACGAGATCGGCGAGGGCCGCGGCCAGGGCTTTTCGCTGAACGTGCCGCTTCAGCCGTTTACCGACGACGAAAGCTACCTGGAGGTCTTCGAGCGCGTCGTGCCTCACGCGCTCGTGATGTTTCGGCCCGACGTGCTCGTTGTCCAGTGCGGCGCCGACGCCCACTTTCAGGACCCGCTGGCCGACCTGCTGCTCTCGACGCGCGCCTACGAGCAGCTCTTCCGACGCCTGAAGGCGCTGGCCGACGAACATACCGGCGGCCGTGCACTCTTTACGCTGGGCGGCGGCTACGACTTCGACGCCACGGTACGCGTCTGGGCCCTGCTGTATCTGGTCCTGCAGGACCGACCGTTTCCGGAGCGGCTTCCTCTTAGCTGGCGCATCGAATGGGAACAGCGCCTGGAGCGTCCCCTTTCAACCATGCTGCACGACACGGCCCGGCCGCTCACGCTCACGCCCGAACGCCGCCGCCAGATCGCCCAGCAAAACCTGCACACGGCTCGACGCCTCATGGACACCCTCGCCTATTACTGGTACTGAAAAACGCAACCCGCCATGGCCGAACGTCCACTCCTGGGAGGCCTCGAAGCCGGCGGCACCAAGTTCGTCTGCGCCGTCGGGACCGGCCCGGACGACATCCGGGCGCTCGAACGCTTTCCCACCACGACGCCCGAGGAAACGCTCGGCCGCGTGATCGACTTCTTCCGGCGTCAGCCCGAGCCGATTGCGGCACTGGGCATTGGCTCGTTCGGCCCCGTCGATCCCGATCCAGGCTCGCCCACCTACGGCTACATCACGACCACGCCGAAGCCCGGCTGGGCGCACACCGACGTGGCGGGCACGCTGCGCCGCGCGCTGAACGTGCCCGTGGCCTTCGACACCGACGTGAACGCCGCCGCCCTGGGCGAGCAGCGCTGGGGGGCCGGGCGCGGCCTGCACACGTTCGTCTACCTCACGATCGGCACGGGCATCGGCGGCGGGGTCATCGTCAACGGCCGGCGCCACCACGGCCGCCAGCATCCCGAGATCGGCCACCTGTTCGTGCCCCGCCTGCCCGGCGACGATCGCCCCGGCCACTGCCCCTTCCACGGCGACTGCCTCGAGGGACTGGCCTCCGGACCGGCCATCGCGGCCCGGTGGGGCCGACCGGCTCCGGAACTTCCTCCCGAGCATCCGGCCTGGGACGAAGTGGCCCATTACCTGGCCTTCGGGCTGGCCAACCTGATCCTGACGCTCTCGCCCCAACGTCTCATCCTGGGGGGCGGTGTCATGCACCAGACGCACCTGTTTCCGCGCATCCGCCACCACGTGGCCGCCTGCATCAACGGCTATGTAGCGCTGCCCGACCTCGACACGTTCATCGTCCCGCCGGCGCTTGGCGACCGCGCCGGCGTGCTGGGTGCCCTCGCCCTGGCCGAAGAAGTGGTGCCCTGGCCTTAAGTATGGAATCCTCTGAATCGCTACGTGGTAAGCAGAAAAAACAACACCCCGTCTTTTAGAAGCTATGGATGTGCTTGGCTCGGCAAAGGTGAATCGGAGGGTCTTTGAAGTTACATCGCTTTTCGAGCAGACCGATGAAAAGCGTTTCTGGCTGACACGTACTCCTGCGGAACGACTGCAGGCGGTTGAACTTATGCGCCAGGTTCTCTATGGCTACGATCCATCTACCGTCCGACTTCAAAGAGTTCTTGAGATTACTCAACGCGGCTCAGGTTGAGCGTCTTCACTACCGCCATTGACGCCGCACTTCTCACTCCACCCATCGGTACACGCGCACGTAGTCGACCACGAGCTGGGCCGGGAAGGCTTCCGGATCGACGCCCTGCTGGCCGCCCCAGGTGCCGCCGACCGCAATGTTCATGATCAGGTGGAACGGCTGATCGAAGGGCCAGTGGCGCCAGTCGGCATCGGGGTTGGTCAGGCGCTCGTTCGGGAAGCGATAGTAGAGCGAATCGTCCACAAACCAGCGAATCTCCTCGGGCGTCCACTCGATCGCATAAACGTGGAAGTCCGTGCGGGCGGTGGGTACCCGGATGCTTCCGCCCCGCTGCGTACCCAGCAGGTGGTTATAGGCCTTCGTGTGAACGGTACCGTGCACCACATCGGGATTGAAGCCGACGTGCTCCATGATGTCGATCTCGCCGTTGTCGGGCCAGTAGGCGCTGCCGTAGGTCTGGCGATCCGGAAGCATCCAGATGGCCGGCCAGGTGCCCCGTCCCGAAGGAAGCCGAGCTCGAATCTCGAAGCGCCCGTAGGTCCACGACGCCTTTCCGCGCGTCACCAGCCGGGCCGATGTATACTCACGCCCTTCGTAGGGCTCATGCCGCGCCTCGATGATGAGCACACCCCCGCCCACGCGGGCGTTTTCGATCCGCGCCCGCGTGTAGTACTGCAACTCCTGGTTACCCCAGCCGTGACCGCCCACGTCGTAATCCCACTTTTCCGGATCCGGAAGTCCGCTGTAATCGAACTCGTCGGACCAGACCAGCTCCCAGTGGGGCGCTTTGTCCGATCTGTCGCTTCCCAGCATCGAGCACCCGATCAGGACGCTCAGCAGAAATGCAGTCCGGCGCATCATTTTCTTCAATTTGATCAGAGGCATGGTACACATCAAAACGTCTCCGGTCAAGCCCGCAAGCTCCATCTCGATGTTGCATTCGTTAACCGATCTGTCCTATCTTGGTTAACATGAAGGAAGTGGCGTTGCTGGCCTGTCTGGACGAGACGTTCACGAGCGGAGCGCTGCTGGCGCGGCGGCTGGGGCTGAGCCGCGTGGCCGTCTGGAAGCAGGCCCACCGATTGCAGGAAGCCGGCTACCCGATCGAAGTCGTGCAGGGCCGGGGCTATCGGCTACGACCGGGGAGTCCCGCCCCGCACCTGCTGCAACCGCTCCTGCAGGGACGCTTTGGCCGGGCCTACCGTTATCTGGGCCGCACCACAAGCACCCAGGACGAGCTGCGGGCCTGGGCCGAGGCGGGCGCGCCCGAAGGAGCCGTCGTGCTGGCCGAGCAGCAGACCGGCGGCCGGGGCCGGCGTGGCCGTCCGTGGATCAGTCCGCCGGGCGCCGGGCTGTACTTTTCGGTGCTGCTGCGCCCCCGCCTGCCGCTGACCGAGTTGCTGCGGCTGTCGCTGGCGGCTGGCGTGGCGCTGGCCGAAACGGCCGAAGTGGGCGGCCTCAAGTGGCCCAACGACCTGCTGGCACCCGACGGCCGCAAGCTGGCGGGCGTGCTGCTGGAGGCCGACCTGCGCGGCGAGGAAGTCCGGTACATCCTGCTGGGCATCGGCCTGAACGTGCACGAAGCCCCGCTGCCGCCCGAAGCCGCCTTCCTCGAAGCCTACCGGTCCGGCCTGCGGCGTGTGGACCTGCTGGCGCGGCTGCTGGCCCGCCTGGAGCACTGGTACGACCGCCTGGCCGATGCCGGGGCCGTGCGCGACGCCTGGCGCCGCTTCAGCTACACGCTGGGCCGCACGGTACGCATCGAGACCCCGGCCGGACCGGTGGAAGGACTTGCCGAAGACATCGAGCCCTCCGGAGCGCTCCGCGTGCGTCTGCCCGACGGCACACGTCGGACGGTTTCGGCCGGCGACGTCGCCCTCCTGCAACCCGTTGCTACCAACCCCTGACCAACCCGTAGCCGACACCATGGAAATCGCCTGGGATCAACTGGTGGCCGACGCGCTCGAAGACCGGCCGCCCACATGCGACGTAGCCCGCGCGCTTTTGCAACTTCCCGATGAAGAGACGCTGCGACTCGTCGAGGCGGCCTGGCGTGTGCGTCGGCACTTTTTCGGCAACCGCGTCAAGGTCAACGTGTTGCTCAACGCCCAGAGCGGCATCTGTCCGGAAGACTGCCACTACTGCTCCCAATCGCGCATCTCGAAGGCGCCGATTCCGCGCTACCGCATGCTGTCGGTCGAAGAAATCCTCGACCGCGCGCGCAAGGCCCATGCGGCCGGCGCCCAGCGCTTCTGCATCGTGACCTCGGGCCGCGGGCCCCATCGGCGCGAGCTGGAAACGGTGCTCGAAGCCACCCGCCGCATCAAGGCCGAACTGCCGCTGGAGATCTGCGCCTGCATGGGCATTCTGGACGAAGAGCAGGCGCGCCAGCTCAAAGAAGCCGGCGTGGACGCCTACAATCACAACCTGAACACGAGCCCGCGCCACTACGCGCGCATCTGTTCGACGCACACCTTCGAGGATCGCGTCCGTACCGTGCAGACCGCCCTGAAAGCGGGGCTGCAGACCTGCACAGGCGTCATCCTGGGCATGGGCGAAACCGACGAGGACGTGCTTGACATGGCCTACGCGCTGCGCGAGGCCGGCGCCACGTCGATCCCGGTCAACTTTCTGATTCCGATCAAAGGCACGCCGCTGGGCGACGGCCAGACCGTCCGCCACCTGACACCCTGGGCCTGCCTGCGCTACCTGTCGGTCTTCCGGTTCGTCAACCCGAAAGCGGAGATCCGGGCCTCGGCCGGGCGCGAGCTGCACCTGCGGAGTCTGCAACCGCTGGCGCTCATGGTGGCCAATAGCCTGTTCCTGGGCGACTACCTGACCGAACAGGGACAGGCGGCCGAGGCCGACTGGCAGATGATCGAAGACCTGGGCTTCGTGCCCGAAACGCCCCAACCGGCCCGACCTCATGGAGTGGCTCACCCGGCAACTCCGGCAGCTTGAGGCGAAAGGACTGCGCCGTACGCTCCGGCCGCTTGCCGCCAGTCCGTACGTGGAGCGCGACGGTCGTCGCCTGCTGAACCTCGCCTCGAACGACTACCTCGGGCTGAGTACGGATCCGCGCCTGACGGCCGCCGCCCGCGAGGCGCTGGAGCGCTGGGGCGTCGGGGCCGGGGCCGCCCGCCTGGTGGTGGGCGACCGTCCCGTGCACGAAGCGCTCGAGGCGGCGCTGGCGGCCCTCAAGGAAACCGAAGCCGCCCTGGTTTTCCCGAGCGGCTATGCGGCCAACGTGGGCGTGCTCTCGGCGCTGGCGAATCCGCGCGACCAGATCTTTGCCGACGCGCTCAACCATGCCAGCCTGAACGACGGCGCCCGCCTCAGCCGCGCCCGCTTTCGCTACTACCGTCACCGCGATCTGGAGCAACTCGAACAACTCCTGCAGGGGCCCGGACCGGCGCCGGGCGGCCGCCGCTTCATCGTGACGGACGCCATCTTCAGCATGGACGGCACGGTGGCGCCGCTTCCGGAGCTGGCCGAACTGGCCGCCCGCTACGACGCCGTGCTCGTCGTGGACGACGCACACGGCACCGGCATCGTAGGCCCCGAAGGCCGGGGCACCGCCCATCATCTGGGGGTGGCGGATCGGATTCCCGTGCAGGTGGCCACGCTCTCGAAGGCGCTGGGCGTGCAGGGCGGCGCCGCGCTGGGATCGCGTGCGCTCGTCGACTACCTGCTGCACCGCGCCCGCGCCTTCATCTACAGCACGGGGATTTCGCCCGTGCTGGCCGCCGCGGCGCTGGAGGCCGTCCGCCTGGTGCAGTCCGACGAGGGTGAGCAGCGGCGGCGCCGACAACAGGCGCACATCGCCCGCCTGAAGGCCGGACTCGAAGCCCGGGGCTACACGGTCCGACACGAACCACCGGCACCCATGCTGGCCGTGCTGGTGGGTGCGCCCGAGGCGGCCCTGCGCCTGTCGGCCCTGCTGGAGACGCGCGGCGTGCTCGCCCCGGCCATCCGGCCGCCGACGGTGCCGCCCGGCACCAGCCGGATCCGGCTGGCCCCCATGGCCACGCACACCGACGACGACATCGAGGCGGCGCTGGCCGCCTTCCCCGAAGCCGAAGCGATCCAGACCCATGTTGCCTGAACAGTCCCTGACCGAACCGATTCCGTCGGCACCCGCCACCCTGCCGGCTCGGCGGGCGGCCGTGCTGGGCGTGGGCGCGGCACTCCCGACCCGCCGCGAGCCGAGCGCCGAAACGGAGCGTCGCCTGGGCCTGCCGCCGGGCTGGATCGTGCAGCGCACGGGCATCCGGGAGCGTCCGCTCGTGGGTCCCGACGAAGCCACGAGCGACCTGGCCGTCCGCGCCGGGGCGGCCGCACTGGCACAGGCCGACCTGCCCCCCGAACGCATCGGCCTGCTGCTGCTGGCCACGAGCACACCCGACCACCTGCTGCCGCCGACGGCGCCTGTCGTGGCGCACCGGCTCGGACTCACCTGCGCCGGGGCCATCGACCTGGCCGGCGCCTGCAGCGGCTTTCTGTATGCGCTGGCGCTGGCCGACGGCTACGTGCGCCTGCAGCATACCTGCGTGCTCGTGATCGGCGCCAACGTGCTCAGCCGCCGCACCAATCCCGACGACCCGAAAACCTCGGCGCTCTTCGCCGACGGGGCCGGGGCCGTCGTACTCGGTCCCTCCGAGAGCCCGCGCGGCATCGTGGCCTGCTGGCTGGGCGCCGACGGCGCCTGCTGGGACGACCTCTACATTCCGGCGGGTGGAAGCCGCCGGCCGCTCACGCCCGAACGCGTGGCCCGCGGCGAACACCTGATGACCATGAAAAATGGCCGTGCACTCTTCCGAAGAGCCGCCACCGGTATGGCCGAGGCCGGTCGGCGCGTGCTCCGGCAGGCCGGCCTCGGCCTCGACGACGTCGCCTGGTGGATTCCACACCAGGCCAACCATCGGCTGATCGAAGAAGCGCGACACCAGCTCGGCATTCCGGCCGACCGCACCGTCAACATCGTCGATCGCATCGGCAATAGCTCGGCCGCCACGATCCCGCTGGCGCTGGCGCTCGAAGCGCACCGCTTCGCCCCCGGCAACCTGCTGTTGCTCACAGCCGTGGGCGCCGGCCTACTTTCAGCCGCCGTCCTGCTTCAATGGTAAATCGTTGATCTACGATGGAAGAAACCCGCACGAGCATCGACGCACTCGACGAGCTGGACCCCGAGACGCTCGTCGCCTGGGATAAAACCTACGTATGGCATCCCTTCACGCCCATGAAGCAGTACATGGCCGGCGATCCGGTGATCATCCGGCGTGGCCGGGGCGTGAAGCTCGAAGACATCCACGGCAACTGGTACTACGACGGCACTTCGTCGATCTGGCTGAACGTGCACGGCCACAACGTGCCCGAACTGAACGCGGCCATCGAGGCGCAACTCCGACGCGTGGCCCATGCGACCATGCTGGGCCAGGCGAACGTGCCCGCCGTCGTACTCGCCAGACGGCTGATCGAGGTAGCCCCGAAGGGTCTGCAGCGCGTCTTCTATTCCGACAGCGGTGCCACGGCCGTCGAGATCGCCCTCAAGATGGCCGTGCAGTTCTGGGCCAACCAGGGCCGCCGCACCAAGCGCTACGTGCTCGGCTTTCTGAACAACTACCACGGCGACACGCTGGGAGCCGTCGGGGTGGCGCCCGACCCGCTCTTTCACTGGCCGTTTCTGGACCTGCTGCCCGGTCATCCGCGCGTGCCCTATCCCTACCCGCACGAGCGGCTGGCCGAAAGCCTCGAAGCTGTCGAAGAGGTGCTGCGCACGCGCCGGGACGAGCTGGCGGCCGTGATCGTCGAGCCCGTCGAGGGCGCCGGAGGCATCCTGCCGGCGCCGCCGGGCTTCCTGCGGGAGCTGCGCGCGCTGTGCGACCGCCACGACGTGCTGCTGATCGTCGACGAAGTAGCGACCGGCTTCGGCCGCACGGGTCGGCTCTTTGCCTGCGAGGCCGACGGCATCACACCCGACCTGCTCTGCCTGGGCAAAGGGCTGACCGGCGGCTACCTGCCGCTGGCCGCCACGCTCACGACCGAGCGGGTTTTCGAGGCGTTTCTGGGTGAAATCGAGGAGCGCAAAACCTTCTTCCACGGCCATTCCTACACGGGCAATCCGCTGGGCTGTGCCGTGGCGCTGGCCAGTCTGGAGCTGTTGCTCGAGCTGCTGCCCCTGCTACCGGCAAAAGTTGAACGCCTTCGGGCCGGCCTCGCCCTGCTGGCCGACCATCCGTTCGTGGCCGAGGTGCGCCAGGCCGGGTTCATGGTAGGGATCGAGATCGTGGCCGACCGCGCCACACGTACGCCGTTTCCCTACGGAGCCCAGGTGGGCTTCATCGTGGCCCGCCATGCCCGGCGACGGGGGATGCTCGTGCGGCCCATCGGCTCGGTACTGATCTTCATGCCCCCGCTGACCGCCACTGAGGCCGAACTGGACGAAATGACGGCCATCCTGCGGGCGGCCTTCGAAGACGCATTGCCCGAACTGGAATCGCTCGCGCAACAAATCCGACAGCAAGCATGAACGGACTGCTCGTTACCGGAACGGACACCGGCGTGGGTAAAACTGTAGTGGCTTCCGGTCTGGCGCGGCTGCTGCGCGAGGCCGGTTATCGGGTGGGCGTGCTCAAGCCCGTCGAGACCGGCTGGGAGGGGCCGCCGGGAAGCTGGCCGCCCGACGCCCGCATGCTGGCCGAAGGGGCCCGCGTGGACGATCCGCCCGAGCAGGTAGCCCCCTGCGTCTATGCCAAACCGCTGGCCCCGCTGGTGGCTGCGCGCCGCGCCGGCCGTCCGGTAGATCTCGACCGCATCGAGGCGGCCTGGCGGCGGCTGCAGGACCGCGACTGGGTGCTCGTCGAGACGGCCGGCGGGCTGTCGGTGCCGCTGACCGACACGCTCGACTATGTCGGGCTGGCCGTCCGCTGGAAGCTGCCCGTGCTGGTGGTGTCGCGCCCTGGCCTAGGTACGCTCAACCACACGTTCCTGACCGTGCACTACGCCCGGAGCCGGGGTCTGCCCGTGGTGGGTGTGGTGCTCTGCGGCTACCCGAAGCAGCCCGACGTAGCCGAGCAGACAAACCCGGCCATCATCGAAGAAATGTGCCACGTGCCCGTACTGGGGCGCGTGCCACGCCGTCCGGCCATCACGTCGGCCGACGAGGCGGCCGCCGCCGTCGCCGAAGGGCTGCGCCTGGAGACGTTCCTGGCCCGCTACGAGGAGCTGCTGCATCGCGTGACGCACGATTGATACAGGATCGTTGCGTGCCGCGGTGTTGCGGGGGGGAAGGCCACTCCTACCGGGATGTGGTATGATTTTCCAGGCGTCATGGTGCATGTGAGAAAGCACGGGCGCACACTGCGGTGCGCCCCTACCGGACAAACGACAACATTTCTACCAGGTAGGGGCGGACCGCTGTGTCCGCCCTGTTGTTTCTGCAGATCGGTATGGCACCATCATGCACCAGTGAATCGGCGATTACATATGTGCCTGATGTTCTGGGAGGGCACGGCGGCCCACCCCTCCAGGGCACCGGTGGGCCGCCGTGCCCTCCGACACGCGGATTCGTCCTACAAAACGGGATAGGCCATCGTTTCTCCGGTAAGGAGGCTCTACGGCCACCCCAGCGCCAGCAGCACGAGTAAGGATCTGCGATAGTGCATAGCCGAAAGGTCCGGGATCTGACAGATTGGCTCAGGCTCATGAGTTACGAATAAAATATAAAATTGCGACCGGCCGCAACCGCTATACTTCGAAGCCTTTTTCGGTCCTCATGGGCAAAAAAAGCGCTTTTCTGAAAAGTTTGATCTCAGAGCTCTGCCTTTCGGGAAGCATTTCTCCGGCGATTCGTTTAGCTTAACGACACGTGCAACGGATCGGGAAGCCATCATGCTGTTTGCCACCACGCCTCCGGAAGCAAAGCGTCGCGCGCTGCGTGAAGCACTTCAGAGCGGACGCCTGCTGCGATTTCCGGGCGCCTTTTCGCCGCTGGTCGCCATGCTGATCGAGCGGCTGGGCTTCGACGGCGTCTATATCTCGGGTGCCGTGCTCTCGGCCGATCTGGGCCTGCCCGACGTCGGGCTGACCACGCTCACCGAGGTGGCCTGGCGGAGTCGCCAGATCGCCCGCGTCACCGGCCTGCCGGCCATCGTGGACATCGACACGGGCTTCGGCGAGGTGCTGAACGTGGCCCGCACCGTGCAGGAGCTGGAAGAAATGGGGCTGGCCGGCTGCCACCTGGAAGATCAGGTCAACCCCAAGCGCTGCGGCCACCTGGACCACAAGGCGCTCGTGCCCGTCGAGGAAATGGAACGCAAGGTGCGGGCGGCCGTGCAGGCCCGCCGCGACCCGAACTTCCTGATCATCGCCCGCACCGACGCCCGGGGCGTCGAGGGCCTGGAGGCGGCCATCGAACGCGCCCGCGCCTATGTGGCGGCCGGCGCCGACATGATCTTCCCCGAAGCACTTCAGTCCGAAGAAGAGTTCGCCGCTTTCCGGAAGGCGCTGCCCGACGTGCCGCTGCTGGCGAACATGACCGAGTTCGGCAAGTCGCCGCTGCTTTCGGCCGAGCGCCTCGAAGCGCTGGGCTACAACCTGGTGATCTATCCCGTCACCGGACTCCGCCTGGCCATGAAGGCCGTCGAGGAAGGCTTCCGTCACCTGCTGGAAGCGGGCACCCAGAAGGCCCTGCTCGACCGCATGCAGACGCGCAAAGAACTCTACGAGCTGCTTCAGTACGAGCGCTACACGGTCTTCGACAGAAACGTGTACAATTTCCGTCTGGAGGAAACCACCCCGTCATCCGAAAACCAATAGATCGCATCCCCATGGCCGAGACGACCGAAGTAAAAAAAGGACTGGCCGGCGTCGTGGCCGACGAGTCGGCCATTTCGAACGTCATTCCCGAAAAGCGTGCGCTTTACTACCGGGGCTATCCGGTACACGAGCTGGCCGAGAAATGCCGTTTCGAGGAGGTAGCCTATCTGCTGCTCTATGGCGAGCTGCCCACGCGGGCACAGCTCGAAGCCTTCGAGCAGGAGGAGCGAAGCCAGCGCGCACTGGATGAAACCGTCCACCGCCTGCTGGAGCTGATCCGGACGGACGCCGCTCCCATGGACGTGCTCCGCACGGCCGTCAGTTTGATCGGAGCGAACGATCCGGAGGCCACCGGCGCCGACATCGACACGATCCGCCGCAAAGCCATCGGACTGATGGCCAAGCTGCCCACGATCGTGGCCGCCGACCGCCGGCGCCGGCACGGACTGGACTTCATCCCGCCGCGTGAAGACCTGACCTTCGCCGAAAACTTCTTCCACATGTACTTTGGCGAGGTGCCCGACGCCGAGGTGGTCAAGGCCTTCGACGTGTCGCTGATTCTGTACGCGGAGCACAGCTTCAACGCTTCTACCTTCACGGCCCGCGTGATCACCTCGACGCTGTCGGACTACTACAGCGCGATCACGGGGGCCATCGGTGCGCTCAAAGGACCGCTGCACGGCGGGGCGAATGAAGAGGTCATGCGCATGCTCAAGCCCTTCCGCTCGCCGGAGGAAGCCCGTCGGTGGGTGGAAGAAGCGCTTGCCCGCAAGCAAAAGATCATGGGCTTCGGGCACCGCGTCTACCGCTACGGCGACTCGCGCGTGCCCATCATGGAGCGCTACACGCGCCGGCTGGCCGAGCGCCTGGGCTTCCAGAACCTCATGGCCATCTACGACGCCATCCAGGAAGTCGTCGTGCAGCAGAAGGGCATCTACCCGAACCTGGACTACCCGACCGGCCCGGCCTACTACATGATGGGCTTTGACATCGAGACCTACACGCCCATTTTCGTGATGAGCCGCATCACGGGCTGGTCGGCGCACGTGATGGAGCAGCTGGCCGACAACCGGATCATCCGGCCGCTGAGCCGCTACGTGGGCCCGCCCGAACGCCCGGTGCCACCTCTGGAAGCGCGGGGATGAATGCGCAATCTGTGGGTTGAAGTGCGCTCAAGATCGTCAGGTGACCAGACCACAAACGTTCTGGGAACCGATGCGCGCGCGTCATCAGACACGAGGCGCGGCCGGAGCGGCGTTTCAACGTATGCCCTCCGGCCGCGCTGCTATGCCTTCGGCAGACACGTCTTTTAGAACGCACCTCTCGAAATCGCCGGTCACGAACCCCGGCCGGTCTTTTGCCTGACAGGCTTCATCCAAAAAGACTATGCTTTCCCGAACGGAGACGCTTTTTTTGCCCTTGACAGTAGCTCCCGGATGTTATTTCTTTCTCAACGTCCACGGCGACGTGGTGGCTTTTCCGTCACCGGCCGTTCTCGGTTGAGCGAACCCTTCCACCAACCGAAAACGGAGGAAGCCATGCGCACGACACGTCTTACCCCCCCCCATTCTCCTGCTGGGGCTCTGGCTGGCGCTGAGCACGACGCTGCAGGCCCAACCGGTGCCGCTCTTTGAAGAAGTGGCGGCTTCGCTGCAGGCGCTCGGGCCGCAGGCACAACAACGCCAACAGGTGTTGCAACGCCTTCCAATGGTGCAGCAGCTTCAGGTGGTGCGGCTTCCGGCGCAGCTCTGGCGTTATCGTTCGTTCGAGCTGGCGGTGAACGCGGCGGGACGGCTGGTGCCGGGTCGGGGCAAAGGGCTCGGCATGTTGACGGCGCGGCGCGGGGAACTTTCGGTGCTTTCGAAGGAGGCGGTGGCCTGGAACGGGCGGATTTACATGGGCGCGGACACGTCGGAGGCGGTGGGTGAGGTGTCGCTGGTGGTGTTGCGGACGGGCGCGGTGACGGGGCATGTACTGCTGGGCGATGCGGAGTACTGGGTGCGGCCGCTGGGCGGAGGGCTGCACGCACTGGTGACGATCGACCCGTCGAAGTATCCGAAGGAGCGGCCGGCGAGTCCGTATCACGACGGGGGCGGTGGCCCTGGCGAGGCGGGGTTGAACGATGCGGCGGAGTCGGTACAGCCCGAAAAAGCCGTAGAGCAGGAGACACAGGCGTTTGTAGGAAGCTGCGCGCAGGAGGAAGCGGCAGCTGTGGGTGCGATGGTGCAGAATCGTTGCAGTCCGGAGGTGGTGCGGGTGCTAGTGCTGTACACGCCGGCGGCGGCGCAGGGTCGGGACATCGACGGGATCATTTATGCGGCCATTAACGACGCAAACCAGGCCTACTACAACAGCCGGATCAATGATCAGCTTCCAGCCAACCGACTGAAGCTGGAACTGGTCCACAAACAGTCATTTAGTTTCACAGTTCAAAACATCCCTACAGATGACGTTGAGCGATTAGCAGGCGATGCGCAAGCGCGAGCGTTGCGGGACCAGTACCAGGCGGATGTGGTGGTGCTGCTGATCGATGATAATGAAGGCTCAGGGGGGTGGTCGACTACGCTCGGCGTAGCCGGTGCCATCCCGCACGGGAGCTCGGGCGAGGCAATCGTCAATGTGAGCGAGGTAAACCAGAAGGCCTACGCGATTGTGAAGGTAAGCTATGCCAGTGGTGGCCGCTATACGCTGGCACACGAGATCGGTCATATTCAGGGAGCGCAGCATCATCCGGACGATCCGATCGATCCGCAGGGCATTCCCTATGCTCGGGGACATCGGTTTTCGGCCTACAGCTGCACGCCGGACTGCCGCACGCGCTACTATGCCACGATGATGGCCTACACCTGGAGTTACTCTCCGCCCTACACCTACACCCGTATCCGATATTTTTCGAATCCAAATGTAAGCTACCAGGGTGTGGCTACAGGCCGGTCGGATCGGAACAACGCGCGTGTTGCGGGAGACAGCCGATATGGTGGCCGACTTTCGGGATCCGAACGAACTGCGGGCTTCGATTGCGATGAGCAGTACTTCGGCCCCGCAGCCGGGCAAGTACACCTTCAGTGCGGTGACCTGTGGAGGCCGGGGTACGCTCTCGTATGCATGGCATTTGAGCACCGATCCGTTTGATCCGGGGCCGGAGGTGAGCACGGCCAGTTCCTTTACACGGTATTTGACGCCGGGGGATTACTTTGTCACGTTGGAGGTGCAGAGTAGTGCGGGTCAGACGGCGCAGGCGGTCTACGAGTTGACGGTCTATGAGGAGACGCCGCAGCCGCAGTGGGCTTCGGGCGAGGTGCTGTCGCTGGCGGAGCCGTCTCTTGATCGGGTGCCGGCGGAGCCGGTGCTTGAGGTGTTGTATCCGAACCCGGCGAGAGATCGGGTAATGATGTGGTTCGGGTTGCCGGAAGCGTCAGAGGTAGAGCTGGTGGTCTACGACGTGCTGGGCCGGGAGGTGGTGCATCGTCGGCCGGGTCGTGTGGCGGCGGGCTGGCATCGGGAGGTGCTGATGACAGACGAGTGGCCGGCGGGACGCTACGTGGTGGTGCTTCGGGTTGGGGATCGGACGCTTAGCAAGACGCTGATGCGGATTCGGTAAGCAGCAGCGGGGCTGGGGCCAGGCGTGGCCCCAGCCCCATTGATTTGAAGTGGAAAGCTCGAACGCAAAAGCATTCAGGCGCGATGTGGTACCGATTGAGCTTGCTGGTTCTGGTGGGGCTTTCGGGTTGCAGTTTGTTGGAGGCGCAGGAGCGGGAGGAGTTTTTCTGTAGCCATCCTGAGGTGGTGGTGCCGCCCGAGGGGCAAGAGTCCTATGCGCTCATCTGTCTGGGGGGTCGGCCCTGGCGGCCGGACTCAGCCCTTGGCACAATAGAGCTGCGGCCGCCGGAGGCTTTCGGCCCTGGAACCCTTCCACCCGCTTACCTTCTGCTGTCCTTTATTGTGCGCGATCCCACACCGGAGCTGCCTTTCTACGAAGCCAAGCTGCGGCTTCACATCTGGGAAAGACCACCGCGGACAGACACGATCTACTACCTTTTCAACTCGCATCCTTATATGCGAGAACTCGTTGCCCACGGGACGGAATCAGAGAAGTCGCTGGGCTTAATGGGTAGCTTTGGAGAAGTCGAAGGGGATGTACGTTTGACGAACTACTGGATTGCGCGGGAGGATTCGTTGCGGAGCTGGGTGCGTTTTGATCGGATCGACACGGTGCAGACCGAGCCGTTTCTGCTGGTGTTTTATGAGGGGCGCTTTGAGCTGGTGGTTTCGCCGGTGAGCTGGGATTCGGCCTGGAGTCGGTATCCGAACGAGAAGTTGCATTTTGAAGGGCGATTTCGGGTGCCGGCCGTGCCGTGGGAGTACGTCTATCGCTGCTGGCAGGAGCGCTACTGTCCGCTGCGTGTGCGGCTGCGGACACTTTGAGCGCGGTAATTGGGTTCTGCATCAAAGAACACACGAAAGCCCGGCCCTGTAAAAGGCCGGGCTTTTTCTGTCGGCAAACTGCCGGGATTGCTCAAGCGGTCGCCGAGGCGGTGGCGTTCGTGGCCGGCGTCGCGGTGGGCACCGGGATGAACACGGCCAGCGCAATGGCATAGACCCAGTGGCGCACGAGCGACACGATGGCAAACATGGCACCCATGGGTCCGTTCACGCCCGCAATGCCCATTCCCAGCAGCGGCGCCATGAACAGCCACACGCCCAGCACGGTCTCGGCGGTGATGTAGGTGAACGCCCGCGCCCACTTCGAGCCCCAGAGGAAGGGCGCCACGGCCGCATAGATCACGGCCAGCACGACGCCGTTCAGGTAGTGCGCCAGCACGCCGAAGAACAGCGGCAGGCCGAGCTTGCCGGCCAGCAGCGCCGGAATGTCCCACCACGTGGGATTGCCCATCATGGTCGAGGCCATCAGGCCGAACAGGTCAAAAAGCAGTGTGCCGACCACGCCGGCCAGCAGGATTCGTTTGATCGGGAAGGATTGCATCGCGTCCTCCAAGGTTGGTGATCGAGATTGCCTTCAAACCGTTGTGCTTTCCACCAGGCGCCGGTAGGCCGTGCGCTCGGTGACGGGCCGGAAGACTTCATCCACCGGCGTATGCGCCAGGTGGTTGATGTAGTTCGTGATCGTCTTGACGCCGATGAGCGCGATGATCTCGTAGAGCGCGGTACGATCCAGACCACGGGCCTCCAGCTGCTGCAACGCGTCCTCAGCGAGCCATCCGCGACGCTCCAGCACCGCTCGGGTCGTCTCCACGAGCAGCGCCAGCCGCTCGTCTTCCGGAAGCCGTCCCTCCAGAATAGCGTCTACGGCTTCGGGCGCCAGCCCCATACCAAGCGCAGCGGTGCCATGCGCCGCCGTGCAGTAATGACAGGCGTTCCAGGCGGCCACAGTGAGCTGCACCACCTGCTGCTCCAACAGGCTGAGCACCCCCCGCTGCAACGCCGCACCGGCCTGCAGGTAGGCCTCGGCAACGGCCGGATTCGTACGGAGCAGCTCCTCGAAAAGCTGCGGCACGAAGCCGAACTTCTGCTGAACGGTCTGTCGCAAAGATTCCCGGCGTTCCATCGGCTTTTTTGTTGTGGTTTGCAGGGACACCGGCGCCGATGTCATCCGGCGCCGTCTGTAAGTAGCCGATGGACGCGCGGTGTTACAGGCGGGTGATGCGGACCAGCTCGATCCGGTTCTGCGAGGCTTTCAGAATGGTGAAGCGGTAGCCGTCCAGCTCGAATTCCTCCTGCGGCTTCGGGATCGTGCCCAGCTTTTCCAGCAGATAGCCGGCCACCGTGTCGTAGTCGCCTTCGGGGAGGTCCAGTCCGGCCTCGCGGAGTTCGTCGATGTCCACGCGGCCGCTGACCAGCCAGGTGCGCTCGTCGAGGCGGCGGAGCAGGTATTCTTCGTCCTCGTCCACGTCGAACTCATCCTGAATGTCGCCGATGAGTTCTTCGAGCAGGTCTTCCTGCGTGACGAGGCCGGCCGTCCCGCCGTATTCGTCGATGACGATGGCAATGGAAGTGTTCGTCTGGAGAAATTCCTTCAACAGGGCGTGGGCGGGCTTCGACTCGGGCACGAAGCGCACGGGCCGGATCATCTCGGCCAGCGAGCCGGGCTGGCGGAACAGATCGTAGGCGAAAACCACGCCGATGATCTGATCGATATGCTCCCGGTAGACGGGAAGACGGGAGTAGCCGCTTTCGATGAAGCGCTGGCGGAGCGTTTCCAGGTCGGTATGCTCCTCGACGGCCACGATGTCGGTGCGGGGCACCATGCAGTCGCGCACGCGGAGTTTNTCGAAGGCCAGCGCGTTGGCCAGCAGGCGGCTNTCCGTTTCGTCGAGGTCGCGGGCCGGNGCGGTTTCGGCCTCGACTTCCTGCACCTGCCAGGCCAGTTCCCGCTGCATGAAGGTGGCCACCGTGTCGGCCTCAACCGAAAGCCGTCGCGCCAGGCGCTCGGAGACGGCGCGGGCCGGACGCACCAGCGGCCACAGCAGGTAGGAGATCGTGCGAAGCAGCACGGCGCCCGGCTGCACCAGGCGGTTGGCCTGCTCGCGGGCGACGGCGGTCGGGAGCAAAAGGCCCCCCAGATAGAACGACAGGCCGCCGATCAGCACCAGCAGCAACGCGCTGCCCCAGGCTGCTCCCGGCGAGGTGAATCCACGGCCGTGCAGCAGCGGGGTGCTCAGGCCCATTGCCAGCAGCACCTGCGCGAGCGTCAGCCCGGCCAGCATGGTCAGCAGCGGGGTGGCCGGCGCGTCGAGCAGCGCCTGCGCCAGACGGGCCGTGCGGCTTCCCTGTCGGGCCAGCACCTCCAGTCGGAGCCGGTTGGCCGCCACGAGCGCCGCTTCCGCACCGGCTACCAGCATGGCCAGCACGAAAGCCCCGATCAGCAGCAGGACGGTCATCAGCGCCCCTTGAAGACAGGTTTACGCCGGTTCAGAAAGGCGTCCACGCCCTCGCGGAAGTCCTCCGTGCCACAGGCCTGGCCGAAGAGCGCGGCCTCCAGCCGAAGACCCTGCCGGAGCGGGAGGTCGCTCTGACGCAACGCTTCGAGAGCCAGCGCCACGGCCACCGGCGCCTTCGAGGTGATCTTCTGCAACAGCTCGCGGGCTGTGTCCAGCAGGTGTTCGATGGGCACCACACGGTTGACGAGTCCGATCTCGAACGCCCGGCGGGCGCTGATGCGCTCGCCGGTCAGGATCAGCTCGGTAGCCAGCCCCCGTCCGATCAGGCGCGGCAACCGCTGCGTGCCGCCATAGCCCGGAATCAGTCCCAGGCTCACCTCCGGCTGACCGAACACGGCATGGTCGGCCGCCACGCGAAGATGACAGGCGATGGCCAGCTCGCACCCGCCGCCCAGTGCGTAGCCGTTGACGGCAGCGATGACCGGCTTGGGCATTTCCTCGATCCGATTGAAGACGGCCTGCCCGTAGAGCGCGAAGCGGTGGCCGCTGAAAGGATCCAGTTCCCTGAACTGCTGAATGTCGGCCCCGGCACAGAAGCTCTTCTCACCGGCACCCGTGATGATCACGCCCTTGACCGCCTCGTCCTGTCGGGCCTGCCGGATGCACCGGTCCAGCTCGGTCAGCACCTGGTGGTTGAGCGCGTTGTGTTTATCCGGACGGTTGATCGTGATCAGCGCGAAACCGTCGCTGTCCACTTCGTAGCGGACGGTCTGCAGCGCGGTCGTTTCGGTACTCATTCGGTCTGCGGGGTTTTGTTCGGCGGGTCGCTCTTTTCAAACCCGAGTTGCCGGGCGCGTTCCAGATCGGCCTCGGCGATGCGGGCATAGTGAACGGCCGCGTAGGACGGCGCACCGCATACGGCGATGACCGCCAGATGCTCCACCCACACATCGTAGACGCGCACGCCGGCCGCGGCCAGCAGCTCCCGGGTGTCCGGNGGCGTGTAGGTTTCGTCGCTGCACTGGCGACCACCGGTGAATTCACGGGCCACCCAGATCGTCGGCGGCTCTTCCAGGACGGGCGCCCACATCGAGCAGCCACTCAGCAGCGCAAGCAGGAGCAGACGGTACATGGTCGGTTTCAGGAACGCTGACGCTGACGGCGAACCGCTTCGGGCGGGGTCTTTTCGGAAGGCTCCGTCGCCTCCGATTCCATACGGGGCGGCTCCAGTTCGGCCGAGAGTTCGCCCAGCAGCGCCGACGGCGAGGCGAACACGTCCTCGATCTCGGCCACGGCCGCTTCCGTTTCCTCCACCTCGCTGAGCAGCGTATCGAGCTGGAAGGTGATCTCCTCGGGATTGCGGAGCGTAAGCGACTGTTCGTGGATGTAGCGGATCACGTCGTCGATCGTGTCGAGCTGCGCTTCGATGATTTCCAGGTTTTCCCGCACCTTCTTGATGCGGGCAAGTCGCTGCTCCAGGATGCGCCGGCGGCGCTCTTTGATGGCCCGCACGCGCGGCGCATCGTCGGCCATGTCTTCCTGCAGCGCCTGCAACGCCTCGACCAGCTCGTCCTCGGAGGTCTGCGCCAGGTAGAACTCGTAGCGTTCCTTCTGATAGAGCAGGTTCAGGTAGGAGCGAAGCAGCTCGTCGATCTTCTGCAGGTGGCTTTCGAGCAGGCCCTGCGAGGCGTAGCTGAGCTTCTGATAATTGGCGCGGATCTGTTTTTCCAGGTTGCGGAGCCGGACGTAGCGGCGCTGACTGCTGCGGCTCAGCAACTGAAACAGTTCCTTCTGCGAGGGCGGACGGGCATGTTCGGCCGCGCGCCGGGCACGCACCGCCCGACGAAACCGTTCCTGGCGGGGCATGATGCCCAGGTAGAGCAGCTCCAGGGCCGTCGTGAAGAGCAGCACGGCGTCGAACAGCCAGTCGGGGCTGTCGGTGAAGCTGATGCCCAGGGCGGTTACCAGCGCGGCGATCAGGAACGTGAGGTTCCAAGGATGCAGAAAGGCTTCGCGCGTGTAGTTGATCGGTCGGTCGTTCATGCCCGTGGTTTCCATCACGATCCGGGAGGACGGAGCCGTCCCAGCGTTTTTTCGGTGCGCGCTTCAGCCGGTGCCGACGAATCGGCCGCGGCGGAGGTTTCGGATTCGTCCCGAAGCTGGCGGAGCAGCTCCTGCGCCCGGCGGCGGGTCCGCTCCGGATCGAGCGCGTCGTCGGGCGGCGGCTCATGCCCTTCGAGCGCCAGCTCCAGGCGCGCCTCCTGGTAGGCCGTCTCCAGCGCCAGACGTTCCAGCGCCTCGTCGTGGGCGGCCAGCGTCGCCTCGGTCTGACGCTCCAGGCGGGCCAGCGCCTCGTCGATGGCCCGGCGGCGTCGGAGCAGCCGCACCGCCTCCTTCAACCGACGAAGGGCGCGGAGGTGCTCCTTTTCCGCTTCTTTGAGCCGCTGATAGTCTTCCGGGCGCATATCAGCGGGTGCGCTGGCGGCCGATGGTTTTCGTCTCTTCCGTTTCGCGGGCCTGTTCGGGAGCTTCCTGCTCCGCCTCGCGGGCGGGCGACTCCAGGGCCGGTTTCTGCTCGGGCTCCAGCAGGCCCATCTCCAGCTTGAACTGGCGCACCAGCTCGGCCGCCCGGAGCGCCTCGGCGTCGGCTTCGATCTTCAGCGCGTCGGCATCGACGCTGTCGAGCGCCAGCTCCAGGCGCGCCTCGCTCCGGGCTGTCTCCTCGCGAAGGCGCTGGACCATCTCCTCGTGCGTCTGGTCCAGTCCGCCCACCTCGAACTGCTCCAACGCGTCGGCCACCTTCGCCTGCCACTTGGCCCGCTCGTGCGCGCGCAGGGCTTCCTTCGCTTCCTGAATCTTGCGTTCCTTCTCGCGAAGGAAGGCCTGTTTCACCTGGAGCGCCTTCTCGTAGGCGGCCTCGGCATATTGCAGTTGCTCCTTCGTGCGCGCCAGCGTCTCTTTCGCCTTCTGGAGCTGAATGGCGTACTGCTGCGCGATGTCGTCGCGGCCGGCCTGAATGGCCGCCTTGATACGGGCCACCAGTCGCTCGATCTCCTGCTCGTTACGCCGCACCTCCTTCTGGAGCAGCAGCACGTTCGCCTTCACCGTGGCGATGTTTTCGTTCATCTTCGGGATCTGATCGTTCAGCTCCCGGATGTTCTGCTCCAGAATGAGGCGGGGATCTTCGAGCGCGGAGATGGCCCCGCCGAAGATCGAGCGAATCCACCGTTTGAATCGGGCCCAGAGCGACATGGCGATACCCTGAATCTGTTGAAAATTTTGATTCTGTTTGTTTTACCCCGCGAAGGGGTCCGGGTGCCCGCCCGACTTCCGGACGGGCACCCGGTGGGTGTTATTCGGAAAGCGAGGCCAGCAGGTTGCCCTCGGTGTCGATCAGGTACACGGGCCCGAGCTCGAGCTGGCGGATCTCGTCTTCGATGCGGCTGCGGTCGCCCACCACCACCCAGACGAGCCGGTCCGGGTGCAGCACCTCACGGGCGGCCGCGTTGACGTCCTCGAGCGTGAGCGCCCGCACGGCGTCCGGATAGGTCCGCCAGTAGTCGAGCGGCCAGCCGAACTGCACCACGTAGCTCAGGTCGTCGAGGATCGCGTTGGCCGTCTCCCAGCGACCGGGGAGGCGGAGCGTCAGGTTACGCTGCACCTTGTCCAGCTCCTCGGGCGTGACGGGCTTCTGGCCGTTGACGATACCGTCCAGCTCTTTCTTGATTTCGAGCATGGCCGGGGCCGTCTTGTCGGTCTGCACCGGGGCGTAGACGATGAACGGCCGCGGCCCTCGTGCGCTCATCAGCATGCTCCGGGCGCCGTAGGACCAGTGCTTGTCCTCGCGGAGGTTCATGTTGATGCGCGAGGTGAAAGCGCCACCCAGCACGGTGTTCATGGCCTTGATGGCCAGCTCACGCGGATTGGCCTCGGGCGGCGCCACGTGCCCGGCGAAGATGATCGACTGCTCCGACCCGGGCCGGTCGATCAGGTACACCACCGAGCGATCCTTCTGCGGCACGTCCTGGATATTTTTCTGCGGAACGTCGCCGGGATTCCATTCGGCGAGGAGGCGCTCCAGCTTCGGAAGCAGCTCGTCCATCGTGATGTCGCCCACGACGACGAGCGTGGCGTGGTTCGGCTTGAACCAGGTCTGGTGGAAGCGCACCAGGTCGTCGCGGGTGATCTGCTGCACGGATTCCGGAGTGCCCGAGCCCGTGAGCGGAAGGCCATAGGCGTGGTTTTCGCCGTAGAGCAGGCGCGGGAAGACGCGGAGCGCCATCTGTACGGGCGAGACCTGCTCGCGCTGGATGGCCACGAGCTGCTGCTGCTTGAGCCGCTGAAAGTCGGCCTCCGGGAAGGCCGGGTGCAGCACGACGTCGGCAAACAGCTCCAGCGACGGGTCCAGCTTATCCCGAAGCGCCGAGAAGTAGACGGTCGAGACGTCCAGGTCCGAGCCGGTGCTCAGCCGGGCGCCCAGGCGGTCCAGCTCGTCGCTGATCTCCAGGGCGGTACGGCTGGTGGTGCCTTCGTCGAGCATGTTCATGGCGAGCGTGGCCGTGCCCGGCTGCGCGAACTGGTCGGCGGCATAGCCGGCGTCCAGGATAAGCTGGAAGTTGACCACCGGCACGGCGTGGCGCTCGACAAGCAGCACTTTCAGGCCGTTCGACAGCGTGGCCTGCTGCACCTCGGGGAAGGACACTTCGGGCGGCGTGCCCACCGGCGGAAGCTGCGAGCGGTCCACGTCTTCGCCGCTGGCCTGGAGTTTCGGATAGGGATGCACCTCCAGCACGAAGACGCCGTCGCTGAGCCACTTGCGGGCGGCCTCCAGCACCTGCGCGGGCGTGGCCTGCTGCATGCGCCGGAGCGTCACCTTGTAAAGACCGGGATCGCCGCCATAGACCTCGTACTGCGCCAGGATGTCGCTCTTGCCGCCGAAGCCGCCGATGCGCTCCACGCCCCGGATAAAGCCGGCGATGAAGTCAGCCTTCACCCGTTCCAGTTCGTCGGCGGTGGGCCCTTCCTCCAGAAAGCGCGCCAGCTCCTCATCGACGGCCTGCTCCACCTTCGCCAGCGGCACGCCGGGCCTGGCCGTGGCGATGATCATGAACTGGCTGCCGATCTCGCCGGTGTAGACGAACGCATTGACGTCCGTGGCGATCTGGTCCGTGTAGACGAGCCGGCGGTAGAGGCGCGAGGTCTTGCCGCTGGCGAGCACGTCGGCGGCCAGGTCCAGGTAATCCCGCTCCGGATGGCCCCACTCCGGCACGTTCCAGACCTTATAGAGCCGCGCCTGCGGGACGCGGTCTTCCATCGTCATGCGCTGCTCGCCCGTGCGCTTGGCCACCCAGGCTTTGGGTTTGGCCAGCGGCGGCCCCGGTGGGATCGATCCGAAGTACTTTTTCACCTTCTCCAGGGCCGTCTGCGGGTCGATGTCGCCCGCAATGACGATGGTGGCGTTGTTGGGGCCGTAGTAGGTCTTGAACCACTCGTGCACGTCCTCCAGCGTGGCCGCGTCCAGATCTTCCATGTAGCCGATCACCGGCCACGAGTAGGGGTGCCCCTCGGGGTAGGTGTGTTCGGCGATGATATTCCAGACCTTACCGTAGGGCTGGTTTTCGCCCTGGCGTTTTTCGTTCTGGACCACGCCGCGCTGCTCGTCGAGTTTGGCCTGGTCGATGGCGCCCAGCAGATGGCCCATGCGGTCCGACTCGAGCCAGAGCACCAGATCGAGCGCGTTGACGGGCACCGTCTGGAAGTAGTTCGTGCGGTCGCGGTTCGTGGTGCCGTTCAGGTCGGTGGCCCCCACGCGCTCGAGCGCCTGGAACCAGTCGTCGTTGAAATGCTCCGATCCGTTGAACATCAGGTGCTCGAACAGGTGGGCAAAGCCCGTGCGCCCCGGCTTTTCGTTCTTCGAACCGACATGGTACCAGATGTTGACGGCCACGATGGGCGCCTTATGGTCCGGGCTGACGATGAGCGTCAGCCCGTTGTCGAGCACGAATTTCTCGTAGGGAATCTCGACGGGAAGGTCCGTCGCCTCCTCGGTCTGGGCAAGGGCCGGCATCGTGCAGAGCAGAAGCAACAGGCCGGCCGAAAGGCGTCGTAGCAGGTTCATGGCGGTTGGTGGTCTGGTTTGATCGAAGCTCCTTTACGAAGCGCATCCGGTGGCGGTTACGCCGCCGGAGAGAAAGGTACGAATCGTTTCGTACAAAAGTACGCCGGTCTGGGCCCTACAGCAAGCGGTCCAGCTCTTCCAGCAGCCGTTCCTGAGCTTCGGGCGGGAGTTCGTCGGCGTCGACCTCGCCGGGCCGAACGGTGGCCGGCTCCGGCCGCGGGTGCAGACGCGACAGCACCCACGCAAAGGCGCCGGTAGCCAGCGCCGAAAGCAAAAGGGCTCGGAACACGCGTTTCATGAGCGCAACGGTTTCTTCGTGAACGGGGACGCCCTGCAAAAAGCAACGCCGGGATCCGAAGCGGGTTCGGTTTTTTAAAACGACGGCGCGCCACGCGCTGGTATGCAGCCGACCCAACCGCCGATGGCCGAACTTCCCATCCACACCGTGCTGAGCGAAGCGGAAGCCCGTGCGCGGGCGGCGGCGCACGAGGCGCGGCTGCGTCCGGTGCTCGATCCGTACCTGGCCGCCCGGCGCCGGGGCGAAAAGCAGCCGGTGATGGACTTTCTGTTCGAGTACTACACGTTTCGGCCGAGCCGACTGCTGCGGTGGCGGCCGGGGCTGGGCGTGGCCGTGCAGGGCACCGACGCCCGCCGGTGGCTGGAAGACCCGGACTTCGTCGAAACGCCGGAGGGCGTCACCGTCGATCCCGCCCGCTTTCCCGCCCATCGCATTCCGTCGCTGCGCTGGGTGGTGACGCTGCTGGAGCGGACGGCCGCCCGCCGGCCTCATCTGGGCTGCTGCGGCATGCACGAGTGGGCCATGGTCTACCGCACCGAGCGTCCGCGCCACGCACACGTACCCCTGCGCATGGACCCGGACACGTTGGCCGCCTTCGTCGAATCGCACCCCATCACCTGCACGCACTTCGACGCCTTTCGCTTCTTCACCGAGGCGGCGCGTCCGCTCAACCGCTTTCAGCCTACCCGCGACACCATCCACGAGCTGGAGCAGCCCGGTTGCCTGCACGCCAACATGGACCTCTACCGCTGGGCCTACAAGTTCTACCCCTGGGTGGGTAGCGATCTGATCGCCGACGCCTTCCTGCTGGCCTGTCGCATCCGTACGCTCGACATGCAGGCCAGTCCCTACGACCTGCGGGCTTACGGCCTGGAGCCCATTCCCATCGAGACGCCCGAGGGACGCCGTCGCTACCGTGCATTGCAGGAGCAGTTCTATCGCGAAGCGCAACCGATCCGCCGACGCCTGCTCCAGACGCTCCGCACACTTCTTGAACTTGCCGTTACGAATGCCCCGACGCCCGCCGATGGGGTTGCATAAACGGCCGCGCCGTTGCAAACTGATCGGCGGCTTTGTTTCGGTTCACCCAACCTGAGGATCAGCACGATGGAATACCGGCATCTGGGACGTTCCGGGCTCAAAGTGTCGGCGCTGTCTTTTGGCGCCTGGGTGACGTTCGGCGATCAGATCGATGAAGGGCTGGCCGAGGAGTGCATGCATGCCGCCTACGAGGCCGGCGTGAACTTCTTCGACAACGCCGAGGCCTACGCCGGTGGCAAGGCCGAGATCATGATGGGCAACATCCTGAAGCGCTCCGGCTGGAAGCGCTCGGATCTGGTCATCTCCACGAAGATTTTCTGGGGCGGCAAAGGGCCAAACGACGTGGGTCTGTCGCGCAAGCACATCATCGAAGGCACGAAGGCGGCGCTGGAGCGGCTTCAGCTCGACTACGTGGACCTGATCTTCTGCCACCGGCCCGATCCGGAGACGCCCATCGAGGAAACCGTCTGGGCCATGAACTACGTGCTGGATCAGGGCTGGGCCTTCTACTGGGGCACGAGCGAATGGAGCGCCGAGCAGATCCGCTACGCCTACGAGTTCGCCCGCCGCGAGCACCTGATTCCGCCCACCATGGAGCAGCCCCAGTACAACATGTTTCACCGCGTGCGCGTCGAGCGCGAGTACGCGCCGCTTTACCGCGACTACGGGCTGGGACTGACCACCTGGAGCCCACTGGCCAGCGGCATCCTGACGGGCAAGTACAACGAAGGCATTCCCGAGGGGAGCCGTATGAGCCTGCCGGGCTACGAGTGGCTGCGCAAACGGCTGGAAAGCGAAGAGGGGCGGCGCCAGATCGAAAAGGTGCGTCGGCTCATGCCGATCGCCGAAGAGCTGGGCTGCACGATGGCGCAACTGGCCATCGCCTGGTGCCTGAAGAACCCGCACGTGAGCACGGTCATCACGGGCGCCTCGCGCCCCGAGCAGGTGCACCAGAACATGCAGGCCCTGGAGGTGGCTCAGCGCCTGACGCCCGACGTCATGGAGCGCATCGAAGCCATCCTCGAAAACAGGCCCGAGCCCGAAATCAACTGGCGCGAGCGATGAGGTAGGGCATCTGCGCCGGGGCCGTGTCTCTGAAAAAGAGACACGGCCTTTTCTATTTTTACGAACACAATGGATCGCCGCGATTTTCTGAAAGGCATGGGGCTGGCGCTGGCGGCCGGGCCTTACTGGCTGCGCCGGGCGCTGGTGCAGTCGTCGGCCTCGACTTCGCCCTTCGTCGAAGCCCGGATCCCCGAGCGGGGCATGTACAGCCTGCAACCGGCCGCCCGCTGGGAAGAAGCGCTCGTGGCCGGCAATGGCACGCTGGGCATCCTGGTCTACGGCGATCCGCTGAACGAGCGGATCATCTTCAACCATGAGCTGCTCTACGAACCGCTGCGCGACGAGCGCGTGCCTCCGCCCGATCTGGCGCCCTATCTGCCCCGCATTCGCGCCCTCATGCTCGAAGGCCGTTACCGCGAAGCTGTGGAATATTCGCTCGAAATGGCCCATCGCGAGGGCTGGCCGGGATTGCTCTGGACCGATCCCTACCATCCGGCCTTCGCACTCATGCTGGAAATGCCGACGGAGACGCCCACCGAGTACCTGCGCCGCACGGCCTTCGACACCGGCGAGATCGGCGTCTTCTGGCGTACGGCGACCGACACCTACACGCGACGGGCCTTCGTCTCGCGCACCGACGGCGTCGTCGTGCTGGAGCTATCGGCCGAGGCCGGACCGCTCCCGGACCTGACGCTGCACCTGGAGGTGCAGGACGTGCGTCCGCCCGAGCAGCGCGAGGGCTACCACCCGCCTGAGATCACGGCTGCGCCCGGCTGGCTAAGCTACCGCTGCGCCTACGTGCACACGCGCCGCGGCTACGAAGGGCTCGTGCGCGTGGAGGTCGAAGACGGCACACAGACCGTACGCGACGGCCGCCTGCACGTCCGGGGTGCCCGGCGCGTGCTGTTGCTGGCCCGCGTGTGGCCGCTCGACGACGTGGCCGCCTCGCGCCTGGCGGAAGAACAGGCGGCGCTGGCCGCCCTTCCGGCCGACTACGACCTGCTGTTTGCGCCCCATGCCGCGGCGCACGGCGCGCTGTTTCGCCGCATGACGCTGGACCTCGAAGCCGGCGACGATCGCCGGAAAAGCAGCGAAACGCTCCTGGCCGAGCAGCGTGCGCGCGAGACCATCCTGCCGGCCCTGCTCGAAAAACTCTTCGACATGGGCCGCTATGTGCTGATCAGCTCCTGCGGCCACTGGCCACCCAACCTGGTGGCGCTCTGGACGGGCGAATGGCGGCCGCCCTGGTCCGGCGACTTCACGCTCGACGCCAACCTGAACCTGCAGATGGCGGCCGCCAGCATTGGCGCCGTGCCTGAGGCCGTCGCCAGCCTGACCCGCCTCCTCGAGGGATTGCTCGACGACTGGCGCGACAACGCCCGTCGCCTCTACGGCTGCGAGGGCGTGCTCTCGGGCTCCCGCACCGACGGCCGCTGCGGCTGGCACACCCATTTCAACGCCGACTACCCGCTGCATTTCTGGACGGCCGGCGCCGGCTGGCTCGCCCAGCCCCTGCACGAGTACGCGGAAGTCTACGGCGACGAAGCCTTCGTCCGTGAGCACCTGATCCCCTATCTCAGAGAAGTCGCCCGCTTCTACGAGACCTTCCTGACCGTCACCGACGCCGAGGGGCACGTCGTCTTCGTCCCTTCCTACTCCCCCGAAAACCGTCCGGGCAACCTCGACACGCCGGGAAGCATCAACGCGACCATGGACATCGCCGTCTGTCGCGAAGTGCTCTCGACGCTGATCGCGCTGTGCGAAGCGCGGGGACTCGAAGCCGACAGCCTGCCGCGCTGGAAGGCGCTGCTGGACCGACTGCCGCCCTACCTGATCAACGAAGACGGCGCACTCAAAGAGTGGGCGCATCCCGACCTGGCCGACAATTACAACCACCGGCACCTGTCGCACCTCTATCCGGTCTGGCCCGGCCACGAGATCACGCCCGAGGCGACGCCCGAACTATTCGAAGCGGCCCGCAGGGCGGCCTACCTGCGCGGGCACGAAAACGACTCGGCCCACGGCCTGGTGCATCTGGCCCTGATCGGGGCCCGTCTCAAAGACCCTGAACTGGCCTACCGGAGCCTGCGCGACCTGATCCGCAACGGCTACCTGCTGCCCAGTCTGTTTTCGCTGCACTATCCGGGCAACGTTTACAACGCGGACCTGATCAACAGCCTGCCCGCCATCGTCATCGAAATGCTGCTCTACAGCCGTCCGGGCCTGCTGGAGCTGCTGCCCGCCGTGGACGAGCGGCTGCCACGCGGCACGCTGCACGGTGCCCGGGCACGCGGACGGCTGCGGGTGGAGCGGCTACGCTGGGACCTGCCTGCCCGGCACGTCGAACTGGCGCTCATGTCCGACATCGACCAGACGCTCACGCTGCGCGTGCGCCGGGGTATCGCCGAACTGCAGGCGATCGAAGGGCCGACGCCGGAGCGGACATCCGCGACCGACGCCACACTGCAACTCGCCGCCCGAACGCCCGCCACGCTGCAGATCCGTCTGGCCGGCTGAAAAAACAGCAGGCGGCCCCCACGAAAACAAAAAAAACGGGCACCCTCGTGCGGGTGCCCGCCCTGTGGCCGACGGTAAAGGCGTCAGTGAAGCTCTTCTTCCTCTTCGGAACGTTCCTTCGAGGCGTCGCGGTAGTAGATCTCGTCCCGAAGGAACTCCTCCACGGCGATCTCCGTGGGTTCGGGCTTCAGTTCGTACTCGATGGAAATGCGCCGCTGCTCTTCCTGATGGCGCGGATCGTCTTCCAGTCCCAGCCCCTCGAAGTAGGAGAGCTTTTCGTCGAGCTCCTGCTTCATCTGGGTGGCAATCTGACGGGCACGCTTCGAAAGGATGGCCACCGTCTCGTACAGGTTGCCCGTCTTGGCGGCCAGTGCGTCGATGTCGAGGGTTTTGAGGGCCATAGCTGAACAGGTTGTCAGATTCGCGCGGTCCCTTGCTCACGCAAAACGTCGTAAATGCCGGCCTTTACGGAAGGTTCCGTTCAGCCGGCGAGCATGCCGGCCACCCCGGCGCGGATCATCGCCACGGCGATGGCGGCCAGAAACAGGCTGGCGACCTTCGCGATGGCCCGCACGGCCACCGGTCCCAGCTTCCGGATCACCCACGGCCCTGCGGCAAAGGCCACCGTCACCAGCAGCAGGTTGGCCACCAGCGACACGAGCGTGGGCAGGTAGCCGTAGGTCTGCTGCGCCACCAGGATCGTCGTGATGGCGGCCGGACCGATGATCAGCGGAATGCCCAGCGGCACCACGCCCACGTCGGCGGCGTCGGCCCCGTCGCGCGGATCGCGCCGCCGGTAGTCGGCAAACACCAGATCCGTGATACTCAGCACGAGCAGGATCAGGCCGCCGCCCACCCGGAGATCGTTCACCGTGATCCCGAGCGTCTCGAAGATGAGCTGCCCGGCAAATAGAATGAGCACGGCCACCACGAAGGCCGTCGCCACGGCCCGCACGAGCAATCGGCGTCGATCGGCCGCCGAAAGGCCTTCGGTCATCGAGATGAAAAACGGCAGAATGCCGGGCAGATTGATCGCCACGAACAGNGGCAGAAACGTCTCTAANTAGGCGTTCACGTTCAGGNGCGGTTGATGGATCGGCAGCGATCAAAGCGCGGCGATCNGCTTCGTTCCACCCGNGCTGCAACGCTTTTGCGAAAAAGCAGCCGGAACGAAGCCCGGCGGCCGCTGTTGGAACACGCTTGAACCTTTTCGTCGAACCGAGTGGTCGGGCCCGGCAGCGGTATGCAGGACGGCATTGTCATCCGAGGCGCGCGCGAGCACAACCTCAAAAACATCGACCTGGACATCCCCCGGGAGCGCCTGGTGGTGATCACCGGCCTTTCGGGCTCGGGCAAGTCGAGCCTGGCCTTCGACACGATCTACGCCGAAGGCCAGCGGCGCTATCTGGAGAGCCTTTCGGCCTACGCCCGCCAGTTCCTGGGCATGCTCGAGCGGCCCGACGTGGACTTCATCGACGGACTGTCGCCCGTCATCGCCATCGAGCAGAAGACGGTCAGCCAGAACCCGCGCTCGACGGTCGGCACCGTCACCGAGGTGTACGACTTTCTGCGGCTGCTCTATGCCCGCGTCGCCACGGCCTATTCGCACATCTCGGGCAAGCCCATGCGCCGCCAGACCGACGACGAAATCATCAACCACATCTTGAGTTTTCCAGAAGGTACCCGGCTGTTGATCCTGGCGCCGGTGGTGCGCGGCCGCAAAGGGCACTACCGGGAGCTGTTCGAGCAGATCGCCCGCCAGGGCTTCGAGCGCGTGCGCGTCGACGGCGAGCTGCGCGAAATCACGCCGGGCATGAAGCTCGACCGCTACAAGACGCACGACATCGAAGTCGTCGTCGATCGGATCGTGGTGCGGCCCGACATCCGGCCGCGCGTGCACGACTCGGTCCAGATCGCCCTCGGCATGGGCGGCGGCGTGCTCATTGCCCACGTGCTCAACCCCGACGGCACGGGCACCGACCACGTCTTCAGCCGCCACCTCTACTGCCCCGAAGACGGCGTCTCGTACGACGATCCCTCGCCGAATACGTTCTCGTTCAACTCGCCCTACGGCGCCTGTCCGGCCTGCAACGGTCTGGGCACCCGGCTGGAGATCGACCCCGAGCTGGTCATCCCCGACCCGTCGAAGTCGATCAACGAAGGCGGACTGGCCCCGCTGGGCAAGCCGCGNGACGGGTGGATCTTCAGCCAGCTCCGCGCCGTGGCCGCCGCCTACGGGTTCGACTTCGACACGCCGCTGGGTNCGCTCACCGAGGAGCAGCGGCGCGTGCTGCTGGAAGGCGCCGGCGACCGGGAGTTCGAGATCGAATACCAGTTCAAGGGCCGCACGCTGCGTTATCGCCATCGCTTCGGCGGGCTGTTCGAGTATCTGCACCACCTGCGCGAGCATGCCGGTTCGGTCTCCCAGCGCCGCTGGGCCGAGTCGTTCATGCGCGAGATGGCCTGCCGCGCCTGCGGCGGCGCCCGCCTGAAGCCCGAAAGCCTGGCCTTCCGCATCGGCGGCAAGAACATCGCCGAGCTGGCGCACATGGATCTGGTCTCGCTGCGGCGCTTTCTGTCGGAGCTGCAGTTCGAGGGCCAGAAGGCGCTCATCGCCCGTCCCATTCTCAAGGAAATTCTGGAGCGGCTCGGCTTTCTGATCGAAGTCGGCGTGGGCTATCTGACGCTGGACCGTCCGGCCCGCACGCTCTCGGGTGGCGAAAGCCAGCGCATCCGGCTGGCCGCCCAGCTCGGCTCGCAACTGACCGGCGTGCTCTACGTGCTCGACGAGCCCTCGATCGGTCTGCACCCCCGCGACCATCACCGACTCATCGACGCGCTCAAGCTGCTGCGCGATCTGGGCAACTCGATCCTCGTCGTCGAGCACGACCGCGAGATGATCGAGGCGGCCGACTACGTGATCGATCTGGGTCCGGGCGCGGGCGAACACGGCGGCCATGTGGTGGCCGAGGGACCGCCCGACCGCCTGGAGGTGCGCGACGGCCACGTCAGCCTGACGGCCGCCTACCTGAAGGGCGAGCGCTACATCCCGGTACCCCGCGAGCGGCGCACCGGCAACGGCCACCGACTCGTGCTCTACGGGGCCCGCGGCCACAACCTGAAGGGCGATCCGCTCGTGCTGCCGCTGGGCACCTTCATCTGCGTGACGGGCGTTTCGGGCTCGGGCAAGTCGAGCCTGATCAATCAGACGCTCTACCCGATCCTGGCCCGCCACTTTCACAACGCCCGCCTGGTGCCGCTTCCCTACGAGCGCATCGAAGGGCTCGAGCATCTNGACAAGGTGATCGACATCGACCAGAAGCCCATCGGCCGCACGCCCCGCTCGAATCCGGCCACCTACACGGGGCTGTTCAGCCACATTCGCGACCTGTTCGCCCGGCTTCCCGAAGCCCAGCTCCGCGGCTACAAACCCGGCCGGTTCTCCTTCAACGTGAAGGGCGGCCGCTGCGAGACCTGCAAGGGCGCCGGCGTGGTGAAGCTGGAGATGAACTTTCTGCCGGACGTGCACGTGACCTGCGAGACCTGCAAGGGCCGCCGCTACAACGCCGAAACGCTGGAGGTCCGCTACCGGGGCAAGAGCATCGCCGACGTGCTGGAGATGACCGTGGACGAGGCGCTGGTGTTCTTCGAGAACATGCCGCGCATCGCCCGTAAGCTGCGCACGCTGCAGGCCGTCGGGCTCGGCTACATCCGGCTGGGCCAGCCCGCCACCACGCTATCGGGCGGCGAGGCCCAGCGCATCAAGCTGGCCCGCGAGCTGTCGCGCCCCGGCACCGGCAACACGCTCTACATCTTGGACGAGCCCACAACCGGCCTGCACTTCGAGGACATCCGGCATCTGCTGGCCGTGCTCCGGGCGCTCGTGCGCAAGGGCAACACGGTGCTGGTGATCGAGCACAACCTCGACGTGATCAAGGTGGCCGACCATGTGATCGAGCTGGGACCCGAAGGTGGCGACGCCGGCGGCCACATCCTGTTTGCGGGCACGCCCGAAGAGCTGGCGGCGCAGGACACGCACACCGGCCGCTTCCTGCGCAAAGAGCTGGCCCGCGCGGCCGCGCTCGCCGACGGCGCCGACGAAGAGCTCATCGACCTCGACCAGCTCGTCACCGACGAAGAAACGCCCGAAGAGGAAATCGAAGACGAACTGCTCGACGAAGAGGAATAAAGAATCACGGAATGTATTCTGGGACTTCAATACCCTTCAGGTAACGATAAGTGGTTAATGCAAAAGAATCTGTCATACCTGCAACATAACCAATTACCTTTAGCAAAGAATCATAATTTTTTGAAAAATGCTCTTTATTTTCAAAACCTGAAATTCTTTTACCAAACAATTTCCAAAATCTATCCTCATAAGAATTTTTCCTTTCAAACAGCGAAGAAAAGAAAATATCTACCAACTCTCTCACAATTCTATATCCGGATAATTCTTTCGCTAGAACATGACGTTCTTGATATATAGATTCTTTTTCCCATTTTCTTATTTCCTCTAATTCACGGCAAAAGCTACTCTTATCAATAAGAGAAGAATCAAAAACCCCATTCATTATTTCATTGTAATTTCTAACAAACACATCGGCCACATCATGAACTAGAGCGTCAATTACGCGAGCCCTATACACCGCAATTTTTTCATTTTTGTTCAACTTTTTATATTCTTCTATTTTATAACAAATCTTTCTATTGATTAGATCACAACAGAATCTTCCTTCTCCAATCATTTCATTAAATTTAAATAATATTTTTTCCATTACATCAAAAATTTCTTTTTCTTCATCTCTAAAGATATCCATCTTTATCCCATCTTCTAAATCCAGAATCAAATAACATATATCATCTGCAGCTTCCACCAAATGTGACAGGGGATGTCGCATATAAACACCATTTTCTTTTCTACGTAAGCATAGAGTGGTCATAATATTTTTAAAATCATCTGCATCCAGACAAAAATATCCATACTTCTTCAAATCATTATTCTTAGCAATCAAAGCGTCGTAAGGGTATTTTGTAAATGCACCCAAAGTTGCATAAGTCAACCTTAGACTCTTATCATTCAACAGCAAATGAAATCCATATGCATTGCCTTCAAACTTTTTTAACTCACACAAAATCCATTCTTGTTTATCATTATCAAATTCAACAACCCTCCTTACTCTCTCTTCATTTTCCTCAAACCATTCTCCTATCGCACGTTCACCCAGATGTCCAAAAGGAGGATTGCCAATATCATGAGCAAGAGCAGCAGCAGAGACAATGTCTCCGATATCTCTATCAGATATTTCTCCTATTTTTTCCAACTTTTTCTTGTACACACTGCCATGCTATAATTCCTAGCGAGCGTCCAACAGAAGCAGTCTCCAAACTGTGAGTTAATCTGTTATGAACATGATCATGAGCGATTAAAGGAAAGACCTGGGTTTTATCCTGAAGCCTTCGAAAAGGATTGCTGAATACTATTCGATCAAAATCTCTCAGAAAAGGAGAACGATAAGAAGTCCATTCTTCGTCTTCTTTTCCTTTTCTTCTAGTGCTAAGTAATTTCTTCCAATCGAGCATAAGATTCAAGGGTTTGGACCCAAAAACTTTTTGCCTACAAAACTCATTTTTATTTCTTAAAGTTTCCTTTCATCTTTCACTTCTGTCACATCTCTGCCACAGAACCTCCGGATTTCCGCGTCAACCTGGCTGAAGGTGCGGCGTGGAGACTGGAGAGACCCGCCGGACTTTCTCGGAGGTGCGCCATGAAACAGGTACAACGCAACTTCGTGGTGGACCTTGCGGCATTCGTCGCATTTGTGCTGCTGACGACCACCGGTGTACTGCTTCGCTACATCCTGCCGCCGGGATCCGGCCGCTTTACCACACTCTGGGGACTGGACCGCCACACATGGGGCCAGATTCATTTCTGGATCGCGCTGATTCTGCTGGGAATTCTAGCGATCCATCTGGTGCTGCACTGGAAGTGGATCGTCTGTATGGTGAAAGGACGGCCCACGGAGGGCTCTGGCTGGCGGATGGCGCTGGCCGTTGTGGGACTGATCGGATTGCTCGGCCTTGCCGTCGCTCCATTGCTCAGCCCGGTTGAACGCAAAGAACTCCCGGCGGGGCAAAGGGGCGTAGCCGCTCCCGAACAGCGCGAAACCGTTGTGCCACTCGTCACCGGCGCCATGCGCCTGGAGGATGTCGCCCTAAGGCTGGAAGTGCCGGTCCCGACGCTGTTGCGTACGCTGGGGCTGCCTGAGGACATTCCTCCCGAAACACGATTGAGCCAACTGCGCCGGCGATATGGTCTGACGCTGCGCGAGGTGCGTCGGAGGCTCCAGACCCTGATCGCGACGCGGGCCGATTCGTTGAAGCCGTAGTGCAGCTTCGCTCTCCGGGCGGGAACGGTTTGTTTTCCGCGACGTTGGCCGGTGCAGACCGTGGGGGTGCTCTGTCTCCGCGCGGGACAGGGCTGAGAGCATACCCTTTGAACCTGATCCGGGTAATGCCGGCGCAGGGAAACGGTCACCGATCGCACAAGCTGCCGTTGGTGCCTTTCTCTGCGTGCCCCCGGGTTTTGACCGTCGGTAAACCGTCACCCAAAAACCCAGGGAGGGCACGATGATTCCCAAGCCACCTGCTGCGATTCGGCGCGTGTACGTATCGGGCAACCGCTATCCGGAGCTGCGCGTCCCGTTCAAGGAGGTTCAGCTTTCGCCCACGCGCCTGCCGGACGGAAGCCTGGAGCCCAACGATCCGGTCCTGCTCTACGACACGCGCGGGCCGTGGGGCGACCCCGACTTTCACGGCGACATCCGCCAGGGCTTGCCGCCGCTGCGGCGTCCCTGGATCGAGGCCCGCGGCGACGTCGAGGAATACGACGGACGGCCGGTGCAGCCCATCGACGACGGCTATCGGAGCGAGGAAGAGCGTCGGCGGGCCGAGCAGCGCGGCAAGCTGCATCGCTGGCCCGGTCCGCGACGGCGTCCGCTGCGCGGCAAAAACGGCGCGGCCGTCACGCAGATGTACTATGCCCGCCAGGGCATCATCACGCCCGAGATGGAGTTCGTCGCCATCCGTGAAAACCAGCGGCGCGAGCGGCTCATCGAACTCCAGAAAGAGCTGGGCGACCGCTGGTCGCTTGCCTTCCAGCATCCGGGCCAACCCTGGGGCGCTCAGATTCCGCCCGTCATCACGCCCGAATTCGTGCGCGACGAGGTGGCCCGCGGCCGCGCCATCATCCCGTGCAACGTCAACCATCCGGAGTGCGAGCCGATGATCATCGGCCGCAACTTCCTGGTCAAGATCAACGCGAACATCGGCACCTCGGCCGTCTCCAGCTCCATCGACGAAGAAGTCGAAAAGCTGCTGTGGGCCATCTACTGGGGCGCCGACACGGTGATGGACCTCTCGACAGGCAAAAACATCCACGAAACGCGCGAGTGGATCATCCGCAACAGTCCGGTGCCCATCGGAACGGTGCCCATTTACCAGGCGCTCGAAAAGGTGGGCGGCAAGCCCGAAGAGCTGACCTGGGAGATCTTCCGCGACACGCTCATCGAACAGTGCGAGCAGGGCGTCGACTACATGACGATCCATGCGGGCGTCCGGCTCGCCTACATCCCGCTGACGGCCAACCGGCGCACGGGCATCGTCTCGCGCGGCGGCTCGATCATCGCCAAGTGGTGCCTGGCCCACCACAGGGAAAACTTCCTCTACACGCACTTTGAGGAAATCTGCGAGATTCTGCGCCAGTACGACGTGTCGATCAGTCTGGGCGACGGGCTGCGGCCTGGCTCCATTCAGGACGCCAACGACGAGGCGCAGTTTGCCGAACTCAAGACGCTCGGCGAGCTGACCCGGATCGCCTGGAAGTACGACGTGCAGGTGATGATCGAAGGCCCCGGCCACATCCCCATGCACCTGATCAAGGAGAACGTGGACCGGGAGCTGGAAGACTGCTACGAGGCGCCGTTCTACACGCTCGGGCCGCTGGTGACCGACATCGCCCCGGCCTACGACCACATCACGTCGGCCATCGGCGCGGCGATGATCGGCTGGTACGGCGCGGCCATGCTCTGCTACGTCACGCCCAAGGAGCACCTGGGCCTGCCCAACAAGAACGACGTGCGCGAGGGCGTGATCGCCTACAAGATCGCCGCGCACGCGGCCGACCTGGCCAAGGGGCATCCCGGCGCCCAGTACTGGGACAACGCGCTCTCGAAGGCCCGCTTCGAATTCCGCTGGGAGGACCAGTTCAACCTGTCGCTCGATCCGGAGCGGGCCCGCGAGTACCACGACGAGACGCTCCCGGCCGAAGGGGCCAAGCTGGCGCACTTCTGCTCGATGTGCGGGCCGAAGTTCTGCTCCATGAAGATCACCGAGGAAATCCGGGCGATGGCCGCCGAGAAAGGCGTCGATGCCCGTCAGGTGATCGAAGAAGGGCTGGAGGAGAAGGCCCGCGAATTCCGCGAAAAAGGCGCCGAAATCTACACGGCTCCCTGAAGTCGGAACCGGGACGTTTCGTCGGCCGTTGCACGAACTTCCGGTTCGGAAAGATTAAAGTCAAACCGCGGACGGGGTTGTCATGAAAAAGGGGCTGCATCCGGAATACAACCTGATCACCGTGCGGCTGGCCGACGGCACCGAGTTTCAGATTCGCTCGACGCTGAAGGGGCCTGTTTACGTCTCCGACGTGGACGCGACGAACCACCCGTTCTACACGGGCGTGCGCCAGTTCGTCGACCGCGCCGGCCGCGTCGAGAAGTTCATGCGCCGTTACGGGAAGGTGACCTCCCAGGGCCACCAGAAGCCGGAAGCCGAAGAGGAAGGCAAGTAAGCCGCGCATCCCATTGCAGAAAGGCGGCCTGCCGAAAGGTGGGCCGCTTTTTTTGTTGCGTTTTGCCGGCCTCTGTCGCATCTTGCGCCATAATCTGTTCGCCAACCGCATTTTCCCCATGCGTCGGTATCTGTTGCTGCTGAGCTGGCTGCTGGTTCGAGCCGGCTTCGGTCAGTCGGAAGGCTTCGTGCTGAACGAGCGCGAGTACTTCGAGCGAGAAGGCGTGAGTGTCATGGTCTTTCAGGACTTTTATCCGGAAGGCCATCAGAGCGGCGTGACGCTCATTCAGCACGGCGAGCGCGTGGCGGCCAACGGCGACGTGCGTCTCGAGGCGACGCCGGGCCAGTGGCAACCCGTTCCGCGCCTGCTCCGGCGCGAGGTGCATCCGGAGCGCAACGAAATCGTGGCCTACCTGGCCTATCCGGACCCTGACCGCGATCGCAAAGGCTTCAATCCGATCTTCTACCCGGACCTGCGTCTGACCTACCGGGTGCGCGTGCGCGGCGAGACCGACGGCGTGCGCATCATCGTGGACCTGGACGAACCGCTCCCGGAAGCATGGGCGGGCAGGGTAGGCTTCAACCTGGAGCTGTTTCCCGGGGCGCTTTTCGGCAAGAGCTGGTACATGGACGACGCGGCGGGCATCTTTCCGCGTCAGCCGAACGGACCGGTCCGGGTCAACGACGCGGGCGAGGTGGAGGCCGTCCCGCTGGCCACGGGCCGTCGCCTGCTGGTGGCGCCGGAGTCGGACGCGCTGCGGCTGGAAATCGAAAGCCTGCGGGGCGAGCTGGCGCTGTACGACGGCCGCGTTCAACACAACAACGGCTGGTTCGTGGTGCGCACAACCATCCCGGCCGGCGTAACCACGAACGCCGTCGAGTGGGTGGTACGGCCGCACGTGATCCCGGGCTGGCGCTACGGCCCGGTCCTGCAGGTCTCCCAGGTGGGGTACCATCCGGGTCAGCCCAAGGTGGCCGTGCTGGAACTGGACGCACGCGACGACCTGCAGGGCACCGTCTATCTGCTGCGCCTTGGCAATGACGGCGCGACCGACACGGTGCTGGCCGGACCGCCCGTGCCCTGGAACGGCCGCTTCCTGCGTTACCGCTATGCGCACTTCGACTTCAGCCACATTACCCGGCCGGGCCTGTACGTGCTGGCCTTCCGGGACGTACGCTCGCATCCGTTCCGGATCGCTCCTGACGTGTATCAGCGCCACGTCTGGCAACCCACGCTGGAGTTCTTCCTGCCCGTGCAGATGTGCCACATGCGCGTGGAGCAGCAGTACCGGGTCTGGCACGGCGCCTGCCACCTGGACGACGCCCGCATGGCTCCACCCGACACGAACCATATCGACGGCTACGTGCAGGGCCCGGAGCTGCGCGCGCCCTATGCGCCCGGCGAACACGTGCCCGGGCTGAACGTGGGCGGCTGGCACGACGCCGGCGACAACGACCTGCGCATCGAGTCGCAGGCCGACGAGGTCTTCATCCTGGCCACGATGTACGAACTGTTCGCGGTGCTGAAAACCTACGACAACACGACGATCGACCAGCGGCGACGCCTGACCCAGATCCACCAGCCTGACGGACGGCCGGACGTGCTCCAGCAGATCGAGCACGGCGTGCTGAGCATTCTGGGAGGCTACCGGGCGCTGGGGCGGCTCTACCGGGGGATCATCGCCCCCACGCTCAAGCAGTACGTGCTCATCGGCGATCCGGCCAACAGTACGGATAACCGCGTCTACGATCCGTCCGTCCCGCCCGAAACCCTTTCGGCGCTGCGCGTGGACGCCCGCGATCCCCGCTGGGTGGTCACGACGGCCGACGACCGCTGGGTCTTCACCGAAAGCAACCCGGCCCACGAGTACAAGGGCATNGCNGCGCTGGCCGCGGCCGGACGCGTCCTGCGCNCCTACAATCCGGAGCTGGCCCGCGCCTGCGTGGAAGCGGCCGAGGCGCTCTGGCAACAGGAACGCGACACGTCGCGGGGCTTCGACGAGCGCGTGGTGGCTGCCGTCGAGCTTTTCCGCACTACCGGCCGCGATCTCTACCGCCGGACGCTGCTGAACGACCGCGACCGAATCGTGGCCCGCATCGGAAGCGTCGGCTGGGCGGTCGGCGCGATCCTTCCGACCCTCGGCGATTCGGCCTTTGCCGAGGCGGTGCGGGCCGCCGTGGCGCGCTACATGGATGACGTACACCGGCTCCAGCAGGAAAACCCTTACGGCGTGCCCTACCGGCCGCGCATCTGGGGAGCCGGCTGGGACATCCAGCGCTTCGGCGTCCGCCAGTACCTGCTGCACCGCGCCTTCCCGGACCTGGTCCCGCCCGACTACGTCTTCAATGCGCTCAACTTCGTGCTGGGCGTACATCCGGGTCGGAACACGGCCGCGTTCGCCTCGGGCGTCGGTGCCCGTTCGGTCACCGTGGCCTACGGCTTCAACCGTGCCGACTGGACGTACATCCCGGGGGGCGTCGTTTCGGGGACGGCCCTGATTCGCCCCGATTTTCCCGAACTCAAAGAATTCCCCCACCTGTGGCAACAGGCCGAGTACGTGATGGGCGGCGGCGCCACCCACTTCATGTTTCTCGTGCTGGCTGCCGATCAACTGCTGAACGCCACGCACTGACATGCCCGACGTTGTCGAACTGATCATCACGAAGCGCGACGGAGGCCACCTGGCCCCGGACGACCTGCGCTGGCTCGTACAGGCCTATACGCGCGGCGAAGTGCCCGACTATCAGATGAGCGCGTTCCTGATGGCCGCCTTCATCCGCGGCTTGAACGAGGCGGAAATGGACGCGCTCACCGATGCTATGCTGCACTCGGGACGCGTGCTGGATTTGTCGGACCTGCCCGGCCGCAAGGTGGACAAGCACTCCACCGGCGGCGTGGGCGACAAGGTCTCGCTGATCCTGGCGCCGCTGGTGGCCGCCTGCGGCGTGCCGGTGCCGATGATCTCAGGCCGCGGTCTGGGCCACACAGGCGGCACGCTCGACAAGCTGGAGTCGATCCCGGGCCTGCGCACCGATCTGTCGATCGAAGCCTTTCGCCACCAGCTCCGGGAACTGGGCGTGGTAATGATCGGCCAGACCGACGAGATCGCACCGGCCGACCGCAAACTCTACGCATTGCGCGACGTGACGGGCACGATCGAGTCGATCCCGCTGATCGCCGCCTCGATCCTGAGCAAGAAACTGGCCGAAGGGGCCGACGCGCTCGTGTTCGACGTCAAGTGCGGCCGCGGTGCCTTCATGCAGCAGGAAGCAGACGCGCGGCGCCTGGCCGAAACGCTCGTGGGCATCGCCACCCGGGCGGGCCGCCCGGCCGTCGCCTGGCTGACCGACATGAACGTACCGCTCGGCCGTGCCGTGGGCAACTGGCCCGAGGTCGTCGAAAGCCTGCAGGCGCTTCGCGGCAATTTTGAAGGAATCGAAGACCTGATCGAAGTCACGCTGGCGCTGGCCGGCGAAATGCTCTGGCTGGGGGGCGTCGCCGAAACGCCGGAGGCCGGACGCCTGCTGGCCCGTGCAGCACTGACCGACGGCCGCGCCTTCGAACGCTTCTGCGCCATGGTACAGGCTCAGGGCGGCGACGTGCGCGTGCTCGAGCGCCCCGAGACCCGCCCCGACGCCGAACCGGCCGGCGAGGTGCGCGCCCCCGACGAAGCCCGCGGCTACGTGGCCGATCTGGACGCCCGCGCCGTGGGACGCCTGGCCGTGCACCTGGGCGCCGGCCGCCGCGTCAAGGAAGATCCGGTGGATCCCACGGCCGGCCTGGTGCTGCACCGGAAGCCCGGCGACCCTGTGGCGCCCGGCGACGTGCTCGCCACGCTTTACACGCACCGCCGCGACCGGCTCGAAGATTTCCAACAGGTGCTGCTGGCCGCCTACCGCTTTGCCGAAACACCCTCTCCCGCACGCCCGCTGCTACTCGCCCGCTACGCCGAGGGACGGTGGACCGGTTACGTTTCAGATTCCAGATAAGCCTTTATACTGGTCAGAAAAGTCCGCGCCTGTTCAAGAAGTGTTTCTACCTCTTCAATCGTAAGCGTAACCTCCAGTTCATAATCGCTGATCAATCGCTGGTCCAACGCGTTCAACAGCCAGCGATGATAATGCGGCGCAAAAATTCCTGTCTTGACAAAATGCTGTCCGAAAGCGGTGATTACCCCTCGGTGCGTTCTGGGCTGGATGCCACGCCGAAGCAACAACGCTTTCGTCGCATAAAACATTGCATAATAAGCCCGCGAAACGGCAAAGGCCAGCATTTCATGCTGCAACAATAGCTCTGCAGCTTTTAGCGAAGCGTCAGCCTTCTGAAGCAGTTTTTCCCAGGGTTCCATTAGAGCGAAATTGCTTCAGCACGAATATGCTTCAGAAAGGGCTGGTCGCTCTGTTTCCAGGTTGATTCTGAAACGAAGACGCGGCTTACCACGGTATCATATTTCAGAGAAAGCTCTGAAAACAGTTCTCCCGTACGTTCTATCTCGTCACCATAACGGGTTATCTCGTCCAAGACGATCAGCACGTCCACGTCGGAAGTCTCTCCGGCCTCGCCGCGAGCATGCGAGCCGAATAAATACACACCGCGCAGGCGCGACCCGTAACACGCCGCCAGACGCTGCTTCAACGTGGCCAGCAACGCGGAGAACTGGATAGCCTCCATAATGTCCGGAGATTTTTGCCTTTCTCTTACTCCCCGAAAAACAAGGCGTTCGCGAGAAGGAGCTGGCCGGCGTGCCAGAAGCCGCGGAAGAGCGGATCGTCCACGAAGAAGACGAGCGTGCCCCGACCCAGCCGCTGCGTGCCGACCACGAGCGTTTCGCGGAGGCGCTCCACGGTCCGGTAGCCGGCAAAACCGCTGCGCGGGCGCCCCTCTTCGAGCCAGGCCACGTTCCAGCCGTCTTCCAGCAGCTCGTAGGCCCGCGTGCTGCGCTTCAGCGTGAAGTAGCGGGCAAGCCCGAAGGCCAGCGGGTGCGTGGGGTCGAGCTGCACGCGATAGATGGCGCCCGGCACCTGATCGCTGATGGCCTCCCGCTCGCGCATCTCGTAGTGACGCGGCCGTGCGGCGGTGTCCTGCTCCGAGTCGTCTCTCTGCCGTCGCTTGAGCGCCACCCCCTGCTGCCCGGCCAGCAGATCGAGCGCCCCTTCCAGCGCGATCAGTCGGGCGCCGCGCCGCACCCCTTCCAGCAGCGATTCAAGTGGCATTTCCCGGACGTTGTAGAATCCATGCGGAAGGATCAGCACATCGCCTTCGTCGAGCAGCAGTTCGTCCAGTTCGTCCCGTTCCACCAGCGTGATCGGATAGTGCAGCACCTGCTCGAAGAAGTGCCAGACTTCGCCCACGGCGTAGGCCGAAGCGGGCGGTCCGGCCAGCAGGTAGACGCGCGGCCGCCGGAGAAAGCGCACGCGCGAGGATCCCAGATCGGGTCCCTCGTCCACAAAGCCCGTCCGGGTCGTGTAGAGCTGCTGGTGCCAGCGGTCGGCCGCCTCGCGCACGATCCGGTCGAAGCGGGCGCCCAGGTGTTCGTTGCCGGCGCGCGTCAGGATCAGCGTGCCGGCCTCGAAGCGCCGGCCGTTCAGCGTCAGCGGGACTTCGGTCACCCGGACCCTCACGCCCCGGCGAAGCACATCGGCCAGGAAACGCGCGGCGTCCAGTCCGCCCCAGCGCACCAGGTAGGCGTAGGGCTGCGCTTCGGAGGGCGGCGTCGGAGTCGGACGCGCCCAGCCCGGGCGGTCCGGCTCCAGGCGCTCGCTCAGCGCATAGGCTTCCAGCTCGAAAGCGTAGGGAAGGGCCCAGCTTGTGATGTCGTAGGTGAGCGAGTCGGGAAGCACCGGGTCCGGGTCGAACAGCACCTGGGCCAGCGTGCCGGCCGGCTGATAGGCGCTCACCACGAGGTCGCCCGGGCGCGCTTCGACGCGCTGCCGGGTGCCCGTCGCGTAATCGAGGCCCTCCACCGTACGCGTGCGCGCGAGCGTGCCATAGCGGATGCCCTGCCGGTCAAGCAAAGCCGTGAGGGCAGCGAGCCGGTCGGGATGCGCATCACCCCGGATCAGAAAGGCGCGGTAGCGTCCGGCCGGTTGCGCCTGCGCTTCGGCGAAGTAGCGGGCGAACCGGTCCAGCAGCGTACGCCGCTGCCGGACGGCCGTCTCGATGGTCGAAAGGCCGGTCGTATAGTGATTGCGGATGCGTTCGGCCAGTGTGAGCGTGTCGCCCTCGGCGGTGCGGATGGCCAGGCCGGCCCGTCCGCCGCCGCCCTGCTCGTAGGTCATGCCGATCGCTCCGTTGAAGGTAGGCCAGGTATCGCCGTAGCCCGGATAGAAGAGATCGAACACTTCACGCGTGAAGTAGAGGCGGCCGTCCGCGTCGAAGTAGCGGGCATGGTTGCGGCCGATCGTGTCCTGCAGCGCCCGTTGCCAGTCCGTGATCAGCGGATGGATGGGCCGGGCGGCCGGGGCGAAGTAATAGGGCTCGTCCACGCCCTGCTCGTGAAAATCCACGTGGATCTGAGGCATCCACCGGTGATAGACGGCCAGCCGGGCCTGCGTCTCCTGCTGGGTGCCCCAGGCCCAGTCGCGGTTCAGGTCGAAGTAGTAGTGATTGGTGCGGCCGCCGGGCCAGGGCTCATGGTGCTCCCGGGCGACCGGGTCCGGGTCGGGTTGCACGCCCAGCATGCGGTGGTACCACTGCACGTAGCGTTCGCGGCCGTCCGGGTTCAGGCACGGATCCAGCAGCACGACGGCCTGCTCGAGCCAGGCGCCCGTACGCTGGCTGTCGGGATGTGCCAGCGCATAGAGCGTCAGCAGGGCCGCCTCCGTGCTGACGGCCTCGTTGCCGTGCACGTTGTAGCTGAGCCAGACGAACACCGGTCCGTCGGGGTCCGGTGTACCGGGCATACGTCCGGCCCGCCGGAGGTTGTCTTCTCGGAGCGCTTCGATCCGCGCCAGGTTTTCCGGCGACGAGATGACGGCCAGCAGCAGCGGCCGGCCTTCGTAGGTCTCCCCGTACTGCACAAGCTGCACGCGCGGCGAGGTGTGCGCCACGTATTCGAAATAATCTACCACCCGGTGGTGCGGGGTAAAACGCGCGCCTGGCGGGTAGCCCAGAAATTCCTCGGGCGACTGCAGCGGCTGGGCGGCCAGTGCAGGTGCCAGCCCCAGCGCAACAAGCAAGCAGGCACGTCGAATCTTCTGCATACGGCTTCGTACTTCGGGCATTTGCTTCGAGCAAGGTAACAACCGGCAACGATCGGTGCAATGTGCCCGTTACTGGCCGAGCAGCAGGCTACGTTGTTGTTCTTGCCAAATTTCCCGGATTCTTTGAGATCAATCCGATAGTTTTGGCCGTTGCACGGCTGCATTGCCTGCAGGAAGCGTTATCTTATAAGGCCTGCAGGTAGTGGGCACCCTTTTCCAGGATACGGATCGCTAAACGAAACAAGTATTCGGCATGGAGATCAAGACGGATCAGGCGGTCGGCCGGGTTGTCCAGATCATCGGCCCGGTGGTCGATGTGGAGTTTCCCGAAGGACATCTTCCCGAGATTTACGACGCGCTGGTCATCACGCTTGAGGACGGAAGCGAACTGGTGCTGGAGGTCGAGCAACACCTGGGCGAAAACCGGGTGCGGGCTATCGCGATGGACTCGACCGACGGGCTGACGCGCGGTACGCCCGTGCGCAACCTGGATCGTCCCATCTCGGTGCCCATCGGTACGGAGATCCGGGGGCGCCTCTTCAACGTGGTCGGTCAGGCCATCGACGGACTGCCTCAGCCCAAAGCCGAAGGGTACCGGCCCATCCATGCGCCGGCCCCGCCCTTCGAGGAACTGGCCACGCGGGTCGAGATGCTGGAGACCGGCATCAAGGTGATCGACCTGATCCAGCCGGTGATGCGCGGTGGGAAGGTCGGACTGTTCGGCGGCGCCGGCGTCGGCAAGACCGTGCTCATCATGGAGCTGATCAACAACATCGCCAAGGCGCACGAAGGCCTTTCGGTCTTTGCCGGCGTGGGTGAGCGCACGCGTGAGGGGAACGACCTGCTCCGCGAAATGCTCGAGAGCAAGGTCATCCGCTACGGCGACGCTTTCCTGGAGTCGATGAAGGCGGGTGGCTGGGACCTGTCGAAGGTGGACTTCGAGGAGTTGAAGAAGAGCCAGGCCACGCTCGTCTTCGGTCAGATGAACGAGCCGCCGGGTGCCCGTGCCCGTGTGGCGCTGACGGGTCTGGCTATTGCCGAATACTTTCGCGACCTGGGCGGCCGCGACGTGCTGCTCTTCATTGACAACATCTTCCGTTTCACCCAGGCCGGTTCCGAGGTGTCGGCGCTGCTGGGCCGCATGCCGTCGGCCGTGGGGTATCAGCCCACGCTGGCCACCGAGATGGGTGAACTGCAGGAGCGGATCACTTCGACCAAGCACGGCGCGATCACCTCGTTCCAGGCCATCTATGTGCCGGCCGACGACCTGACCGACCCCGCGCCGGCCACGACGTTCGCCCACCTGGACGCCACGACGGTGCTCAGCCGTCAGCTCGCCGCGCAGGGTATCTATCCGGCCGTCGATCCGCTCGAGTCGACCAGCCGCATTCTGGATCCGAACATCGTGGGCGAGGAACACTACCGGGTGGCCCAGGAGGTCAAGCAGATTCTGCAGCGCTACAAGGAGCTGCAGGACATCATCGCCATCCTGGGCATGGACGAGCTCTCCGAAGAAGACAAGCTCGTGGTGCACCGGGCCCGCCGCGTGCAGCGTTTCCTGAGCCAGCCGTTCTTCGTGGCCGAGCAGTTCACGGGCATCCCCGGCAAGTACGTCAAGATCGAGGACACGGTGCGGGGCTTCCGCATGATCCTCGACGGCGAGCTGGACCACCTGCCCGAACGCGCCTTCCTGCTGCGCGGCACCATCGAAGAGGTGATCGAGGCGGGCGAAAAGATGCTCAAAGAAGCCGAGGCCTGATCATGGCACGGACGCTTTTCGTGGAAATCGTGGCGCCCGACCGACGCGTCTTCCGGGGCGAGGCGCTCAGCGTGCGCGCGCCCGGCGTGGAGGGGTCGTTCGAGGTGCTCTACAATCACGCGCCCATGGTGGCCGCCATCACGGTGGGACCGATCTTCGTGACGACCCCTTCGGGCGAGCGGATCACATTCGCCACCAGTGGCGGCTTCGTCGAGGTGCTGGGCAACACGGTGACGATTCTGGCCGAGACGGCCGAGACGGCTTCCGAGATCGACGTCGAACGCGCGCGTGCGGCCGAGCAGCGGGCCCTGGAGCGGTTGCAGAAGGCCCAGACGCCCGAGGAACGGGCTGAGGCCGAGGCCGCGCTGGAGCGCGCCCGCAACCGGCTACGCGTCGCCATGGGCCAGGTCGGCCAGCGCATCCACCCCTGATCAGCCGACACGCTCCGGATCCCAGCCCAGCAACACGGCCCCGTAGCGGTGCCCTTTGACGTAGAGCGGGACGGTCAGGGCGCTGAGCACCTGGCCCGTATCCCGCGCGTAGGTCTGTACCAGAAACACGTCGCGCTCTTCCGGACGCTCCCGCAGATCGCACACGCGAAGAAAGTCTTCGCGGCGCGCCATGTTGGGAAGCGTCACGGCGGCGCGGGGTAGACCGACCCGGGCACCACGCACCAGCACGCCCTTGTCGAAGAAAAACCGCTTGATGCGGTTGCCCACCAGATCTTTCTTCGGGTCGCCCGTCCAGTCCTGGCAGAAGCGCCGGTTGTGGATGGGTGCGTAGGAGTTCAGGTCGATGATCAGTGCAAAAGTCAGGCGAGGTTCTCGCTCCAGGATTTCATCCATTACCTGCTGCAGCGCCTCGTCGACCAGATGATCGTAGCGCGTGCTGTACTTGGGCGGGTCGAAGCCGCCTTCCGGCACCCGGCTCACGTCGAATAGCCGCGCCAGCGAGGCAATGGCTTCCCGGCCTTTGATCTCGGTGTACTCCAGAGCCATCACATCGTCCAGCGTACACCGCCCTTCGTCGATCACCTGCTCGAAGATCCGGCTGCTGCGTTCGGCCAGCTCGCGTGCCAGCGTCAGCGCCCGGTGAAAAAGGGAACGGCCCTCGAAGCGCCCCAGATAGCCATAGGCGTCCTCCACCAGCTCCGAGAGCGTGAACGTATCGCGGGCGATGTGTTCGGCCTCTTTGTCGACGTGCCCCACGGCGGCCAGCGCCTGCTGCAGTGTCGTGCCGACGGCTTCGGCATCCTGCAATTGCGCATCCACCGTCGTAACGACCCGATCCATGTGCTGCGCGGCCTGGCCGGCCAGCTCGTGAATGCGCTGCAGGGCCGCCTCCAGCCGATCGGATTGCTCTACCGTCGTATGCAACAGCTCCTGGCTCTGCCGGATGGCCTCCTCCACCGGCTGCAGTTCTTTCACCAGATCGTTGATCAGGGCGCGAATCTGGCGCGTCTGCAGGGCAGTGTCTTCGGAGAGCGATTTGATCTCGTTGGCCAGCACCGAGAAGCCCTGTCCTTCGTGCCCGGCCCGCGCTGCCTCGATGCCCGCATTGAAGGCCAGCAGCTTTGTTTTCCAGGCGATCCGGTCGATCACATCGCTGATCTGCGTGATGCCCTGCACCTGAGCCACCAGCCGCTCGAGCCGTTCCATGACCGCCACCACCTGCTGCTCCAGGTGCTTCACGGCCTCCTGTGAGGCTTCGCTCTGCTGCCGACCTTCTTCGGTAAGCCGGGCTACCTGATGGGCCACGTCCGCCGTCGAACGGGCCGATTCGGCCACGGCTTCCACGCGCTGCCGGATCTGCTGCATGGCCCGGGCGGAAGCTTCCACGCCGGCCCGGGCCTCTGCTGACCGATGCGCTCCAGGCGCTGGGCCGTTCGGGCTGCCCCGATCGCCGCCCGCGTGATCACCTGCTGCAATGCATGGAACGTTTCGGCCACCTCAGGAGGAAGCGCTGCTGTCGCCAGCTTCGTTTCTTTTTCCGCGACTTCCATGGATACCGGGGGCTTATTTTCTTACACCCCCTTAATCGGCCACCGGCACCTTCACTTAAATCTCAGGCCCAGAAGATGCAGACGATTGAAGCCCTGCCCACGCCGGCCGCGCTGATCGACCGACAGCGCCTGCTGGGCAACCTCCGGGAAATGCAGCAACGCGCTGCGCAGGAAGGCGTCGCGTTGCGTCCGCACGCCAAAACGCACAAGACGCCTGAGCTGGCCCGCCTGCAGCAGGAGCTGGGCGCCACGGGCATTACGGTGGCCACAGTCGATGAGGCAGAGGCTTTCGTGGCGGCCGGCCTTACGGACGTGCGCGTGGCCTATCCCACCGTGGGCATCGATCGCTACGAGCGGCTGCTGGCGCTCATGGCGCGGGCGCGGATCTCCTTCTGCCTCGACACGCCCGAAGCGATCCGTGCGGCTTCGGACTTTTTCGCCGCGCGCGGCCGTCAGGCCGAGGTGCTGCTGGAGGTCGATACCGGCTTCGGCCGCACGGGCGTGCGCTGGGACGATGCCCGGCGGCTGGTGGACTGCGCCCGATTGATTCAGGAAAGCCCGGGGCTGCGGCTGATCGGCCTGCTCACCCATGCAGGCCAGGCCTATCACGGCCCCGGGCCTGATGAATCGCCGGCCGATGCCCTCCGACGCGTGGCCGCCGAGGAGCGCGATCGTCTGCTGGCGGCGGCCGTCACACTGCAACAGGCCGGGCTGGCCCACCCCGACCGCTTCGAACTCAGCGTCGGCTCCACCCCCACGGCGCATTACTTCACGAACCGAACGGAACAGGGCTTTCGCATTACCGAAATCCGTCCCGGCAACTACGTCTTCCACGACGTGATGCAGGTGGCGCTGGGAAGCTGCACGCGCGACGCCTGCGCGCTGACCGTGCTGGCCCGGGTGGTCAGCCGCAAACCGGACGGTCGGGGCGGCTGGTGGGTCTTTCTGGACGCCGGCAAAAAAGCACTGGCAACAGATCAGGGCTACGGAACGCGGGGCTACGGCCTGCCGCTCTACCACCCGGCCAGCCGCACGCCGCTACCCCATGCGGTCATCGAACGCCTTTCGGAAGAGCATGGCTGGATGCACGTACGCGGTGGCACGACGCTCCAGATCGGCGACCGCGTGCAGATCGTGCCCAACCACGCCTGCCTGATCGCCCCGCTGCTGCGCCGCTTCTACGTGCTGGACGGCGACGAAGTGGTGGCCGAGTGGTCGGTCGTGGGCGCCGCCAGCTCGGTGCGGAGCGCGTCGAGCACCTGCTGAAAACTCTCGGGCACGGGTGCCACGATCTCCAGCTCCTGCCCGTTCGGGTGCCGGAAGCGGATGCTGAGCGCATGGAGCATCAGACGCGGATAGCGCTGCTGCACCGATCGGTCGCCGTAGCGGGGATCGCCCACGATGGGATGGCCGACGTGGTAGCAGTGCACACGGATCTGATGGCGGCGGCCGGTCAGCGGCAACGCTTCGATCAGCGAACAGGCTTCGTCCAGGTACTCCAGCACCCGGTAGCGCGTCTCGGCTGGTTTGCCGCGTTCTGGATCGACGCCCATGCGGCCGGAGCCGTACATGCGGATCGGGGCCTGGATCTGTCCCTGACCCGGTTCGATCCGGCCGTGCACCAGCGCCCGGTACACCTTGCGCACCTGGCGTCGCTCGAAGCGCGTGTTCATGTAGCGATGCGCTTCGGCGTTGCGGGCGAACAGCAGCACGCCCGAGGCCTCTTTGTCCAGCCGGTGGATCACCCAGAGGCGCTCGCCGCGGGCCGCTTCGAGCAAGTGCCGCGCCGAGGGGCGCGACGGATCGCGCTCGGGGATGGCCGCCAGCCCCTCGGGTTTGTGCACGGCCAGCAGGTCGTCGTCTTCGTACAGAATCGGGAGTTCCATATCCATCAGACCGCCGCACTCAGGTCCAGGTCCGCCAGCAGCGGTTGCGCCACCGGCTCGTCACGCTCGATCCGGCCGTCCCGCAGATGAATGATCCGGCGGGCATGCTGGGCGATGTCGTGCTCGTGCGTGACCACCAGCAGCGTGTGCCCCTGGCGGTACAACAACTCAAACAGCCGCATGATTTCCTCGCCGGTCTTCGAGTCCAGGTTGCCGGTGGGCTCGTCGGCCAGGATGATCGACGGATTGTTGACCAGCGCCCGGGCGATGGCCACGCGCTGGCGCTGCCCGCCGGACAGCTCGTTGGGTTTGTGGTGCATCCGGTCGCCCAGGCCCACGCTGCGCAACGCCGCTTCGGCCAGCGCCCGTCGCTGGCTCTTGCGCACGCCCGCGTAGATCAGGGGCAGTTCGACGTTCTGCAGACAGTTCACGCGGGGTAGCAGGTTGAACGTTTGAAAGACGAACCCCACTTCTTTGTTGCGAATGCGGGCCAGCTCGTCGTCCGAAAGCCGGCTCACGTCGCGGCCGTTCAGGTAGTAGGTGCCGCCGGTGGGCGTGTCGAGACAGCCGAGGATGTTCATGAGCGTGGACTTTCCCGAACCCGAGGGGCCCATGATGGCCACGTACTCGTTCGGGTACACGTCCAGCGAAACGCCATCGAGCGCCCGCACCTGCTGGGTGCCCATCTTGTAGATCTTGGTCACGTCGCGGAGCTGGATGAGCGGGCGCCGGTTGTCGGTCGTTGCCGTCATGGTCTGTCGTTCGGGTTGGGTTATTGCACCGTTGCCATGATGCGCCGGCCGCGGCCCGGTTGCTGAATACGCACGGCCATGCCGGGCCGCAACGTCTGGCTTACGGCCCGGTAGGGGCCGATGATTACCGTCTCGCCTCCCTGAAGCCCGGCCGTGATTTCGATGTAGGTGTCGTCGGAGATCCCGGTCTCCACCTCCACCATTTTCGCCTTCCCGTTCTCCACGAGGAAGACCACCTTGCGGAGGTCTTCTTTGAGGGCCAGCGGGTTGCTGGCGGTGTCGGCCGGGGCTGTTTCGCCTTCGGGCCGCACGCGGTTGAAGTCGCGCACAGTCACGGCCTGAATGGGCACGGCCACCGCGTCGAAGACGGTCTTCGTGTAGATGTCCACCGTGCCGCTCATGCCGGGGCGCAACGGCGGGAGCAGCTCGGCGCTGGCCGGCACCTCTTCAGCCCGGGCAACGGGCGACGGCGTCGCCTCGGGCAGTGCGACCGTGCCCAGAATGCGCACCTTCACCGGAAAGTTGGTGACCTGCTCCTGCGTGCCCTGGCTCGTGATGCGTGCCGAGTTGGCGATCTCGGTCACCACCCCGCGGAAGGTGCGCTCCGGATAGGCGTCGATGTGGATCGTGGCCGTGTCGCCGACCGAGACGTTCACCACGTCGTTTTCGTTGACCTCCACTTCCATTTCCATCTGATCCAGCCGCGCGATGCGCATCATCTCGGTGCCGGCCATCTGGCTGGTGCCGACCACGCGCTCGCCCAGCTCCACGTCCAGCTTGCTCACGATCCCGCTCATGGGCGCGTAGATGATGGTTTTGGCCAGTTGCTCGCGGGCTTCGCGAAGCTGCGCCTCCGCGCTCTCGACGGCGTAGCGTGCGGCCTCGAGCGCGGCTTTGGCCACCTCGTACTGCGTGCGTGCCGCCTCGAAGTCGCTGGCCGAGATGGCCTGCTTTTCGTAGAGGGCTTTCTGGCGCTTGAATTCGCCCTCGGCCCGGAGCAGATCGGCCTCGCGTTGCTTGAGCGTGGCCCGCGCCTGCGCCACCCCGGCCTCGGCCTGCTGCACCTGCGCCTCGTAGAAATCCGGCCGGATGCGGGCCAGCAACTGGCCTTTTTCCACGCGATCCCCTTCCCGCACCGGAAGCTCGACGATCTCGCCCGAGACGTCCGGACTGATCGTCACCTCCACCTCGGGCTGCACTCGCCCGGAGGCCGTAACCACCTGGGTGATGTCGCGCCGTTCGGCCTTTGCCACTTCGACCTCGATGCCGGCTTCCTGCTTGAACAGGCCGAGGGCCCGGCCGCCCACGCCGATCACCACCAGCAGGCCGAGCAGAACGGCCAGAATGATCAGCAGACGCCGCGTTGCTTTCGAAAGGGCCATGGTCTTGATCTCAGGTTTGGCTTACCGTAACACGTCCAGCTCGGGCACCAGCGTGCCCACGTAGTAGTCGATGAGTTTCTGACGGAACACCAGCGTGTAGCGGGCCCGCACCAGGTCCGACTCGGCCCGCACGTAGGTGGCGCGTGCCTGCGTGAGTTCGACGAGCGTGGCCGAGCCCACATTGTACCGCTCCTGGGCAGCCTCCAGCGCCTGGCGGGCGGCCTGCAGCTGTGCCTGGGCCGCCCGGTACTGCTGGCGGGCCGTCTCGTAGTCCAGATACGCCTGGCGCACCTGCGTGGCGATCTCCTGGCGAAGCTGCTGAAGCTGCAGGCGGGTGTTGTCCAGCTCGATGCGTGCCCGCTGCACGTTGTGGCGCGTCGTGAACCGATCGAAGATCGGGAACGAGAGACTCAGCCCGATCGAGCCACGCCGGTTGCGATCAAAGAACTGGTCCTGGAAGCTCAGCGGGGCCAGATCGGTGTAGCTGGAGCCATAGCTGGCCCGCAACGAAATGGTGGGCCAGTAGCTGGAGCGGGCGACGCGAACGCCGTACTCGGCGGCCTCGATCTGCTGCTCCAGCGCCCGAAGGTCCGAGCGCCGTTCCAGTGCGGCCTGCAGCAGGACCTGCGCCTCGTATTCCCGCACGCCCAGCGCCATCGTGTCCACTTCCGGGATGACGAACTCGTAGGCGCCGAACGGGTCGAGCTGCAGGAGCTGAATCAGATTCGCCTCCTGCAGTTGCTGGTTGCGCCGGGCGTTGATCAGCTCCAGTTCGGCGGCCGCCACCTGGGCCTGTTGCTGGTAGAGATCGGCCACCGGACGGCTGCCCACCTGCACGAACGCCTCGATCTGCTCGAGCAATGCCCGCTGCGCGGCCAGATTTTCTTCCTGGATGCGCACCTGCTCGCGTGCCTCGATGAGCGACAGAAACGTCGAGATCACGTTGAACAGCACCGTTTCGCGCTGGCGGGCATAGTTCAGCTCGCTGGCGGCCACCTGAAAACGTGCCTGCGCGACCGAGTTCAGGTCCCGAAAGCCGTTGAACAGGTTCAGGTTAGCCGAAATGCCGGAGCTGAAGTAATGGGTGGTCTGATCCACGACGCGGCCTTCGTCCATGACAAAGTTGCGGCCGTAGTCGCGGCTGCCACTGATCGAAAGGCTGAGGTCCGGGAGAAAATTGCTGCGCGCACTGGCCAGACCGACTTCGCTGCGTTCCCGTTCGTTGGCGGCCTGCTGAATGGCCGGATTGCGCCGCAGAGCCAGCCGAAGCGCCTCCTCGAACGTGATGCGCTGCACCTGCTGGGCCTGGGCCAGGACGGGAATCCACCACCCGAGCAGCAGAAGCACGCCGAGCAACCTGTGGCAACGCATAAGTCTCGCGGATTTAATCCTCCATAATTCGCTGACGCTGGGAGTAGACGAAAAGAACGGCCAGTTTGTTACGCCCGAATAGCAAAAAAGCCACCCCGATTTCAGGGTGGCCGGGTTGCGGAGGGGGTGGTACTTTGACTTTGAACCCTGGCGACCGTTGGCGATCAAAAACTCCCCCAAATCTTCACGTTTTGAAGGGTTTGAGTGCAACAAAAACCGTCAATGTTCGTCAAAGTACGGAAATTGTTTCCGCATGGATTCCGCACGTAGGGTTCGAGAGTTATTGTAGCCGTGTCGGTGCGTTTCTACGTCGAGCGGGTAGGTCCGGATGGTACGGCGCCGATCCGGATGGCACTGCTCCGGGGCCGACGTAAGGTGACGCTGACGCTTCCCCTTCGGGTGCGGCCTTCCGACTGGAACCGGCGTCGCCAGCGCCTTCGGCGCACGGCGCCGGGTGCCCTCGAGATCAACGGCGAGCTGGATCGGCTTGCGGCCCGGGGTGGGGCCCTGCTGCTCACCGGGGAGCCGCTCGGGGCGATCCGGGATCGCCTCAAAGAAGAACTGGGCCTGGTCGCACGAGAGGAGCGGTTGCTTTCGCTCTTTGACGAATGGTTAGCCGTCAAGCGGCTCGTGCTCAGGTCCTCTTCGCTTCAGGTGCTCGCGCGCGTGCGGAAGCACCTGGCGGCCTTTGCCGGGGATCTCACGCTGGATCGTGTCGATCGCGCCTTTCTCGAACGCTTTCAGGCCTTTCTGACCACCGAGCAGGGCCAGTCGGCCGCCACGGCCAACCGCCTGGCCAAGTACGTTCGAACCTTCTTCCTGTGGCTCGAGGAGCGCGGCCTCCTCGAAAAGGCCCCGAAGCCGCTTCCCCTTCCCGAGGCAAAGCGCGAGATCGTCTTCCTGACGCCCGAGGAATTGCGCGCCTTCCAGGAAGTCGATCTCTCCGGCCTTCCGGAGGGCTACGAGCGCGCCCGCACAACCTTCCTGCTGGCCTGCTTTACGGGCCTGCGCGCCTCGGACCTGAAAGCCGGCATGCGGCCCGAGGCCTGGGACACGATCGACCTGGAGGCGGGCGTGTGGCACCTCAGGGAGCAGAAGACCGGCATCTTCCGCCGCGTGCCGCTGGTGGAGCCCGCCCGACGCATTCTCCGGCGACGGCTGGAGGCCGGCGAGCCTTCGCCCGTTCCGAGGCTCTCTGATCAGAAAACAAACGTCTATGTCAAGGAGATTGCCCGCCGCGCCGGGATCGTGGCGCCGGTGCGGCTGGGCGACGGGCGCGAAGTGCCCAAATGCCAGGTGCTGAGCCTGCACGCCGGACGGCGAACATTCGTCAGCCTGGTGGCGCACACCTCAGGCACGGCGCCGCTCGTAGGGCTGACGCACGCCGACCTGGACACGTTGCAGAAGTACCTGGGCGCCTGGGACGAAAGCCGCCGCCGGGCGCTCGAGAAAGCCTTCAAAGGACTATGAGGGGGCTGGAAGACTTTCTGACGGTGGCCTGTGCGTCGGGCTATGCCGGCCTGTCCGGGGGACGGCCCGTGACGGAGTGCGTGGCGCACCTGGCGTCGGAGCTGGGCCCGCACCGGCTGTCCGTGCTGGCCCGCACGGACCGGCCCATCGGCCTGCTGTCGTTTGAAAGCCCGGCCCGGCTGGCCATAAGCTTCGCCTTCGCGTGGCCCGAGGCGGAACTTACAAAGCTCGTCGGTGCGCAGGCCATGCGGGGCCTGGCTTCGCTCGACGCAATGCGGCGAAACGTGGAGGAGGCGCTCGGGCACGCCCTGAAGGGGCTGGCCTTCCCGCCCGGTCTGGAGGGCGCCTTCGCCGGCATGCACTACGATTTCGAGCGGGGGCAACTGGAGGCGCCCTGTCGCTACCGGGAAGGGCTGGAAGCCGGCCGGATCGGCTCCGTGGCGATCGATTTCGCACGAGAGACGCCGGGGCTTCCCGAACCGCCCCTGACGGACCGCCTGGTGCGCCTGCTGGAAGCCGCACACGACGTGGCGGTGCTGTTGCGCTACCGGCACCTGATCGAAGAAGCCGAAGAGGGGCTGATCTGGCCTTCGATGCCCCTGCTGCGACGCCCCAGGGGGCGGCCTTCGCTCGACCGGGAGCGACTTGCCGCAACGGTGGCGCTGGCCCTGCAGATCAAGCGCCGGCAGCCCCGTCTCAGCAACAACAAGTTACACGAGCGCGTGGCTGAACTCCTCACCAAAAAGGGCGATCCCGTTGGCGCCTCGGTCGTGCGCTACCGCCTGGAGCAGGCCTTCCAGAAAGCCGGCCTCGCTCGAACGGCCCCCGGCCAGGCCTACCGGGTCGAAGAACTCGAAGCGCTGCTCCAGATCCTCGAGGCCGGTTGATTCCGTTCCCTTCCGCTTCCTGCCGGCTTCTCTCCAGGGCTTGCAGAAAAATCGCACCGCATTTTTCTGCATAAACTGCAAGCCGCGGGTGTGCGTCTACAGCCGCAGAGTCCCACAATCGGCGGATTGCTATGCGGCTGCTCGACGTCAAGGAGGCATGCGAGGCGCTCGGCGTAGGGCGGACGACCCTTTTTGCGCTGCGGCGACGCGGCCTACTGAGGGCCGTGAAGATCGGCCGGCGCGTTCTGTTCGACCCGCGCGATCTGGAGCATTTTATCGAGGAAGCGAAGAAGAAAGCCGCCCGGCCAACGGCCTGAGCGGCAGGAGGGGCAGGCATGGGATCGTACGCGCATCCGTCAGAAAAAGTTCAGCTCCTGCTGGCGCGCCTCGAGCACGTCCGCGAAGTCGCCGTCACGCCGGAAGACCGCCAGCGCGGCATCGTTGCGAAATGGACGGCGCGGTGCTCGGGCCACGACGACCACGATCCGTCGCTTTCAATTGCACTGACCGCCGACGGGCGCATCCTACTGCATTGTTTCGCCGGCTGTGGTGCCGACCACGTGCTGGCGTCCGTCGGCTTGACGTGGCGCGACCTGGCGCCGGACGCTTCGGGCGATGGCGCCGCTTCGAAGCCGCCGCCGGTGCTGCTCCATCAGGTTGATTACGAAATCCGCGACCCGAGCGGTCGCCTGGTGGCGGTGCACCGGCGCAAGGATTTCAGCGATGGCACCAAACGCTTCGCCTGGCTTGTGCCCGGCCCGGACGGACGCCTGCAACCCGGCCTGGGCGGTCTTTCGCCCGCCGATCTTCCGCTTTACGGCGTCCACCTGCTCGATCCGTCCTACCCCGGCGTTGTGGTGGTCGAGGGCGAGAAAGCGGCGGACGCGCTCAGAACGATCGTTCGGAACGCCGTCGGCACCGTGACCGGCGCCGCTTCTCAGCCGTCGGACGAAGCGCTGAAGCCGCTCGCAGCCTTCGAGCGCATTTACCTGTGGCCAGACAACGACGGCCCGGGCCGCGATCACATGCTCCGGATCGGCGATCGTTTCCAGCGCCTGGGGCATAAAAACGTCTTTGTGCTCGTCTGGGCGGACGCCCCGCCGGGTGGCGACGCCGCCGATTTTGTCGAGCAGCACGGCGAGCAGGCGCGCGAACGGCTCCGTGACCTGGTGGCGGTTGCCGTCCCGTTCGACGCCTGGGCTCAGGACGTGCAGGCGGAGCAGGCGCGAAAGGAGGCAGAAGGAGCGCCCGGGCCGGAGCGAGCCCGCGTGGTCCGTGTCGCCGACGTGGAGCCGGAGCGCGTCCGCTGGCTCTGGCGTGGGCGGCTGGCGCTTGGAAAGCTTACCCTACTTGAAGGCGATCCAGGCACCGGCAAGTCCACCCTCTACGCCGAGATCGCGGCGATCATCTCGCGCGGGCGCCCCTTCCCTGATCAGGCGGAAACGCCCGTCGAGCCCGGCAACGTGGTAATTGTTACGTGTGAAGATAGCATTGCCGACACGATTCGCCCGCGGCTCGACGCGGCGGGGGCTGATCCGCGTCGGATTTTTGTCCTTCGCGAAGTGCAGGGCGCCGACGGTCCGCGCGCGCCTGTGCTTCCCCAGGACGCCGCCCTGATCGAACAGGCGGTGCGCGACGTCGGCGCCTGCCTCCTGATCGTGGACCCGCTCAGTGCCCACGTGGACGCTTCGGTGAATATGTACCGCGACCAGGACGTGCGGCGCGTCCTTACCACCCTGGCGGGCATTGCCGAGCGATGTAATTGCGCCGTGCTGGCAATCAGGCACTTGAACAAAGCGGTTGGGCTGGACCCGATCTATCGGGGCGGCGGGTCGATCGGAATCATCGGTCAGGCGCGCTTCGCCTTCCTTCTTGCGAATCACCCCGAGCAGCCCGAAGACGCCGGCATGCGGGTACTGGCGCCCGTCAAGTCGAACATCGGTCGCTCGGTGCCGTCCCTGGTCTTCCGGATCGAGTCCTGGGATAAAGATCCGGACACGGCACGCATTCGCTGGGAGGGCACCACGACGCTGAAGGCACGCGACCTGCTCCGACCGCCACGGGAGACGAAGCAGGACGAAGCCGCCGAGTGGCTCCGGGAAAAGCTTGCCGACGGTCCCAGGTCGGCGCGTGAGATTTTCGAGGAGGCGCAAGCCGCGGGCTTTTCGGAGATCACAATCCGCCGGGCACGGAAGCGTCTTGGGGTAATCGCCGAACGCCAGGGCGAGCCAGGACGCCGCGGCGGCGGCGTCTGGTGGTGGCGCCTTCCGGGAAATAACGACTTGGAAGGCTGTTTAGATGATCATTTCTCGGAAGTGATCATCTAAATCCCGGCGGGGCTCAAAATCCTTCAAAACGCGCGAAAAACGAAGATTTTGCCCGCGATTTAGATGATCATCTAAATAATGATCATCTTAATAGTGATCATCTTAATGGTGATCACCTAAACCCGATCCCGCCGCCCGATGGCGACCCGGAGGCGCTCCGCCGCCGCGCGCTGGCGCTGGCGGCGGCTGCCGGTTATCCGGCGCTCTGGCTTCCGGGCTTTGGCGCCACGCACGGGCTTCCGAAAATGTGGCGGGCGGCCGTCGAACGCCTCGGGCCCGAACAGTTGACCGAAGCGGTCAAAGTTCTTAAAAAGCTGCAGCGCAATGGGACCCCATCCTGAAAGGAAGGCCCAGGCCGAAGCCTACCACGCCTTCTGGGAGGCCTGGGAGCGGCTCTTCGGCCCGCCGGCGCTGGAAGCGGCCCGCGGCCGCCTCGTGGTGCAAGGCCCGGGCCAGCCGCCCCTGCGCCTTCCGGACGTGGGCCAGTGTGTGGCGCTCTTCGGACGCCGCGCCCTGGTTGTCGAGGTCTTCCGCACGGCTGCTTCGGCCGAGGCCGACGGCGAAAGCCCGCCCTGCGGCTGGCGCCTGCGTTTGCTCCTGGAAGGCGGTACGCTGCTGACCTGCAAACCCCAGACGGTACGATGCTTCTGAATTCAAACCGCACGGTCGAAAAACAGGCGGAGAAGCGATCCGGCCGTGCCTGCCGGCGGCTGGACTACCAGACCGAAGAGATCGTGCGCCTGGCCCTTCGGGTCGTGGGCTTTCGCATGATCGGACGCACGCGGCCGCTCGACGGCGGCCCGGTGGAGGAGACCGGCGGGGACTTTCGGGCCGTCGAGCCGGGAACGGGGCGGATCGCAGACGCCATGAACCAGCAAACGCTTGAGCGCTTCCAGCGCGAACTGAAGCGCCGCCTGCGCTACCGCATCGCGGCGTTCCTGCTCGAGAAGCAAATCGGATTTCTCGAGCTTCGCTTCCTTCATACCATCAACAAACTACAAAGGCACTATGGCACGGAAAACCGGACGCAAACTGCACGACGGCCTGGCGGCC
>Ga0065723_100283_pt1 | contig 68148 bp, 62 predicted proteins | sample TheenrcuSG05Z960_FD_59110 | JGI IMG/M metagenome (GOLD analysis project Ga0065723, IMG submission 59110) | Thermophilic enrichment culture from UC Davis - Sample SG0.5Z960 | ecosystem: Engineered > Solid waste > Grass > Composting > Bioreactor | place: USA: University of California, Davis
GGCCGAAGGAGGCTCCCATGGCAAACGCAAACGCAAGCGAAGCGCTGGCCACCGCCGAAGGGCTCGTGCGGGCGCCGCTCGTCCGCAAGGGCAAGGTGCGCGAGCTGTACGACCTGGGCGAACATCTGCTTATCGTCGTCACCGACCGCATCTCCGCGTTCGATTACGTGCTGGAACCGCCCATTCCCGACAAGGGACGGGTGCTGAACGGCCTGAGCGCGTTCTGGTTCGAGCGCACGCGGGACATCCAGAAGAACCACTTCCTTCACGCCGACGTCTCGCGGCTGGGCGACGCCGTCGACCGGGAGCGGCTGGCGGGGCGCGTGACGGTGGCACGCAAGGCGCGGCGCATCGACGTGGAATGCGTGGTGCGCGGCTACATCACCGGCGGCGGCTGGCGGCAGTACAGGGAGACGGGCCGGGTGAACGGCATCGGGCTTCCCAAGGGACTGCGCAAAAACGACCGCCTGCCGGAGCCGATTTTCACCCCCGCCGCCAAAAACGACGCCGGCCACGACGAGGACATCACGTTCGACGAGCTCGTCCGGCGCGCGGGCCGCGAGCTGGCGGAGGAACTGCGCGCGCGGAGCCTGCGCCTGTACGAGTACGGGCGGAAATGTTGCGAAGAGCGGGGCATCATCCTGGCCGACTGCAAGTTCGAGTTTGGCTGGATCGACGGGGAATTGACGCTGATCGACGAACTGTTCACGCCGGACTCATCCCGTTTTTGGGCAATGGACAAATACGCGTTGGACGTCGAGATTGACAGCATGGACAAGGAGCCGGTACGCGCGCATCTGGCCGCGTCCGACTGGGATCGCGCAAGTCCGCCGCCGCCCCTGCCCCCGGACGTGGTCGCCGCCACGACGGCGCGATACCGGGAGATCTACCGCCGGATCATCGGCACGGACCTGCCGTAGCGGCGGGAAACGCCGAAGCGCCCGAAGAGGGCGACGATTCGGCGCGTGACGGGGCGCAAAAATGCGGCGCAAGCCCGGGCGGGGGAGCGGGAACCGGCAGGCGCAAGGCGCGGCATGTTAAGCGCGGGACCGCAGAGCGAGAGACCGCAAGGCTTGGGACTGCAAGGCGCGGGACGCAAGCCGTGGGACCGCCAGGCATGGGACGCAAGGCAAAACGGGGAGGAAAACGATGAAAGCGACGGTTTACGTGACCATCAAGGCAAACGTGCTCGACCCGCAGGGCAACGCGGTGCGCGAGGCGCTGCACGCCCTGGGTTTCGGGGAAGTCGGCCGGGTGCGCATCGGCAAGTTCATGGAACTGGACCTGGACACCGACGACCGGGCCCAGGCGGAGGCGCGCGTCCGGGAGATGTGCGAGAAGCTTCTGGCCAACACCGTCATCGAAGATTACCGCTTCGAACTGGAGGGCTGATCCCATGCGCTTCGCGGTCATCGTGTTTCCCGGCTCCAACGGCGACATCGACTGCTACAAGGCGGTGGAGGACGCCATCGGACAGCCTGTCGATTACGTGTGGCACACGGCCACGGATCTTTCCAAATACGACGCGATCCTTGTCCCCGGGGGATTTTCGTACGGGGACTATCTGCGCTGCGGCGCCATCGCCCGGTTCGCCCCGGTGATGGACGCGGTGCGGCGGGCGGCGGACGAGGGCAAGTTCGTGCTCGGCATCTGCAACGGCTTCCAGGTGCTGACCGAAGCGCGGCTTCTCCCCGGGGCGCTTATCCGCAACCGGACGCTGAAGTTCATTTGCCAGCTGGCGGACATCCGGGTGGAAAACAACCGGACGCCCTTCACGCTGGACTACGAGGAAGGCGAAACGATCCGCATCCCCATCGCCCACGGCGAAGGCTGCTATTACTGCGACGAGGAAACGCTGGCCCGCCTGAAGGCGGAAAACCGGATCGTGTTCCGGTATGTCCATGAAAACCCCAACGGTTCCATCGACGACATCGCCGGCATCTGCAACGAACGGGGCAATGTGCTCGGCCTCATGCCCCACCCGGAACGGGCCGTGCATCGCTGGCTCGGTTCCGAAGACGGCCGGCGGATGTTCACGTCGCTTTTGCACGCGTATGAGGCGCGTCGGAGGGAGGTCACGGTATGACGCACGGCACAACGCACGGCGCGGCGCAGCGCACGGCCGCCGCGGAACCGACCGCGGAACAGATCGCGGAGCACAAAATCTACCGGCAGATGGGCCTTTCCGACGATGAATACGCGCTGATCTGCCGGCTGCTCGGCCGCAAGCCCAACTATACGGAGACCGGCGTATTCAGCGTCATGTGGTCCGAGCACTGCGCCTACAAAAACTCCAAGCCGGTCCTGAAGAAATTCCCCACCTCCGGCCCCCGCGTGCTCGTGGGACCGGGCGAAGGCGCCGGCGTCGTCGACATCGGCGACGGCATGGGCGTCTGTTTCAAGATCGAAAGCCACAACCACCCTTCCGCCATTGAACCTTACCAGGGGGCGGCCACCGGTGTGGGCGGCATCCTGCGGGACATTTTCTCCATGGGCGCCCGTCCCGTGGCGTTGCTCAATTCCCTGCGCTTCGGCACGCTGGACAGCCCGCGCGCCCGGTACCTGTTCGAAAACGTCGTCGCCGGCATCGCGGGGTACGGCAACTGCGTCGGCATCCCCACGGTGGGCGGCGAGATCATGTTCGACCCGAGCTATGAAGGCAATCCGCTGGTCAACGTCATGTGCGTCGGCCTCATCGACCAAGACCTGATCCAGAAAGGCCGCGCGGAAGGCGTCGGCAACGCGGTGTTCTATGTCGGACCCGCGACCGGGCGGGACGGCATCCACGGGGCCACCTTCGCTTCCGGCGAACTCACCGCGGAATCGGAATCGCAGCGGCCGGCGGTGCAGGTGGGCGACCCGTTCATGGAAAAGCTTGTCATGGAAGCCTGCCTGGAGCTCATCGAGAGCGGCATCGTCGTCGGCATCCAGGANATGGGNGCNGCNGGGCTCACCTGCTCCAGCTCCGAGATGGCCAGCAAGGCCGGAAACGGCATGGAGCTGAACCTGGACCTCGTGCCGCAGCGCGAACCGGACATGACGCCGTATGAAATGATGCTGTCCGAATCGCAGGAGCGGATGCTGTTCGTCGTTCGTCCGGAGCACGAAGAGCAGGCCAGGGCGATTTTCGCCAAATGGGGCGTGCCCTGCGTGAAGGTCGGCAAGGTGACGGACGACGGCCGGCTGAAGCTGTACCATCGCGGGGAGCTGGCCGCCGACATTCCGGTGAGCGCGCTGGTGGACAACTGCCCGGTGTATCGCCGGGAGCCGAAAGTGCCGGAGTACTATGTGAGAAACGCCGATGTGGACAGCGCCCGGTATCCGGAAGTGACGGATTTGAACGATGCCTTGGAAAAAGTCCTCGGATCCCCCACCATCGCGAGCAAGGAGTGGGTCTACCGCCAGTATGACCACACGATCCGCACCGAAACGGCGGTCCCTCCCGGGTCCGACGCGGCGGTGGTGACCATCCGCGGCACGCGCAAGGCCGTGGCGATGACCCTGGACGGCAACGGGCGCTACGTGTACCTGGATCCCGAGGTCGGCGGGCGCATCGCGGTGGCGGAGGCGGCGCGCAACGTGGTCTGCTCCGGCGGGGAGCCGCTGGCGGTGACCGACAACCTGAACTTCGGCAACCCGGAGAAGCCGGAAATGTTCTGGCAGCTGGAACGGGCGGCCGAAGGCATCGCCGACGCCTGCCGGCGCCTCGGGACGCCGGTCATCGGCGGCAACGTGAGCCTGTACAACGAAAGCGAAGCCGGTCCCATCCACCCGACGCCGGTCATTGGCATGGTCGGGCTGGTGCGGGATGTGGACCACATCACCACGCAGCCGTTCAAGCGCGAAGGCGACGTGGTCATCCTGCTCGGCGAGACGAAGGCCGAGCTTGGCGGCAGCGAGTTTCAGTTCGTGATCCATGGCGTGACGGAAGGCCGGCCGCCGCAAATCGATCTGGACAACGAAAAGGCGCTGCAGGACGCCCTGCTGGAAGCGATCCGGAGCGGTTGGATCGCCTCCGCCCACGACCTGTCGGAAGGCGGGCTGGCCGTGGCCCTGGCGGAATGCTGCATCACCGGCGGCCTGGGCGCGGAGGTGTCGCTGGACACTTCCTTGCGCCCGGACATCGCGCTGTTCAGCGAGAGCCAGTCGCGGGTGCTCCTGTCGGTGCGGCCGGAGCGCGCCGACGAGGTGCTGCGGCATTTTGAAGCGAAAGGCGTTCCGGCGGCGCGGCTTGGCGTGGTGAAAGGAACGGACCTGGCGGTTCGCGTGAACGGCCGTTTGGCGATCGCCGTCCAAGTGGAACGACTCACCCGCATATGGAAGGATGCGATCCCATGTCGGATGCGGTAAGAGAGCAGCGCGGGAAACTGTGGACGGGTCCGTTCTACAACGCCGGCGCCTTTCACGACGACCCTTTCGACAAGCTGCGGGAAGAATGCGGCGTGTTCGGCGTGGTCGGCCATCCCGACGCCGCGACCCTCTGCTATTACGGCCTGCACGCCCTGCAGCACCGCGGCCAGGAAAGCGCCGGGATCTGCGTGACGGGGCGAAGGGGGCTTTCGTTTTCACCGCGGCATGGGCCTGGTGAAGGAAGTGTTCACCGGCGACATCCTCAAATCATTGAAGGGGACCCCGCGCCATCGCCCATGTCCCGCTACTCGACCTCCGGCCAAAGCGAACTGGTCAACGCGCAGCCTCTCGTGTTCAACTACCGCGGAGGGGAGCTGGCGCTGGCCACCAACGGCAACATCGTGAACGCGGGGCGACTCAGAAGGCAGCTGGAAGAAGCGGGGTCCATTTTCCAGACGACCAGCGACACAGAGGTGCTGGCGCATCTGATCGCCCGCTCCGGACACGACGATTTCGAACAGGCGGTCAAAGCGTCGCTGCGGCAGCTCGTCGGCGGATACGCGTTTCTCATCATGACGCGGAACAAATTCATCGCCGCCCTTGACCCCAACGGGCTGCGGCCGTTCGTGATGGGGCGGCTGGGCGACTGCACGGTTTTCGCGTCGGAAACGTGCGCGTTTGACGCCATCGGGGCTGCCTATGTGCGCGACGTTCAGCCCGGGGAAATGATCGTGATCGACGAACGCGGCATGCGCGCCGAGCGGTTCGCGGAACCGAAGCGGCGGGCGGTCTGCTCGATGGAATTCATTTACTTCGCCCGGCCGGATTCGGACATCGACCAGATCAACGTGCACACCGTCCGCAAGCGGATGGGCCGGCGCTTGGCGATGGAGTCCTTCGTCGACGCCGACGTGGTGACCGCCGTGCCGGATTCCGGCGTTTCGGCGGCCATCGGCTTCGCCGAGCAGACGGGCATCCCCTACGAAATCGGCCTGATCAAAAACCGGTACACGGGCAGGACCTTCATCGAGCCCAGCCAGGCGCTGCGGGAGCAGGGCGTGAAGATGAAGCTGTCCGCCGTGAGCAAAGTGGTGGAAGGCAAGCGGGTCGTCATGATTGACGATTCCATCGTGCGCGGCACGACTTCCCTGCGCATCGTCAACCTGCTCCGGGAAGCCGGCGCGAAAGAGGTGCACGTGCGGATCACCTCGCCGCCGTACATGAATCCGTGCTTTTACGGCATCGACACCCCGGACCGGAAGGACCTGATCGCCTCATCGCACACGGTGGAGGAGATCCGGCGCAAGATCAACGCGGACTCTCTCTATTTCCTGAGCAAGGAAGGGCTGCTCGAAAGCATCGGGCGGTCGAAGACGGAGTACAACGGGGCGCTGTGCACGGCGTGTTTTGACCACGATTATCCGACGGAGATCGGCGAAGAGCCATCCGTTTCGTGCAGCACGAAGTGAGCGGGCCGCCCGCGGCCCGTGTGAACGGAAACTGGAGGCTTCGGTTCACGCAAGGACGGGTCCGGGTACACGGCTGACGGACGGCCGGATTCGCGAGGCGGACGGCCGAACTCACAAGTCGGATGGCCGAACTCACAAGGCAAATGGCCGAACTCACAAGTCGGACGGCCGGATTCGCAACCAATTACCGGCGCGGCCGGGAGGAGGGAATCGGTTTGTCGGAAGCGTACAGGCGGGCGGGCGTGGACATCGCGGCGGGCAACGAGGCGGTGGAGCGGATCAAAAAGCACGTCCGGCGCACCATGCGGCCGGAGGTGCTGGGCGGCATCGGCGGTTTCGCCGGGCTGGTCGGCCTGGACAAAAACCGGTACGAGGAGCCGGTGCTGGTCTCCGGAACGGACGGCGTCGGCACGAAGCTGAAGCTGGCTTTCGCCATGGACCGGCATGACACCGTCGGCATCGACGCGGTGGCCATGTGTGTCAACGACATCGTCGTCACGGGGGCGGAGCCGCTGTTTTTCCTCGACTATGTGGCGTGCGGGAAGCTCGTGCCGGAGAAGATCGAGGCCGTCGTCGCCGGCGTGGCGGAAGGCTGCGTGCGGGCGGGTTGCGCGCTGATCGGCGGAGAAACGGCGGAGATGCCGGGGATGTATGCCGAAGACGAGTACGACGTCGTCGGCTTCGCCGTCGGCGTCGTCGACCGGAAACACATCATCGACGGCTCCGCCATCCGGCCGGGCGACGCGGTCATCGGCATGGCGTCCAGCGGCGTGCACAGCAACGGCTTCTCGCTGGTGCGGAAGCTTCTTTTGGAGGAGAAAGGCTTCCGGCTCACGGACCGGCTGGAAGAGCTGAGCGGCGCCGTGCTGGGCGACGTGCTTCTGGAGCCGACGAGAATCTACGTCAAGCCGGTGCTTCGCCTGATCGGGCGCGTGACGGTGAAAGGCCTGGTCCACATCACCGGCGGCGGGTTCATCGAAAACATACCGCGCGTGCTGCCCGAAGGCGTCAACGCGGAGATCGCGTACGGCAGCTGGCCGGTGTTGCCGATCTTCCGGCTGCTGCAGGACCTCGGCTCGATCCCGTACCGCGACCTGTTCTCGACGTTCAACATGGGCGTCGGCATGGTCGCCGTCGTGCCGGCGGAGCAGGCGGACGAGGCGATCCGGGTCCTTGCGGCGGAAGGCGTCGACGCTTACCGCATCGGCACGATCACGCCGGGCCGGCGGGCCGTGACGTTCAGGGGAGTGGATATTTAGATGGCTAAGCTGCAGGTGGCGGTATTCGCATCCGGCAACGGCTCGAACTTCCAGGCGCTGGTGGACGCCGAGCGGGAAGGGCGGCTCGGCGCGGAAATCCGGCTGCTCGTCTGCAACCGGCCGGAAGCGCCGGTGGTGAAACGGGCGGAGGCGGCCGGCATCCCGGCGTTCGTCTTCCGGCCGAAGGACTATCCGTCGCGCGAGGCGTACGAGAAGGAAATTTTGGCGGAACTCAACCGCCTCAACATCGGACTGATCGTGCTGGCCGGCTTCCTGCGCATCCTGACGCCGGTGATCACGGACGCCTACGCCGGCCGGATCATCAACATTCATCCCGCGCTCTTGCCGGCGTTTCCCGGCCTGAACGTCATCCGCGAGGCCCTGGAATACGGCGTGAAGGTCACCGGCGTGACCGTGCATTTTGCGGACGCCAACCTCGATGCCGGTCCGATCATCGCGCAGGAAGCGGTGAAGATCGAGGAAGACGACACCGAGGAAACGCTGGCGGAGCGCATCCATCAGGCGGAGCACTGGCTGCTGCCCGAGGTCGTGCGGAAAATCGCGGAAGGCCGCGTGCGGGTGGAAGGCCGGCGCGTTTATGTGAGCTGAGCCGGCGCGGACCTTCGCGCGTCGCGCACATCAAACAGGACAGGGATGGGGACGATGAGCGAAACGTATGAACTGAATTTGCGGTACGGCATGAATCCGCACCAGAAACAGGCGAAGCTGACGGCCGGCGGCAAGCCCCTGCCGATCCGGGTGCTGAACGGCGAACCCGGCTTCATCAATCTGCTGGACGCGCTCAACGGCTTCCAGCTTGTGCGCGAACTGCGCCGGGCCACGGGGCTTCCCGCCGCCGCCTCGTTCAAGCACGTCAGCCCGGCCGGGGCCGCCGTGTACGCGCCGCTGACGCCGGAACTGGCCAAGGCGTATTTCGTGGACGACATGGAGGACCTGTCCGAGCTGGCGGTGGCCTATGCGCGGGCGCGGGGCGCGGACCGCATGTCTTCGTTCGGCGACGCGGCGGCGCTGAGCGACATCGTGGACGCGCCGACGGCGAAGCTGCTGAAGCGCGAGGTGTCCGACCTGGTCGTGGCGCCGGGGTACACCGACGAAGCGCTGGCCATCCTGAAGGAGAAAAAGGGCGGCAAATACCTCATTCTCCAGATCGACCCCGACTATGTGCCGGACCCGGTCGAGACGCGCACCGTATTCGGCCTGACGCTTGAGCAGGAGCGGAACGACGCGGTGTTGGACGAGTCCGTTTTCGAAAACATCGTGACGGACAACAAGGAGTTGCCGGACAGCGCCAGGCGCGATCTGCTGGTGGCGCTGATCACCCTCAAGTACACGCAGTCCAACTCCGTCTGCTACGCCCTGGACGGCCAGACCATCGGCATCGGCGCGGGCCAGCAGTCGCGCATCCACTGCACGCGGCTGGCCGGCGACAAGGCGGACCGGTGGTTCCTGCGGCAGCATCCGATCGCCCTGAACATGAAATTTCGGCCGGGACTCGCCCGCGCCGAGCGGAACAACGCCATCGACCTGTGGCTTGAGGAAGTGCTCACTCCCGTCGAACAGGCCAATTGGGAGGGGTATTTCGAAGAAGTGCCGCGCCGCCTGACGCCGGAAGAGAAGCGCGAATGGCTGAAAGGGCTGCAGGGCGTCTCCTACGCGTCCGACGCGTTCCTGCCGTTCCGCGACAATCTCGACCGGGCCAGCCGCAGCGGCGTGCGCTACGTCATCCAGGCCGGAAGTTCCCTGCGCGACGAGGAAGTCATCAAGGCCGCCAACGAATACGGCATGGTGATGGTCTACTCCGGCGTCCGGCTGTTCCATCACTGATCGGCGAAGGGAGATGCGCCACATGACTGATCACGGAACCCTGGCCGCGGCGGCGGAAGCGAACGTCGCCGCCCTGCGGCAAAACCGCTACCCCGGCCGCGGCATCGTCATCGGCATGACGCCGGACGGCCGCCGGATGGTGCAGGTGTACTGGATCATGGGAAGGAGCGAAAACAGCCGCAACCGCGTCTTCGTGGCGGAGCCGGACGGCAGCGTCCGCACCGCGGCGCGGGATCCGGCGAAGCTGGCCGACCCGTCCCTCATCATTTATTATCCGGTCCGGCAAGCCGGCGACGCCCACATCGTGACCAACGGCGACCAGACCGACACCATCGCGGAGGCGATCGCCGCCGGCGGCACCTTCGAGGACGCGCTGCGCACCCGCACCTTCGAGCCGGACGCGCCCAATTACACGCCGCGCATCTCCGGCATCGTCCGGCCGGGCGATCCGGCGGCCGCCTACCGGCTGGCGATCCTGAAAACGAACCTGGGCGACCCGTCGCAGACGCAGCGGCATTTCTTCACCTATGAACAGGCGCTGGCGGGTTTTGGCCATCTGATCCATACATACGCCGGAGACGGGAACCCGCTGCCGTCCTTTGAGGGCGAACCGAGGCTCGTCCCGCTGTTCGACGACGCCGGGGAGACGCTGGAATTCTACTGGCGGCTGCTGGACGAGGAGAACCGGATTTCGCTGCTGGTCAAGACGATCCCGCTGGACGGCGGCGCGGCGGAAATCAAAATCCGGAACAAGTAGCGGAGGAGGAAGCGGCAACGTGAACGTGTTGGTCGTCGGCGGCGGAGGGCGGGAGCACGCCATCTGCTGGTCTTTGGCGAAGAGCGGCAAGGTTTCCAGGCTGTACTGCGCGCCGGGCAACGCGGGCATCGCCGGGATTGCGGAGTGCGTGCCGATCGGTCCCATGAAGTTCGACGAACTGGTGCGGTTCGCCCGGGACCATGGGATCGATCTGGTCGTCGTCGGGCCGGACGATCCGCTGGCCGGAGGCATCGTCGACGCCTTCGAGGCGGCGGGCATTCCGGCTTTCGGCCCGAACAAGGCGGCGGCGGAAATCGAGGCCAGCAAAATTTTCATGAAAAACCTGCTCCGCAAATACGGCATTCCCACCGCCCGGTACGAAACGTTCGACGATTACGAAAAGGCTCTTGTCTACCTGCGCACGCAGCGGGCGCCCATCGTCGTGAAGGCGGACGGCCTCGCCACCGGCAAAGGGGTCACCGTCGCCCGCACAATGGAAGAGGCCGAGGACGCGCTGCGCCGCATGATGATCGAGCGGGAGTTCGGCGCTTCCGGCACGCGGGTGGTCATCGAGGAATTCATGGAAGGCCAGGAAATGTCCCTCCTGGCGTTCGTGGACGGAGAGACGGTGCGGCCGATGGTGCCGTCGCAGGATCACAAGCCGGTGTTCGACGGCGACCGGGGCCCGAACACGGGCGGCATGGGCACGTACTCGCCGCTTCCGCACATCGATCCGGCCGTCGTGGAGACGGCGGTGGAGACCATCCTCAAGCCGACGGCCGCCGCGCTGGCGCGCGAAGGCAGACCGTTCCGCGGCGTGCTGTACGCCGGCCTCATGGTGACGAAGGAAGGCCCGAAGGTGGTCGAATTCAACGCCCGGTTCGGCGATCCCGAAACCCAGGTCGTGCTGCCGCGGCTTGAGACCGACCTTTTGGACATCATCCTGGCGACCCTGAACGGCTCGCTGGACCGGATCGACATCCGGTGGAACGACGAGGCGGCGGTGTGCGTCATCATGGCTTCCGGAGGGTATCCGGGGCCGTATGCGAAAGGGAAAAAAATCGAAGGAATCGAGCGGGCGGAAGCGGCCGGCGCGCTGGTGTTCCACGCGGGCACGGCGCGGGACGAAGACGGCGACCTGGTCACGGCCGGGGGCCGGGTGCTCGGCGTCGTGGGCCGGGGCCGGGACATCGCGGAAGCGCGGCGGCGGGCCTACGAAGCGTGCGGCATGATCTCCTTCGAGGGCGCGCACTACCGGAAGGACATCGCGATGAAGGCTTTGGCCGGGCAGCAGGCGGATGCGGCGAGGGGACGGCAAGGCGCTTCCGGCGGGTGAGGCCCCGCCTTCCATCTCTGCAGGTCGGCCGGTTCCGCTGCCATGCCGAAGGCGGTTCGACCGGATCGACTCCGGACAGCGCCAGTGCGCGCCCGGACGGTCCGGCCGTTTTTATTTTTCCCGCCGGCACAAGGACCGCGCGCCACGAACCCGCAAGCCGCAACGGGCGTTGCCCGGAGCGGTTTGTCCGTTCATGACGGAACATGACAACTTGGGCGCGTCCCGGCCCATCCGGCGCCCGCTTTCAATCTTTGCCGGCCAGCCGGTCCCACCGCCATGCCACATACCAGAGCGCCAGCAGCGAGACAATCGCCGCCAGCAAGGTGACCGGATGCCCGATGAGCCAGTCCGAAAAAGCACGCATGGAACCATCCTCTTTCCGTCGCGTTTCCGTTAGTTTGGCCCGATCGCGGGGACGGAACACGCCGGACGCTTTGCCGGAGAAAGGCCGCAGCGACAGGGTCTTGGCCCCGAAAAGATGATTGGCCGGAGACGAAGCCGGCGTAAATTTCCTCGCCGCGCAAAACTTTGGAGCGAATTTTTCGTCAATAATACTTGAACAGGCGGGATTTTCAACCGGACGGGGGAATCAAACTTGAAGCCATGGTGGAAACTTGCGTTGGCGGCGTTGTTCGTGGTTCTGGCGCTGGCTGCTTGCGGAAAGGACAAGCAGGCCGAACCGGAGCCGTCGCCCACCGCAACGCCGGCGCCGTCTCCGACGCCGACGATCGAGACGCCGGAGCCCCAGTCCGACGCCGGCCTTCGTGGCTCCGCTCACCGGCATGCCCGTCGAACAGCCACTTTCGTTCAGGCCGTTCACCGTCATGATCAACAACTATGCGGCGGCCAGGCCCCAGTCCGGTCTTACATACGCCGACGTCGTGTGGGAAGTGCTGGCCGAGGGGGGCATCACGCGGCTGATGGCCGTNTTNCACAGCCGGGACTTCTCCGACCCGATCGGCCCGATCCGCAGCATCCGGCCCTACCTCATCGACCTCGGCGAAATGTACGGCGGCGTGCTCGTCCACGCCGGCGCCAGCAACGACGCGCTCAAGATCCTGCAGCATTCGGGAAAGGCCGACCTGGACGAGATTTACAACGCGGGGGCGTTTTTCTACCGCGACAAGTCGCGCAAGGCGCCGCACAACCTGTATTCGACCCTGGAGAAGCTGCGCGAGGGGGTCGAGGAAGCGCAAATTCCCCGAGCAGGTCCCGACGCCGACGCCTTCCGTTCTCCGCCGAGATGCCGCCGGGAGCGGCCGGCGCCGTGAACATCGAAGCGCGGTTCACCCTCAAAAGCTACGTCGTCTCATACGCCTACGACGCGGGGACGGGGCTGTACACCCGCGCGATCAACGGGGAAGTCCAGACCGACCTGAACAATAACGAACCCCTGACCGCCGCCAACCTGGTTTTTCTGCGGGCCGCGCACCGGGTCCTCGACAATGAAGGCAGGCTGGAAATCGATCTGTATTCGGGAGGGGAGGCGCTGCTCTTCCGGGGAGGCAAGGTCATACCCGCCGAATGGACGCGGGAGAAGGGCGACGTCATCCGGATTCGCAAGGACGGCGCGGAGCTTCCCTTTGCGCCGGGGGTCACCTATTACCATATCATTCCGGGTCCGCTGGATGAACATGTAACATTTTCGTAGATTGTTTACCAGCCCGCCGGCGTGATATGATAAAAAATGTTGAAATTTGCGGTCGAAGGGAGCAGAACCGTTGTTCCGGCGAAAGGACGTGTTTTTTTCAGCGCTGGAGGCGATGTCGGACACCATCGTCCGCGCCGCGCACCATTTTGCGGAGAGGACCAAGGACGATCCGGGCGATCTGACCGCCTTCGCGAAGGAAATGAAGGTGTTCGAGCGCGAAGGGGACAAGCAGGCGCACCTCATTCTCACGGAACTGAACAAAACCTTTATTACCCCGATCGACCGTGACGACATCATCTCCCTGACCAAGGTCATGGACGACGTGCTGGACGGCATCGAAGCTTGCGCTTCCCGTTTTGACATGTACCGCATTCACCGTTCCAACGAGTATATCCGGCGGTTCGGGCACAATCTGAAACAAAGCGCGGAGGAGATCCGCAAGGCGATTTCGCTTCTGACGCAAAAAAAGCTGCAGGAAATCCACCCGTTTTGCATCCGGCTGAACGAACTGGAAGACGAAGGCGACGAGCTGATGCGCAACGCCATCCGGGAACTGTTCCGGAACGTGCGGGATCCCATCGAGCTGATCAAATACAAGGAATTGTACGAACGCCTGGAAGAAACGACGGATTCCTGCGAGGACGTGGCCCACGCCCTCGTTTCCATCGTCATGCGCAATTCCTAAAGTTCCGGACAGGGGATTACGGGCAGCATGGATCCTTTGTTGATCACGGTCCTGATTACTGTCGTGCTGGCGCTTGCGTTTGACTTCATCAACGGTTTTCACGACACCGCCAACGCCATCGCCACATCCGTGTCCACCCGGGCGCTGACGCCCCGGCAGGCGATCTTGCTGGCTTCGCTGATGAACCTCGTGGGCGCGCTGATGTTTACCGGCGTGGCCAAGACCATCGCCGACGGCATCGTCGATCCGTTCGGCATGCAGAACGGCCTGCTGGTGGTCATCGCCACGCTCATCGCCGCCATCGCCTGGAACCTGATCACGTGGTGGTTCGGCATTCCTTCCTCTTCCTCCCACGCGCTGATCGGATCGCTGGCCGGCGCGGGGATCGCGGCGGCGGGCTTTGGCGGCATCAACTACGGCGGGTTCACGAAGATCGTCATCGGTCTCCTCGTATCTCCGATCCTGGCGTTTGCGCTCGGATTTGCGATCATGTTTTTGTTCAAAAGGATTTTCGCCAATTTCGCGCCGTACAAGCTGAACAAGGGATTCCGCGGCGGCCAGGTGCTGTCCGCGGCGTTCCAGGCGTTCACCCACGGCACCAATGACGCCCAGAAGGCGATGGGCATCATCACGCTGGCCCTGGTGTTCGCCGGCTATCAGCAGGAAGTCGAAGTGGCCCTGTGGGTCAAGGTGGCGGCGGCGCTGGCGATGGCGGCCGGAACGGCGATGGGCGGGTGGAAAATCATCAAGACGATGGGCACGAAGATTTTCAAGATCGAACCCATCAACGGATTTTCCGCGGACCTGGGATCGGCGACGGTGATCCTGACGGCGACGCTGACGCATCTGCCCGTCAGCACGACGCACGCCATCACGTCCTCCATTCTCGGCGTCGGCACGGCCAAACGCTTCGCCGGCGTCCGGTGGAACGTCGCCGGGCGCATCGTGTCGGCGTGGATCATCACCATTCCGGTGTCGGGCATGCTGGGCGCCTTGGTTTACGGCGTGATCTCGCTGTTCCGCTGAACGGGGAAACCGATCTTCCGCCGCAAGCCGCACGCCGTGCGCTGCCGATTCCCGGAAGACGGCGTTGGGCCGGTGGCTGGAACGCGGGGAGGAAACCGTACTAAAATGAAAGTAAGCGAATACGCGAATTTCGCGCGGGAGGCCGGCCGATGATCGTCGCGGCACACCGGGCTAAGTCATGCATGGAACTGGTACAGGCGTTCCGCCGCAACATGCCGAATGGGCGCGGCGAAAAGCTGCGTTTCGCCGGCGTCGGAGAGCGCGATGTTTACAATATTACCGCCCCCTTCCTGGACGAAGGCGAATGGGTGATTGCGGGGCGGGTGGAGCATCGGAACGACGAACGTTCGCAGGTGATGTTTTTCGTCGAACGGGGCGGCGTGTGGGTGCCCCGGGAAGGCGCGCCGGTTTTCTCGTTGCAGGACCCTTTTTTCACCTTCATCGGGGGAGAACTCGTTTTCGGCGGCGTGGAAGTGGAGTTTGACCCGGACGATCCGTATTACATCACGACCTGGAAGACGGTGTTCTACCGGGGACCGCGGATCGCGGATTTGAGGCGGTTCGCGGCGGGGCCGCCGGCGATGAAGGATATTCGCCTGGTGGAGATCGGCAGGAACCGGATCGGCATGTTCACGCGTCCGATGATCGTGGGGAGGACCCGCGCCGTCATCGGATATACGGAAATCGCTTCCCTGGACGCGCTGACGGTGGAGGTCATCGAGCGGGCGGACCTCCTGATCGGCCAGTTCGCTCCCGACGAATGGGGCGGCGGCAACGAAGCGTTGCTGCTGCGCAACGGCTGGATCGGCGTTCTCGGCCATATCGCGTACATGGATGAAGCGAACTACCGCCATTATTATCCGATGACGTTCGGTTTCCACCCGGAAACGAAGCGCCATACGCCCATTAAGCTGATCGCCACGCGGGACATGTTCCCGCCGGGACCGGCGAAGCGGCCGGACTTGCAGGACGTGCTGTTCAGCGGCGGCCTGCGCCGCAACGGGGACGGCACCGCCACGCTCTACACGGGCGTGAGCGACGCAGAGGCGCATCGCATCGTGATCGAGGATCCGTTCCTGGAGTATGAAATGCTGTGAAGGAAGGCGCCGGAACGCGGAAAGCCCGCTCCGGCGCCCGTTTTTTCGGGCCGGGCGGGCGTGAAGATGGTCCGTGACGAATCGACCGTTCGGGAAGGACGCCGGAAGTCAAGTCGCGTTTACGGCAGGAAAAGGCCGTCCGGAGGAAGAGCGGCGGTGTCGCGGTCGTGGGCCGGAACCCGGAAACGGTCCCGGGGAGCGGTTCTTTTGCCCGCCTGGCCGTGTGCCGCCCGGATCCGCGCATAGCCGCCCCCGGATCGCCTGCGTCCGGCCCCCTGCGCCCGGCGTGCGGCGGCGCCGCGCCGGGTGCGGTTCCGATGGCGTCCGCCGCGTCCGGCCGCATGCCTGGCGCCCCGTCTGCCGCCCCGCTTTCTTTTGCGGCGCGGAGTCTCCAGATCCGCTATCTCGTCCGCAGAGCCGCTTTTCTTGGCCAGCAGCAGACGCATGAGCGGGGCGAGCTGCTGCATGGTGCCGAACAGTTTTTGCATTTTGCCGACCGTGTTCAGGATGCCGTCGAGCCCGCCCATCCGGTCGACGAACGCTTTCAGCTGCCCCAGGTTGAACGGCAGGCCGAAAAGTCCGCCTCCGCCGAAAGGCTGGGAGTAGCCGGCGGGGGCCCCCCCGAAATAACCGCCGCCGTATCCTGACGGTCCGCCGTACGGCCCACCGCCATAGCCGGGTTGACCGCCGAAAAACCCGCCGCCGGCCGGCGGTCCTCCGGCGGGTCCCGGAAAATCGTCGACGCCAGGATACATCCCGCCCCCCGGAGGCTGGCGATCCGGCAGCCAGCCGCGGACGGCGGGCCATTTGCCGTTGTCCATGGGTCGCATCCCACCCTTCCTGGTGACAGCGTATGTGCGAATGTGCGTCCGCGCATGGACGGATGCCCGACCCTTTTGAAAAGCCGCAGGCCGCGGGGTACGGGGGTGTTGGGCTGCAGGCGGGGCGCGGCCGCGGCGGCGTGGAGTTGTACGCCGGGGGGCGGCGGGCGCGAAGCGGAATGCCAGGCGGTGCGGAGCTGTGGTCGGCGGGCGTGAGGCTGCGGACCGCCGCCGGCGCTGGGCCGATTTACTTCGGTGAAGCGTGAATACTGTAATGCTTGAAGAAGCGCAAGAGTCGGCGTACAATAGTTAGTGAAAATAGTGCCGGAGGGGCTGCCAATGCCGCTTTCGAAGCTGAAGGACAAGACGATCGACCAGCTTTTCGAGGCCATTCTGACGCTCAGGTCCGTGGAAGAATGCTATCTGTTTTTCGATGACCTGTGCACGGTGAACGAGATCCAGGCCCTTGCGCAAAGACTTGAGGTAGCCCGCATGCTTGGGTGCGGCTACACGTACAGCCGGATCGAGGAGGAAACGGGGGCCAGCACCGCAACGATCTCGCGCGTGAAACGCTGCCTGTTGTACGGCAACGACGGTTACAAGATGGCTTTGGAGCGCCTGGGACGTTTTGGCCCGGGGACGGACGGCGCCGGCAACCCTCAGGAAGCGGACAAGGCCGGCAGCGCCCGAGACGCGGACGATTAGGGCAGCCGCGAAAAACAGCGGGCTGAAGGCGTGCCCGCCGCCGACCGGATGCGGCTGGTCCGAAAGCAACCCTTTGTGCACCTGGGACGGGGAGGCGCCGGACAAGCGGGAGCAGTTTAAAATCTTCAACCAGGGTGCGCATTTCTCCCCATCGTCCCGGCTCACCTTCGACATCGAGCTCGTCCATTCAAAAATCAGTTTGGCAGCAGGCCGGCCGTCGCAACGCCCCCGCGGGCTTGCGGCGGTTTGCTTTTTGTGCGGAGGCACAAACGTGCGTCTTAACATTGAAGGAAGCGGAGGGCGGATGCGATGTTGGTCCGGTCGTTCGAGCCCGTCGCCGATGCGCGCACCAGGGTGATGATCCTGGGCACGGCGCCGAGCCGGATTTCACTGGAGAAACGGCAATATTACGCGAATCCCCGCAACCAGTTTTGGAAGATGGTCGATGCCCTGTTCGGTGAGACGCCGGATGCGGACTATGCGCAAAGGCTTGCATTTCTTTTGGACAAGGGGATCGGGCTTTGGGACGTGCTGGAGAGTTGTTGGCGGGAAAATAGCGGGGACGATCAAATCCGCGATCCGGTGCCCAATGATTTCGGGCGTTTTTTCGCTGAATATCCGGCCATTGAGCGGGTGTATTTCAACGGGAGCACGGCGGAGGCGTTGTTCCGGCGGCTGGTGCTCGGCAGGACGGGGCTCCGGGAAGGCCTTGTCTTTCAAAGACTGCCTTCCACCAGTCCGGCCAACGCGGTGCCGTTTGAAGTGAAATTGGCCGAGTGGAGAAACATCATGATCGAACAATCGTCCCACATCGGCCAGCAGTCCGGGGAAGAGGAATGACGCCGACTTCTCGCCGGCTCTGAACGTCGCCTGGTTCGCAATGTCCTCGTGTCGGAACAAATAGACGGTGACTTCCTTGGTAAACGGATTGACGATCCAATACTCCCGGACCCCGCAGGTCATGTACAAATTAAGCTTGTAAATGAGATCCTTGCGCCGGGTGCTCTCCGACAGGATTTCCACGACCAAGGACGGGGTATCGGTGTAGTGATCTTCTTCATTCAAATGCTGTTCCAGATCGCAGATGACCATGAGATCGGGCTGAACGACGTGGATGCCGTCATCCGCCTTGCGATGGAGTTCGATCTCGTAAGGGGCGGCGAACGGCCGGCAAGATTTGCCCCCAAACCAGTTGTAGAATTGGACGGAAAGTTCCATGAACGCATGCTGATGCGCCGTCTTGGTCGATGCCAGCAGAAAGATTTGTCCGTCGATATATTGTAGCGTTCCTCGGAATCCCGGGACAGGGCGCGACACGCCTCGCAGGTGGCCTTCCCCGGGCTGTCCGGGTATTTTTCCGCTTTTTCCATCATGATTTCCGCGGAGGAGAACCGCTCCCCGTCCTCCGTCCGTTCCGGGAAGCCCGCCAGCTTCGCCACCGGGGTCCCGTTCCGCGTGATGATGATCTCTTCCCGCGCCGCAAGCATCAGGTATTTGCCGAAGTTGTTTTGCAGTTCCGTCGAGCTCACGAACATCGCGAATCGACCCGTTCTATTAGCCAATTTAGCTAATCTAATTATAGGGGATGCCAAAATATGGGTCGATTGGGAGGCGAAAACGATGGACAAAAACATCACGGACAACCAGTCCGTTGGAAGGCGAAAAACGGGAGGGCGGAAAACGTAACGGACATTCAGTCCGCTGGAGCGGGGCCGGCGCGCCGAGGAAACGGTTTCCCGGAGTTGAGCCGTCCGCTGACGGACCAAATGTCCGTTCGAAGTTCGTGAAATCGATGTCGGCCGCTTGTAACGGACTATATGTCCGTTGCGATTTTCTCGAAGCAACTTCGGCATCGCCGTCCCGACCGGCGGTCCGCGGGGGCGCGAGACGTCAGGCGCCGAAGTCCGTCGGTCGTCCGTGGTGACGTCAGGCGCCGAAGTCCGTCGGTCGTCCGCGATGGCGTCAGACGCCGAAGTACGCCTTTTTGAACTCTTCGTTGTTTTTCAGTTCTTCGGCGCTGCCGGACAGGACGATCCGCCCGTGTTCGATCACATAGGCGCGGTGCACCGTGTCCAGGCAGCGTTGGATGCTTTGCTCCACGAGCAGAATCGTCGTGCCCCGGCGGTTGATCTCCACGATGGCCTTGTACAGCTGGTCGATGACCACCGGCGCCAGGCCGGAGGGACACTTCGTCGAGGATCAGGAAATCCGGAAGCGACATGAGCGCCCGGCCGATGGCCAGCATCTGCTGCTGGCCGCCGGAGAGCAGGGTGCCCAGCTGGTTTTTCTTTTCCTCCAGGATGGGGAAAAGATCAAACACTTCCCGCAGCGTCTGTTTGCGCCGCTGGCGGGCCCGTTTGTTGTACGCCCCAAGCTCGAGGTTTTCCAGCACGGTGAGCTCGGGGAAAATCTTGCGTCCCTCGATGCTCTGCGAAATGCCGAGTTCCGCCAGCTTGTGCGCCTCGACGGTCGCCAGGTCGATGCCCTTGTAGCGGACGGCGCCGCCCATGAGGGGGATGCCTTTGGTGATAGCGCGGATGAGGGACGTCTTGCCGGCGCCGTTGACGCCGATGAGTCCGGTGATTTCCCCTTCGTAAATCTCCAGGGATACGTCGAACAGGGCGATGAACTTGTCGTAGCCGGCGGTCACCGAGACGACTTCCAGCAGCGGCTGCGCGGACACGGCAGGCGCGGCGGAAGCGGCCGGGCGCGCCGTCCCGGGCGTGGGCGCGTCGAAGGCGGCCGATGCGGCGGATCCGTCAGGTGCCCCGGATGAAGCGGCGCCTTTGAGCGCGGCAGACGCGGCCTCTTCGGCAGTACCGGCCGCCGCCGACGGAGCGCCGGAACCGGCGGAAGCGGCCGGCATGGCCGCCGCCACCGACGGCCCGGACGCCGGGCGGCCGTCCCGATCCTCCGCTGCATGCGCGGTGCCGAGATAGGCCTCGATCACCTGCGGCTCCTCCATGACTTCCTTGGCGGTGCCCTGCGCGATGAGCTGGCCGAAGTTCAGCACCACGATGCGGTCCGACAGGCCGAACAGAATGCCCATGACGTGCTCGATGACGAGCATCGTCACGCCTTCCTTCTTCAGGTCGTCCAGAATGTCGCGCAGGACGACGACCTCGTTTTCCACGAGTCCCCCGGCGATCTCGTCCAGCAAGAGCAGCCGCGGGTTCATCGCCAGCGCCTTGGCCAGCTCCAGCCGCTTCAGGTCGAGCAGGCCCAGGGAGCCGGCGAGCTTCTCCGCGTTGTCGGCCAGGCCGACCCGGTCCAGGATCTCGTAGGCCCGGCGACGCGCCCTGGACAGGGAAGCGTGCTTGCCGCCGAACATGTCGCCGACCATCAGGTTTTCCACGACGGTCATGCCCCGGTAGGGCTGGGGAATCTGGTACGTGCGGCCAAGCCCCATGGCGGCGATCTCGTGGCTGGACAGGCCGTGAATCGGTTTGTCGTTGAAGTGGATCGTGCCGCGGTCCACGGGGAATTCGCCCATGATCAGGTTGAACAGCGTCGTTTTCCCCGCGCCGTTGGGGCCCATGATGCCCAGCACTTCGCCTTTTTGCACGGCAAACGACACGTCCGAGATGGCGGCCACCGCGCCGAAGCTTTTCGATACGTTTTCCAGTCGCAGCATCATTTGGCATCAGCCCCCGATTGGTTGCCGGCGATCTTGCGGGCGGACCGCCCTTCGGTCAGCAGCCTGTAGAGCGTCACGAGGGCTCCCCGCAAACCGCCGGGGAAAAACCGGATGACGGCGATCAGAATGAAGCCCAAGATGATAAGGTGGATCGTCGGATAGTGAATGAGAAACTCGCCCAGCAGCCCGACGATGAACGCGCCGAGAATCGGCCCCGTGATTGTGCCCATCCCGCCGACGATGACGATGACAAGCGCCGTCAGGGTCCAGTTGATGGAGAAGATGGAATAGGGCTCGATCGTTCCCGAATATTCCGCGTGAATGCCGCCGGCAAGCCCGGTGATCAGCGCGCTGATCAGAAACGCCGTCAGCTTCGTCCGGTAGATGTTCACTCCGCTGTTGCGGGCGGAACGCTCGTTGTCCCGAATGGCCCGCAGGCCCATGCCGATCTTGCTGCGCAGGATGACGGCCAGCGTGATCACCGACGCGGCCGCCAGGACGAACGCGATGTAGTACATGGTGGTATAAGACAGCGCCGTTTCCAGGGGCAGGTTGACGCCCTGGGCGCCGCCGGTTTTCTCCCAGTTGATCATCCAGATCCGAAGCGCTTCGGCCAGCACCATCGTCCCGATGGTGAAATAGATGCCGCGAAGGCGGAAAATCGGCCTGGAGACAATGAGGGCAAAAAGCATGCTGGCCGCGGCGCCGAGGATCAAAGCGACGAAAAACGGCCATTTCAGCCAGATCATGACCAGCGCGGTGGTGTAGGCGCCGATCCCGAAAAAGGCCGCATGCCCCAGCGAAATGAGCCCCGTGTACCCGGCGAGCAGATTCCAGGACTGCGCCAGCGCGACGTTGATGAACAGGAGATAGAAGAAAAGTTCCGCGTAAGAGTCGCCAATCACCGGAATAAGCAGCAGAAACGCCGCCAAGCCCAGCAGGCCCGCCAGTTTTCCGTATGCCTTCTTGTCCGTTTTGAGCTGCCGCAATTGCTTATCCATTTGACCTCCCAAACAATCCGCTTGGCCGCATGATGAGGACGATCAGGAAAATGATGTAGCCCACCAGTTCCCGGTAACCCGTGCCGAAGATGGCGCCGCCGAGCCCTTCCGCCGCTCCCAGCAGAAAGCCGGCTCCGAGGGTGCCGAACACGCTGCCCAGGCCGCCGAGGACCACCACCACGAAGCCATTCAGCAGCCAAACCAGACCGGTCGTCGGCACGAAGGAGAAGGTCATCGCGATGAGGGTGCCGCCCAGCGCGGCGACCGCGGAACCCATGCCGTAGGTGAAGGCGTAGACGAATTTCGGGTTGATGCCCATTACCCGGGCGGTGTCCGCGTCCAGCGCGGCGGCGCGCATCGCCTTGCCCAGGAAGGTTTTGCGCATGAACAGATGCACCAGAAGGATCAGCACGATCGCGATCACAAACTCCAGCAGGTACATGAGGGGGATCTGGATGCCCGCCACAGGCAGCCCGAGCCCCGTGTATTCGGTGTTCAGCGACCGGGTGTCCGCCTTCCATATGAGAAGAAACAGGTTCTGGGCAATGATGGAAAGCCCGAAGGCGGTGAGCAGGGGAGCTTCGTCGCCCTTGTTCATCAGCGGGTTCAGGATGGTTTTCTGGATCAAAAACCCGAACCCGAACATGATGGGAACCAGGATCAGGAGGGACAGCAAGGGGTCGATGCCCGCCCACCTGCCCAGGGTGAAGTTCAGGTAAGCGGCCAGGACGAGAAGCTCCCCGTGCACAACGTTGACCAGACGCATGATGCCGAATACGAGCGACAGTCCGAGGGCACAGATGGCAAACAATCCGCCCAGCAGAAGTCCGGTTACGAGTCCTGCGATCAATGTAGTGCTGCTCATTTCTCAACCTCCGGCGTGAATGAAAGCCTTTGCTTTGCCGCTCGGACCGCGGCCAGCCGGCGAGGGAAAGGAACCGGACAACCCGGTTCCTTCGTCACGGAAGCGGGAAGATGATGTCCGCCGTCGTTTCGCCGTGCTCGTTGAAGACGACCTGGGTGTCGCCGTTTTGCCATTGCAGCATGAAGGTGGGCAGCTCCGAGGTGTGGGGTTCGCCCTTCTTGAAGTTGATGTGCCCGATGACGTATTCCTTGTCCGTTTCGTCGATGGCCTTCGCGATGTCTTCGGCCTTCGTCGAACCGGCCCGGGCGATGGCGTCCAGCAACACTTTCGCGGCGACGTAGGTGTCGGCGATGTGCTGGCTGTAGGTGTTGCCGGTCTCCTTCTCGAAACGTTCGCGCAGCTGCTTGCCTTCCTCCGAGAACGGATACCAGTAGCCGGAGACCATGACGCCTTCCGCGCTCTTGCCGAGCGCTTCGTAGAATTCCACCGGCTCGGCGCCCTTTTCCAGGAAGGCGGCTTTCGGCTTGTAGCCGAGGGTCTCCATCTGCTTCCACAGCGAGATGACGTCCGGCGTGATCATTTGCGCGATGACGATTTCCGCGCCCGCTTCCTGCGCCCGGCGAATCATGTCGCCGTAGTCGGTGGTGCCCACCGGGAAGCTGGCGTGGTAAACGATTTCATAATTGTATTGCGGCGCGAATTCGTTCCACAGCTTGCCCATTTGCACGCCGTCGGCCTCGTTGTCGGTGAACAGGGCGACCTTGCGGTTCGTGTCCAGTTGGTCCAGCACTTTGAAGGGCACCTGCGTCATGTTCAACTCGTCAAAGAAAATGTCCCAGACGTACTGCCAGTCCGTCCTGGCGCTCAGGAACGCCCGGATCGGCGCGATGCCGGTGACGAACGGCACCTTGTTGCGCTCCGCCACTTCGGCGCCGGCCAGCACCAGCGGCGGGGTGGCGGAACCGAGCAGGGCCACGGCCTTGTCGCGGGTGACGAGCCGCTGGACGTTGGAGGTCGCTTTTTCCGGACGGCTTTCGTCATCGTAGAGGATCAGCTTGACGGGCACCTTCCGGTTGCCGATCTGAATGCCTCCCGCGTCGTTCACTTCCTTGACGGCGGTTTCATAGCCCCATTTTTCGTAGGAACCGAAAGCGCTAAGCGCACCGGTCATCGGGATGGAAGCGCCGATGACGATTTCCTTGGGAGCGCTTCCCTGGCCGAAACCGGAGCATCCCGCCAGCATGCCGCCAACCAGAATCAAGCACAGCATCATGAGGACGCGTTTTTTCCATCTTCCTTTTCGAACCATCTTTTTCTCCCCTTTGTTCTCAAAATGAATTTTCCGGGTTGCATGTTCAAAGAAGCGGAGAGGAAGAGGAAAAGCACGAAAAACTACTGGAATGCAATACAGATTTTCGCAATACAGTACAGTCTGGCAGGCCCCCCCATTATAACACGGTTGAAAGCGTTGTCAAATCCTCGATGCCATCCGGAGATATGACCGCATTGCGGTAATCCAAACTGTAATCCGATACACTTATTATAATGAAAAAGTCACAAAATCGTCAATGTGAAAGAAAATTCTGCCGTGGACGTTTCCGAAACGCCAGATGGCGATAAAAAAGGCCTCTCCTTTCGGTGTGTTCCGCCGAAAAGAGAAGCCTTGCGGCCGTTTGGGCGCGCGGGGACGCCCAAACGGCCAAGATGTCTACCGTCTGAGTCCCAGGATCTCCCGCGCTTCGTCGGGAGTCGCGAGGGACTTGCCCATTTCCATGACAATGCGTTTGGCGCGTTCCACGAATTCCACGTTGGATTTGGCCAGAACGCCTTTTGAATAGTAGATGTTGTCCTCCATCCCCACGCGGAGGTGGCCGCCGAGGGCCAGCGTCGCGTACAGGATGGGAAGGTGCATCCGCCCGATGCCGAAGGCGCTCCAGATGGCGTCCTTCGGAATCAGGCTGCGCAGGTATACGAGGTTCTCCACCGTGGCGGCAATGCCGCCGGGCGCGCCCAGCACGAACTGGTAGTACACCGGAGATTTCAGCACGCCCTTCTTGACGTAATATTCCGCGTTGTAGATCATGCCGGCGTCGAAAATTTCGACCTCCGGCTTGACGCCGGCCGCCTGCATTTCCAGGCCGAGCTTTTCCAGGAAGGGGGGCGTGTTCAGAAACACCGACGTGTGCATCCAGTTCATGGAGCCGCAGTCGTAGGAAGCCAGTTCCGGCTTCAGCTCCTTGAAGGGCCGCATCCGATCCTCGTCGGTAAAATCAAGCCCGCCCGAGGTGGTCAGGTTGAGCACGATGTCGCACCGCTCGCGGATGAGTTTGACGGTCTTCTCGAACTTCTCGAAGCTCATCGAAGGCCGTCCTTCGTCGTCGCGCACATGAATGTGGGCGACGGCGGCACCGGCTTTCCAGCATGCGTAGACTTCGTCGGCGATTTCCTCCGGCGTCAGCGGCACGTAAGGGGTGTCTTTTTTCGTCGGCCAGGCGCCGGTCGGGGCCACCGTCAGGATCACTTTGTCATCCATTTCCCGGTTTTCCTTTCCTTTTAATAAAGGATCCGCGATCCGGGGATCACGTGGTGCCGTACTTGTACACCCTGGGCGGCACCGGGTTGATGTCGTCCTCGTCGATGAACGCGACCAGGCGGACAATGGAGCCGTCGCCCATGTACCAGCGGATCGGGAAGCCGCAGATGGTCACGCGCTTGCCGACGACCATTTCGATGTCGCCGCCGACGTTTTCCCAGCCCATGATGCCCGCTTCAAGCAGCACCCGGTGCGCCGGTTCCCATTCCGGGAAGTCCTCGATGACTTCGCGGCCCGTTTCGCGCTTGTATTCCTCCAGGACCTCCGGCACCAGCGGACCGCCGGGGCCGTGCGGGCCGATCGCCGTGGCCAGCGGATGGTCCAGCGCCTGCTGGTCCACGCCCAGCGCCTTGATCTTCTTGTCCCGCAGCCACTCCGCGGCTTCCCTCGTCATGCCGGGCGAATAGACGAAGTACTTGCGGTTGTCGCCCCAGTAGCGGTGCCAGCCCGTGTGGATGATGACGATGTCGCCTTCCTGGATCTTGGGCGTGGCCTTCTCCAGATCTTCCGCCGTGATCTTTTCCCATTTGCCTTTCGGGATGTCGACGACGACGCCCGTGCCGTAGTATTTTTCCAGCGGAATTTCGTGGGTGTAGGGCGTGCCCTCGATCACGTGCGCCGGCGAATCGGCGTGGGTCGTGCAGTGCATCACCGTGGTGATCCTTTGCGAAAGCACCCCCGACTTCGCATGATAGTGCACGCGCTCGATTTTCACGTCCTCAAAGTACGGCCACAGGGGAGCTTTGTCCCCGAACGGGTGGCTGAGGTCGACGATGCGCATTTTGCCCATGATGTATCCCTCCATCAAGATTTGGTTTGGGTGACAAATCCCAGCTCGGCAACCGCCTTCGCCAGATGGGCGATCAGCCGCCGTCGGGATGCCTCCGTCTCTTCCGGCGTCCAGTCGTAAAACCCTTTGCCCGACTTGAACCCGAGTTCGCCGCGGGCCACCTTTTCCTTGAGCAGCGGCGAGGGTTCCGTGGCGTTTTCGATATGTTTCAGGATGTATTCATGAATCGAAAGGGTCAGGTCGTTGCCGATCATGTCGCTGTTTTCCAGCGGCGCCAGCACGCCGAGCCTGAGGCCCAGGGTATAGCGGATGCATTCGTCCACCGTCTTCGCGTCGGCGATGCCGCGCTCCACGATGGAGATCGCCTCCCGCCACAGCGCGTGCTGGAGGCGGTTGGCCACGAAGCCCGGGACGTCCTTGTTGACCCGCACCGGGTGCTTGCCCGCTTCCTGAAGGAAGCGGATGGTTTTGTCCATCGTCTCTTCGCTGGTATGTTCCGCCCGGGTCACTTCCACGAGGGGAATGAGATACGGCGGGTTCCAGAAATGCGTGCCGACGATGCGGTCCCGGTAACGGGCCTTGCTGGCGATTTCCGTGATGCTCATCACCGACGTGTTGGTGGCGAGCACCGCGTCGCGGCGGCACAGCCGGTCCAGGTCGGCGAACACGTTCTGCTTGAGCTCCATGTTCTCGAAGACGGCTTCCACCACGAAATCCTTGCCGCGGACCGCTTCTTCCAGGTCGGCGGTGACGCGGATGCGCCCCAGGGTCTCCTCCATGAGCCGCTCGTCTCCGATGCCGTGTTCCATGAGCAGCCGCATGTTCGAGCGGATTTTGTTCCGCACGGCTTCCTCGGTATCCTCGACGGCCTGGATGGTGACCGGATACCCGCGGCTGGCGAACACCTGGGCGATGCCGCTGCCCATGAGTCCCGACCCAATGACGGCGATGTCCCTGAAAATGCCCGACATGGCTTCAGCCTCCCGGGCAGGTCATCCGGCGGTCGTTCCGCCGTCGACGTAGATCACCTGTCCCGTGATGAAATCCGACGCCGCCGATGCCAGGAACACCGTGGCTCCCACCATGTCGTCGGCAAGCGCCGCGCGGCCCATCGGGATCCGCGACAGGAAGATCTCCTTGAGCTGGTCGTTTTCCAGCACTTCCTTTGTCAGCGGCGTCCAGAAAATGCACGGAGCGATCGCGTTGACGTTGATGTTGTACTTGGCCCATTCCGTCGCCAGCTGCTTCGTCAGCAGGTTGACGGCGCCCTTGCTGGGGCCGTACGCGGCGTAGCCGCCCGGGTGGCCGGAAAAGGCGCGCACCGAGGACACGGTGATGATCTTGCCGCGCTTTTGCTCCTTCATCACCCGGCCGACGGCCTGGCAGCACAGGAACGTGCCTCTCACGTTGATGTTCATGACCTGGTCGAAATCCTCGATCGGGAAGTCCTCCGCGGGGTGCCGTTTGGCGATGCCGGCCGAGGTCACGAGAATGTCGATCTTTCCGAAGGTGTCCATCGTCTGCTTGACCAGGTTCTCGACGTCTTCTTTTTTGCTGACGTCGCAGGGAACGGCCAGGGCCTTTTTGCCCGTCGCTTCAATTTCGCGCACGGTCTCTTCCAGCGTGGCGATGGTTCTCCCCGTCACGACCACATCGCAGCCGTAGGCGGCGAGCCCCACCGCCAGCGTCCGGCCGAGCACGCCGGCGCCGCCGGTGACAATGGCCGTCTTTCCTTCCAGATCAAACAGCTTCCGGAATTCTTCCGCTTTGGTCAGCGCCATTGATCCTTTTCTCCTCTCCCATGTGCCTTCGACGAGCATTGCGCGAGCCTTCAGAGAGGCTTCAGCCGGCCCTTGGCCGGCTTTTCTGCGAGCCCCAGAGAAAAGGCTTGCGTTCAATCCGGATAGTTCACGATCACGAGCATGGTGGCCGGGAGGTTCGTCTCGTTTCGCACCTCCCTTCCTTCATAAGGGGGGATGTAGAGAGAATCCCATTTCCGGAGAACGACGGTTTCCGTCTTGGTTTTCACCGTCACCTCGCCGTCGAGGACGACGTACACTTTCTCCGTCGGGGAGTCCTCGTAGTCGTACTCCGCGCCTCCGCCGGGGAGGAAGTGGGACATGCCCACCCAGAACTTCGACGTGCCGGTCTCTTCCTTGCCGTGCAGGCGGAGAGCGGTCATGCCGAAATGCTTCGGAGGGTTGTAAGGCTTGGCGTCTTTCACTTCGACCTTCTTCAAACAGCATCCCTCCCGGAAACCTCACCACATAGTGGTATTTTGTATTGTAATGTAGTACAATCTATATTATAAAAAAGAAAGCGCCCCTTCGTCAATAAAACGGTTTCACGTACCGGAACGACGTTCTGGCGGAGAGGCGATCCGGCTGCCGCCTGCGCGGCTTGTCCCGCATGCAGGGACAATATGGCAAAGGAGAGGTTTCTTTGCTATCATTAATCAGAGATTAAAACAAGGAACGGATCGGCAGCTTTGGAAAAAAGGGAACGTTCGGCATTGTTTCCGTGACCTCACGGATATTTCCTTCTCTTAACAAAGGAGGCTTTCCGCTTGGATACGGACAACGGCAAAACTGGCAGAAACGACGGCATACAGGTCATCGCAAGGGCCGCGAAAATTTTGTACACCCTGAAGGACCATCCGAACGGGCTCAGCCTCGGACAGATCGCCCAGCTCGTCGGGCTGCCGAGATCCACCGTCCAGCGCATCGTGCTGGCGCTGGAGAAGGAAGGACTGATCATGCACGCGTCGCCGAGCGTCGGCTTCAGGCTTGGCCCCGGGCTCATGGTCCTTGCCGCAGCCGTCCACTTCGACCTGCGGCGGGAAGTGCATCCGTTCCTGGAAGAACTGTCGAAGGAGATAGAAGAAACGGTGGATCTGGCCGTCCCCGACCGGGGGAGGATGCTGTTCATCGACCAGATCCCCGCGCCGCACCGCCTGCGGGCCGTGTCGGCGGTGGGGGTGCATTCGCCCATGCACTGCACGGCCAATGGCAAGGCGATTCTCGCGGCGCTGCCCCTCGACGAGGCGAAAAAGATTTTGTACGAAATGCCCCTCAACGCGTACACGCCCTACACCATCACGGATCCCGAGAAGCTCCTGAAGGAGCTCGAGGAAATCCGCCGTGTGGGCGTGGCGTACGACCGGGAAGAGTTCACGGAGGAGATCTGCGCGGTGGGCGCGACGATCCGCGACTCGGGAGGGCGGCTGGCCGCCATCTCCGTGCCGCTGCCCGCCTCGCGCTTCTACGGCAACGAGGAGAAGCTCGCGGAAGCGCTGATCCGGACGTGCCGGAAGATCGAGGCGCATCTGATGCCGGAGGCTTCGCTGATGCGGACGCGTTAATGTGCGGACTTAATCCGTCGGAAAATAGCGCGACCGCCCTTTCGGGGCGGTCATTTGTTTTGGCCCGCGCGGTTTCCTGGTCCCGGTTTTGGGAGAGTCCGGGTGAAGAGGTTTGCGAAATGGAATCGGGCGGCTGTGGACGGCCCATCCCTTCGGACCTTCTGGGTCCGGGGTCTCGTTTCGCCGGATCGGTCGCCTTATTGACTTTGCGGCGGCTATTCGCTAGCATCTTGGTATGACAAATGCGGGTTGGCGGCGGGAGGAGGCGCGCGGCGCATGCGACCGGGCATTCTCGTCATCGGCCATGGTTCAAGGGAAGCGGTCTGGGTGGAACGCGTCGAAGCGGCGGTGCGGGAGGCCGCTTTTTTGTTGCAAGAGCGGACGGGCGCCGCCGTTCCCGTGGAAGCGGCGTATCTGGAGCTGGTGGAAGGCCGGCTTATCCAGGACGGCGTCAACCGGCTTGAGGCGTCAGGCGTGACCGACCTTCTCGCCATACCCTTTTTTATATCGTCCGGCAGCAAGCATGTCCGGGAAATCGGCTGGGCTCTGGGCGCTTGGGATGAGCCGGCGGGCGGAACGGATCTTGCGCCGGTGCGGATCGGCGCGCGGCTGACCTATGGACGGCCCGTGGACGACGATCCGGAGATCGCGGATGCGCTGCTGGACAAGATCGCCCCGTTTTCGTCCGATCCTGCGGGCGAAGCCGTGCTGCTCATCGGCCACGGCAACGCGGAGCCGGAAATGCGCCGGGCCTGGCTGCGCGGAATGTCGGGTCTTGCGGAACGCGTCCGGGCGCGCGGCGGTTACGCGGCGGCGGATGCGGCGCTGCTGGCAACGGACGATCCGGCGGCAAAGGCGGAAGCGCTGCGGCGCGGTCGACCGGCTTTGCGGGTGCTGGCCGTTCCGGTGTTTCTGAGCGAGGGATATTTCACCGCCGAGGCCGTTCCGCGGCGCCTGCGGGGAGCGCCGTGCGACTATGCGGAGACGGCCCTGCTGCCGCATCCGAAGCTGGCGGAGTGGATCGCGCGGCAGTCGGCGGAATGGCTGGCGCAGCTCGGGTAAGACGGACGGAACCGGGAACGGTTGGTGCGGACGGAATGGGACGAAACTTGAAACGGCTGGAGCGGACGGCATGGGACGGAACCTGGAATGACCAGGTCCGCCGGGATGGGAAGGCATCCGGAACAGTCGGAGCGGCCGGGACGCGAAAGACGGAACTTTCCGGACGGAAAGGATGATGTCGGCTTGAGCATCGTTCGGGCTCGGCTCATCTACAATCCGACGTCGGGGCGGGAAGAAATCCGGCGTCGCTTGCCCCATATTCTGCAGCGCCTGGAGAAAGGGGGCATTGAGACATCCACCCACGCCACGGAAGGCCCGGGGGACGCCCGGCAGGCCGCGTCGGAAGCGGTGCGCCGCGGCTTCGATCTGGTCATCGCCGCCGGCGGCGACGGCACGCTGAACGAGGTGGTCAACGGCCTGGCGGGGCATGAGCGGCGGCCGACCCTCGGCATTTTGCCCTACGGCACGAGCAACGATTTTGCCAGGGCCCTGCGCATTCCGCGCCGCTGGGACCGGGCTTGCGACATCATCGTGGAACGGCACACCCGTCCGGTGGACATCGGCGCTGCAAACGGCCGCTATTTCATCAACGTCGCGGGGGGCGGGTACCTGACGGATCTGACCTACGAGGTGCCCAGCAAGCTGAAAACCACCCTCGGCTATTTGGCCTACTACGTGAAAGGCGTGGAAAAGATTCCCCAGCTCCGGCCGACGCGGATGCGCCTGCGCGCGGAAGGCGTGGGCGAGCTGGAGGGCGACTACCTCATGTTCCTCATCGCCAACAGCCGGATCGTCGCCGGCTTCGACCGGCTGGCGCCGAACGCGGCCGTGGACGACGGGAAGTTCGACGTGTTCATCGTCCGCAAGTGCAACCTCGCCGATTTTTTGCGCCTGGCCACGCTGGCCTTGCGGGGCGAGCATGTGAACAGCAAACGGGTCATTCACTTCCAGACCAGCCGGATCGAGATGGAATCCGAATCGCGGGTGCAGCTCAACCTGGACGGCGAGCTGGGCGGCGCGCTGCCGTGCACGTTCACCGTGCTGCCGTCGCATCTCCATGTTTGCGTCGGACGCGCCGCCGCGGGCAAAGCCGGGAGCAGGGCGTAAGACGCGGCGCGCCCGGCCGCTTCGCGGCGATGGCGGCCAGCCGGATCGCCGTGGAGCTCACGGGCCGGAGCGATTCTCCGGACGAGATGATGAAAAGTATAAACCTTCAAACCGGGCCGGGGGCGTAAGCGCCAACGGCTTTTTGTTTTTGCGGAGAGACAGACCGGGCCGATTGCCCGTTTGGCGAGATTATATTAATGTAGGTAATGTTAATAAACGGCCTTACCATGCCGCTTGGCCGGCGGACAGAGGAAGGAGATGGACGGATGCCGCCGCTCGTCAAATGGGACGGACACACGCACAGCAAATTTTGCTGTCACGGCCATCCGGCGGAGCTGTCGCTCTATCTCGACCGGGCCGTCGAGCTCGGCTTTGCGCGTTATACCGTCAGCGAACATGCGCCCCTGCCGGACCGGTGGGTCGACGATCCCGGTCTCATGGCGGAGTTGGCGATGCCGGAAGAGCGGCTGCCGGAATATTTCGCCTACGTGAAGGAGATGAAGGCCCGCTACGCGGACCGGATCGAGGTGACCGCCGGCCTGGAACTGGACTTTCTTTACGGGAAAGAGTCGTTTGCCGAGCGGCTGGCGGAGCGGTGGGCGGACGAGCTCGGGGATGTGGTCGTGTCGGTGCATTTCCTGCCGGGCAAGGGCGGCATGCGGTGCGTCGATTTCTCGCCGGAGGATTTCCGGGACGCTTTTCTTGGTTACTACGGCTCGATGGACCGGGTGGTGGAAGCGTACTACGACCATGTGGAAATGGCGGTCGCATGGGCGGCCCGCCTGCCCGTGCGCAAGCGCCTCGGCCACGTCAACCTGATCGCGAAATTTTCCCGCGAGCTGCCGCCGATGGACGAATCGTACATCCGCAAACGCCTCGAAGGGCTGCTGCCGAAGCTGAAGGCGGCCGGCCTCGGCATCGATGTCAATGTGGCGGGGTTCCGCGTGCCCACCTGCGGCCAGGCCTATGTGCCGGAGTGGTTCATCCGGGCCTGCCGCCGGGAAGGGATCGAGTTGGTGTACGGCTCGGACGCCCACAAGCCGGAGCACGTCGGGGCGGATTGGGAGTGGTTCGAGCGGCGGCTGGAGGAAGCGGGGGACGCGTCCGGATGAAGACGAAGCAGCGGGCCGGCTCAAAGGGAAAACAAGCCTGGCTGGAACGGATCGGAAAAATGGCAGGCCGTTAGAAACGGATCGCGCGGGTGGAGCCGATGGAAAAACAGCGTGTAACCGGTTGGCACATCTTCTGGTTTTACGGTTTGCCGCTTCTTTTGTGGATGGGACTCATTTTTCTCATGTCGTCGCAGCCGTACGAACGGCAGAACCTCCAGCCCGTGATCGGGGAGCACGTGCCGGGCGGATTTGTGGAAAGGCTTTTCGCATGGGTCCGCTTTTCCTACGGAGGCTCGGAAATCAGCGTCGGGGAGCTGGGTGCGGCCGGCTTCATCGAATTTTTCGTGCGCAAGGCGGCTCATTTCGGGGAGTACTTTGTCCTTGGCTGGCTGTCGGGCCGGCTCCTGCGGGTGTGGCTGGGGGCGGGACGCTCCGCCGTCTGGCGGGTGGGGGTGGCGGCGCTTTTCTGCCTGTTTTACGCCGTCACGGACGAGATCCATCAAAGCTTCACGCCCCAGCGAACCGCCCTCGTCTCGGATGTTGTGCTTGACGCCGTGTCCGGCCTGATCGGAGCGGCCGCGTATGCCGGAGTCGTCCGATGGACCGGAAAAAGGAAAAACGCACCGTCAGGGTGAATTGATCTATCAGACCAACAGCTGGCCTTCGACGCCGCGAGGCAGGGGACCAGCCGGGGAGGGAGCTGAAGTGCGGGGAACGATCCCGGACGAGTCTGCATCCGTGGGCGGGCTTCACGCCGCCATCGTGATCGCGGTGTACAGGATGGGAAACTTCTTTTATTACAAAGTCCGGATTCCCTTCATCCGCGAGTTGCTGCTGTTCCTTTATTCCATCATCGACTACCTGCTCGTCAGGACCATCCTGAATTCTGAAATCCCGGCGAAATGCCGCATTGGCCGCAACCTTCGCCTTCCCCATGGAGGCAGGGGAGTGGTCATCGACCGGGATGCCGTCATCGGCGACAACGTGACCTTGTACCACCAGGTTACCATCGGGCGGATCACGGAAGGATTCGGGAAGCCGGGTTCGCCCGTCGTCGGCGACCATGTGATCGTCGGCAGCGGCGCCAAAATTCTCGGTCCCGTGCACATCGGAGACCATGCCAAAATCGAAGCCAACACGGTGGTGCTGAGGGACGTCCCGGCGGATGCGACGGCGGTGGGGATTCCCGCGAAAATCATTTACCGGGCGCCGGAGCCGGACGCGGAGGAAGCGGAGGAGGCGGCCAAAGACGCCGAAAACGCCCGAAGCGCCGAAATCGCCGAAATCGCCGAAATCGCCGAAAACGCCGAAAATGCCGAAAGCCCTGCAAACGCCGAAATCGCCGAAAGCGCTGAAAGCGCCGAACATGCCGGATACGCGCTCTGAGACCGTCCGGATTGCCGCGATGGCGGCGGATTGGTAAGATTGTTGGCGGGAAGAAAAAAAGGAAAAGGATGGATGTCTGTGCTGGTCGCGTTGATCATCCTTGCCGTTGTGGTCATTCTCGTGATCTACGGAATTTCCGTTTACAACCGGCTCGTCAGGATGCGCAACTGGGTGCGGGAAGCGTGGAGCCAGATCGACGTGCAGCTGAAGCGCCGCCACGACCTGATCCCGAACCTGGTGGAAACGGTCAAAGGCTACGCCAAACACGAGCGGGAGACGCTGGAACGGGTCATCGAAGCCCGCAGCCGCCTGCTGAGCGGTTCGCCGCAGGAACGGATGCAGGCGGACAACGAGATCCAGCAGGCGCTCAAGTCGATTTTCGCGCTGGGCGAAGCGTATCCGGACCTGAAGGCGAACCAGAACTTTCTGCAGCTGCAGGAAGAGCTCACCACGACGGAAAACAAGGTGGCGTACTCCCGCCAGCTTTACAACAAAACGGTGGCCGACTACAACACGCTGCGGGAGCAGTTTCCTTCCAATTTGATCGCAAACATGTTCAATTTCAAGGAAGAGCAGCTGCTCGCCATCCCCGAAGAAGAAAGAACCGTGCCGACCGTCAAATTCTGACGGCGGCCGGCGAGGAGGCTGGCCATGCTCTACCGGCAGATTGAACAAAACAGGCGGAAAACGGTGCTGCTCGTGCTCGTGTTCGGTTTGCTGGTGCTCGTGACCGGCGCCGCCATCGGCTATTTGAGCGACGGCGACCCGGTGGTCGGGCTGGTGCTGGCGGCAATCTTTCTGGCGTTTTATCTTCCCGTCACCTGGATGTCGGCGAGCCGGCAGGTGCTCGGCATGGCGGGAGCGCGGCCCGCGAGCCGGGAAGAGTATCCGCAGCTGTACAACATCGTGGAAGAGCTGTGCATTCCCGCGCGGCTGCCGATGCCGAAGATCTACATCGTGGACGATCCGTCGCCCAACGCCTTCGCCACCGGCCTGAAGCCGGAGAAAGGAGCGGTGGCGTTCACGACGGGGCTGCTCGAACGGCTGAACCGGGAAGAGCTGGAAGGCGTCGCCGCCCATGAGCTGGCGCACATCCGCAATTATGACATTCGCCTGATGACCATCAGCATTGCGCTCATTTCCGTCATCATCGTCCTGGCCGACATCGGCGTCCGCATACTCATGGTGCGGCGGGGCGGCAGCAACCGGAAGGGATCGGGGTCGAACCCGGCGATCCTCATCGTGGCCCTCGTGCTGGTCATTCTGGCGCCGATCGCGGCCCGGATCGTGCATTTCGCGATCTCGCGGAACCGCGAGTATCTGGCGGACGCCACCGCGGTGGAATTCACCCGCAACCCGGTCGGGCTGAAAAATGCCTTGCTCAAAATTGCGCAAAGCGACCTCGACGTGCAAAAGGCCAAGCAGGCCACCGCGCCCCTGTATTTCGCCAGCCCGTTCAGCAAGGAGCGAAAAAAACGCCGCGCCGGCTTGTTCGACACGCACCCGCCCATCGAAGCGCGCATCGAGCGTCTGGAGCGGATGTGAAACGCGCGAAAGGCCCGGTTAGCCGGGAATCTCCAGCCGCTTCGTCACCAGGAACGGCTGCGTTTCTTCCCGGTTTTTGTAGCGGACGTTCATGAACCGGAAATTCACGTACAGTTCCTCGTTTTCCCGGTCATAATCCGCGGGAACCGTAAAGGCAAAGCGGACCGGTTCGTCCGGGGGAAGGGGGTCCAGCGTGCCCTCCAGAATCCGGATCGGGAGTTCCGGAGGATTGCCCAGTCTGACATGCACGCGGCTTCCCGTGCTTCCGTTTTCGCTCCAGGAGGTTTCTTCCACAATCGTCACGGAAGCCACGCCAAGGGAAGTCAAAGCGAGGGTGCAGGCGCTGTGGTTGGCGACTTCCGCCGTGACGAGGACGGATTCGTCGGGCTGTTTTTCCGCCTGCAGCAGGCGGATGGGAATCTGGTCCTCCGATACGTCACAGGAGGAACGGGATGTAAAGTGATGGTACCCGTAAAGAATCACCGCCGCCGCGATGATCAGGACAACGGCGGCGGTGATCCTGGCCCGTCTGTCATATGGCAAGGCGGTTCGGCACTCCTTTCTTTCGGGCTGCCGGATCGGCACGGGCCCTTCCACACAAGAGAATACCATAAGCCCCGTCTTCCACAAATGCCCTTGTTCGCGTCGGCATCGGCCTTGCGTGAAACAAGGGCATTTGGCGTTCTTGGCGTTCCCCGGCCGGACATCAATTGTTCACGGACCGGGGAGAAGGAAGATTTCCCCTCGAACAGGAAACATTAAATGCGCAGAAACGCTGCGGCACGAAAGAAATATGCGGGTGACGCGCGAGGAGAGGAGAGTCCGTCATGTGGCACGCCAAAACGATCGAGGAAACGCTTCGAGAACTTGGTGTCGACGCCGGGACGGGACTGTCCGCGGAAGAAGCAAGGAGACGGCTGGAGCGCCACGGACCAAACCGCTTGGAAGAAGAGAGCGGGAAGGGACTGTGGTCCCTTTTTCTTTCCCAATTGAAGGATATGTTGATCTACGTGCTGCTGGGCGCCGCCATCATCACGCTGGTGGTCGGCGAATATGTGGACACCGCGGTCATCCTGCTGATTGTGCTGCTCAACGCGGTGATCGGGATGATCCAGGAGCACAAGGCCGAAAAGGCGATCGAGGCGCTGCAGCAGATGGCCTCCCCGAAGGCCGTGGTGCGCCGGGACGGCAGAATCGAGGAAATCGACGCGGACCGCGTCGTTCCCGGCGACATCATCCTGCTGGATGCGGGCCGGATCGTTCCCGCCGACCTCAGGCTGATCGAGTCCGCGGATCTGCGGATCGAAGAGTCGGCGCTGACGGGGGAATCCGTTCCGGCGGAGAAAGACGCGCGGACCGTGCACGCCGATCCGGACACGCCCGTGGCGGACCGGACGAACATGGCGTACACGTCCACCCTGGTGACTTACGGCCGCGGCGTTGGGGTGGCCGTGGCTACCGGCATGGGCACCGAGCTGGGGAAAATCGCCGGCGCCCTCAAAGAGGAGTCGGCCGGTCTCACCCCGCTGCAGAAACGCCTGGANGAACTGGGNCGNACCCTCGGGTTCGCCGCCATCGGGGTNTGCGCNNTGATNTTCNTGGTNGCCNTGCTGCAGGGNCGGGAGCTGTTCGAGATGTTCCTCACNGCCCTCAGNCTGGCCGTCGCGGCGATCCCCGAAGGNCTGCCGGCGATCGTGGCCATCGTGCTCGCNCTNGGCGTGGCCAGGATGGCCCGGCGCGGCGCCATCGTCCGCCGGCTGCCGGCGGTGGAGACCCTCGGTTCTGTCACCGTCATCTGCTCCGACAAGACGGGGACGCTGACGCAGAACAAAATGACCGTGACGCGGCTGTACACGCCGTACCGGTTCCGGGACGCGGCGCCGGGCCGGGCGGAACCGGCCGGCGCGGCTTCCGGGGCTCATGTGGCCGGCGGTGCGCCTTCCGAGGGGTCTTTTTCCGGTGTTGTTCCTGCCGTCGGCGCGCCTTCCGACGCCACTTCTTTGGACGCCGCGCCCGCCCCTTCCGGCGCTGTCCTCACCGATGGCGAGCAGCGGCTTCTTGAAGCGTTCGTGCTGTGTTCGGACGCGGCGATTGAAGACGGAAGAGGGACGGGCGACCCGACGGAAGTGGCCTTGGTGGAGGCGGGCTGGCGATTTGGCCTGCGCAAACGGGAGCTGGAGGCGCGCCATCCCCGCGCGGCAGAAAGGCCGTTCGACTCCGACAGGAAGCTGATGTCGACGGCAAGCCGCATCGACGGCGGTTTCCGGATTCACGCCAAGGGCGCGCCGGACCGGCTGCTGGACATCTGCACCCACGCGCTGGTCGACGGCCGGGCGGTTCCCCTCACCGGCGAGCTCAAAGCGGAAATTCTGCGGGCCGTGGAGGCCATGTCGGACGACGCTCTGCGGGTGCTGGCGGCCGCTTGCAAAGACGTGGAGAACGTCCCGGACCCCGGGGAGATGGAAGCGGATCTTGTATTCCTCGGCCTTGCCGGCATGATCGACCCGCCCAGGGCTGAGACGCGGGAATCCATCCGCGAGGCGAAGGCGGCCGGCATCCGCCCGGTCATGATCACGGGCGACCACCAAAGCACTGCCCTGGCCATCGCCCGGCAACTCGGCATCGCGGAGTCTCCCGACGAATGCGTGACCGGTGCGGAACTGGACGGCCTGTCCGAAGAGGAGCTTCGCCGGCGGACCGGTCGCCTCAGCGTGTTCGCCCGGGTGTCGCCGGAGCACAAAGTCAAGATCGTCAAAGCGTTCCAGGCCGAAGGCCATGTGGTTTCCATGACGGGCGACGGCGTGAACGACGCGCCTTCCCTCAAGCACGCCGACATCGGCGTCGCCATGGGAATCGCCGGCACGGACGTGGCCAAGGGCGCCAGCGACATGATCCTGACGGACGACAATTTCGCCACCATCGTGCAGGCCGTCCGCGAAGGGCGGACCATCTACCAGAACATCAAGAAATCGGTCACTTTCCTTCTGGCCTGCAATCTGGGGGAAGTGCTGGCCATTTTCACCGCCATCGCGTTTTTTTGGCCGCTGCCGCTGCTGGCGACCCAGATCCTCTGGGTGAATCTCGTCACCGACTCGCTGCCGGCCATCGCCTTGGGCACCGATCCGGCCGACCGGGATGTCATGCGGCAGAAACCGCGGAATCCCCGGGAGAGCTTCTTCGCCCAGGGCGCGGCGTGGCGCGTCGCCGCCGGCGGCGCGCTGATCGGCCTGGTCACGCTGGCCGGCTTCTGGTGGGGGCTCAGCCAGGCCGGATACAGCCCGGGGGCGAAGGGAATTCCGGAAGACGCGCTTGCCTATGCCCGGACCATCGCCTTCGCCGTGCTCACCGGCTCCCAGATGATGTTCGCCCTTTCCGTGCGGAGCCCGTCCGAGCCCGTCCTGCGGGCCGGGCTCTTCCGCAACCGGCTGCTCGTCGGCGCCATCGCGGCCAGCTTCCTTCTGCAGGTGGCCCTTATTTCCATGCCGTTTACGGCGAATCTTTTCCATCTGCGGCCCATGGGTCTCACCGAATGGACCCTGGCCGCCGCGCTCAGCATGGTGCCGCCGCTGGCGAACGAAGGTCTAAAACGGATCTTGGCCAGATAGAAATAAACATAGAAATAAACAAGGGATGAATTTCATGTTGACCAAACGGCCTTTTTCAATATAATTAAATCCAGATGTCCGGACAACCGCATAACTGGACGGACGGAATTTTTACAAAGGATGAATTTTTACAAAGGATGATCGCCATGGAAGACAACGCATTACACTTGCCGGTACACGCCCAAAATCTGGTCAACGGTCAATGGGTCGGAACCGATCAAACCATCGAAGTCTACAATCCCGCGAACAAACAGCTGGTGGGAACGGTTCCGGCGGCCGGGGCTTCCCTGGTGGAGGAAAGTTTGCAAGCCGCGGCAAAAGCGTTTCCATCCTGGTCGCGTTTGACGGCGCAGGCGCGTGCCCGGTTGCTGCGCAAAGCGGCGCAAATCGTCCGGGAGCGCAAAGAGCACATTTCCCGCCTTTTGACCATGGAACAAGGAAAACCGCTGGTGGACGCGCGCAAAGAGGTCGAAGAGGCGGCCTATGTTCTGGAATATTTCGCCGAAGAAGGAGTCCGCATCTACGGTGAAATGATTCCCGTCGATCATCCCGCCGCGCGTTCGCTGGTGATCCGCCAGCCGGTGGGGCCGATCGCGGCCATCACGCCCTGGAACTACCCGGTGTCGCTGCTGGCGTGGAAAGTGGCGCCGGCCCTGGCGGCCGGATGCACGGTGGTCGCCAAACCGGCGACGGAAACGCCGCTTTCGCCGATCGCCTATATCCAATGCCTGGCGGACGCGGGAATTCCGGCAGGGGTGGTCAACATCGTCACCGGACGGGGATCGACGGCAGGCGACGCGCTGATCGGAAGTCCCCTGGTGAAAAAAATCGCCTTTACCGGTTCGACGGAAATCGGAAAAGAAGTCATGCGCAAAGCCGCGGACCATCTGTCGCTGGTCTCCCTGGAACTGGGCGGGCATTCCCCGTTCATCGTCATGGCGGACGCGGATCTCGAACAAGCCGCCCAGGACGGCGCCAGGCGCGCCTTCCGGGCGATGGGGCAAAACTGCAACTCGGTCAACCGGATTTATGTGCATGAATCCATTTACAAGCGTTTTGTCGAATTGCTGGTGGAATTTTCATCCCGCTTGAAGATGGGCGACGGATTGAAAAACCCCGATATCGATCTTGGACCGATGGTCAACGAACAGGGCATCCGCCGGATCGAAGACCAGGTGCGGGACGCGCTGGAGCACGGAGGCAAGCTGCTGCTCGGCGGCAAAAGGCCGGACGCGCCCGAGCTGCAAAACGGCTATTTCTACGAACCGACGATCATCGCGGAAGCCGGACCCGGCGCCAAGGTGCTGCGCGAAGAATCGTTTGCGCCGATTGTGCACGTGCAGCCCTTTGCCACCACCGAAGAGGTCATCCGGCTGGCCAACGACAATCCGTACGGACTGGTGTCCTACCTGTACACCAACGACTTGTCCAACGCGATTCTGATTTCGGAAGCGCTGGAGTCGGGCACGGTGTGCGTGAACAACACGGTCGGCAGCACGGTGGAGGCGCCTTACGGCGGCTGGAAAGCGAGCGGCATCGGCGTCGAGCTCTCCCATTACGGCATTGAGTCTTACACGCATCTGAAGCATATCCGGTTGCAATTGAGGGGCCTGTGAGGATGGAGCGCATGTTCCGCGTGCTGGTCGCTTCGGGGTCTTTCGGAAAAGCGGATCCCGAACCCGTCCGGATGCTGGAAAAAGCGGGGTGCGAACTCGTCCCCAACGAGCTCGGGCGTCCGCTGAAGGACCGCGAAATGGCGGCGATCGTGGCCGAGAAAGGGATCCACGGGATCATCGCCGGACTGGACGAAGTCGGCCCGTTGACCCTCGGGGCGTCCGATACGCTCAAGGCGGTATCCCGGCACGGGACGGGCGTGGACAATATCGACTTCGACGCGGCCCGGCGCCATGGCGTCGTCGTCACCAACACGCCTTCGACCAACGCTTCGGGCGTGGCCGATCTCGTGCTGGGCCTCATTTTGGCGCTGTTCCGGAGGCTGATCGAGGTTCACCGCCACGTCCAGGAGGGCCGGTGGGAACGCCCGACGGGATTGGAATTGGGCGGAAAGGTGCTGGGCATCGTTGGTTACGGGCGGGTGGGAAGGCTGGTCGCCAAACGGGCCCTGGCCTTTGACGCCCGCGTCCTGGCATACGATCCGTATGTCCGCGAGACGGATGACGAACGGATCACTCTGTGCCGCTCGCTGGACGAACTGCTGGCGCAGTCGGACGTCGTCACGCTTCATCTTCCGAATACGCCGGAGACGGTGGGGCTGATCGACGCGGCGGCAATCGCCAGGATGAAGCCCGGCGGTTTTCTGATCAACACGGCCCGCGGGGAGCTGGTCGACGAACGGGCGCTGGCCGAAGCCGTGCGGTCCGGCCGGCTGGGCGGGGCGGGCGTGGACGTCTATCGGCAAGAGCCGCCCGCGGATTCTCCGCTCATCGGCGTGCCGGGCATCATCACCACGTCCCACATCGGGGCGCTGACCGACCGCTCGCTGAAGGAAACCAGCCTCATTTGCGCGCAAAACCTTCTGGCCGTGCTGAACGGGGAGCCTTGCAGCCATATCGTGAACAAATAAGGGGATGTGGGAGATGAACATCGGCGGCGTCATTTGCGCCCTGCTCACGACGTACGACGATTCGGGAACCCGCGTGGATGCGGAGCGGCTGAAGCGCCACGTCCGCTTCTTGCTGGATCGCGGCATCCACGGATTGTTTGTGACGGGAACCGCGGGCGAAGGGCCGCTATTGTCCCGGGAAGAGAGGATGCAAGTCTTGTCCGCCGCCGTGGAAGCGGCGGGCAACCGGGTGCCCGTGATCGCCCATGTGGGGCACTTGCATACCGGGGAAGCGGCGGAGCTGGCCCGGCATGCCAAAAACGCGGGCGCGGATGCCGTGGCTTCCGTTCCGCCATACTATTTTCCGCTGGATGACGAGGCGTTGTACAATTATTTCCGTGCGGTGGCGGAGGCGGCTTCCCCCCTTCCGTTCTACGTCTACAATTTTCCCGACACCACGAACAACCGGATCCCGGCGCGACTGTTGCGTCGGTTGGCGCGGGAAATCCCCAATCTGAAAGGATTCAAGGACAGCAGCAAAAGCCTGGATCAATTCCGGGAGTATCTCGCCGAAACGCCGGAACTGGACGGACTGATCGGGTCGGACGCCCTGGCTTTGCAAGCGTTTCAGGCCGGGGGCAAAGGCATCGTGTCCACGGTGGCCAACGTGTTTCCGGCCGAGGTCGTGCGGCTGTATGAAGCTTTCAGGAACAACGACGCGGAACAGGCCGAGCGTTGTCAGGAGTTTCTGACGGAGGCCCGCCGCGCGCTCAAGCAGGGGCCGTATATCACCACCTACAAAGCGGCCTTGCAGCTATTGGGGCAGGGATCTTTCGGAGGCGTCCGGCCGCCGCTCAGGCCCCTCGGCGACGAGGAATGGCGGTCGCTGGAAAGCGCCCTTGCGCGCTTGCACAACTTGCCGGGGAAGGTGCGGACGTGATACTGGTCATCGATCTGGGAACGACGGGGGTTCGCTGCATCGCCTATTCCGACGAATGGCACAGCGTGGCGTCGAACTATTTGAACCTCAAGCACGAAACTCCCGGTCCGGGCATGTTTGTCCAGGATCTGAAAGACATTCTGGAAAAAACGGTCACCGTGCTGGAAGCCACCTGGAAGCAAGTCGGAGCGCCCAGGGAAGCGTATCTGGCCATTACCAACCAGCGCGAATCCCTTGCGGTCTGGGATAAGCGGACGGGCGAGCCGCTCGCTCCCTCCCTGAACTGGCAGGACGTCCGGTACGGCCGCGTGCTGGACGAACTGAAAGCGGACGGACGTGAGGCGCAAATCCACGAGATGACGGGACTTCGGCTGTTCCCGTATTTTACCGCGGGCAAGATCGCCTGGATGCTGGATCACGATCCGGAGCTGCGAAAACGGTGCGAGAGCGGCGAAGTCGCGATGGGCACCCTCGACGCGTGGCTGGTCTGGTCGCTTACGGGAGGAACGGACGGCGGACGGCTGGTCACCGACGTGACCAATGCCAGCCGGACCTGTTTGATGGATTTGAATACGCTGTCATGGTCCGACCGGCTGCTGGAATGGTTCCGCGTGCCGCGGGCGGCGCTGCCGGACATCGTTCCGTCGGGCAGCCCGAACGCCTTCGGCGCGGTCCGGCACCCGCGGCTGCCCGCCGATATGCCCATCGTCGGGGTCATCGGAGACCAGCAGGCGTCCCTGCTGGGCCAATCCTGCGTCCAGCCGGGCTTCGCCAAAAACACCTACGGAACGGCCAGCGCCATCCTGATCAACGCGGATCGGGAGATCAAGACCGCCTGCCGGGATTTGCTCAGCACCGTTTTTTACCAGGTCGAGGGCGACCGGGCGAAATTCGCGCTGGAAGGGTCGACGGGAGCCACCGGCGGCATCATCGACTGGCTGAGAAACAGCCTGGGCTGTTCCTCCCTGGAAGAGGTCAACGCGCTGGCCGCCGGCGTGCCGGACAGCGAAGGGGTCTATTTTATCCCCGCGTTTTCCGGACTGTACGCTCCCTACTGGGATGTCGAAGTGCGGGGTTCCATCTACGGCCTGACCATGCATTCGACCAAGGCGCACATCGTCCGCGCCGCCTACGAGTCGATCGCGCTGCAAACCCTGGACGTGCTGAACACGGCGAAACAGCAGGCGCAGATCGACGTGCGGATGATCAGGGTCGACGGAGGGGCGTCGAAGAACGAATTCCTGATGCAGCTGCAGGCCGACATCCTGGGGATCCCCGTATGGCAGCTAGACGAGCAGGACATCACGTCCAGAGGGGCCGCCTATCTGGCGGGAATGGTCCTGGGACTTCTGGATCCGCAAAAAATCGAATCGCTGTATCAGGTGAAGAAAATCTACGAACCCGTCTGGAGCGACGAACGGAGGGCGGCGCTGTACGAGGGGTGGAAGGAGGCGATCGCCAAAGCCCGCCATCGCCCGGAATGATGCGAAACCGATTCCAAAAGAAGGGAAGATGCCGTTGTTACACCTATTTGAAGCTCCCGAACGGATTGTGGCCGGCTGGGGAGTGATCTCCCGCCTCGGCGAGGAAGCCAAAACCGTGGGCAAAAATCTGCTTTTGCTTTGCAGCTCGCGAACCGCCGAATCGGAATGGATGAAGGGGATCGTCGGGCAGCTGGAACGGGAAGGGTTGACCGTTTCCGTCGAGGTCTGCGACGCCGGCGAGCCGACGGTGGACGCGGTGGAAAAACTGCTGCGGCGGGCGGAAAACCTCGACGCGGATGCCGTGATCGGCATCGGCGGCGGCAGCGTCCTGGACACCGCCAAAGCGGTGGCGGGCCTGAAATTTCCGGACCGCCGGCCCGTGATCGATTATTTCTACGGACAGCCAATTGAACGGCGGGGTGTGCCGTGGATCGCCGTGCCCACCACGTCCGGCACCGGCTCCGAAGCGACGCCGAACTCCGTGCTGTCCGACGGAGACAAGCTCAAGCAGAGCATCCGCGGCGACAGGAGCTGGATCGCCGCGCGGATCATTCTGGACCCCGAACTGACGGTGTCCTGCCCGCCGAACGTGACCGCCTGGAGCGGCATGGATGCGCTGACGCAGGCGATCGAATCGTACACCTCCGCGAAGGCCAACGCATTGACGGAACCGTACAGCTTGAAGGCGGCGGTCCTGATCGCGGGCAGCCTGGAAACCGCCTGTCGGGAGCCCGGACACCGCCAGGCGCGGACGGATATGGCGTATGGCAGCCTGCTGGCCGGCATCGCCCTGGCCAACGCCCGCCTGGGCATCGTGCACGGCGTCGCGCATTCGATCGGCCTTCATTTCCATGTGCCGCACGGATTGGTTTGCGGCACCCTGTTGCCGTGGGCCATCGACTTCAACCAGGACGTTGCGGGAGACAAATACGCCGCGTTGGCGCGGGCCATTGGCGCGGGAAGCTCGGCCCGGGATCTGGCGGACTGGGTCCGCGGGCTCAACCGCCGCCTGAACATTCCATCGTCCATCCGTGAGTTTGGCGTCAACAAGGCGGATGTCCCGCGCATCGTGGAGGAAAGCATGCCGTCCGGTTCCCTGAAGGCCAATCCGAAACCGGTGAGCCGGGAAGAGCTGGCCGGTTTCCTGGAAGCCCAGTTGGGGCAAATGTGAGGAAGAAAGAGGCGTGGAAAATTGTTGGACAAAGATTCCGGCATTCCCCTGTATCTGCAGATCGTGGATGAGCTGAAGCGGCGGATCGCTTCCGGAGAGCTCAAGCCGGGCGACCAGATGCCCACGGAAGCGGAGCTGCAGCAAACCTACGGCGTCAGCCGGTTCACGGTCCGGCAAACGTTTTACAAGTTGCTGCAGGACGGGCTCATCGTCAAAAAGCGCGGCAAGGGCACCTTTGTCGCTTATCCCAAGATTGTGGAGAATTTGCCGCGTCTCGTCTCCTTTTCCGAAGAGATGGTGAAGCTGGGCAAAAAACCGTCGACGGAAGTGTTGTCGGTCGCGATTGTCGACACGCCTCGGGAAATCGGCCAGATCATGGGCCGGGCGGTGGACGAGAAGTCGCTGCGCATCGAGCGGCTGCGGAAAGCGGACGGCGTTCCCATGACCATCCTGATTCATTATATCCCGCAAAGCCTGGGAGTGGATCCGCGGGACGATTTCACCAAGTCGCTTTACGAGCTGTATCTGAACAAGTATCGGTTCAACATCGTCCGCGGAGACCAGATCATCGAAGCGGTGTCGGCCAGCGCGCAGCAAGCCAAACTGCTCCGGGTTCCGAAGAACAGCCCGCTGCTTCTCATTCGCAGAATCACGGTGGACAACAAGGAACAGCTGATCGAATACGTGGAAGGGTATTATCCCGCCGACAGGTACAGCTATCAAATCACGCTCTATCGCAAATAACGAAGATTGCCCGCAACAAGACATCCGATGGGAGGGGAACCATGGAGCCGTTTGTGAAATTTACCGGCGCGAGCGGCCTGATGGAGCAGCCGGACAACGTCGTCATCCGCAAAATGAGCGACATGGCCGCCGCTTATGCCGATTCGCAAAAAGCCAGGGAATGGATTGAAAACGGAGATCCCGTCGTCTACGAGATGCTGGAAGCGCACGTCCCGCAAGCGGCCGGCGAGCTCATGTTTTGCACCACCAGGATCAATCCCGGAACCGTCGGCCGCGAATATTTCATGACCAAAGGGCATTATCACGAAGATCCGACCACCGCCGAAATCTATTACACCGTTTCAGGCCGCGGCATCCTGCTGGCCGAGACCAAAGACCGGCGGCACGTCGCGCTTGAAATGAGGAAAGGATCCATCATTCACGTGGAGCCGGGATGGGCGCACCGCACCTATAACACGGGCGAGGAACCGCTCGTGTTCCTGGCCGTGTATCCGGCCAACGCGGGACACGATTACCGGACGATTGAACAAGAAGGTTTCGCGCACACGGTCGTCAAGGGAGACAACGGCCCCGTTGTCGTCAAAACGTCAACCCTGCGGTGAGCCGGTCGGCAAGGCCGGGACCTTGAAGGGGGTGATAGGCCGGTGCCCTGACGGCGCCACAACCGTGAAGTCCATGTACGCGATCATCTGCTGCGTGAAAGGTGCTGTGTCAACGGCCAAAAAAATCCGGAGGGGAGTCATGGTCGAATGAAACAGTTCAAAATCGTTGCCGCCCTGACTTTGATCTTCTGCCTGCTCGCCGCTTGCGGCAGCAACAATTCGCAAAACGCGAGCTCGCCGTCTCCGTCGCAATCGGCTTCCGCCCAACCGTCCGACAACGCCGGGAACGACAACGCCGGAAACGGCAACGCCGCGGATGACCAGGTGTATCTGGTGGAAGGCATCCGGGGACTGTCCAACACGTACTACACCAACTGGATCAAAGGCGGCCAAAACTTCGCCAAAAGCGTGGGCATCGACGAAGACCACTTCATCATCATGGAAAACCAGGGAAGCTCCGAAAAACAATTGTCGGACATCAAGGCGATCGTGGCCAGGACGAACGGCAACGTGGTGTTCAACCTCGACCCCAACGAAGCGAACGACGTCAAGGCGATCGCGGAATTTTTGGATCAGCACAACGTGCCGTTCGTGACGTGGTGGAACAAGCCCGACGACCTGTGGCCCTGGGATACGAAGTCCTGGGTGATGCACATCACGTTTGACAACTTCACGTCCGGCTACAAGACCGCCGAAATCGCCATGCAGAACATGAAAACGCCGTACAAAGGAAAAATCATCGCCATTCAGGGCCTGCTGGGCAACACGGCGGCCATCGAACGGTTCGAAGGCTTCAAGGCGGCGCTCGAAAAATACCCGGATGTGGAACTGGTCAGCGCGCAGCCGGCCGACTGGTCCGACACGAAAGCGTTCCAGCTGATGTCGAACGAGCTGGTGAAAACGCCGGACGTCGACGCGGTCTGGGCGGCGAACGACTCCATGGCGCTCGGCGCGATTCAGGCTCTGAAAGCGGTGGGCCTTGCGGGGAAAATTCCGGTGACCGGGGTGGACGGCACTCCCCAAATGTTCGACGCCATCAAAAACGGAGAAGCGACCGCCACGGTGCTTTCGGACGCCTATCTGCAAGGCGGGCTCGGTCTGGCCATCGCGCTGGCGGCCAAGAAGGGCGAACTGAACGTGAATGAACTTCCCAAGGAAAAACGGGCCTGGATGGCGGAAGCCGAAGTCATCACCAAGGAAAACGTGGATCAATTCTACAACGACTTCTATGTGAACGAGCCGAATTACAGCTGGGATCAGGAACACTTCTTCGACCGGTTTATGGGTCCGGTGAAATAAAAAAATCGGGATGCAGCGGAGGCCCTCGACCGCAGGGCCCCGCTCTCCCGTCAAAAAAAAGGAAGCGTATTTAGTTCATTTTACTAATAAATACAAACATTCAGCAACGGCATATGGGGAAATTGGGCAAATATTGGGCGAATGAGGAGAATTGTTGATGAAAACCGCGGATGGGAACATCCTGAAACCGAAAAGCCCGGCCGGGCTGAAGCAGCTGCCCAGGACGTTCGGCCCGTTGGCGATTTTGATCGGGTTGGTCATTATCCTTTCGCTGCTCACGCCGCGTTTTTTGACCACGTCCAACTTGATCAACCTGATGCTGCTTTTTCCGATTCCGCTCATTTTGGCCATCGGCTCCCACTTTGTCATCCAGACGGGATCGATCGATCTTTCCGTGGAAGGCGTCATGGCGGTCGCCGGCGTCGTGACCGCGATGTTTGTCCATAATTCCCTCACCTCGCTGGACTGGGGGGTGGGCGGAATCGCGATGGGCGTTTTGGCCGGTGCGGCTTTGGGCGCTCTCAACGGGTTCATCTATGTGAAAGGAAGAATTCCGAGTTTCATTGTTTCGCTCGGATTGTCCCTGGCGTGCATCGGACTGGCGACCATCATGTACGGCGGAAATCCGATTTCCATCTATGATCGCGAGCTGCAAAACCTCATCATCGGCCGCACGCTGGGGGTGCCGACCGTTTTTTGGTGGGGGCTCGCCTTTTTCCTGCTGATGCTGGTGGCGGAACGCTATCTGCCGCTCAGCAACCATATCCGCGCCATCGGCGGGAACGAACTGATCGCGCGGCAGGCGGGCGTGAACGTCAACCGGGTGAAACTTGCGGTGTTCATGCTGGCCGGCGCGTGCTACGGGCTCGGGGGCGCGCTGAACACGGTGCGGCTTACGATCGGAAGCTCGGACACGGTGTCCGGATTTCTGTTCTCCACCATCACCTCGGTCGTTGTCGGCGGCACGGCGCTGACCGGCGGGAGGGGTTCCGTGACGGGTGTGCTGATCGGCGTGCTGATCATCCAAATCATCAACAACGGCATGATTCTCCTGTCGCTGAATCCGTACCTGCAGGCGGCGGTGCAGGGCGCGATTCTGATCGCCGCCATCGCGGTCACCATTAACCGGCGCAAGGNTCAGTTCGTGAAGTAAAGGGGGGAGGCCGGTTGGCTCACGAAGTGCTGGTATCGATGCGCAACATCGTAAAAAAGGTACCCGGGCACCGTCGCGCTGGACGGCGCGAACCTGGAAATCCGCCGCGGCGAGATCATCGGGCTGTTGGGGGAAAACGGCGCGGGCAAATCGACGATGATGAAAATTTTGGTCGGGTACGAGACCCCCGACGGCGGCGAGATGCTGGTCGGCGGCAAGAAGGTCCAGTTCCGCAGCACGCGCGAAGCCATGGCGTACAACATCGGCATGGTGTATCAGGACCAGGCGCTGTTGCCCAATTTGACCGTCTTGCAAAACCTGTTTCTCGGCTACGAGCATTTGTTCACCCGCGGCGGGTTCATCGACCACCGGAAAATGAAACAAACGGGCCGGGAAATTTTGGACATGATGCGGCTGCACTGTTCGCTGAGCGACGAGGTGGAAGCCCTGCCGCTCAGCACGCGCGAACTGCTGGAAATCGGACGGCTGCTGTGGCTGTCCGAAATATCCGGCCGTCCCCCCGTCATTGTGCTGGACGAACCGACCACCGTTCTGGATTCCAACGAAATCCGGCAGCTGTTCGACATCGTTCGGAGCATTCGCGACAAAGCGGGCATCATTTTCATTTCCCATCATTTGCAGGAAGTCCTGGATCTCGTCGACCGCGTGGTCGTTTTCCGCGACGGCCGCGACATCGCGTCGCTTCCGGCCCGCGATCTGACGGTGGCCAAAATCCAGGAAATGATGATCGGCCGGGAACTGAACACGGAGTACTATTTGGTGGACAAACAGCGGGAACCGTCGGAGCGGGTGGTGCTGGAGGTCAAACAGCTGACGGTTCACGGCAAATTTCAAGACATCTCCTTTCAGCTGCGCGAAGGGGAAATCGTCTCGCTGGTCGGCCTGGACGGTTCCGGCAAGGAGGAAGTGTGCAGGGCCATCTTCGGCGCCCTCAAACCGGATCAAGGGGACGTGCTGCTGTTCGGCAAACGGTTGAATCTGAAACGGCCGGATCTGGCCATCCGCGAAGGAATCGGGTACGTGCCCCAAAACCGGCGGGAAGAGGGCGCTTTTCAGCATTTGGACATCGCGGCGAACGTGACGGTGACGCTGCTGGAAAAACTGGCGAAACTCATGTTTTTGCCCAGGAAAAAAGGACTGCAATTGGCCCGGGAGTGGATCGAGAAACTACGCGTACGGGCGTCTTCACCCCATATGCTCATCCGGCAGCTGAGCGGCGGCAACCAGCAAAAAGTCATTCTGGCCAAATGGCTGGCGTCGGACATCAAGGTGCTGATCCTGGACCACCCGACAAGGGGCATCGATGTCGGCGCCAAGGAAGAAATCTACCGGCTGCTGCGCAACCTGGCGGACCAGGGAGTGGCCATCCTGATGATGTGCGATTCCCTGGAAGAAGACATCGGGCTCAGCAATCGTCTTCTCGTGCTGAAGGACGGCCGGTTGACACAGGAAATCGACAGTCCGGCGGATCGCAAACCGAGCGTGCTCGAAGTGATCCGGGCGCTGTAACGCGAGATGGGAGGAGTGGCCTTGGCGCATATCCTGAAACAGGGAGCCGGCGCGTTGCTTGGCGGAACCGTGAAGCGTACGGCTCCTGTCGTGGTGCTGCTGATGATGATCGCCGTCGTGGGGATTTGGAATCCCGCGTTTTTTCAAGGCTCCAATCTGATCACCGTCCTGACGCTGGCCAGCCTGCTGCTCATGGCTTCTCTCGGCCAGACCTGGGTGATCCTGCTGGGCAGCATTGATTTGTCCGTCGGATACATGGCCTCGATGTGCAGCGTCATTTTTGCCCTGCTCGTCTCCGATTGGGGATACGGGGCGCTGCTTTTGATTGTGCTGATCGGCATCGCCGGCGGGCTGCTGAACGGCCTGGTCTATACGATGCTGAGAATTCCGTCGTTCATCGCCACGCTGGGCACGGGGGGGATTTTCCTCAGCTTGGCCTATGTCATTTCGAACGCGTCCACCGTCGCCGTCGCCGACGTGGGAAATCCGGTGATGCGGCTGCTCGGCCGCGAATTCCTTTACGTGCCCGTCTCGATTGGGCTGACCGTCTTGCTGTGGGCCGCCATGTTGGCTTACCAGAATTTTACTCCCGGCGGCAAAAAACTGTATTACATCGGAACGTCCGAACCCGCAGCCTGGCTGTCGGGCATCCGCATCAACCGCCATAAAATCCTGGCGTTCACCGTTTCGGGCATGACCGCGGCGCTGACGGGCGTGTTGCTGGTTTCCACCATTTACAACGGCAGCCCCAATCTCGGCGATCCCTATACGCTGAAGTCGATCGCCGTGGTGGTGATGGGCGGCACCGCCCTGACCGGCGGCGTGGGCGGATTGGGCCGGACGATGATCGGCGCGCTGATCATGGCGATTTTGAGCAACGGGATGAACGTGGTGGGCGTGAATGTCTATTTCCAAAACATCGTCACCGGCGCCGTCATCGTGCTGGCGGCGATGCTGTCGCTGGACCGCAGCAAGATCCCGATGCTGAAATAACCCCGGGGAGGCGTTGGGCATGGGGTACACGTACGGCATTCATACCTATATTTTCTCTCCGTATCTGAACCGGGATCTCGACGAGATTCTGGACAAAGCCAAGCGGTTCGGATTCGACGGCATTGAAGTCCCGTTCAATCTGGAGGAATACGTTCCGTGGGACCGGCTGCCGGCGGCGCTGAAGTCGGCGGGCCTGGACTGCACGACGTGCGGGGGGCTGCCGAAGGACAGCGACATCATCAGCCCGGACCCCGCGGAGCGGCGCCGGGGCATCGAAGTGCTGAAACGGTTGATCGACCGCGCGTGCCAGTTGGGCAGCCCGATTCTCGGCGGCGTGTTGAGCTCCGCGTGGGGCAGGCTGACCGGTTCCGCACCGACGGCCGACGAATGGAAGCGCTCCGTGGAAGGATTGCAAATCGCGGGCGAATACGCCCGGCAAATGGGCGTGAAGCTGGCCATTGAGCCGGTAAACCGGTACGAAAGCCACCTGATCAACACCGTGCGGCAGGGCAGGCGGTTGGTGGAGGAAGTCGGCGACGAATGGGTCGGCTTGCTGCTGGACACCTACCACATGAACATCGAAGAAAAAGATTTGCCGGAAGCGGTGCGGATCGCGGGCAAACATCTGATGCACCTGCACGCGTGCGAGAACGACCGGGGCATTCCGGGTTCGGGCCACGTGGACTGGCCGGGAATCTTCAGGGCGCTGAGAGATATCGGGTTCAGCGGAAGGATCACCATCGAAAGCTTCGTTCCCGAGATGGAGGAGATTGCGAGGGAGACGGCGATCTGGCGGAAGGTGGCGCCGAGCGGCGACCACATCGCCCGGGAAGGTCTCCGGTATTTGAAACAGGTCGAGGCGCTGGTTGCCTCCGAAGCGTGACGTTCGCGTTTTGCGCATCGGCAAGAATAGCGAATTCGCATGAAAAACGGAGGTGAACCGTCTTGGCGCAAAAAATGAAAGTCGCGTTGCTGACCAAGCCCGGCGTGATCGAGATCGTCGAACGCGGCATCCCGGTTCCGGCGGACGACGAAGTGCTGATCCGCGTGCGGGCGGTCGGACTGTGCGGATCCGACGTGCATTATTACGAGCACGGCAAAATCGGTCCCTACGTGGTGGAAAAGCCGATCATTCTCGGCCATGAAGCTTCGGGCGACATCGCCGCGGCGGGGAAAAACGTCCGCCATCTGAAGGAAGGGCAGCGGGTGGCGATCGAGCCGGGCGTCACCTGCGGACGCTGCGCGCACTGCAAAGCCGGCAGGTACAATTTGTGCCCGCACGTGCGGTTTCTGGCCACCCCGCCCGTCGACGGGGCGTTCTGCGAATATATCGCGATGCGCTCCGATTTCGTGTTTCCCATTCCGGACCACCTGTCCTACGAAGCGGCGGCCATGGTGGAGCCCCTGTCCGTCGGCATTCACGCCGTGCGCAGAGGGCGCTTGCAACCGGGGCAAACGGTCGCCGTCTTCGGCATGGGCCCCGTCGGCATTCTGGCCGCCGTCGCTGCCAAAGCGTTCGGGGCCAAGCGCGTCATCGGAGTGGACCTGGAAGCGTTCCGGTTGGACGTGGCCTTGCGGATGGGGGCTACGGACGTCGTCAACATCCGGGAGCGGGATCCCGTCGAAGCGATCCGGGCCATGACGGACGGGATCGGCGTGGATCTGGCGGTCGAAACCGCGGGCAACCCCAAAGCGCTGCAGGCGGCCGTGGCTTCCGTGCGGCGCGGCGGGAGCGTCTCCGTCGTCGGACTGCCGCCGCAAAACGAAGCTCCGCTGAACGTGTCCCATGTGGTGGACAACGAAATCGACATTCGGGGCGTATTCCGGTACCGGAACACGTACCCGGCGGGGATCGACTTGCTGGCGGCGGGGCAAATCGACTTAAGTCCGATGTTCACCGACAAAATGAGCCTGGAAAACACGCCCGAGGCTTTTTCGGAAAGCCATTCACGAGAAGAGCCGCACGGTCAAGATCGTCATTTATCCGTAATTTGGTCCGTACAAAACAACAGCCGGGGGAGGCTGGGAGCGATGAAGGCCGTCCTTTATCAAAAACCGATGGATTTTGCCGTAGTAGACGTGGCCAAACCGGAGATCGGGGATCACCAGGTGCTCATCAAAGTCCGCTCGTGCGGCGTGTGCCGAACCGACATCCACATCCATCACGGGGAGTTTATCGCCGGGTTTCCGCTGATCCCCGGACATGAGTTTGTCGGGGAAGTCGTGGAAGTCGGCAAGAACGTGGACAAAAGTCTCCTGGGACAACGGGTCGCCGCGGACAACACCGTGCTGTGCGGGCATTGCTATTACTGCCGGCGCAACGAACCGCTGTTCTGCGAAAATTTCTATTCCCTGGGCGTGAACGGTCCCGGCGGTTTCGCGGAATATGTGGCCGTCAACCACGACAAGGTGTTTCCGATCGGCGATCTGAGCTACGACGAAGCCGTGCTGATTGAACCGACGGCTTGCGCGGTGCACGGGCTGGATGTCATTGATGTCAAACCGGGGGACGATATCCTCCTGTTCGGCATGGGACCGACGGGCATCATTCTGGCCCAGCTGCTGAAACACGCCGGAGCGGCCAACGTGGTCGTCGTCGGATCCGACGCCCGGAAGCTGGAAGTGGTGAACGGATTGGGCATCCGGCAAACGGTGCAAATGGACCGCGCCGATTACGCCAAGCATGAAAAAGAACTGGCGGAACGGTTCCCGAAAGGGTTCGACATCGTGGTGGACGCCACCGGCGCGCGGGAAGTCATCCAGCACCTGCCCCGCTTCGCGAAATTCGGGGCCAAGATCGTCATTTACGGGGTCGCCGCGGAAGCGGACCGGATCACCCTCAGCCCGTACGAAATTTTCCGCAAGGAGCTCAAAATTATCGGTTCCTTCGCGCAGACGCATTGCTTCGACCGGGCGATCAAGTTCATCCAAAACGGCATTGTCAACGTCAAGGGCATCATCACGCACCGTTTTACCCTGGACGAATTCGCCAAAGCCCTCGACCAGGTGGAAAACGGCCGGGGCCACATCAAAGTGGTCATCGACTGCCAGTGATCCGGTTTGGGGCAAGGTCGGCCGCAAGGTGCCGTATTTTCCGGCGGGACCGGAAAATGCGGCACCTTTTCGTTTGGCGCGGACGGTGTTCCCCGACGGCCGCGGGACCCCCGGGAACCTCCGGCCGGGCCTGCCGGAAGGATTCGCCTGCGCGGCGCAGGCGGCCATCTAGCGGCGCAGGCGGTCAACTATGATATACTGGTCTCATGGCACACGAATGGATCGCGAATCTTTCGCAAATCAAAACCGAATTGGCCGGCCGTGACGAAAAGCTGGACGTGCTGTTCCGGCTGGTCGGGGACGTGGCGTTTGAGCCGCGGGGGCGCCCGTTCGAATCCCTGGTTCTGGCCGTCATCGGCCAGCAGCTGTCCACAAAGGCGGCCAGGACGATCGAAAAGCGGGTGCGGGATTTGTGCGGGGGCGGTGAAATCACTCCGGACTCCATCTTGTCCCTCGAATATTCCCGCTTGAGGGAAGCGGGGGTGTCGGCCGCCAAAATCACGTGCATGTTGGACTTGGCGAGGAAAGTGAAAGACGGGCAAATCGATTTGGAAACGTTGGACGCGCTGGAAAACCGGCAAATCATCGACCTGCTGACCCAAGTGAAAGGGATCGGCAGGTGGACGGCCGAAATGTTCCTGATTTTCTCGCTGGGCAGGCCCAACGTGTTGTCCGCGGGAGATTTCGGTTTGAAACGGGCTGTCAAATGGCTGTACCAAATGGAAGACCGGTCCGACGGGAAATACGTGGAACAGCACGGCGACAGGTGGGATCCCTATCAGAGCGTCGTCTCTCTCTATCTGTGGAAGGCGATTGACCTGGGGTTCGCGGATTCGGGCAGGAGCGCGGAAGAACTGCTGTCCGGGCGTTGAAAGCCGCCCCTTTCCAGGCTTGTATTTTCCCGCCGGGGGAGCTAAACTGAAACCAGAATAAAACGTTCACGCGGGAGCTCGCGGCAGCGGGCTGAGAGTACGGCTGTTCCGCCGTTGACCGTTCGAACCTGTTGGGTAATGCCAGCGCAGGAAAGTGTCGTCACAGCATCTGGATCACCACGCACTTTGCCTTTCGCGGGCAGGGTGCGTTTCGTTTTGTGCGATTTTGATCCGGGGAAGGTGGAGAAACCGATGGACAAAGCCGAAATTGCCGCCTTGCTGGCCAAGGTGCGCGAAACCCGTCCGCTCGTGCACAACATCACCAACGTCGTGGTCACCAATTTCACCGCCAACGGCCTTCTGGCCCTCGGGGCGTCGCCCGTGATGGCCTACGCCAAACAGGAAGTCGCGGACATGGCGAAGCTGGCCGGCGCCCTGGTGCTGAACATCGGCACGCTGAACGAAACCGAGGTCGAAGCCATGCTGATCGCGGGCCGGGCGGCGAACGAAGCCGGGGTTCCCGTGGTGCTGGACCCGGTCGGAGCCGGCGCGACGGCCTACCGGACGGAGACGGCCCGGCGCATCCTGTCGGAGGTGCGCGTGTCGGTGCTCAGGGGCAACGCCGCGGAGGTGGCCAACGTCATCGGACGGGAATGGAAGATCAAGGGCGTGGACGCCGAAGAGGACGGCGACGGCGCGGCCGAGCTGGCCGTGGAAGCGGCGCGGCGGCTGGGCGTCACGGTGGTTGTGACCGGCAGGGAAGACGCGGCGACGGACGGAAACGCGGTGTATATGGTGAAAAACGGCCATCCCCTGCTCACCCGCGTCACCGGGACGGGGTGCCTCCTGTCGTCGGTCATCGGGGCGTTCGCCGCGGTGGAAAGGCGCTTCGCCAAAGCGGCGGCCGCCGCGCTCGCCGTCTACGGCGTGGCGGCGGAACTGGCGGCGCAGGGACGCGGCGCGGAAGGGCCGGGCAGTTTTCAGATCGCGTTTTTGGACCGGCTGGCCGGCGTGGGCGCGGAGGATTTGAAGCGGCTGGCGAGAATCGAGGTGTTGCATCCGTGAGCATGGCCAAGGATTTCGGCGGCGGTGTGACCGTTACGCCCAAGGCGCTGACGATCGCCGGATCGGACAGCGGCGGCGGGGCGGGCATCCAGGCCGACCTCAAGACATTCCAGGAGCTCGACGTGTTCGGGATGTCGGCGCTCACCGCCGTCACGGCGCAAAACACCCTCGGCGTGCAGGGCGTCTGGCCGCTGCCCCCGGAGGCGGTGGCGCGGCAGATCGACTCCATCGCCGAAGACATGGGCACGGACGCGGTGAAGACCGGCATGCTGTTCAGCGCCGAAATCATCCGGACGGTGGCGGACAAGTTCCGGGAGCACCGCTGGGAGCGTGTCGTCGTCGACCCGGTCATGGTCGCCAAGAGCAAGGTTCCCCTGCTTCAGGAAGAAGCGGTGGAAGCTCTGAAAAAGGAACTGCTCCCCCTTGCCCTGGTGGTCACGCCGAACATTCCCGAAGCGGAGGCGCTCACGGGCATGACGATCCGCACCCTGGAGGACCGCAAGGAAGCCGCCCGGCGGATCGCGGCTCTCGGCGCCCGCCACGTGGTGCTGAAAGGCGGGCACGAGGAAGAGTCGGAGGATTCCGTCGATCTTCTGTACGACGGCCGTTCCTTCCTGGCTTTTGCCACTCCCCGGATTCGCACCTCCAATACCCACGGCACCGGCTGCACCTTCGCCGCGGCCATCGCCGCCGGGCTGGCCAGTGGGCTCGACGTGGAAGAAGCGGTGCGAACCGCCAAGCGTTACGTCCATTGCGCCATCGAGCACGGCATCCATATCGGGCACAGCGGCTTCGGACCGACCAATCACTGGGCATACCGGAGGCGGCGCGCGGAACGGCCCGGCGTGGCGCCGCGGGAAGAGCGGTGGCCGGAATGACGACGGGCGGAGCGGCGGCGAAGCTGCGGCTGTATTTCGTCATGGGCAGCGTGAACTGCGCCGGCCGGGATCCGCTGGCCGTCCTCTCCCAGGCGATCGACGGGGGTGTCACCGTTTTCCAATACCGGGAGAAAGGCCGCGGCGCCCTGCGGGGGCGGGAGGCCTTCGCCCTTGGCGAACGCCTGCGAAAGCTCTGCCTTGACCGCGGCGTGCCGTTCATCGTGAACGACGACCTCGAGCTGGCCCTCGCCCTGGATGCCGACGGGCTGCATGTCGGCCAGGAGGATCTGGCGGCGGACACCGCGCGGGAGAAAATCGGCGGCAAATGGCTGGGCGTGTCCGTCAGCAGCCTGGACGAGGCGGTCCGGGCGGTGCGGGCGGGTGCCGATTATCTCGGCGCGGGGCCCATTTTCGATACGAAGACCAAGGAAGACGCCAAGCCGGGCACGGGCCCGATCCTGATCCGGCGGATCCGGGAGGCGGGCATCGGGCTGCCAATGGTGGGCATCGGCGGCATCACGGCGGCCAACGCCGCGCAGGTGATGGAGGCGGGGGCCGACGGCGTCGCCGTCATCAGCGCCATCAGCCAGGCCCCGTCGCCGGCGGAGGCGGCGCGAGAGCTTTGGCGGGCGATCGGGACGGCGGACAAGTCCCGGTGAGCTGGGCGGAAGTTTGGCGGTCGCCTGTGCGGCGGCTGCCTGCGATGCGGCGGCGGCAAGCAAAGCGTGTCAGCGGCTGTCTGCGTTTGGGCGCGGGCGGCCGTTTTTTTGCCAAACATCCGATCGCTGGCAACCTGTTGTCGGAAACGGGTGATACAATGGGGAAACGGGAATGCGGGGCGTTTCGACTTTTCCCGGGAAATAGATGGTCTTGAGGAGAATTCCGTCGAACCTTTAACAGAGGGGCGGATCACGAACAAACACAACCAATTCAGGCTCTTCAGGCGGGACAGAAAAAGATATCAGGTCCTCAACTCTTCAAAGGGCGATTATCGCCTGGTGCGCGTCATCGGCGAATATGGCAATTGGGACGAAGCCCGAGATCATTTGTTCCGGATCGTGCAGGGCAAAGTGGCCGGAGAAGAAGTGATGGAACGGAGATTATCCAATTATTGGAAATCAGGCGAATGTCGTCCGGGCGTGCCACCCGCCGCGAGGCGGGGGATTTCTTTTATTAAAGAAGTTTCAGTACGAAGACAAACTCTCGCGTGCGGACATCCATCGTTTTGACCGGACTCCGTAAATGGCGGAGTCCATTTCTCTGTTCCGCTTGTTGCAATGGACGGTTGGAGATGCGCCTGCTTCGGGGGCAGCGCCCGTAACGTTTGCCGCGCGTGATTTTCGTGTTTTCATGCGTACCCCGCCACCCCGGTGATGGGCGGCTCCTCCCGATGTGCCTGTGACAGGCGGTTGTTCCGTCTATCGGGAGCGCACGGATGGCAGCACCACATCCGAAAGACGATTTTTCCGTCTCTCAGCACCGCGTGGGTGCTTGCATCCCAACCGAGAGACGATTTTATCGTCTCTCAGTGCCGCGCGGGTGCCCGCATCCCAACCGAGAGACGATTTTTCCGTCTCTCAGTGCCGCGCGGGTGCCCGCATCCCAACCGAGAGACGGATTTTCCGTCTCTCAGCGTCGCGCAGGTGCCCGGAGCCCAACCGAGAGACGATTTTATCGTCTCTCAGCGTCGCGCACGGTGCCCGGAACCCAACCGTAGACGACGGATTTTCCGTCTCTCAGAGTCGCACAGGTGCTCGCATCCCAACCGAGAGACGATTTTATCGTCTCTCAGCATCGCGCAGGTGCCCGTATCTCGTCTCCGTCTCTCAAAGCCGGACCGGGCACCGTTGCAACACTTGAGAGACGGAATACGCAATGCCGACATCTCTGTTACATATGAGAGACGGTTTTTCTGGTTCTCATAAAGATCAATTACCACATGGGCTTTGTCCAGGTCTGAGATTTCTTTTTTAAAGAAATTTACCCCTTCATGATGGAAATATGATTCTTCTGTCGGCCGGCGGCTCCTTTTTATAATCAAGCTGTGAAAACGCCATCAAAGGATCGGCAAGGGAGGTCAGACCATGAGGAAAAGGTTGGGTATCGCCGTTCTGATCCTGCTGGTCGCTCTGTCCGCGGCGCTGGCGGCGTGCGGATCGGGCAACAAGGAAACCGCAAACGCCGTCACGGGGGACGCCGGCGGCGCATCGCCCAGCGCATCCGCCAGTTCCGGGACCGGAAGCGAGGCGGGCGGGACAGACGAAACGAAAGCGGAACCGTTCACCGTTTCGCTCCGGCACATCCAGATCGGCGAAGCGCAGAAGTTCCGGAAGGCGATTCTGGACGACGTGGTCCGGAAAACGGAAGAGGAGATCCCCGGTCTGAAGTTTGAGCTCGACGGCGTCGAGGACCAGGTCAACCGCTTCACGAAGCTGCCGGCCGAGATGGCCGCGGGCAACCCGCCGAAAATCTTCGACCTGTTCGGCGGCGCGGGAGACGCCCTGAAGTACGCCAAAGCCGGAAGGCTGCTCGACGTGACGCCGATCATCGAAGAGCTCGGCATTGCCGACAAGTTCCTCAATCTGAGCCAGTTCACGCTGGACGGCCGGGTGTACGGCCTGCCGATCGGCGGCAGCACGGAAGGATTTTTCTACAACATCCCGATGTTCGAAAAGTACGGCATCAAGGTGCCGACGACGCTGGAGGAACTGGAAGCGGCGGCGGAAACGCTCAAGCAGAACGGAATCACGCCGTTCGCCATGGGCTCGAAGGGCGCGTGGGTGCCGCTCATGATGGTCAACACGCTGATCGGCCGCTACGCCGGCCCCGAGGCGATCGACGGGTTCCCCGCCGGTACGCACGCCTGGAACTCGCCGGAAGTGACGGCCGCGTTCGCGAAGTATGAAGAATGGGTCAAGAAAGGGTACTTCACCAAAGGCGAGCTCGGCCTCGAGTACGCCGACATGCTGAACCAGTTCGTGACGGGCAAGGCGGGCATGATGTTCGACGGAAGCTGGCGCGCGTCCGTGTTCAAGGATCCTTCCCAGGCGGGCGAGCTGACCGGACAGGTCGGATTTTTCCCGATGCCTCCCGTGCCCGGCGGCAAAGGCGACCAAACCTTCGTCAACGGGAACTACAGCAACGGTTACGGGTTTTCCGCCGATTTGAACGAACGCGAACTCACCGCGGTGAAGGCGTTCATCAAGAACATGTACAACGAGGAAATGCAGCTCCGGGGCCTTCTGGAAGACGGCGTGCTGCCGTCGATGAAGCTGTCCGGGGATGCGCTCGGCAAAGTGGAAGACCCGCTGGTCAAGCAAATCATGGAAACGATGCGGCAGGCCGGCGGCGCGTTCTCGCACTTCGACTCCACTGTCCATTCGGAAGTGTACAAGGAGTCCGAAGCGCAAATCCAGAAGCTGATCGCCGGCAGGGCGACCGCCGCCGAAGTGACCGAAGCGCTGCAAAAAATTCAGGAGACGGCCAACGCGAACCCGTAAACGGAACCGACCTGACGGCGGCGCCGCCCGACCCGGCCCCGGGCGGCGCCGTCCGTTCCTGGAGGTGAAGCCGATGAAGCATCCGATGCGCAATCCGTGGATCTATACGCTGTTCACCGTTCCCACGCTGCTCCTGTACGGAATGTTTTTTCTCTGGCCCATGCTGTCGTCCGCCTATTACGCCTTCACCGACTGGAACGGCCTCGAAAACTACCGCTATGTCGGCTGGTCCAACTTTGCCGCCGCCTTCGGCGATCCGGATTTTCGCCGCGCCATCGTCAACAACCTCATTTTCATCGGATTTTCGATCTTCGTGCAAATCCCGCTCATCGTGCTGTTTGCCTTGCTGATCGCCTCCGTCAGGCGGCTCAGGGGCTTCTACAAGACGACCGTGTTTGTGCCTTCCATCGTCTCCACCTCCGTCATCGGCATTTTGTGGGGCTTCATCTATGAACCGGAAGTCGGGCCGCTCAACCGGCTGCTCGCGCTGTTTGGCGCGGGTCCGGTCTACTGGCTGGCGGAACCGAAGTGGGCGCTGCCGGCGGTGCTGATCGCGAACGCCTGGCAGTGGATGGGGTTTTACATCGTGCTGGTGCTGGCCGCCATATTGGCCATTCCCCGGGAGCTTCACGAAGCAGCGGTGGTGGACGGAGCGAACGGCTGGCAGCGGGCGCTGAACATAACGGTTCCGCTCATCATGCCGCTCATTTCCGTCGTGGTCATGCTGTCGATCGCCGGCGGCATGCGCGTTGTCGACATCGTGCTGGTCATGACGAAGGGAGGACCGGTCGGCGCGACGGAAGTCATGGCCTCGTACATGGTGAACGAAGCCATGGGCATTAACCCGAATTACGGATTCGGGACGGCGATCGCGCTCATCATTTTCGCCTTCGCGCTGCTGCTCACGTCGCTGTATCAGCTTACGTTCGGCCGGCGGACGGAAGGGGGCTATTTCTGATGCTTCTCAAGCGGGTCGTGCCGCATGCGGTGCTTTTGGCGTATGTCGCCGCCGTCCTGTTTCCGTTCGTGTTCGTCCTGTTTTCTTCGCTGAAAGGGAGCAACGTGGAAATCGCGGCCGATCCGTTCGGCATTCCGAAAACGTGGCACCCGGAAAATTACCTGGAGGCTTGGGTCAAGGCCAAAATCGGCGTCTACTTCTTCAACAGCGTCTATCTGTCGTTCACATCCGCGCTGACCGCCGCCCTGCTGTCCGCCGCCACGGCGTTCGCCATCATCCGGATGCGGTACCCCCGCATCGGCCGGTGGATTTACCAGACGGTGCTCATCGGCATGTTCATCCCGGGCAATGTGCTTTTTATCGCGCAGTATCTGCTGGTCATGAACCTTGGCGTGCTGAACACGCACTGGGCGCTGTTTCTCCCCTACACGGCGGGCGCGCTGCCGCTTGGCGTGCTGTTGCTCGCGGCGTTCATGAAGTCGCTGCCGGGCGAACTGGAAGAAGCGGCGATCATGGACGGATTGAGTTCCGCCGGACTGTTTGCCAAAATAGTTTTACCGCTTACATTGCCGGCTTTGGTCACCGTATTCATCGTCAACTTCCTGGGCGCGTGGAACGAATACCTGCTCGCGAACTTTTTCATCAGCAAGGACGCGCTGCGGACGCTGCCGACCGGGATGGTCGGCTTCCGCGACGCGTTCCGGACGAACTACGCGCTCATCTGCACCGGCATCGTGTACAGCGTGGCGCCGGTGCTCCTCCTGTACGCCTTTTTGCAGAAGCAGATCATCGAAGGGATGACCGTCGGCAGCGTCAAGGGGTAAACGGTCCGAAGGGGTACGGGTGCGATGTCGCTGAGGTCCAAGCTGTTCGGCGCGTTCCTGGTCCTGATCATCGTTCCGCTCGCCGTGCTGGCCGCCGTGTTTTTGAAGCTGATGACCGGACTCATTGAGGAGAAACATTCCCGCCAGACGGAACTGACGCTGCGCGCGCTGAGCCAGTCGGTCGGCTTTATTTTCAGGGAAATGAACCAGGTGACCGACAGCACGATCGCCAGCAACGCCATCCAGGAGGTGCTGAGCGACGCTTACGCCGGAGATGTGGAGGACATCGACTACCTCAACCTGAACGAGGTGCAGCAAAAGTTCCGGGAGCTGCTCGTCTACCATCCTTCGGTCAGCTACGCCCTGATGTACGCGCTGGACAACGGCCGGATCCACCGGATTTTCACGAAAGAGCAGTTTCAGGCCATGCCGTATGAACGGTTCGTCGGGACGGAGCTTTACCGGCGCGTGCTGGAGCGGGGCGGCCTGCCGCTCTGGGTGGGACCTTACGAATATCCGGAACTGACCGGCTCGGAACCGGTGTTCACGCAGATCCGCGTCGTGAAAGACATCAACACGCTGCGCGACAAGGGCGTGCTGCTGGTGCAGATCAAAAATTCGGGGCTGGAGTCGGTGTTCCGGTATTTCCGTTACCGGCAGGACCAGATCGCCACCCGGTTTTTCATCGTGAACGGAAACGGGTTGGTGCTGTACGACAGCGGCGGCGCGTTGAACGGGAGGCGGCTGGACGAACTGGCGGAGCGGCCGCTGGCGCTGGACGCCGCGTACCGAAGCGTGCGCAGCCGGTTTGACGGGGAGGACAGCGTCATCTCCAGCATTGGATTGGACATCGAAGACTGGCGTCTGGTGTCCGTCACGTCCTGGCATGCCCTGTCCAGCGAAGTGCTGCTGTATTCCCGTTGGGTGGGGGGCATCCTGCTCATGTGCTTCGTGTCGGCGCTGGTGTTCATCCGGTTTTTCGCCAACCGGATCGCGCGGGCAATCGTGGAAACCGTGCGCGTCATGGGGCGGGTGGAGCGGGGCGATCTGACCGCCCGGCTGCCGCTTGCGGGCAACGACGAGACGTCGCTGCTCGCCCGGGGGTTCAATCGTCTGGTCAGCCGGCTCGAGGAACTGCTCGAGGAAGTGAAGCGGGAGCAGGAGCGCAAGACGCGCGCCGAGCTGCAGGCGCTGCAGGCGCAGATCAAGCCGCATTTCCTGTTCAACGCGCTGGAGTCGATCAACGCCCTGGCCGTGCAGAACGAGGGACAGAAGGTCAGCCGGATGGTAACGCGGCTCGGCAGCATGCTGCGCATCAGCATCCTGCAGCGGGAAGAAATCACGGTGGCGCAGGAACTGGACCACCTGCTCAGCTATCTGGAGATTCAGAATTACCGCTTCGACGACCTGTTCCAGTTCGAAATCGACGTGCCGCCCGAGCTCATGAACCGCCTCATGCCCAAGCTGACGCTGCAGCCCCTGGTGGAAAACTGCATCCAGCACGGCTTCGAGGGAATCGGTTACATGGGCCTCATTCGCGTCACCGCGCGCGAGGAGGGGGAGCGGATCGCGTTTTACGTCGAGGACAACGGCATCGGCATCCCCCCGGAACGGCTGGCGGCGATCGAAGCCGGCCCGGACGATTCCGCCGGGCCCGGCGACGCGCCGGAGACGGGCGAGCGGCGCGGACTCGGCGTCCGCAACGTGGCGGACCGCATCCGGATCCGCTACGGCGAACGCTACGGCCTGTTCGTCTGCAGCGCGCCGGGGCAGGGAACCGTGATCAAGATCGTCGTTCCGAACACGGCGGGAGGTGCGGACCGTGAAGCTGAAAGCCCTGCTCGTTGACGACGAGAAGCCGATTTTGCAAAATTTGCGCGCGGTGCTGCCCTGGGCGGATCTGGACATCGAGGTCATCGGGCTGGCGCGCAACGGCGTGCAGGCGCTCGACCTGGCGCGGGAGCATCGTCCGGATCTGATTTTGTGCGACATCCGCATGCCGGTCATGGACGGGATCGAGTTTTTGCGGCGGCTGCGCGAGACGGACGAGGAAGCGGAAGTGGTCATGCTGACGGGGTACCAGGATTTCAATTACGCCCGCTCGGTCATTCCGTACGGGGTGCGCGACTATGTGCTGAAGCCGATCCGGTACGACGAGCTGACCGCGCTCATCGAGCGGCTGTCCCGCGCCATCCGAGAGCGGAGGCGGGCCCGGGACAGCGAGCAGTCGCGGCTGGACCAGGCGATGCATTTGGCCTATGAAAAAATGCTGCACGACCTCCTGACGGACAACGCTCCCGCGCCGCCGCAGCGGTGGATTGACGGCGAGGAACCGGAGCGGTGGCGTTTCGTCATGATGCTGGCCGACATTGACGGATACGCGCAGCGGTGCCGCGGCGTGCCGGAACGCGAACGCAAGATGTGGCTGGTCGCGGCGCGCGACGCGATGCGGGACGCCCTGGCGGCGGAGGGGCTGCGGCATGCCGTCCTGCCGATGCGCGAGGGCGAGTGGTGCGTGCTGGTCGAGCCGGCGGGCGCATCGGTCATCGGGGACGGAGCGGACGGACCGCATGATCCGGCGGGCCGGAGAAGAGTGGAACCGGGCGATCCGGCGGGAGGCGCGGCGTATGAACCAAGTAATCCGGCGGGGCCCGGGGCGGACGATCTGCGCGGAAGAGCCGGACGGTGGGCGGTGTTGCTGCAGGAAGCGGCGCAGGCCCATGCGGGCTTCCCCCTGACCGTCGGCATCCATCCGGCGGAAATCACGATTCACGACCTGTCCAGGGTGCTCAGGTCGCTGCAGCGCACGGTGCATCTGGCCGCGGACCGGAACCGCTCGGTGCTGTGGAATGACGGGACGGCGGGCGATGAGGAGAGACGGGAAGAACTGTGGGGGCCGGTCGGCCGGCTGATCGCCGCGCTGAAGCGGGTGGACCGCGGCCGCGTCGAGGAAGCGCTGCGCCTGCTGGCGGCGCGCCTGCAGGCGGAATCGGCGCGGTCGCTGGCCCGGGCCGAGAAGGCAGCCCATTTCATCGCGCTGTATTTGTTGCGCGAAATGCGGGCGCTGGGCGCGCTGACCGCCGAGCAGGAGGACGAAATCTGGCGTCTTGTGGAGCTCGCCGACCGGGTGAGCGACATGCTGGCGGCCGTGCGGCGCATCGTGGAGCTGAGCCTGGAAACGACGGAACGCCAGAAAACCGGCGACCGGCTCATGCACATCGCGAAGGATTACATCGACCGGAACCTGTCCCGGGATCTCGGCGTCGACGAAGTGGCCGGGCACCTCGGCATCAGCGCCAGCTATTTCAGCCTGCTGTTCAAGCAGCATTTCGGCGTCACGTTCCTTGAGTACGTGACGGCGGAGCGGGTGGAGCTGGCCAAGTCGCTCCTGCTTCTGACGGACAGGAGCATCGCGGACATCGGCCGGTCGGTCGGATACGCCGAAAGGAGATATTTCAACAAGGTGTTTCACAAGGTGACCGGCGAACTGCCGTCGGCCTACCGGGAACGGATGAAAGCGAAAGACCGGAGGGAGAGCGGGACGCATTGAGCAAAGCAGAGGCATGGCGGGGAAACGGAAACGGAATCGGGATCGGAATCGGGAGCGATTTGTCCGGCTGGAGCTTGCGGGACAAAATCGGGCAAATGGTGATGGCCGGCTTTGACGGCAAAGCGCCGACGGAAGAAATCCGCGCGCTGATCCGCGACCGCAAGCTCGGCGGGGTGATCTATTTCCGACGAAACGCGGGGACCGCCGGGGAAGTCGCCCGGCTGTCGGCCGCGCTGCATGAACTGGCCGCGGAGGCGACGAAGGCGCCGCTGTGGATCGCCGTCGATCAGGAGGGCGGCATGGTGGCGCGTCTCGACCGGGGCGTGACGGTCATGCCGGGCCAAATGACGCTCGGCGCGGCACGTTCGGCGAAGTGGGCGCGCGAGACGGCGTACGCCTCCGGCGCGCAGCTTGCGCGATTGGGTGTCAACCTGAATTTCGCGCCCTGCCTGGACGTCAACAACAACCCGGCCAATCCGGTCATCGGCGTGCGCTCGTTCGGCGAACGTCCGGAATTGGTGGCCGAACTCGGCGTTGCGGCCATCCGAGGGTACCGGGAAGCGGGGGTGGTCGCCTGCGCGAAGCATTTTCCGGGGCACGGGGACACCGTGGCCGATTCGCACCGGGAACTGCCGGTCGTGCCGCATGACCGAAAGAGGCTGGAAGCGGTGGAGCTCATGCCGTTCCGCCTGGCCGTCGCTGCGGGGGCGCAGGCGATCATGACCGCGCACGTGCGGTTTCCGGCCCTGGAACCGGACGGCCTTCCGGCGACGCTGTCGCCGCGCATCCTGCGCGGCTTGCTGCGGGACGAATGGGGCTACGACGGCGTCGTGTTTACGGACTGCCTGGAAATGAAGGCGATTTCCGGCACGGTGGGCGTCGCCCGGGGGGCGGTGATGGCGGTGAAGGCCGGCGCGGATGTCGTGCTGGTCAGCCATACGCCGGCGCTGCAGCAAGCCGCCCTCGACGCGCTGTACGAGGCGGTCGTTGCCGGAGAAATCGCGGAGGAGCGGATTGACGAATCGGTGCGGAGAATCGTGGCGCTGAAGGCCGAACAGGCGGCAAGGGGGCCGGCCGGGTCTGTTTTGGCCGATCGCGGAGATGCCGGCGCCGGGTCGGCCGATGCCGGTTTCGGCTGGGAGGTGGCGCTGGTCCGCGAAGTGTGCCGGCGAGCCGTAACGCTCGTGCGAAACGAACACGGCGCCCTGCCGCTGCGGAGGGACGTGCCGACGATTGTCGTCTGGCCCGAAGTGCGGGAAGGTACGGAAATAGATGAAGCCGTTTCCCGCGACCTGACGCTGGGCCGGGCGCTCGCGCCGCATCTCGGCGAGGTGAAGGAACTCACGATCGGCGCCACGGCCGGCGAAGACGAGGTTCGAAAAACACTTGCGGCCATCGGCAAGGCGCTGGAGGAGCGGCGCGGACGCGCCGGGAGCGGAGAGCCGGGGGGAGGCCGGGCGTGCCTGCAGGTGGTGGTCGGAACGTACAACGCTTCCTTTGCGGAGGGTCAAGCCGAACTGGTGCGCCGTCTGCTGGACCTCGAAGGGGTGAAGGTGACGGCGGCGGCGTTACGCAATCCGTACGATTTGCTCGCGTTTCCGGAAGTTCACGGCTACGTGGCCTGTTACGAGAACACCCCCCGCATGATGGAAGCGGCGGCCGAAGTGCTGACCGGGAAGGCGCAAGCCCGGGGCTGCCTGCCGGTCACCCTGTCCGACCGGTATCCTTTCGGGNACGGAATGACGGGAGTTCAGAAGGGTGAAGAAGGATGAAACGGTTCCGGGCGCCCGGCGGCGGTCCGGGGCGAGAAACGCTTTGCCTTTCGGAGGCAAAGCGTTTTTTTTGGTACGCCCAGCATGGGCGTCATCTCTACGGTGAAAGTCCGGAATGGGGGCTGGCGAGC
>Ga0065723_100159_pt1 | contig 65350 bp, 59 predicted proteins | sample TheenrcuSG05Z960_FD_59110 | JGI IMG/M metagenome (GOLD analysis project Ga0065723, IMG submission 59110) | Thermophilic enrichment culture from UC Davis - Sample SG0.5Z960 | ecosystem: Engineered > Solid waste > Grass > Composting > Bioreactor | place: USA: University of California, Davis
CTCCAGTCCCCGAGGAGACTGGAAATCGGCCAGGCAACTGCCTTCAAAAACTACTATACGAGCGGAGGGATGGACATGCGTTGGCAGGTGGCTCTTCTGGTGACATGCAGGGGCGGAGTCCGCACCGCAGCCGAGGAAGAGAGCGCGCAGGTCATCCGCGAGCTGGTGGAAGAAGAGCTGAGGGGAGTCTTGACGGAAGAGCGGGTCGTGCCTGACGAGCGCAAAGAGATTCAAGCCGCCCTGATTGAAATGACCGATTATTATCGCCCGCATCTGGTGCTGACCGTCGGCGGCTCGGGGGTCGGTCCGCGCGACCATGTGCCCGATGCGACCATGCTCGTGGTGGACCGCACCGTTCCCGGCATGGCGGAGGCGATGCGGCGGAAGGCGATGCGGCGGATGCCGGAGGCCATGCTGCACCGCGGCGTGTGCGGTATCCGCGGCGGCACCCTGATCGTCAATCTGCCCGGCGACCCGCACGGCGTCCACGAACATTTTTCGGCCATTCTCGGGACGCTGCCGGAGGCGCTGGCGGCGGTGTCGGGGGCGGCGGCTCCGGCGGCGGAGGAGACGGAAGGCGGCAGCGGGTGAGCGGAAGCCTCGAGGTCAACGCGCAAGCAAACCGGCCGGGCTCCGAAAGCCTGCGGGCGGCGGCAGGGACGACCCTCCGGATGACGGTTCGTGAAAGATCGCCATACAAATGTCAAGGTCCGGGGCTTTGTCCGAAAGACAGGGTATGATATGATACGGATTACGGAAAAGAACCTTATTTGTTACTGGAGGCTTGTCCGATGTCCGGAATCGGCATCTCGGGGCTGATCTTGCTGGTGATCATCGCCCTTTTGCTTTTTGGGCCGAGCAAGCTGCCCGAACTGGGGCGGGCGTTCGGCCGCACGCTGCGCGAGTTCCGCAAAGGGGCCAGCGAGCTGATCGAAGACGAGGAGGATGGGAAGAAACGGACGCACCCGCCGGAGCCGGCGGCGAAAACCTCTTCGGACGCTTTGCCGGCCGGCGGAGACGACCGGCGGGAGGAGCGGCGGCTTCCGGAATGACCGCGACGCGGTGCGCAAGGGGAGGTTGACGGTCCGATGGCCGAACGGCGTTCCGAACCGCGGCCGGAAGAAGCGCGCAAGATGACGGTGTGGGAACACATCGGCGAGCTGCGCGGCCGGCTGATCCGCGTGCTGGTCGTGTTCGGTCTGGCGCTGGCGGGCGGTCTGGCCGGCACGGAGCCGGTGTTCGAATATCTCGTCCGGGCGGCGCCTTCCGACAAGCTGGAGCTGAACGCCTTCTCGCCCTGGGACGCCGTCAGCCTGTACGTGAAGATCGGGGTGTTGCTCGCGCTGGCGGTGGCCGTCCCGTATGCTTTCTATGAAATGTGGGCATTCGTCAAACCCGGGCTCAGCCGGAAGGAGCGGGCCGTGACGCTGCGTTACGTGCCCTGGGCTTTCCTGATGCTGCTTGCCGGACTTGCGTTTGCCTATTTTGTCGTGTTTCCGATGGCGTTTCTGTTCACCGAACGGGTCACCCTCGCCATGGGTCTCAAACAGACCTATGGCGTCGGCCAGTATTTTGCCTTCATGCTGAACATCCTGCTTCCGGTGTCGCTTCTGTTCGAAATGCCCCTGGTCATCCTGTTCCTGACCCGGATCGGGATGCTCAGCCCGCGGCTGCTGGTCAAAATGCGGCGGGTCGCCTGGTTCCTCATGGTGCTGGTCGCGACGATGATCACGCCGCCGGACGTCGTCTCGGACCTGCTCGTTTCCGTGCCGCTCATCGCCCTGTACGAATTCAGCGTATGGCTGTCGAAGGTCGCCGAACGGAGGCGCCTCAGGGCGCTGGAACAAAGCCTCGGCGAAAGCTGAACATCCGATTTCGGACCCGTCCCTGCGACGGGTTTTGTTTTGTTCCGGCTCCCTGGTGCGTCTCAACAATTTTGGGTATAGGTCTTGAAAAGGATACACAAAATCAGTATGATTAAGATTGGCTGTTAGCACTAGGTTGGGTTGAGTGCTAACAAAACCCATCATTTTCCAAAAAAACACCGGACAAAGGAGGCCATCTTCATGATCAGACCTTTGGGCGACCGTGTTCTGGTCGAACCGAGCCAACGAGAAGAAAAGACGCCCGCGGGCATCGTGCTGCCCGACACGGCGAAGGAAAAGCCGCAGGAAGGCACCGTTATCGCGGTCGGCAGCGGCGCGCTGAACAAGGACGGGCAGCGGATCCCGCTTGAGGTGAAAGTGGGCGACCGCGTGCTGTTCTCCAAATACGCCGGAACGGAAGTCAAGTACGAGGGCAAGGAATACCTCATCATGAAGGAGAGCGACATCCACGCGGTGATCGAGTGAAGCCGGAACCGCCCGTGGAGCCGGCTTGAGATTTCCCCGGAAACGATACCGAAACCAAGGAGGGTTTTACCGATATGGCGAAAGAGATCAAGTTCAGTGAAGACGCCCGCCGCGCCATGCTTCGCGGGGTCGACAAGCTGGCCGATGCCGTGAAGGTGACGCTCGGTCCGAAAGGGCGCAACGTCGTTCTGGAGAAAAAATTCGGTTCCCCGCTGATCACCAACGACGGGGTGACGATCGCCAAGGAAATCGAGCTGGAAGATCCCTTTGAAAACATGGGCGCCCAGCTGGTGAAGGAAGTCGCCACGAAGACCAACGACGTGGCCGGTGACGGCACGACGACGGCGACGGTGCTGGCGCAGGCCCTGATCCGCGAAGGCCTGAAGAACGTCACCGCCGGCGCCAACCCGGTGGGCATCCGCAGAGGCATCGAGAAGGCCGTGAACGCCGCCGTCGAGGAACTGAAGAAAATCGCCAAGCCGGTGGAAGGCCGCCAAAACATCGCCCAGGTGGCCGCCATCTCCGCGTCGGACGAATCGGTGGGCACCCTCATCGCCGACGCCATGGAGAAAGTCGGCAACGACGGCGTCATCACCGTGGAAGAGTCCAAGGGCTTCCAAACCGAGCTTGAAGTCGTGGAAGGGATGCAGTTCGACCGCGGCTACATCTCCCACTACATGGTCACGGACACCGACAAGATGGAAGCCGTTCTGGACGATCCGTACCTCCTGATCACGGACAAGAAGCTGTCCAACATTCAGGACATCCTGCCCATTCTGGAGCAAGTCGTGCAAACGGGCAAACCGCTGCTCATTATCGCCGAGGATGTGGAAGGCGAAGCGCTGCCCACGCTGGTGCTCAACAAGCTGCGCGGCACCCTGAACTGCGTCGCGGTGAAGGCGCCCGGCTTCGGCGACCGCCGCAAGGCCATGCTGGGTGACATCGCCACGCTGACCGGCGGCCAGGTGATCACGGAAGAGCTCGGCCTCGAGCTGAAAACGACCCGTCTCGACCAGCTCGGCCGTGCCCGCCAAGTGCGCGTGAGCAAGGAAAACACCATCATCGTCGACGGCCACGGCCGCAAGGAAGACATCGAAGCGCGCATCAAGCAAATCAAGGCGCAAATTGAGGAGACGACCTCCGACTTCGACCGCGAAAAATTGCAGGAGCGCCTGGCCAAGCTGTCGGGCGGCGTGGCGGTCATCAAGGTCGGCGCGGCGACGGAAACCGAGCTCAAGGAGCGCAAGCTGCGCATCGAAGACGCCCTGAACGCCACCAAAGCGGCCGTGGAAGAAGGCATCGTGTCCGGCGGCGGCACGGCTTACATCAACGTGCTCAAAGCCGTGGCCGAAGTGCAGGCCGAAGGCGACGAAAAGACCGGCGTCAACATCGTGCTGCGCGCGCTGGAAGAACCGGTGCGCACCATCGCGGCCAACGCCGGCGAAGAAGGTTCCGTCATCGTCGAACGCCTGAAGAAGGAACCGCTGGGGGTCGGTTTCAACGCCGCCACCGGCGAATGGGTCAACATGTACGACGCGGGCATCATCGACCCGGTCAAGGTGACCCGCACCGCCCTGCAAAACGCGGCCTCCGTGGCGTCGCTGTTCCTGACGACGGAAGCCATCGTGGCCGACAAGCCGGAGAAGGAAAAAGGCGGCCGTCCGGGCATGGGCGACATGGACATGTAAGCCGAAACGCCGGCAATAAAATCGGAAGCGGAATTCCCGCAAGGGAGTTCCGCTTTTTTCGTTCCATCGATCTTCCGCCTGCTCCCGCGGATTTCCGATCGGACCGATTTTAAATGAGTTTTTATAAAAATTTTAACTGTTCTTTAACATGGCGTGTTATTGTAGAGTCAGCCGATCAGGAAATTCCGCGATGGAGGGAATCAAGATGTCCGTCGAAAACGTGAAGATGTTTCTGAAAAAGGTCAACAACGATGAACAGCTGCAAAAGCGAATCTCCGGCATGGAAGCCGACAGCTGGGAAAATATGCTGGTTGGCCTGACCAGGCTGGGCGAGGAAGCGGGGCTGCCTTTCCGCGCGGATGATTTTTTGCGGTTCCAGGAGGAACTCTTCGCCAACTTCAACAGAAACGGGGAGCTGGACGACGAGCAGCTGGATCTGGTGGCCGGCGGAACGGGTTCCATCTCGCAGGACGAAATCGACGGCCATTCGTACATCCTTCAGGCGGCGGTCCGGTTGGGTTTTGCCCCCTTCAAGGGATGACGCCGACGCGTTCGTTTTGCCATCCGGTTTTTTTGGACGGATTTTAACTGTATTCACGTTTAAGAAGATATTTTTTTATGGACAGAAATAAAGAAGCGGAGTGAATCAAGATGTCGATGGAAAATGTCAGGCTTTTTTTGCAAAAGGTTCGGGAGGATGAAGCGTTGCGGGAAAAGATCGCCCGCCTTGGCCAGGAAAGCCGGGAAAACATGAAGGGCGTCCTGGTCCGGCTCGGGGAGGAAGCGGGTCTTCCTTTCAGCACGGAAGATCTGGAACGGTACCAACGGGAGATCGTCGCCCAGTATCGGGCGGCGGGGGAACTGGACGACGCGCAATTGGAGGCGGTCGCCGGCGGAGATTGGTGGCTCATTTTTTCGTTCATACCCGCGACCGGCGTTTTATGCGCACTTTCGGCAATCGGGGCGGTCGCGGAGGCGGCGGGCGATTCACACTTCTCTTGTGTTTTTAAATGATCGGCTCGGGAGTCTTCAGACGGGCCCGGCTTCGGGTGCCACTCCTCAAGTCAGGGTGCGCATCCGAAAGCCGGGTCTTTGCATGAGATCCGCGTCCGGTCCGCCGGATGAACGGAATATTGCGGGCCGCGGCGCCGGTAAAAAAAATTTAATGTAAATTTTAGTTGAACTTTAGGTTGGAGTGCTAAGAATGAAATGGCGACGCGTCCGGCATGAAACGACAAGATGTCGGGACAACCCGGAAGGAAAAATCGGGACGATTGTGGAACAAATAAAAGGGTTTCCGCAAAAAGCGCTGGAAAACGACGAATTTCGGAAATAAACCGGAAAAATCGATACGGCGAGGTTGCAAGCGTTGTCCGGCGGCTCCGCGTGCGCCGGGGCGGGGAGCGGCCTGAATGGGCGGAGGGAGATCCTGACGATGGCGATGAGGAATCAGCAGCTTTTTCGCAAAGCGTCTCTTGAATCTCTGGAATCGCCGGAGCAGCTCGACCGGCTGCTTACGGTCATTTCCTGGCGGTCGTGGATCGCCCTCGCCGGCGTCGTTGCCCTGCTCGGGGCCATTGTCGTCTGGGGATTCGCCGGAAGTCTGCCGGTGAACGTGTACGGCCAGGGCATCCTGATCAGTTCGGGCGGGATCCAGACCATCGTGGCCACCGAAAGCGGACAGGTGTCGGACATCCGGGTCGGGACCGGCGATTTCATCGAAAAGGGCGAAGTGGTCGCGCGGCTCCAGCAACCGGAAATCCTGAGCGAGATCCAGTTTACCGAAGCCCAGCTCCGCAGCCTGCTCGCCGCCGGAGCCGGGGACGACCAGCCCCTGGTGCGGGAGTTGCGCGAGAAACTGGACGCCCTGAGGGACCAGCTGAATCTCGCGACCAGAATCGTCAGCCCGTACTCGGGCAAAGTCGTCGAGGTGAAAGTGCGGCGCGGCGAATATATCCCCAGGGGGGCCCAGGTGGCCACCATCGAGCAGGCGGGAGAGCAGCTGAACACCCTCGAGGCCGTCCTGTACGTGTCGCCCGGCGACGGAAAGCGGATCCATCCCGGGATGGAAGTGAAGCTCGAGGCGGCTTCCATTTCGAAAGAAACCTACGGATATCTGCTCGGACGGGTCACCCGCGTCAACGAGTTTCCTTCGACCTTCCAGGGAATGGTCAACGTGCTCGGCAACGAAGATCTGGCGAGAACGCTGGCCGGGTCGGGCGCCCCCATCGAAGTGAGGGTTCATCTGATTCCGGACGCCGGCACGGAAAGCGGCTATAAATGGTCCAGCTCGGAAGGCCCGCCCGTTTCCATTCAAAGCGGGACGCTGGTGAACGGCATCGTCACGGTGGAAGACTCGCCGCCCCTGGCGAAGATCTTCCCTCAGCTCAAATGAGGCGGGTGCGTTCCGCAATGGGCAATCGCGTGAAAACTCCCACGGTCATCCAAATGGAAGCGGTGGAGTGCGGGGCCGCCGCTTTGGGCATTATTTTGGGCTACTACGGCAGGCACATTCCCCTGGAAGAACTGCGGGTCGCCTGCGGCGTGTCGCGCGACGGCAGCAAGGCGAGCAACATCGTGAAGGCGGCGCGGGAATACGGCCTGGTCGCCAGGGGTTACCGGAAAGAACCGGCAGATCTCAAAGAGATGAAAATGCCGGTGATCATCCATTGGAATTTCAACCATTTTGTCGTGCTGGAAGGCTTCCGCAACAAGAAGTTTTACCTGAACGACCCCGCCTCCGGTCCGCGCACCGTGACCGAAGAGGAATTTGACCGCAGCTTCACGGGGATTGTGCTCGTCTTTGAGCCCGGCGAGCATTTCAAGAAGGAAAAGCGGAAGGCAAATTTCCTGTCCTTGCTGTACGCCCGGATCGCGCCGATGAAAGCGGCGCTCCTGTACATCGTGCTCGTCAGCCTCCTGCTGGTCGTGCCGGGCCTGGTCATTCCGATGTTCATCCAGCTCTTCGTGGACGACATCCTGTTGGCCGGCCTGCACCACTGGCTTCTCCCCCTGCTTGGCGGCATGGCGGTGGCGGCGCTGCTCACCGGCGCCTTCACATGGCTGCAGCAATATTACCTGATGAGGTTGGAAACGGCGCTGTCCATCAGCATGGCGGGCAGGTATTTCTGGCACGTGCTTCGCCTGCCCATGGAGTTTTTCACCCAGCGGCACAGCGGCGACATCACCCAGCGGATCGGTTCGAACGACCGGGTGGCGATGCTGCTGTCGGGCCAGCTTTCCACCAACTTCCTGAACTGCCTGTCGGTCGCCTTCTATACGGTCATCATGGTGCGATACAGTGTCACGCTGACGCTGGTCGCGGTGCTTTTCGCCATCATGAATTTCCTCTATCTTCGAAGCGTGTCGAGATCCCGCGCGGACGAAAACATGAAGCTTCTGCAGGAACAAGGGAAAATCGCGGGCACGACCATGGCCGGACTGCGCATGATCGAAACGCTGAAAGCCGGCGGCCGGGAGGGGGACTTCTTCAACAAGTGGGCCGGATTGTCCGCGAAGCTGATGAACACGCAGCAAAAGCTGGGGCTGCAGACACAGGCGGTGAACGCCGTCCCGGGCTTTCTGACGTTTCTCAGCCAAATCGCCATTTTGGGGATCGGCGGATGGCTGGTCATGTCGGGAGAGATGACGATCGGGATGCTGGTGGCGTTTCAATCCCTGATGCAAAGCTTCATGGCTCCCCTGAACGGTCTGATCCAGCTCGGCAGCCAGCTCGACGAAGTGAAAGGGGATTTGAACCGGCTGGACGACGTGCTCCGTTACAGGCTGGATCCCGAAACGCAAAGGGAGCGGGAAGCGGACGTTCATGACGGCCATTCGACAAGCAAGCTGACGGGCAAGGTGGAATTGCGCAACGTGACCTTCGGGTACAGCCGCCTGGAACCGCCCCTGATCGAGAATTTCAGCCTGGTGCTCGAACCCGGATCCAGGGCGGCGCTCGTCGGCGGTTCCGGCAGCGGCAAGTCCACGGTGGCGAAACTGGTGACCGGTCTCTACCAGCCCTGGAGCGGGGAGATCCTGTTCGACGGCAAGCCCCGCCGGGATTGGGACCGTTACGTGCTGACGAATTCCGTGGCCGTCGTGGACCAGGACATCCACATGTTCGAAGGCACCATCCGGGACAATCTGACGCTGTGGGATCCGACGGTGCCCGAAACGGACATCGTCCGCGCGGCCAAGGACGCCTGCATCCACGACGACATCGTCAAAAAGCCGGGCGGTTACGACCATGTCATCGAGGAGGGGGCGCGGAACTTCAGCGGCGGCCAGAAGCAGCGCCTGGAGATCGCCCGGGCGCTCGTCAACAATCCTTCGATTCTGGTTCTGGACGAAGCGACAAGCGCCCTTGATCCCAGGACGGAACTCGCGATCGACCGCAACCTCCGCAGGAGGGGCTGCACGTGCCTGATCATCGCCCATCGGCTCAGCACGATTCGCGACTGCGACGAGATCATCGTGATGGACCGGGGGAAGATCGTCCAGCGGGGAACGCATGAAGAGCTGGCGGGCGTGGAAGGCCCCTATGCCAGGCTGATACGGGAAGCCTGACGCTCCGGGAAGGAGAACGGCAGATGTCGGACAGTCTCGCGTTGGAATTGGAAAAACTCGGCGAAATCATGCCGCTCACAGGCAACCGGACCGTCGACTGGGGACGGGACCGGTCCGCGTGGTATGTACGGGCCGGCGAGGTGAATCTGTTTGCGGTGGCCGGAACGGATCCGGAGGCGCGGGGAAGACGGGAATATCTCTTTTCCGTGCGGGAAGGCCAGCTCATCGCCGGACTGGGCATCGATCCCGACAGGGATGGCGGGCTTCCTTTCCGGCTGGTGATGAGCGGGGTCGCGGACACGGAACTCATCCGGATCGACGGGAATCTGCCGATGGACGAGCGGTCCGCGATTCCGGGGTACGCGCGGCTGGTCCGGGAGTGGGAAGACCGGCTGCTCAGATGGATGCAGCTTGCCGGCACCGACGTGCCCGAGCCGGAAGCCTTCGGCCGGGAAGCGTTTCTGGAGGCGGTGCGGCAATTCCTCGCGGCGACGTCCGCGCGGGAAGCCGAACGCCTGCGGCGGCTGACGGTCATCGACCGGAAGCGGATGGAACTGTCCGTGAAAAACCTGACGGACGTCATCCGGCTCGGGAGGGACCACGCTCCCAAAGTGACGGAGCTGGATCGCGACGCCCTGCTTCGCACGTGCCAGTTCATCGGGCAAAAAAGCCGTATTCCCATCACCGCGCCGCTAAGGAAAGCGTCCGATGCGGATCCTGCGGCGCGGCTGAAACAGATCGCCAAGGCTTCCAAAATCCGGATGCGTCAAGTCCTGCTGGAAGGCGATTGGTGGAAACGGGACAACGGACACCTGCTGGCCTTCCGCAAGGAGGACCGGCGTCCTGTCGCCCTCATCGTCAAAAAAGAGAATCATTACATGATGCACGATGTGGTCGACGGGACCGTCCGGCGGGTCACCCGGGAAACCGAACGGATGCTGGACCGGCGGGCCTATATGTTTTACCGGCCGTTTCCTCCGCGCCGGCTCACCCTCTGGGATCTGATGCGATTCAGCTCGCAGACGCCCCGGCTTCGGAAGGACGTCTTCGTGATGACCGCCTTCGGCATCATCGGCGGTCTGTTGTCCCTCGCCGTTCCCATGGGGACGGGAGAGCTGGTGGACCGCATCATTCCGGGCGCGGAACGCGGCCGGATGTTCGATTTCGTCCTGATCCTCACCGCCATTGCCGTGGCGTCGCTTTCGTTCCAGATTACGCGCTCCATCGCCATGATGCGCGCGGAAATGCGGCTCGACTCCGGCATCCAGGCCGCGGTCTGGGACCGGGTGCTCAATCTGCCGGTGCCGTTTTTCCGAAAATACAGCTCGGGAGATCTGGCCCTTCGCGCAGGCAGCGTCGCCGCGATCCGGCAGGCGCTGTCGGGGACGACGATGTCCGCCGTTTTCAGCGCCCTGTTTTCATCCACCCAGTTTTTTCTGCTGTTCTACTACAGTTCACGACTGGCGTGGCTGGCCGCCGTTCTGGTGGCCGTCGGCATCGGGGCGGTGGCGCTGCTCGGTTATGTCATGGTCCGCAAGGAACGGCAGCTGGCGGATCTGAACGGCAAGCTGACCGGAATCGTGTTCCAGATCGTGGGCGGCGTCTCCAAGTTTCGCATGGCCGGCGCGGAAAAAAGAGCCTTCGGCTTGTGGTCGGACCATTTCGGGGAAGTCCGGAAAACGGGTTTCCACGCGGGACTCATCCGCATCTGGTCCTCCGTGTTTCACGCGGTATATCCCACCGTCACGACGATGCTGCTGTTTTTCGGGGTGATCGGGTTAGCGCCGGCGATGTCCACCGGGGCGTTTCTCGCGTTTCACAGCGCGTTTTCCGGATTCATCATGTCGATGATGGCCATGGGCACGTCCCTCATCATGGCGCTCAACGTCATTCCGTTGTATGAGCGGGCCAAGCCGATTCTGGAGACGGAGCCGGAGATCGGCGAGGAGAAGGAAGACCCCGGAGAGCTCACGGGCGCCATCGAGGTAAGCCATGTCGATTTCCGTTACGAGGAAAACGGGGACTTTGTGCTCAAGGATGTGTCCATCCGGGTCAATCCCGGGGAATTCGTCGCCATTGCGGGCCCGTCGGGAAGCGGCAAGTCGACGCTGCTCCGTCTGCTTCTCGGATTCGAACGCCCGACCTCCGGAGCCATTTACTACGACAACCGCAATCTGCAGGACCTGGACATCCAGGAAGTGAGAAGCCAGCTGGGTGTCGTCCTTCAGGGAGGACAGGTGCTCGCCGGCGACATTTTGACCAACATTATCGGTTCTTCGAACCTGACGATGGAGGACGCCTGGGAGGCGGCCCGGATGGCCGGGCTGGAAGAGGACATCCGCAACATGCCGATGGGCATGTTCACCATGGTCGACGACGGCGGCCGCACGCTGTCGGGCGGACAGCGGCAGCGCCTTCTGATCGCCCGGGCCCTGGTCCACAAGCCGAAAATCCTGTTCTTCGACGAAGCCACGAGCGCCCTGGACAACCGGACGCAGAAGATGGTCAGCGACAGCATCGAACAGCTGAAAGCGACGCGGGTGGTCATCGCCCACCGGCTGAGCACGATCATGAACGCCGACCGCATCTACGTGCTGGAAAACGGCCGGGTCGTGGAAGAAGGGACGTTCCGGGAACTGATGGACCGCGGCGGGACATTTTACGAACTGGCCAAACGGCAAATGGCCTGACAGAGGGGGAGCGCATGAATCGGGAATTCAAAACCTTCCTGGCCGCACTGGTCCTGTCGGCAATCCTTGGCGCATGCGGCGCTCCCGCCGGCAACGGGCCCGAGACAAGCGGAACGCCGAGGCCAAACGGCTCGCCCGAGCCCGTGAAAACGATGGACCCCCGGTATTTTCCGACGCTGCCCGACGAATTTCGGCGGATCCATGAAAACGGCTACCTGACGGTGGGCATGTATGCGGAAGACCGTTTTCCCTTTTTCTTTGTGGACGAGCGGGGAGAACTGGTCGGCAGCGACGTGGAAATGGCCCGGGACATCGCCCGCCAATTGGGCGTCGTGGAGGTCCGGTTCGACCGCTCGGCGCGGTCGTTTGAAGAGCTCATCGATCTGGTGGCCGCGGGCCGGTACGACATGGCCGTCTCGAAGATCAGCATCACGCTGAACCGCGCCCAGCGGGTGCTGTTCAGCGAACCGTATCTGTCGCTGAGGCAGGCGCTGCTCGTCAACCGGATGCGGCTGGCCGCCCTGAAAACCCGGCAGATGACGGACCCGATCGAACTGCTGCGGACCAACCCGGTGGAAATCGGCGCCATGGCGGGAACATCCTACATGGAATTTGCCCGGGAAATTTTCCACGCGTCGGAAGTCGTTCCGTATGATTCGAGGGAGCGCATGCTGGAAGACGTGCGGCGGGGAGACATCGCGGCCGCGTTTTACGACGAGTTCGAGTTCCAGCGGCACATCAACGAATTTCCGGACGTCCTGTTGGATCTGCAATTTGTCGTGCTGGAAGGGCGCAAGGACAACCTGGCCGTCGCCATTCCGCCGAGCCACTTCCACATGCAGGCATGGCTGAAGGAATATCTGGCCTATCTGCCGCCGCTGGACATCGGCCAGCTGCTTGACCGGTACGGCAATTCGCCCGGCGAACCGGGCCGGGGGACGGAGTGAAACCCATGGCGAAACTGGAATGGCTCAAGCGGCCCGGCACGTCCCTGGCCGCGATGGCGATCGGCATTCTGCTGGGGCTCTACGATCGGAATGTCGCCCTGTTTATCGCCCCCGTCGGGGAATTGTATCTTTCCTTTTTAAAAATGCTGGTCGTTCCCATCATGGTGACGGCCATCATCTCCAGCCTGGGCAAGCTCATGGCTTCGCGGGAGGCGGTGCGTTACCTGAAGCGGACGGTGCTGACCTTCGCCACCGGCCTGCTGCTGGTCAGCCTCATCGGCGTCGGCGCGGGACTGATCGGTAATCCGGGGACCGGCCTGGATCAGCGCGCGCGGGAAGTGCTGGGAAACGCGATCATGGGCGGAGAGGCGATGGTCAGCGGCCAGTCCGGAACGCAGGGCGCCTTTACGGTGATGGATTTTCTGGCCATGATCATCCCGACCAACCTGTTCGAATCGCTGCTCGGCGAACAGAACCTGCAGGTGCTGTTCGTGGCCATGGTGTTCGGCGTGGCCATCGGTACCGTCCGCGAGAAAAAGCGGGACGACGTCCTGGACGTCATCGAGGTGATCTACAAGGCTTTCGAGCGGATCATCGGCTGGAGCATCTACGGACTGCCCGTCGGGCTGCTCTGCCTGATGGCCGGCCAGTTCGCGTCGATGGGAATGGATTTGCTGACGGCCATGACGAAATTCATCGTCCTGATCCATCTCGCGTGCCTGATCATCCTGCTTCTGAGTGCGGTTCTGATCTGGAAGCTGACCGGGCGTTCGTTGGTGCGGTCGACGGCGGATCTCAAACAGCCGCTGCTCATCGCCTTCGGCACCCGCAACAGCCTGGCGACGCTGCCGTTCATCTTCCAGGCGCTGCGCGCGCGTTACCGGCTGGAGGAGAAAACGGTCAATTTCGTAACTCCCCTGAGCATCATCCTCTGCCGGTATAGCATGGTGACGATGTTTTCCGTCGGGACGATCTTTGTGGCCCAGCTGTATGGCGTGCCCTTGGGCCCGGGGCAAATCGCGACGGTCCTCCTGGCTTCCATCCTGGCCGCACTCTCGGGCGCGGGGGCTCCCGCCCTCGTCTCGCTGTCGATGATCGGCATCATTCTTGCGCCGTTGGGGCTGCCTTCGGAAACGGCGGTGGTGCTGCTGCTCGCGGTCACGCCCATCGTCGACCCGATCCTGACGATGCTGAACGTGCATTTGGCCTGCGCGTCGACCATTCTCGTCAATGGTTCCGAGGTCAAGGCGTCCCGTTCCGTGCGGGTTGGAAAGGAGATCAAAGCATGAGACGCTTGCCGATTGCCATCCTCCTCTTGCTGGCGATGGCCGTTGCCGGTTGCTCGGTCGCATCCACGGCGCAAGAGCGCGAAGCCTTCGCCAAGCGCCACAGGGGTCCCATTTCGATCGGAGTGGCCTGGCCCATCTCCGCCGCCAACGACTGGTTCCTGGAAGGCGTTGCCCTTGCCGTGTCGGAACTCAACGCCGACGGCGGGGTGCTGGGGCGCCAGCTGAACGTCATTATCAAGGACGACGAATCCTCGGTGACGAAAGGGCTGGAAATCGCCCAGTCTTTCTCGGAGGACATCCAGGTGGTGGCCGTGATCGGGCATCGGAATTCCTACGTGTCCATTCCGGTTTCCTCCATCTATGAACGGGCCGGCATCCTCATGCTGTCTCCCGCTTCCAGCGCTCCCGAATTCATCAGCGAGAAGCAGCGGCTCGTGTTCCGCAACATCGCCAGCGACGAGCAGGTGGCCGCCTCCGTGGCCAACTACGCCGCCCGGAACGGACACCGCCGGATGGTCATCCTGTACGACGACGACGCCTATGGGAAGGGGCTGGCGGACGCCTTTGAAAAACACGCGGGCCGTTCCGGCATCGACATTGTGGACCGCCTGACCTTCTATACCGGACCGTCGGAACTGGAGCGGCTCAAGTTCAAATGGGAGATCCTGGAGTACGACGGGATCTTCATCGCCAAGTCGGGCGCGGCGGGCGCGCAGCTCGTCGCGGAGCTGCGGGCGGCCGGCATCGGGGTTCCGCTGTTCGCGGGGAACGCCATGGACACGCCGAACCTGTGGAGCATCGCCGGGGCGAAGGCCGCGGAAGGCATGGTGATCGGCGCCTTCTTCAACCCCGAAAGCCGGCGGGAAAAGGTGAAGGCGTTCATCGATGTTTTCAACAGGGCTTACGGCACCATGCCGACCCAATATTCCGCGCAGGGGTATGACGCCGTCCACCTGCTGGCCGAGGCCATGAACCGGGCCCGGTCGATCGTTCCCCGCGACATCGCGGCTGCCCTTCACACCATCGAAAACTGGGAAGGCGTCGCCGGGTTCCACACCTTCGACCGGAACGGGGAGGACATCGGCGACCTCGTCGTGCTGAAGAAGGTGACGGGCGGCAAGTTCGAGTACCTGGATGCGGGTGTCTAGAATGGCCGTGTTCACGGAGAACGAATGGCGCGAAATCGCCGGCAGGGCGCTGTTTCTCAAAGAACGGCTGGAACTGTCGCGGGCGGGGTCCGTCGAGATCGGGGAGGCGCCGCCCGGGGTCCGTGAGGACCTGTTTGCCCGCTGGCGGAAAAAAGCCGGCGGAAGCGGCGGAGAGACGGCGTTTCGCAAACGCCTCGCCCTGGACGGACTTTCGCCGGACGAGGCCGGACGGCTGCTCGGCCCCGTGCGTTGGAAGGCGGAAACGCCCCTTCCCGAATGGGTGCGGGAACTGGAGCGCATCTTGTCGCGGCTTCAGCGGATGTCCGCTTCGCCGCCGGAAGAAGGCCAAGGGTTGTGGGATCCGACCCCGGCCCTGGAGCCGTTTCTGGAGGATGCCTGCGAGCAGCTGGCCGGAAGGCTTGGGGAGAAACTCCGGTTGTTCGCCGATTCCGCCGTACGGGACATGCGCAGGGCGCTGGCCAAGCGGCTGGCAACGCTTTGTTTCCGGACGTGCCGCGCCGGCTTTCTGGCGGCCATGAGCGGCAAAAAACCGCTGCATCTCCTGCTTGGACCCTCGTTCTTCCACGAGGAGTGGCAGGCGGAATGGAAAGCGTATTTGGCGGAACTTGCGGCGGGGAAATGGAAGGACGTGCTGGCGGAGCATCCCGTCCTCGCCCGGTTCATGGTGCAGGCGATCGGCCAATGGAAGAGGAATCTGGCGGAATTCGCCGCCCACCTCGCGGTGGACCAGATGAAGCTGGAAGAGGCGTTTCACGAAGGCAGGCCGCTTGGGCGGGTGACCGCGGTGGAGGCGAACGCGTCCGATGTCCACAACGGGGGCAAAACCGTTCTTCTTCTCGCCTTCGAATCCGGCCTGAGACTCGTTTACAAGCCCAGGAGCCTGGCCATTGACGCCGCCTGGAACGAATGGATCCGCTTCCTGGAACGGGACGGAATTCCCCACCGGCTGTGGACGCCCCGGGTGCTGGACGAGGGAGACCACGGCTGGACGGAATTCGTGGAGCGAAGGCCGCTCACGCGGCCAGAGGACGCCGCGGCCTTCTATTTCCGGGCCGGTGTACTCCTCGGCACGATCTACGCGCTGGGCGGAAACGACTTTCATTTCGAAAACCTGATCGCCAGCGGCGCCCATCCCGTCCCCGTCGATCTGGAAACGCTGCTTCTGCACCGGGTGAAACCGTTCCATCTGGGGGAAAGCGGCAAAAGCGCGGCCGATCTGGCCCTCGATACCCTTGGCGATTCGGTCCTGCGCGTCGGCATGCTGCCGTACTGGCACGTGAACGCCCAGGGGAAGGCGGCGGACTGGGGGGCGCTCACCTGCCGGGAAGAGCGCGGTCTCCATCTGCCCGTTCTGGACGGCCGGCCGCTGGATGTGCGGGATTACGAGGAGCATCTGCTGGCCGGATTCGCGTGGGCTTACGACCGGATCGCCGGGGAGAAGCCCCGGATCCTGGGAGAACACGCGGGGGAAACGTCGCCGCTCGACGCTTTCGGAACGTGCCGGTTCCGCATCCTGATCCGGAACTCGCAAGTTTATGCCGATGTGCTGAACCATGCCGCCCAGCCCGGGTTTCTCCGCGACGGACTGCTCTATTCCTTCGAAGTGGAACGCCTGGCTCCGGCCTACCTGATCGCGGCGCCCGACGACGGGCTGCGGGAGCTGTGGAAGGTGTTTTGCGCGGAGCGGGACGCGCTGGAAAACCGGGACGTCCCGATCTTTTACGGGCACGCGCGGAATCTGGCCCTCGAGGACGGAAGCGGGACGCTTCATCCGGGCTATTTTCTCGAAAGCGCCTTCGACCGGGCGAAAGCCCTGATCCGGCGCATGGACGAACGGGACAAAAACGCGCAGATCGATCTCATCAGGACGGCCCTGTCCATGGCCTCGGAGCCGTCCCATGCGGCGGGGGAGCGGCCCCCGGACCGGACTTCGGAACAGCCCCCGGACCGGCTGCCGGACCCGACGCCGGGCCGGACGCCGGAGCGGACTCGTAACCAGAGGCCGGACAAATTCCGCGTCCCGGCGGAACCGGAAGATCCGGGCGACGAACTTCTGATCGGGGAAGCCGCCGGCATCTGCGAGGAAATCATGGCCAGGCGGATCGTGGGAGCGGACGGGGATTTCACGTGGATCGTGCGGCAGTATCATTTGCAGGCCCAAAAAATGACCCTCGGCCGGATCGGCTTCGGCTTCTACGACGGACTGGCCGGCCTGGGCGTGTTCATGGCCGCCCTGTACCGGCTGACGGGGAAGGAAGCGATCCGGGAAACGGTCCTCCAGGCCTTGAATCCTTTGCTGAAAAGCCTGAACGACCGGGATCATCCGTTCCCGGCGTACCGGATGCCCCTGGGACTGGGAAGCGGCCTGGCGGGCATCGTCAGGGGTCTGGCGGTCATGGGCGATTATCTGGGAGAACCCGGCCTGACGGAAGCCGCCCTGTGGCTTGTGCGCCGGATCCGGCCGGAACAGATCGACGGCGACCGCTGGCTGGACGTGCTCGGCGGGGCGGCAGGCCTCATCCTGGTGCTCCTCGATCTGCACCGCTCCGAAAAGAGCGGCGATCTCCTCGATCTGGCGAAACGGTGCGGCGAACATTTGCTGAAATCCCGGGTGCGGGCGAAGTCGGGCCACCGGGTCTGGACCACCGGAATCGCCCCGGAACCTCTCACGGGGATGGGTCACGGCGCGGCCGGCTATGCCGCCGCCCTGTACCGCCTGTGGCGGGCGACGGGAGAACGGGCGTTTCGGGACGCGGCCATGGAAGCGGTGGATTATGAAAACAGCCTGTATGACGAAAAGCATGGCAATTGGCCGGATTTGCGCGAGAAGGCCGTACAGGCGGCGGGCGGCGGTGCGGCGTTCATGCCGGGCTGGTGCAGCGGCGCTCCCGGCGTCGGATTGGCCCGCATTGCCATGCTGACCGCCGGCGCGGACGGCGGGAATGCCGGAAAAAGCGCGCAAACCGGAACAGGCGTCGAAGCCGGGACAGAGGCGGAAGCCGCAGCAAGCGGGGAAGACGGGGAACGGAACTTGCGCCGGCGGTTCATGCGGGACGTCGAAAACGCGGTGGAATTTGCCCGCACGTGCACGCTGGAAATGAACGACCACGTCTGCTGCGGCAACGCGGGCAAAAATCGACTTTCTCGTCGAGGCATCGCTTGCGCTTGGCCGGCCGGATCTGCTGGAGGAAGCAAGGCGGAAAGCGGGGGCGGTCATCGCCCGCAAGCGGAGAAACGGGCACTATCTGCTTCACGGGGGCGACGGGGGCGCCTGGTTCAATCCGTCCTTTTTCCAGGGGATCTCGGGGATCGGCTATACCTTGCTGCGGTGCGCGGCTCCCGCGGAAATCCAAAGTGTATTGCGATAGGAACATGTGCACGTCGCGCGAAAATCTTCTCAAACCGGAGGCGGCCGTGGATCCGATCACGCTTCGAAGGGAAGTGCTCGCGCGCTTCGGCGCGACCGGGCGGGTAGCGGAAGAACTGCTTGCCTACAATGACAACGTGTTTGCGCATCCGCCTCCGCAGAAGTATCCGCTGGACGACGAGCCGTTTGTCGCCGACTGGCGGCGCTACGCGGAGGAAGCCCGGGGGACCGGCGTGTTTCCCGTGCTGAAGGAGAAGCTGGTCCAGCTGCGGTTTCCGGTCCGGGAAGGCATGAGCTCGACGGCCGCCTACCAGGCGGTGACCCGCCAGGGCGCAAATCCCCGGGGCATGCCCGAAGCGACGGGACTCATCCTGCGAAGCCCGGACAGCCTCGAGCTGATTTTTCACCCGACGCCGGCCGGACACCTGCCTGTCATCGTCGTCCGCGAGCGGAGCGATTTCGTCGCATTGGTCCAGGCCCTGGTCCGGAGAAACGAACCGGAACCGATCCCCGACACCATGGGCGCCTGCCTGATATCCGGCTATCGCAATTGGGACCGGCTGAAACGGCACCGGGACGGGCGGGAACCATCGGGTGAAGGGGGAGAGCTCCCGAAGGAACTGTACCTGGACCGCTTTGCCATCGTGACCGACGGACCCTACAGCAAGGTCGGCGCGGCGGAAATGGGGCTTCCGGAGCACGAATGGCGGATGCTGTCGATGGCCATCCGCCTGGAACACGAATCCGTCCACTATTTCACCCGGCGCGTGCTCGGCGCGATGCGCACCCGGCTGCTCGACGAGCTGATTGCCGACTTCGTCGCGATCATCGTCGCGGCGGGCGAATACCGGGCGGAGTGGTTCCTGCGTTTCCTCGGCCTGGAACGCTACCCGGACTGCCGTCCGGACGGACGGATTCACCAGTACCGGGGAACGCTGTCCGACGGCGCCTTCGCCATTTTGCAAGGGCTGGTCGTCGAAGCCGCCCGGCGGCTGGAAAAATGGAACCGCCGGTTTCCCGGCGGGAAGCTCTCCCATGAGGAGAAGGCGCGGCTCATCCTGACGCTCTCGCGGTTCACGCTGGAGGAATTGGCCGACGATGAAGGATTCCGCCGGCTGGCCGATGAGACGAAAACCGATGGATAATCCGGACTCGAAACAAACAAAGGATGGGATGAAACGCATGTCGCGAAAATGGTTCCTCGTCGCCCTTGTCGCAACCCTGCTAGTCCCGGGGGCCGCGGCCTGCGCCCCAAAGGACCGCGAAGCATCGCCGGAAGAGGAGGGGAAAAACGGCCGCTTTACCCTGACCGTCCTGCACACCGCGAACATGCACGGCAACGTCGATCCGGCGGGCCAACTGGCCCGCTTCGTCAAAGACGCGAAGGCCGCCGGTCCCGCGCTGTACCTGGACGCGGGGGACATGTTCAAAGGCAATCCCGTGGTGGACATCCTGCGAGGCAAGCCCATGATCGATCTGATGAACGATGCCGGGCTCGACGCCATGACGGTGGGCAATCTCGATTTTGACTACGGACAGGAACAGTTCGCCCGCAACATGGCCGACTCCCGTTTTCCGTGGCTCAGCGCCAATATGGAGGTGGCGGACCCTTCGATCCCCATCAGGCAGCCGCAGCCCTATGCCCTGTTTGAATTCGACGGCGTGAAGGTCGGCGTGCTCGGGATCACCGAGGCGCCTCCGGAGACGCGCCGGAGCGGGATCGTCGGCCTGGAATTCCGGGATTACGCCTCCACCGTGGAGCGTTTCGCCAGCCTGCGCGGCGAGGCGGATATCCTGATCGCGCTCACGCACATCGGCGATGAGGAAGACCGCCGGCTCGCCGAGCGGTTCGACCTGTTCGACCTGATCGTGAGCGGCAGCGGGGAAACTCCGCCGGGCGGTCCCGAAGTGGTGAACGGCACGCCCATCGTGCGGGCCGGCGCCGATCTGCGATACATCGGCGTTGTGAAGCTGGAACTGGATCGCGCGACCGGACAAACGAAACTTGCGGACAGCCGGCTGCAGCCGACGGCAGAACTCAAGGAAACCGATGCGGCGGTGCGGGATAAGGCGGAAGGCTACAAGAAGGAACTGGAAGCCTTCCTGAGCGAAGTCATCGGCCGCACCGCGACCGGATTGTCCGCGGAAGGATTATATGAAAAAGACGTCCCCGTCGGCAATTTCTGGACGGACGCCATGCGCGACGCGTACAACGCGGAGATCGCCTTCACGAACAACGGCGGCATCCGCAACGAGATCGCGCCGGGCGACATGACCGTGGGCGACATCCATCGGATCGAGCCGTTCCAGAACCGGGTGATGATCGTGGAAATGACCGGCAAAGCCCTGCGGGACGTGATCGAATACTCGTATACGCGTCAGGGCAGAAACCGGGTCGACCTGCAGACGTCGGGCCTGCATTACGTCATCGTGACCGACGGGTCCGGCGCGTTCAGGTCCGCGGAGCTTGCCATTGGCGGGCAGCCCGTCGATCCGGATCGGGTCTACCGGGTCGCCGTGCCGGATTTCCTTGGCACGGGCGGCGACGGATACCGGTTTGAAGGCAGGGTCGTCGACGAAGACGCGGGGGTCCTGACCGACGCCTTGATTCAATATGCAAAGAAACTGACGCGGGAAAAAGGGTCTGTCGATTACGGGAGCGAAGGGCGGATCCGGATCAGAACGGAAGGCTGAACGCCGGTACGGCTTTTCCGATTCTTGTTATTCCAATTTCTCGCCCCATTCCACAATTTCTACGGCTATGCATCCAAAGACGGCAAAAGAAAACACAATATGCCAGAAGAGATCGAGACCGCCGGACACCGATTCCAGCTGGGCGTCGTCCAGTTCGCCGGAAACCGCGTTATGCCTGATCTCATTGGCGGCCTGCAGCAAATCCTCCCTGCTGAACGCAAAGCCGGACTCCGCGCCGATGGCGACCAGGCTGTCCAGGAACCAATCCTCCTTCGCGTCAACCGGCTTGTCCGACGCCAGGGAGCCGATGCGGCTTTGCAAGCCGGAGTCGGACCGCACTTTTTCCAGGAACGACTTGACATTTTCTACAGACATGGTCATCCCTCCCCGTCTTTGTGTTGGATGAAGTGCGCCGAACGGACCCGGAGCCGAAAGCAAAACCGAACCGGCGGCGCGAGAAGAGCCCGCAAGGGTGAATCGCCTGCAGGCGAACGAATCGTCAGTAGGAAGGATCATAGGGACCGGGCGGTCTATTCGCTTTTTTCGCTTCTTCTTCAAGATCGCAGCCCTGAAGCCACGATACGAGACATCCGAAGCCAAACGATCCAAAGGAGTACGCAATGACGTCCTCCGAAACGCCGCCGGCCACCGATTCCAGCTGCGTTTCGTCCAGGCCGTCCGTTCGCCTGGCGACGATTTCGGAAACGGCCTCTTTGACGGCTTGCAACAGATCATCCTTGCTGAATGTGTAACCGGCCTCCGAACCGGCGGCGACGAGGGCGTCCAGAATCCGGTCCGGCTGTCCGGCGGCCGGTTCCAGGATTTTGGCCTTAAGCTCGGAGTCGGCCCGGACCTTTTCCAACCAGGCTTGAGCGCTTTCCAACGACATTGGATCTCCTCCCAGTCAATTTAGGGGTGTTGATTCGAGGGATGAAGGGGTACCCGGGTCCCCTGACGCGGGTTTCTTTTCAGGAACCTTTGATGGCATGCTTCAAGCCAAGCATGGCACATCCAATTCCCGCCGTGATAATGGACCCTAAAACGTACAGGATCGTATCGTCGCCGCCGGCCACCAGCTCCAGCTGTTCTTCGTCCAGCTCGTCCGGGCTCCCGGCGGCGGAAGATACCGCCTCTTTGGCGGCTTGCAGCAAATCTTCCTTGCCGAACGCGTAACCGGCCTCCGCACCGGCGGCCACGAGGGCGTCCAGAATCCGGTCCGGCTGTTCGGGGGCCAGTTCCCGGATTTTGGCCTGAAGATCGGGGTCGGTCCGAACCTTTTCCAACCAGGCTTGCGCGTTTGTGAGCGACATTGGGAATTCCCTCCTTTGAGATTAGGCGGATGTGATCGAACGGATATGGATTCACGGAAGAATCGTTCGTTCGTTGTGATCAAAAGATACCACACAACATTCAAAACTGGTTTAAATCAAGTTTAAATTCTGTTTAAAATTTCAAACCATCCCCGCTAAAAAACTGGGTTTGAATAGATTTTTTTCCTTCCCGGATTATAATGGAAAGTAACGAATCTTGCGAATAGAGCGAAATGTCTCGTATCGTATGGGTATGGCCGAAAACCGAGGTAAAGGAGACCGTTTCCCGATGCAAGGGCAACCCCTCATCCTGATCGCCGATCCCGATGAAGCGGTTCGTCGGGAGATCGGCACGGCGCTTCAGTCGGACGGATACCGCGTCACCGGCTGCCATTCGGCGGACGCGGCCGTTGCGGAGCGGCGCGGGACAATCCCCCGGACTCTCATTCTCATGGAAGCGATCCTGCCGGACGGCGATGGCGTCATGATCTGCCAGGAATTGCGCAAGCTGACGGACGTGCCGATTCTCATGATCAGCGCGAAATGTTCCGAGATGGACAAGATCATGGGGCTCATGGCGGGAGCCGACGACTATATCAGCAAGCCTTACAGCCAGGGGGAAGTGGTGGCCAGGGTCAAGGCGCACCTGCGCCGCAGCCTGTTGATCAAACGCAAGAAGGAGCTGGCGGCGGCCCAGGAAACCAAAAGCGTCATCCGGCTGGGTCCGCTCACCATCGATCTGGAAAGCTGCACCGTGGAAGTCGAAGGCCGCCCGGTGCAACTGACCACGAAAGAGTTCAAGGTGCTTGTCCTGCTGGCGGAAAATCCGAAGCGTGTCTTTCAGCCCGAAGAAATCTACCGCATCGTGTGGGGCTACGACGGCCTGGACGATTTTCGCACGGTGGCGGTGCATATCAGCACCCTGCGCAAAAAAATCCTGCAAGTCTCGAATTTGTCCGTCATCCAGAACGTCAGGGGCATCGGATACCGGATGGAAATTTTATAATGATTTAAAAGGAATTTAAACTCCATTTTAAAATGGCATGTTACGATGGGCATACCAAAACACGAGGAAAAAGAAGGAATGGAAGATGAACGGGGAAGGCTTCAGTCCGGAACGGGAAAAGGACGGCGAACGCGGTCTGTCGAATCGCGAACTGAACGATGAGGAACTCGAATTCATTTTCGGCGGCACCGGCGCATCGGTTCACCCGTGCGCGACCCCGGNTTGCGACAACGTGGCCGTCCAAGGGTTCGATCTTTGCTCCAAATGCCTTGTGAATTTGAAATCCCGGCAGGGATGAACCAACATCCAAGGAAAGCGGAGTTGCCCGATAGACGGACACGGGAAGATCCGGCCCGGAGAAACGGGAAGCGGATCGGAAGGACGCAGCGCGAAGAAATGAAAGCTTGCAGACCATAACCAGCGAAACGGAGGAATGACGCATGGATCGGGAAAACCTTCACGCGCGGAGTGAAGCCGGCGGACGGGAAGGACACCGTCCGGATCACCGGGAGCTTGGCAAATCGGATCTGGAGCAGGTCGCCGGGGGGTCCAAATCGGATTTGTGCGTAGCGTGCGGCAAAAGGCCCAAGAAGCCGGGATACTCGATGTGTTCCATCTGCGATGCGCGATATGGCGTTTGACAGGGATGCCGGTCACGGCCCGGAGACGACGTCTCCGGGCCAGCGCTTCATGCCGCCTTCCATGTTGACCGCCCGGTAGCCGCACAAGGCAAGATACTCGCACGCCCGGGCGCTGCGCACGCCGCTCAGGCAAACGACGACCGTCTCTTTCGACCTGTCCAGTTCCCCCAGGCGGAAAGGCAGCTCGCGGAGCGGAATGTGCAGGGCGCCCGGAATGTGTCCCTCCGCCCATTCGTCGTATTCCCGAACGTCAAGAAGGGTGAAAGATTCGTTGCGTTTCAGCCTCTCCAGCACTTCGGCGGGCGATTCGGTCCGGAACAATGGATTTCCTCCTTTTCCTCTCGTTTTTATACCCCAGGGGGTATCGCAACAATCCTATTGTATTCCGGAACCGCCCCCGAGTCCAGATGCGGAGGAGCGTGTTCAAGTCGCGCATCAGGCGAAGCGCGCGAACGGCACGGGAAACGGCGAATTTTCGCGTCATGCGCGAAATTCGCAGGGAAAAGGCGATATTTGTCGAACTTGTTAGGTATGGGCTAAAAATTTGAAAACGGTGAACCCGATGACACCCCAGCAAGTTTTTGTTCCTTTGCTGACCCACTTCGTGCCGATTCTATATTTCGCCTTCATGAGCATCGACATGCTGATCCGCGACGCGAGGCAACTCGAACACCGTCTGGTCAGCGTGATTTCGCTTTGCTTCATGAACCTGTTTCTTGCGGAATACGTGCGGCACCAGCTTCCCCTCGAATACAGCCCGGTGCTGGCCGCCGTCTGGTTCAGCACTTCCGGCATCCTGATTCCGGGACTGGGGTTTCATCTCTTCGTCAAATTGACGAAACTCGATCGCGGGATGCCCCGCTATGTGTACCCCTGGATTTTTTACCTGCCGGTCATCCTGGTCGTGGTCAACCTCCTGCGGATCGACACCACCATTTCCGTCACCCGGTTTTACGAGACGGGGCTTTGGAAACTGCCGGTCTACAATACGCCTTACTATATCACCATGGTGCTGTGCGTGATCAACAATCTCCTGTACCTGATCCCGCTGGTGATCGGTTACCGGAAGGACGCGAGCCGGGAAATGCGCAGCCTCTACAAGCATCTCGGCATCGGCGTGGTGCTGGCCGCGACGTGGTTCGGAATTTTCGGCCTGATCGATTTTGGCGACGCCCTTCCCCCGTATCCCTATCTTTACGGCGGCGTGGTGTGGTGCTTTTTCCTCAGGCGCACGATGCGAAAATATGATGTTCTCAATTTTACGGACCGCAGGTTCGAGAAGCTGTTCCACCTCAACCCGGCCGCGATTTTCCTGGCGGACGCGGGCGGTAACATCCGGGAAGCCAATCCCGGGGCCAAAGAGATGTTCGGTTCCCATGCCGTGAAACAGGACAATCTCTGGTCGATCATGGGCGAAGATTTCCGCGAGCTCATGGAACGCCAGCGGGAGGTCAAAAACCATGAGATGACGATCACCGGCGGAGGCAAGACGATCCACGCCCTGATCGACGCGGGTTACATTCTCGTCGAGCATCAGCCGCACATCCTGGTCATCATTCGGGATGCCACCCCGTTCATCGAACAGCAGAAGCGAATCGCCTATCTCGCCTATCACGATCCGCTCACGGGACTTCCAAACCGCCGTCATTTCCGGGAGAAGCTGCAGGAGAAGCTGGACCGCCCGGCCGACCGGCAGAAACCGCTGGCGCTTCTGCTTGTGGACGTGGACAACTTTAAGACGGTGAACGACCGCTACGGGCACCAGACGGGAGACGAGGCGCTGGTGAAAATCGCCGCCCTGATGCGCGACACGGCGGGAACGGACGGCATGGCGGCCCGCTTCGGAGGAGATGAATTCGTCATTTTCCTCGACGATTTTCCGGATGACGCCCTTGTGGAGGAACGGGTCAGGCGACTGCTTGGCGCATTTGCGCAGCTGAAGATTGTGAACCGGCCGGTCATGGACGAGGTCAGCCTGAGCGTCGGGATCAGCCGGTATCCCGAGCACGGCAATACCATCGACCTGCTCCTGTGGCACGCGGACAAGAAGATGTATCAGGCGAAGTTCGAAGGCAAGGGGAGTGACCGGGAGAAAAGCCTCTAATTCTCAAACATCCAGTCAATCCTCGAATCCCTCCCGTACAGTTCGGTTCCCGTATCCTGAAGGATGGTTTCCCGCTCCCCTCTTTGCAGCCTGAGCAGCGAAGTGACGATCCGCCGGCCCCATTGAAATTCCCCCTGCGAAACGACATGCGTGATCTGCCCGTTGTTCACCGCCTCCCATACTTCCGGGGTGAGCCCGAAAGCCAGCAAATACTGCTTGAGTCCTTTGGCTTTCCAGAAAAGAACGGCGGAGGAAGCGGACACGGGATCCAGGGCGATGAGGGCGTTGAAATGGGGGTGGTTTTCCGTCATGATTTCCAGATCGGCCAGCGCTTTCTGGTCGTCGCCTTCGTGATAACGGACGTCCAGCACCCGGACATCCGAGATGTCATGGATCCGTGTCAAAAATCCCTCCAGCCGGTCCCGCAACGACTCCATTCGGCTCATGCCGCTTTCCACGATGACCATCCCGCCTTCTCCGAGCATTTCCGCCAGCCTGTCCGCCAGCACGCGACCGGACGCAAGGTTGTCGGTGCCGATGAACGCCATCCGCTTGCTGTCCGGCGCGTCGGACTCGAAACAGACGACGGGAATGCCGCTTTCGACCGCGCGGTTGATGATCGGGACGAGGGCGTCCGAATCCACGGGGGCGATGGCGATGCCATCGACGCCTTCCTTGATCAGGGTTTCCATCATCCGGATCTGCTGTTCGAGATGCGCTTCGTCCGGAGCTCTCACCATCAGTTTCACGCGGTGCTCCCTGGCGGTCTCCTCGGCCTGTCTGGTCACCCATTCATACAGCGGATGGGCGTAAGGGTAAATGATGCCGAACACGTAGGCGGGAGGTTCCGGTTCGGGAGGATCGCCGGTCCCGGGAAGGGCGGTGTCCGGCATTCCTCCCCGGCATCCCGTGACCGCGGCCAGGACCAGGACGGCCAGGAACGACGCGAGCCGTTTCCGCCCCCGTTGTTCAGCCCTTCCACGCCGAAACATGGCCGGAAAGCTCCCTTCCCGCATCCGCGAGCGCGGCCGCGCCCAGCGTGCCCCGTTTCCGAAATTCCTTCGTGGTCATGCCGGTCATCTTTTTGAACAGGCTGGAAAAATAGTGCGCGTCATTGTAACCGACCCGGTAGCCCACCTCGTACGACTTCAGCCGGGTGGTCAAAAGCAGTTCCATCGCCTTGCGGATGCGCGTCCGGGTCAAATATTCGATGAACGTGATTCCCATGCTTTGGCTGAAAATTTTGCTCAGATGGCTGGGACTTACGCCCGCGTGCTCGGCGGCCAGCTGCAGGGACAGATCGTACCGTTCGTAATTTTTGTGGATGAAGCTTTTGACCTTTTCCAGGATCGGACCGTAGCGGTCGGCTCCTTCTTCCCGCCAGTCCAGAATTTGTCCCGCGAGGCGCTTCAGATAATCGCGGGCGTCTTCTTGCGAACGGACGAGCTGGATCGATTGTTGCCATTCCCGGTACCGCCTTTCGATGGTTTCGGCGTCCCGGATCAAATCCTGGGAGGCGTGGAGCGCCATCAGCGTCAGGTCGTTCAGCAGGAAATAGCCGTACATGTTCGTGTGCCAGTCGATGCCTTTCAGTTCGGCGGCGAAAGAGGAGACGAACGCGTCCAGTTCCTCCCGGCGGCCGATTTTGAGGAACTCCACAAACCGGTTCCGGTCGAGCCAGACGGCGGATTCGCCGTGGCGGCCGGATTTTTCCATCTGGCGGAAATTGGCGCGCAAGAGCTTCCGATAGGTCTTCTCTTCTTCCGCCACCAGGTAGGAAGCGTGAATGCCGTGCAGCCGCCGCTGCAGGGAACCGGTTCCCGCGATGATGCCGCAGCCCAGGGCCGATTCGGTCCGCGGAAGCAGCTCCTCCTGCAGAAGGCGCAATCCTTCCCGCAAAGCCTCCTCGCTTTCTCCCTTGAGCACCCAGACGGTTTCCGTCCGGCTGCGCGGATAGGACAGAACCTGCGCGAAAGAAGAAAGGCCGGCGGCGATCCGTCGGACCGCTTCCCGGATTTGTTCGTCGGTCGCCCCGGCGCGATCGTCGTCTTGCGGCAGCACTTCCGTAACGGCCACGACATAATGGCCGGCCGCGAGATCAACGCCCAGCGTGGCCGCCAGGTGGAGCGCTTCCGGCGTCGAGATGAGGCCTGTGCACAGATCGCTGAGCAGTTTCTGGCACCTTAAGTCCCGGTTGGCCGCCAGAAGCGACTCCATTTCCGCCAGGCGGTCCATTTGTCTCCGTTCCTCGTCGATCTGCGCCGCGATCGATTTGAGAATGCCCACGAGTTCCGCGGAGCCCACCGGTTTGAGGCAATATTCCGTGACGCCGAGCCGCAGGGCCGAACGGGCGTATTCGAATTCGTCATGGCCGCTCAGTATGACGATCTTGATGTGCGGGTATTTCTGCCGGACGATGCGGGAAAGCTCCAGCCCGTCCATGAACGGCATCTTGATGTCGGTGATCAGAATGTCCGGCTGATGGGCTTCGATGAGCGGAAGCGCCAGCTCCCCGTCCGGGGCGTCGCCGCAGAACAGAAAGCCTTCCCCTTCCCAATCCACGTTTTCCCGGATGCTTTCGCGCACCAGAATCTCGTCATCCACGAGCAGAATCTTCTTCATGCCCCTCACCTTCGATGTCCGGAATCCGCAGGGTGACTTCCGTACCTTCCTTGTAGGTGCTTTCAATGTGGAGGCCGTAAGGCTCTCCGTAATAGAGGCGGATGCGCTGATGCACGTTGCGCAGCCCGAAGCCGTGATGGCGGGTTTCATCCGGATGGTCGGATCGGGGCTCGATGCCGCCCGACAGGGAACGCCGGATTTCTTCCAGCCGGTCGGGCGGCATGCCGATCCCGTTGTCGGCGACCGTGAGCAGGATGCCTCCCCGTCCGTCCCGCCAGCCCCGGACCTCGATCCGGCCTTTGCGGCGTTTGTTTTTGATGCCGTGGTAAAGCGCGTTTTCCACCAGCGGCTGCAGCGTCATTTTCAGCACCTGGCAATGCAGGATGCCGGGATCGACCCGGATTTCGTAGTCCAGGATGTCCCGGTAGCGCATCTGCTGAATGATGAGGTAGTTGCGGATGTGATCGATTTCTTCCCCGATGGAGATCACATCCTTTCCTTTGCTCAGACTGATCCGGAAAAATTGCGAAAGCGCTTGCACCAAACGGATCACCTGGTCGTGCTTGCGCGCTTCGGCCATCCAGACGATGGAATCCAGGGTGTTGTACAGAAAGTGGGGGTTGATCTGGGCCTGCAGGGTCCTCAATTCCGCCAGCTGGATCTGTTTCTGTTCCTCGATGCTGCGGTCGAGAAGCTGTTTGATCTGTTCCAGCATGGTGTTGAAGCTTCGGCCGAGATCGGCGATTTCGTCGGTGCCGCCGATCTGCGCCTTGGCTTCCAGGTATCCGGAGGCGGCCAGGCGCATCTTGTTTTTCAGAATCTGGATCGGCCGGGTCATGCGGTAAGTGAGATAGAAATAGAGCGTAATGGCCACCACCACGCTCAGAATGGCGCTGGCAAAGATGAGATTGCGGATCTGCACCGCGTCCCGGGTAATTTCCGCGAGCGGCACCTGGCCGACGATGTACCAGCCGGTCTGCGAGGAAATGGTGTAGATGACGAACACCGGGATGCCGAGACTGTTGTCCACCAGCTGGCCGCGGGTTCCGCCGAAACGGGCGACGTCCGTAAGCGGCGGCAGCCAGCCGGCGCCGGCCGCTTGCGGTTTCGGCATGAAGATGGGTTTGCCGCTTTGGTCGGCCACGAAGAAATATCCGGTTTTGCCGATCCGGTTGGTTTCGCTAAACTGCTGCACCACCGAGCTGTCGAGATCGATGGTGATGAAGCCGATCACCTGGTGGGTGATGGGCTGTTTGATGGTGGACATGATGGAAATCGTCTTCTTGTCGCCGTAATCCAGNCCATCCAGCTTTGGCACGGCGGGGANCGACGAGGGGGGGANGTACAGGGTTTCATCGGGGAGTTCCAGCAGCGTTTGGAAGTAGGGCTCTTTCCGCAGATTCTGATTCAACTGAAAAACGCCTTTTCGTTCGCTGATCCCCTTTCCGTACAAATTGACCAGGGTGACGTTGAGCACGAGTTCGTTCAATTGGTACGTTTCCCGGTACAGCTTGAAGGTTTGCAGGATTCCCATGGCTTCCGGATACGTCTCGGTCTGCGAGAACAGGAAGCGGCGCACCATCGGATTGTTTTCCAGTTCCAGGAGCCGGCTGGCGTTCAAAAACATCATGTCCAGTTCTTGCAGAAAATTCTCGGCGACCAGGGTGTTGGCGGCTTTGCTGTAATCGGAAAGGGTCTGGAACGATTTCTGGTACGACACGATGCCGACGGCGATGAGCGGTGCCGAGGTCAAAATGACGAACAGGGCCATGAGCTTGCTTCTCAGGCTGTTGAAAGGGAACCTACGCAGCATCATGAAGGAATCCGCCCGTTCCACACCATTTTCCGCATCTCATTGTGAAGTCTAATATATCAAATTTACGGGCAAATATCACAAGAAAAAACGACCCGACAAAAAATTTACACCATCAAGACATGAAATTGAAACTTTCCCGCATGGGCGTTTCGCATTTTCCCCAAAATCCCCACCAACCGAAAAAGCGTCTCCGTATCCGCCGCGCGAAATCGTCCTTACAATGGACCTTGCACCATGAGGCCATGGGTCATGGTGAACGCGTTCATCAAACATTTTGGGGAGGTTGATGACACCTTGCGTAAGCGCTTTATCGGCAGAAGAGCGGGGCTTGTCATCCTGCTGTGCGCCGTCATGGCGTTCATGGCGGCCTGCGGTTCCTCCGGAGGCAGCCAGCAGCAGACGAGCGGCGGTTCGGGCTCGCCGGCGCCTTCGCCGTCCGCGGCATCTTCTTCGCCATCGTCATCCTCGTCCGAAGCGTCCGGGGAGAAAAAGATCGTGCTTGGTTTCTCCCAAGTGGGCGCCGAGAGCGGATGGCGCACGGCGAACACCAAGTCGATCCAGGAAGCCGCCGCGGCCGCGGGCATCGAACTGAAGTTTTCCGACGCGCAGCAAAAGCAGGAGAACCAGATCAAGGCGATCCGTTCCTTTATCCAGCAGAAGGTGGACGTCATCGCCTTCTCGCCCGTCGTGGAGTCCGGCTGGGACACGGTGCTGAAGGAGGCGAAGGACGCCGGCATTCCGGTCATCCTGACCGACCGCGCCATCGATTCGCCGGACGAGTCGCTCTACATCTCCTTCCTCGGTTCCGACTTCGTCGAGGAAGGCCGGCGCGCCGGACGGTGGGTGGTGGAACAGTTCAAGGACCACGACGGCGACGTCAACATCGTCGAACTGCAGGGGACGGTCGGGTCGGCGCCGGCGATCGACCGCAAAGCGGGCTTTGAAGAAATCATCAGCGCCGATCCCAAGTTCAAGATCATCGCTTCCCAGACCGGCGACTTCACGCGGGCCAAAGGCCTGGAAGTCATGCAGGCGATTCTCAAGGCGCACAAGGACATCGACGTGCTGTACGCCCACAACGACGACATGGCGCTCGGCGCGATTCAGGCCATCGAAGCGGCCGGCCTGAAACCGGGACAAGACATCATCATCGTGTCCGTCGACGGGATCCGGGACGCGTTCGTGGCCGCCAGCGAAGGCAAAATCAACTTCATCGTGGAGTGCAATCCGCTGCTCGGTCCGCAGCTGATGGATCTTGTCAAGAAGGTTGCCGCCGGCGAACCGGTGCCGAAGCGCATCGTCACCGAGGAACGGACCTTCACGATCGAGGAAGCCATCGCCGAACTGCCCAACCGCCAATATTGAGGCGGCCGGGCGGCATCCGGCACAAGATGCGACAAAGCCGCACCGCGCCTTTGAGCGGTTGGTGCGGCTTTGTCCGCACGCGGGGAGGAGGAATGTGGACGAGATGCAAGAACGGAAACCCCTGCTCGTCATGTCGGACATCCATAAGGCGTTTCCCGGCGTCCAGGCGCTGAGCGGCGTGCATTTTCGGCTTTTTCCCGGTGAAATTCACGCCCTCATGGGAGAGAACGGAGCCGGCAAATCGACGCTGATCAAGGTGCTGACGGGCGTGTACCCGGCCGACCGGGGCGAAATTCGCCTGGAAGGACGGGTCATCCAGCCCCACAGCCCGCTCGAAGCGCAGATGCTGGGCATCAGTACCGTCTACCAGGAAGTCAACCTGTGTCCCAATCTGTCCGTGGCGGAAAACATTCTGATCGGGCGCGAGCCGCGGCGTTTCGGGCGAATCCGCTGGAAAGCGATGAACGAAGAGGCCAGGCGGCTGCTTGAGGAACGGCTGAATTTGCGCATCGACGTGACGCAGCCCCTCGGCGCCTATTCGGTGGCGATCCAGCAGCTCGTGGCCATCGCCCGCGCCCTGAACATTTCCGCCAAGGTGCTCATCCTGGACGAACCCACGTCCAGCCTGGACCGCGGCGAAGCGGAACAGCTGTTTTCGGTCATGCGCAAACTGCGGGAAGACGGGCTGGCCATTCTCTTTGTCACGCACTTTTTGGACCAGGTGTACGAGGTTTCCGACCGGATCACCGTGCTCCGCAACGGCAGGCTCATCGGGGAGCACCTGACGGAGCATCTTCCGCGCCTGGAGCTCGTCGCCCAGATGATCGGCAAGGAACTGAAAGAGCTGGAAGAGATGCCGAAGGAGGAAGGCTTGACGGCCGATGCGGCCGAGAAAACCTTGGAAGCCGTCGGGGTCGGCCGCAAGGGATCGATCGAGCCGTTCGACCTCGAAATCGGCAAAGGCGAGATCGTCGGCATGGCCGGGCTGCTCGGGTCAGGCCGCACCGAAGCCGCGCGGCTCCTGTTTGGCGCCGATCGGGCCGATCAGGGGCGGTTCGTGATGTCCGGCGAGGAAACCGTCATCCATTCCCCCCGGCAGGCCATTGACAGGGGGATTGCCTTCTGTTCGGAAAACCGCAAGACGGAAGGCATCATCGACGAGCTGAGCGTCCGGGAAAACATCATCGCCGCCCTGCAGGCATCGCAGGGATGGTTCCGCGCGCTCGGCCGCAAGCGGCAGGAAGAGCTCGCGGACGAGTACATCCGGGCCCTGAACATCTATCCGCCGAATCCGGAGATCCCGGTGAAAAACTTAAGCGGCGGCAACCAGCAGAAGGTGCTGCTCGCGCGCTGGCTGCTCACGCACCCGAAACTGCTCATCCTGGACGAACCGACCCGGGGCATCGACGTCGGCGCCAAGGCGGAGATTCAGAAACTGATCCTGTCGCTGGCGCGGGAAGGAATGTCGGTGCTGTTCATTTCTTCCGAACTGGAAGAAGTGCTGCGGATCAGCCACCGCATCGCGGTGATGCGGGATCGCCGGAAGGTGAGCGAGATCGCGGGCGAGGACATCAGCCGCGAGCGGGTCATGAAGGCAATCGCGGGAGGGTGATCCATGGAACGCATCCGGAAGCATCATCTGTTTTGGCCGGTCTTGGTGCTTGTCGCGCTTCTGGTGTTCAATCTTTTGTACGATCCCGATTTCTTCCGCATCCAGGTGCGCGACGGCACGTTGTACGGGAATTTGATCGACATTCTCTTTTTCGGTTCGCCCCTCGCGCTGGTTGCCCTCGGCATGACGCTGGTCATCGCCACCCGGGGCATCGATCTGTCCGTCGGTTCGGTGGTGGCCATCTCCGCCGCCATCGCCTGTTTCACGATCAGCAAGGGGACGGACCAAAACGATCCGGGCCTGGTGGCGACGGCGGTTCTGCTGGCGCTGGCCGCCAGCGCCCTGCTCGGGCTGTGGAACGGGTTTTTGGTGACGCGCGTCGGCATCCAGCCCATCGTGGCGACCCTGATCCTGATGGTGGCCGGCCGGGGCATCGCCCAGCTTATCACCAGCGGCCAGATCATCACGGTGATCAGCCCGAATTACAAGGTGATCGGCGCCGGCACGCTGCTCACGCTCCCCGTGTCGGTCTACATCGTGGCGCTGGTGTTCGCGCTGGCGGCTTTGCTTACCCGGAAGACGGCCCTGGGATTGTTCATCGAATCCGTCGGGTGCAATCCGACGGCCAGCCGGCTGGCCGGCATCCGCTCGGTGACGGTCCGGCTGTTTGCGTATCTGTTCTGCGGCTTCTGCGCCGGCCTGGCGGGGATCATCCTCAGTTCCAACGTGTCCAGCGCCGACGGCAACAACGCCGGGCTGTGGTACGAGTTGGACGCGATCCTGGCCGTGGTCATCGGCGGCACGTCGCTGAACGGCGGACGCTTTTTCCTGACGGGGACGCTGCTCGGCGTGCTCATCATCCAAACGCTGACCACCACCATTTACTCGACGGGGGTTCCGCCCGAAGTCACCCTGGTGGTAAAGGCGTTGGTCGTGCTGGCGGTGTGCCTCATCCAGTCGGAAGGATTCCGCCGGACGCTGGCCCGCTCGCTGGTCTCCGCGCGCCAGCCGCGTCAGCAGGCGGAAGGGAAGGTGACGACCCGTGGCTAGAATCGCGATCAAGAAACAGCACGTGCCGATCATCGCGTCCACCGCGCTTCTCGTCCTGATTTTTGCCGCGGGTTCCCTGCGCTACACCGGTTTCTTTTCCTTGCAGGTGCTGCTGAATCTCCTGATCGACAACGCCTTCCTGCTGATTGTGGCGGTCGGCATGACCTTCGTCATTCTGTCCGGGGGCATCGATCTGTCCGTCGGTTCGGTGATCGCCCTGACGACCATGCTGTCCGCCGCCCTGATCGAACAGGCCGGCTGGCCGCCCGCGGTGGTCATTCCGCTGGTGCTGGCGCTCGGCACTTCCATGGGCGCCGGAATGGGAGCGATGATTCATTATTACAAGATTCAGCCGTTCATCGTGACGCTCGCCGGCATGTTTCTGGCCCGGGGACTCTGTTTTGTCATCAGCATCAACGCCATCACCATCAAGGATCCGTTCTATGTGACGATGGCGCAGACGCGGGTTCCGATTCCGGGCGGGAATTTCATTTCCATCAGCGTCATCATCGCGCTGGTCGTATTGGCCGCGGCGATCTGGCTGGCCCATTTCACGCGGTTCGGCCGCTGCGTGTACGCCATCGGCGGAAATGAATATTCCGCTTTGCTCATGGGGCTGCCGGTGGGNCGCACGAAGGTGCTGATCTATGCGTTCAGCGGATTTTGCTCGGCCTTGGCGGGCGTGGTGTTCACCTTCTACATGCTGTCCGGATACGGGCTGCACGCCCTCGGGCTGGAGTTGGACACCATCGCGGCGGTGGTGATCGGCGGCACGCTGCTCACGGGAGGCGTCGGGTATGTGTTCGGCACGTTCCTGGGCGTGATGCTGCAGGGCATCATCCAGACGATCATCAGTTTCGAAGGAACGCTCAGTTCCTGGTGGACCAAGATCGTGATCGGCGTCCTGCTGCTCCTGTTCATCCTGCTGCAGCGGCTGCTCAGTTCCCGGGGCGAAGTCCGGGAGGCGTAGCGGGGCGGTGTCCGGGCGGCCTGCAAAAGTCCCGCGGAGGAGCGCCGGCCGCGGGTTCATCCGGCCGCTCCTTCCGTCTTCGCCTCGCGGCGGCGCGGGAAAGTTCCGACGCCACAGGCTCGCGGCGTGCGATCCGGATGTCTTCGTCTCCCGGCGGTCGGACGAGATGCCTTGTTTTTTGCGGCAGGCGATCCCGGATGACTGTGCTCGCGACAGCGGAAGATGAGCGACGAACTGGTCGCACTGGCGGAAAAGCGGAAGATGAGCGACGAACTGGTCGCACTGGCGGAAAATATGAGAGAATGTTTTTTGAGATGGGAACGTCACGTCACCCGTTTCCTGGTCTGAAACGGTTATCTCCGGCAGCAGGCAACACCCCGCGCGATCGTGGAGGGATGGACATGCACGGACGACGGACGGCAATGTGGGTATGGCCTCTCATGTTCTTTTTGCTGCTGGCTTGCAGCAAGAAGGAGGCCGGGCTTCCGCCGGAACGGACGCCCGACGCTTCGCAGCAGACCGTTGTCGTAACCGCCGAGGAACCGTCTTCGGTCACCGTCTCCAGGCGTCCCATCACGCTCGGCTTCTCCCAGCTCGGATCGGAGAGCGACTGGCGCAACGCGAACAGCGAATCGGTGAAGGAGGCCGCCGCTGAAGCGGGCATCGAACTGTTGTTTGAAAACGCGGAGCAATCTCAGGAAAAGCAGTTCGAGGCGATCCGTTCTTTCGTCGAGAAAAAGGTGGACGTCATCGCCATCGCGCCGGTCATCGAAACGGGATGGGAGCCCATCCTGCGGGAAGTGAAACAGGCGGGCATTCCGGTGATCATGGTCGACCGCGAGATGAAAATCAGCGACCCGTCCCTGTATGTGACGTTTATCGGTTCGGATTTTTACGAGGAGGGCCGGAAAGCCGGGAAATTCCTGCGGGATTTCATGATAGACGAACCGGGTCCCATCCGGATCGCGGAGCTCAAGGGAACGGAAGGCTCCTCCCCCACCATTGAACGCGCCAAGGGCTTCCGGGACATCATTCGGGAGCGGGAGGATTTCGAGATCATCCTGAGCGAGTACGCCAATTTCACGGTTGAGGGCGGCCGTCGGGTGATGGAACAATTTCTGCGGGAAAGAGGCGACGAAATCCGCGTGCTGTTCGCCCACAACGACGACATGGCCCTTGGCGCCGTGGAAGCGATCAAGGAATACGGCCTCAGGCCCGGCAAGGACATCATCATCATTTCCGTGGACGGGTCCCGAAGGGCGCTGGAGAAACTGGCGGCCGGCGAGTTCAATTTCGTGGTGGAATGCAATCCGCTCATCGGTCCGCAAATCATGCAGGCGGTCCAGGAGATCATGGAAGGACGCTCGCTGCCGAAGCGCATCGTCTCTTCCGAGACGGTGTTCACGCAGGCGACGGCGGCGCAGGAGCTGCCGCACCGGAGATATTGAACAGGTCGCCGGGTGTAACGGACATCCAGTCCATAAGATGCGGGGAACCGGCTCGATAGGCATTCTTACGGACATTGGTTCCGTTAGGGCGGCCTGAGCATTGGTGAAAGCGATTTCACTTTTTTTCGGCGTAACGGCTTACGGACTGTATGTCCGTAAGATGGCGGTGAAATCGTTTTCAGCACACTGTAATGGACGAGATGTCCGTTGGCGTTCGGATCGAACACCGAAACCGAAGACGGGAAGGGAGCACGGCCGGGGCCGGCCGGCTTTCCCGCCCGGAACCACAGTGGGGCGGGCCGGTTTTTTCGTCAGTTGAAGGGCTCGAAGACGGCGTTGGGGCAGCGCTTCTGAAGTTCGGCGATGAAGCGTTCGGGGTCCCGGGGCGTGATTTTGACGCTGCCCAGCAAGCTTTTGCGGTAGAAAATTTCGATGGCTTCGAAGGCGGTTGTCAGCCGGTAGCCAACCCATACGTTGCGGGTGGGCGCGACCCGGGTGATGTCGCCGTAGGGAATCCGGCTGCGGAACGGTCCGCCTTGCACATACAGATAATCCATGGTGAGGACGTATTTGATTGACAACACGTTCCATGCGATGAAACCGAACGACAACGCCAACAAGGGCGCGACGATAAACAGGGCTTCCCGGCCTTCTTCTTCCCATTCGGACACGATCGCAAAGACGCATGCGCCCAAAACGAGGAGAAGGGAACCCGCCAGAAAGGCGACAAATCTGTGGTCGTAGCGGGGACGAAACTCCATGGCCGCACCTCTTGTCCAATCAGGATCCGTTGATGGCATCCGTTAGGTTGATACGAAATCCGGAGAAAAAGGTTTCGCTTTTCAAAGCTTCGGCACCAGTGCGAGGAGCAGTGCGAGGAACGCCTCCTTCACCCGTTCCGATGTCTCCAGCACTTCCTTGTGGGACAAGGGTTGGTCCAGCATGCCGGCGGCCATGTTGCTGATGCAGGAAATGCCGAGCACCTCGATGCCGGCGTGTCGCGCCACGATCACTTCCGTGACGGTGGACATGCCGACGGCGTCGGCGCCAAGGGTGCGCAGCATGCGGATTTCGGCCGGCGTTTCGTAGCTCGGTCCGAGCAGGCCGGCGTACACGCCTTCGCGCAGGGAGATGCCCAAGGGCTCGGCCGTTTCCCGGGCCAGCCGGCGCAGGCGGCGGCTGTAGGCTTCGGACATGTCCGGGAATCGGGGGCCGAAGGCGTACTCGTTGGGGCCGACCAGAGGGTTGCGGCCCGTCAGGTTGAGATGGTCGGCGATCAGCATGAGATCCCCCGGCCGGAAATCGGCGTTGATGCCGCCGGCGGCGTTGGTGACGACCAACGTCCGCACGCCCAGCGTCTTCATGACGCGGACGGGCAGCGCCACCTGCTGCGGCGAGTAGCCTTCGTACAGGTGAAAACGCCCGCGCATGATCACCGCCGGCCGGCCTTCCAGGACGCCCTGCACCCATTCGCCGGCGTGGCCGGCCACGGTGGACTGCGGAAAATGCGGAACGGACGCGTAGGGAATCCGGACGGCGTTTTCCATCCGGTCGCCCAGCACGTCCAGCCCGGAGCCGAGGATGAGGCCGATCTCGGGACGAAGGGAACTTTTCGAGGCGATGAAAGTCGCGGCCTCGTGGATCACGGTTTTGTTCGCGTGGGTCAAGGCTACTTTCACTCCTGTTTGAGTTCTTTCAGGAAACTGCGCCCGTGGGTGTCGAAGGGCACGCCGAAGTTCTCCGCCACCGTCGCCGCCAGATCGGCGAAGGTGGAACGGACGCCCAGGTCGCCGGTCCGCCGGAAGGCGGGGCTGGCGACCAGCAGCGGCACGTATTCCCGGGTGTGGTCCGTGCCGTGATGGACGGGGTCGTTGCCGTGGTCGGCGGTGATGACCAGCATGTCGCGTTCCGACAGGCGGGAGACGAGATCCGGCACCGCCCGGTCGAATTCCTCCAGGGCCCGCGCGTAACCCTCCGGGTCCCGGCGGTGACCGTACAGCGAGTCGAAATCCACGAGGTTCACGAACAGCAGCCCGCGGAACGGTGCCGCGAGCTCCTCCAGCGCAGCCCGGATGCCGTCGGCGTTGCTCTTGGTCGGGATGGCGCGGGTGATCCCCTCGCCGCTGAAAATGTCGTTGATCTTCCCCACGGCGATGACGTCGAACCCGCCGTCCTTGAGCGCGTTCAGCACCGTCGGCTTCGGCGGCTTCACCGCGTAGTCGTGGCGGTTGGGCGTGCGCACGAACGCCCCCGGCTTGCCGACGAACGGCCGGGCGATCACCCGCCCGACCATGTATTCCTCCTCCTGGGTGAGCCGGCGGGCAATGCGGCACGCCTGGTACAGCTCTTCGAGGGGGATGACCTCCTCGTGGGCGGCGATCTGGAACACGCTGTCCGCGGAGGTGTAGACGATCCAGGCGCCGGTTTTCATCTGCGCCTCGCCGAGCTCGGCGATGATCTCCGTGCCGGAGGCGGGCTTGTTGCCGAGGACCGGGCGGCCGGTTTCCTCTTCGAAGGCGCGGATCAGCTTCTCCGGAAAGCCGTTCGGAAACGTGCGGAACGGCGTGCGGATTTCCAGGCCCGCAAGCTCCCAATGGCCGGTCATGGTGTCCTTGCCGGCGGAGATCTCCGCCATTTTGCCGTAATAGGCGGTGGGGGAAGGCTCGGGCGGCCAATCGCCGAGGGGTGCGATGTTGGCCAGTCCCATCCTCCGCAGGTTCGGAAGCTGAATATCCGGCACGCGTTCCACGATGTGCCCCAGCGTGTGGGCCCCTTCGTCCCCGAAGGCGGCGGCGTCCGGCAGCTCGCCGATGCCGACGCTGTCCAGCACGATGACGGTAATGCGCTCGAGGTGCATGCTGTCAAACTCCCCTTTTTGCCAATACCCCTTCGAATGGTCCGACGATCGGTAGTCTTCGGTTCGGCGCGGACCGGAAACGCCGCCGGACGGAATGCGTCACTTGACAACGCCATGGATCAATCGCGGCTTCTTCCGGCGGCCGGGCCGGATGTCGAAGGCGCGTTCGACTTTTTGCCGGATGTCTGTGACGTCTTCCCGGTTCGCGTGGAGAATCGCGAGGATTTCCCCGCGCTGGACGGGGTCGCCGACTTTTTTCGCGAGCACGACGCCCACCGCCGGATCGATGGACGATTCCTTCGAGGCGCGGCCGGCGCCCAGCGTCATGGCGGCCAGGCCGATCTCTTCCGCCTGTATGCCGTGGACGAACCCGTCTGCGGGAGATGGAACCGTGATGCGGTACGGCGCCTTCGGCAGCAGTTCCGCCGGCCGGTCCGCCACGTCCGGATTACCGCCCTGGGCTGCGACGAACTGCCGGAATTTCTCCAGCGCCTCGCCGCTTTGCAGAATTTTTTTCCAGCTTTTCATACGCTTCCTTGAAACTGTCCGCCTTGCCGCCCAGCACCACCATGTGGGCGCCCAGGGTCAGGGCGAGACGGGTCAGGTCTTCCGGTCCTTCCCCGCGCAGCGCGTCAACGGCTTCCCGGACCTCCAGCGCGTTGCCCACGGCAAGGCCGAGGGGTTGGTCCATGTTGCTGACGACCGCCACGGTGCGCCGGCCGAGGGAACGGCCGATGTCCACCATCGTGGAGGCCAGCTTCCAGGCTTCCCCCACGTTTTTCATGAACGCCCCGGAGCCGGCTTTGACGTCCAGCACGATGGCGTCGGCGCCGGCGGCGATTTTTTTTGCTCATGACGGAGCTGGCGATGAGCGGGACGGAATTGACGGTGGCGGTCACGTCGCGGAGGCTGTACAGCTTCTTGTCCGCGGGGGTGAGGTTCCCCGTCTGCCCGACGACGGCGATGCCGATGCGGTTCACCTGGTCGACGAATTCGTCGGGGGAAAGTTCGGTGGTAAGGCCGGGGATCGACTCCAGCTTGTCGATGGTGCCGCCCGTGTGGCCGAGGCCCCTGCCCGACATCTTGGCCACGGGAACCCCCGCGGCGGCGACCAGCGGCGCCACCACCAGGGTGGTCTTGTCGCCGACGCCGCCGGTGCTGTGCTTGTCCACCTTCACCCCGCGGATGCGGGACAGGTCCGCGAGGTCGCCCGAGCGGGCCATCGCCATCGTCAGGTGTGCCGTCTCCGCGGGTGTCATGCCCCGGAAAAAGACGGCCATCGCCCACGCGGACATCTGGTAATCGGGGATGTCGCCCCGGGTGTATCCTTCCACGATAAACTCGATTTCTTCCTTCGAAAGTTCTTTGCCATCGCGTTTTTTCGCGATCAGGTCGACCATGCGCATGGCCTGTGCCCCTTTGTCCTCCGTAACCGGAGAATTCGCAAGCTCCTGTGAGCCAATTTACCATAAAGCGGCCGGCAATTGAAGAAGCGGGGCTTGAGTCTTCGCCGCCTGTGGAGGCGCGTTAGCTTTTCCGTGTGTCCGGAATCTGATAAGCTTTTTTCAGTGCGGATGGAAAAGGAAGGTGACGCCGATGTGGGAGGCTCTGCTCGAAGCGGCGCGGGAAGCGAGGAAGCGGGCGTATGCTCCCTATTCGCGCTTTCCGGTCGGGGCGGCGCTCCTGGCCGGAAACGGCGCCGTTTATGCCGGTTGCAACATCGAAAACGCCTCTTACGGCCTTTGCAACTGCGCGGAACGGACGGCGCTTTTCAAAAGCGGTGTCGGAAGGAGCCGGGGAGTTCAAGGCGCTCGCCGTCGTGGCCGATTCGGATGGCCCCGTGTCGCCGTGCGGCGCGTGCCGGCAGGTGTTGTTTGAGCTGTGCCCGGAGGACATGCCGGTGCTGCTGGCCAACCTGGCGGGAGAGCGGCTGGAGACGACGGTGGGGGAGCTTCTTCCCCACGGATTCAGGCTGAAGCGGTGAACGGGCGGCTGCTGCGGAACGGGACGGAAGCGGAACGGGCATTTCGGTGCAAAACGGGGGAGAGCTGCGTGGACGAGACAATCGGCCTTTATCTTTCCGGACAGGACATCGCGCGGATGATCGACCATACCCTGCTGAAACCGGAAAGCACCGGCGCGGACATTACAAGGCTGTGCCGCGAGGCGAAGGAATACGGATTTTACGCCGTGTGCGTTAACCCCTTCTGGGTGCCCCTGGCGTTCCGGGAACTGGACGGTTCGGGGGTGGCGGTGGCCACGGTGGTCGGTTTTCCGCTCGGGGCGACGAGCACGTTCGCCAAGGTGGCGGAGGCGCGGGACGCCATCGCTTCCGGCGCTTCCGAGATCGACGTGGTGATGAACATCGGAGCGCTCAAGGGCGGCGACCTCCATGCGGTGCGGAAGGACATCGAAGCGGTGGTGGAGGCGTGCCGCGGCCAGGCGCTGGTGAAGGTGATTCTGGAGACGGGGCTGCTGACGGAGTCGGAAAAAATCAAAGCCTGCAGGATCTGCAAGGCGGCGGGAGCGGATTTCGTCAAAACATCCACCGGATTCGGTCCGGGAGGGGCAACGGTGGAGGATGTGGCCCTGATGCGGCGTACCGTCGGGCCGGACATGGGCATCAAGGCGTCCGGCGGCGTGCGGACCGCCGAGGCGGTGCGCCGGCTGGCCGCGGCCGGGGCGACCCGCATCGGCACCAGTTCCGGCGTGGCGATTGTTGCCGGAGGGCAAGAATGAAAGCCGGATGTCCGAAATATTAGGAAACGGCCTGTTTTTTCACCGCAATTCGGACTATTTGACCGAAAACGTTCCGGATCGCCGGTCCGACCGGATTCGCTGCCGTTGACACCGGCGCGGTTTCGATGGAGAATAGGAAGATCATCGAAATCCGAGGAAGCTGGTTATGTCGTCAAATCCGTTGAAACCGGCCGCTTTGCGGCGTTTGATCGGGACTTGGAAACAGATTCTGTCTCTCGGCCTGCCTTCTCTTTTTGCCTTTGCGACGCAGACGCTCACCGGAACCATCATGCTCATCATGATCGGCGATCTCGGCTATCTCGCCATCGCGATCGTGGGCGTCGTCAATATCATCATGTACAACGTGTGGGCCCTGTTCTCGGGCATCGGGCATACCGTCAACTACCTGGTGGCGCAAAACTACGGGGCCGGCAACATGGACAAGGGGCTGCAGCGGACGCAGATCGCGCTGCTTACGTCCGTTGCCGTCGCCGTCGTCGTGGCGGCGGCCGGATGGGGCGGCAGCGAAGCGGTGCTGCGGCTGACGGGCGGATCGGCGGATCTGGTGGCGACCGGAACGCCTTATTTGCAGCTCCGTTTTTACGCCATGGCGTTCGGCACGATCAGCTTCGTGTTCCACGGCTTCTTCCGCGGCGTGGGGAACACGCGGGTGTCCATGGTGGTATCGGTCTTGTCCAATGTGACGATGCTCGTCCTTTGTTACGCCTGGACATACGGGCACTGGGGATTTCCGGCGCTCGGCCTGATCGGCGCGGGATATGCGTTTCTGGTGGGTGAAGCGCTGCAGCTCGTCATTTGCGCCCTCGTGTTCTGGGGACTCATGCACCGGCCGTTCGGCACCCGGCGGATCCTGAGCCTGTCCTGGCGGGAATCCGGCCTGATGGCCCGCGAAAGCGGCAAGCTCGGCCTGATGGAATTTTCCATGAGCGTATCCATGTATATTTTCACCATGTTTGTGGCGCGGTTGGGCGACCACGCGCTGGCCGCCAACGAAGTGGCGCTGAACGTCATGTCCGTCGGGTTCATGCCGGCGTTCGCCTTCGGCACGACGGCCACTATCCTGGTCGGCCAGGCAGTCGGCCGGGGCGACGGCCTGGCGGCTCGCCGGGCGGGGACGGACACGGCCATCCTTGGCGCGCTGTTCCTCTTCCTGCTTGGCACGGCGGAGCTGATCTTCGCCGGACCGATCGCGCGGATCTACACGGACGATCCGGCGGTTTACGAGCTGGCCGCGTTCCTGATTTCCATTTCCGCGTATCTGCAGATTTTCGACGGTTTGTTCAATTTCTACGCCGGTGGGCTGCGCGGCATCGGCGACACGTCGTTCCTGATGAAGGTGTCGCTGCTGCTCAACTTCGCGTATTTCGTGCCGGTGACGTGGCTGTTCGTGCAGGTGCTGGGCTGGGGCAGCATCGGCGCCTGGGTGGCGCTGTACACGTATGTCACGCTGCTGGGGACGGCGGTGACCGTCCGCTATTACCGCAACGACTGGAGCGCCGTGCGCATCCGGGAGGCGCGGCCGGCGGAGGGCGCAAGACATTGACGCACCATATGAATACCGGGGGCGAAGCGTCCCGAACTTCATCCGAAGCGGAGGAAGTTCGGGTCTTTTTTGTTTTGCGCACTTGACAAAATGGCCTGAGGACATTATTTTAAATCCATGAAAAAAAGTTTACCTTGTGCAAAAAATTTTTACCCGGATCACAATTGGCGTTGGACGATTTGGAGAAAATAGCAGCCCGAAATGGAGGGAAACCGGCATGTTTCGGCGTAATCATGCCAAAGGAATGGGACGAAGGATGCCGCCGGCCGCCGCATGGCTGATCGTCCTGCTTCTGGTTTCGGCGTGCGGATCCCGAACGGACGGAGGTCAAGCGGCCGATGCGGCGGATGGGAACATCCGCGTCGTGACCACCATCGCGCAGATCGCGGAGCCCTTGTCGGTCATCGGCGGCGACCGGGTCGTCGTGCAGAGCCTGATGGGGCCCGGCGTGGACCCGCACCTGTACCAGGCGACGCTCAGCGACGTGGAAACGCTGGGCAACGCCGACATCGCGTTTTACAACGGTCTGCATCTGGAAGCCAACATGGTCAGGGTGTTTGAAGAACTGGGGAACAACATTCCGGTGCTCGCCGTGGCGGCAGCGATCCCGGAGGAGAAGCTGCTGCACGACGAGGAAGGGGCCGTCGATCCCCACGTCTGGTTCGACATCGACCTGTGGAAGACGGCGCTCGCGGCGGCGACCGAAGAGATCAAGCGCCTTGCGCCGCAGTACGCGGATGAATTCGACGCCAACCGGGAAGCCTATTTTGCCCAAATGGACGCGCTGAAAAAGGAAGCGCAGGACATGATGGCGCAAATTCCGGAAAACCGGCGCGTGCTGGTGACGGCGCACGACGCCTTCGGGTATTTCGGCCGCATGCTGAATCTGCGGGTGGTCGGGCTGCAGGGGCTGAGCACGGAAGACGAGGTCGGGCTGACGGACATCGAAAGAACCATCGATCTCCTCGTCGAATATCAGGTTCCCGCGGTGTTTGTGGAAAGCAGCGTCAATCCCGCCGCCATCCAGGCCGTTATCGAAGGCGCGAAGGAGCGGGGGCTCAGCGTCCGGCTGGGCGGGGAGCTGTTTTCCGACGCCATGGGCCGCGAAGGAACGGAAGAGGGCACCTATCTCGGCATGTTCCGCCACAATGTGGAGACCATCTACCGCGCGCTGAGCGGAAAGGACCGTTGACCATGGAACAAGCGAAGCAAACCGGGGATAAGAAAAGCGCCACGGAACCGGTGCTCTACGCAAGCGGTGTGTCGGCCGCGTACCGGAAAAACCGCGTCCTGGAGGATGTGAGTTTTTCCGTCGGTCCCGGCACCCTTACCGGCATCATCGGTCCGAACGGAGCGGGCAAGTCCACGCTGCTGAAGGTGCTTCTCGATTTGCATCCCAGGCTGTCGGGAACCGTCGCGTTTTTCGGCACGTCGTATCGCCGGGTGAAATCCCGGGTCGGTTACGTGCCGCAAAGGGGAGCGGTGGACTGGGATTTTCCGGCGGACGCTCTCGACGTGGTCCTCATGGGGCTGTACGGGCGGATCGGCTGGCTGAAATGGCCGCGCCGCCGGCATCGGGAACTGGCCCTGGCGGCGATGGAGAAAATGGGCATCGCCCACCTCGCCAAACGGCAGATCAGCCAGCTTTCGGGTGGACAGCAGCAGCGGGTTTTTCTCGCCCGGGCGCTGGTGCAGGATGCGGACCTGTACTTTCTGGACGAACCGTTGGCCGGGGTGGACGCGGCGACGGAGTGGGCGATCATGGAGACGCTGCGGGCGCTCCGGGACCGGGGCAAAACGGTGCTCGTTGTCCATCACGACCTGCAAACGGTCCGGGAATATTTTGACCGCGTGCTGTTGCTCAACCGCACGGTCATCGCCCCACGGGCCGACGGCGGAAACGTTCACCCGGGACCATCTCATCCGGACCTACGGGGGCGCACTTCGCTGGCTGGAGGCGGGTTTCGCATGATTCCCGCACTGACGCCCAACGCGCAATGGGTGCTCCTCAGCACGCTGATCCTCGGAGCGGCTTCGGGCATCGTCGGTTGTCTGGCCTACTGGAAAAGGCACAGCCTGATGTCGGACGCGCTTTCCCACGCGGCGCTTCCGGGGGTGGTCGTCGGCTTTGCGCTCGCCGGCACGAAAAATTTGCCGATCATGCTCGCCGGAGCCGCGGCCAGCGCTTTGCTCGGCGCCTGGCTCGTCATGAAAATCCGCGATCACAGCCGCGTGAAGGAAGATACGGCGATGGGCATCGTGCTTTCCGTTTTTTTCGGACTGGGCATGATGCTGCTGACCATCGTCAACCGGCTGCCGGGGGGCAACCAGGCCGGCCTGGACAGCTTCATTTTCGGGCAGGCCGCTTCCATGGTGCGCAAGGACGTCTACCTGATGGCGGGCCTTGCGCTGCTGGTGGTCATCGTGACGGCCGTTTCCTTCAAGGAATGGAAACTGTGGCTGTTCGACCCGCTGTTTGCCCGGGGACTCGGCCTTCCGGGACGGCTGATGGACGCGGTGTATTTGACGGTGCTGGTGCTGGTCATCGTCATCGGCATTCAGGCTGTCGGCGTCATCCTCATGGCCGCGCTGTTCATTATCCCTGCGGTCAGTGCCCATTATTGGACCCAGACGTTCAGCCGGATGCTGGTGCTGTCGGCGCTGTTCGGCGGGGGAGCGGGCGCCGCGGGCACGCTGGTCAGCACGATGGGCGAAGGATGGCCGACGGGACCGTTCATCGTGATCGCCGCTTCCGTCCTGTTCCTGATCTCGCTGGGGTTCGGATGGAGGAAAGGGCTGGTGGTCCTCTTCCTGCAGCGGCATTTTCGGAAACAAAGCACGCCCGGCGAGACCTCCGGTCCGACTTTGAAGGAGAGGATCTCCTGAGATGAGCTACGGGGCTTGGATTCTGCTGACGGCGATGCTGGTCGGCCTTTCCTGCGGATTGGTGGGGACGCTGCTCATCCTGCGCAGGATGGCCATGATGGCCGACGCCATCAGCCACACCGTGTTGATCGGCATTGTGGTGGCCTATCTCGTGACCCGCCAGCTGAGCGGGCCGCATATGCTGATCGGGGCGATGGCCGCGGGGCTCGCGACCGCCGTGCTGGTGGAATGGTTTCACGACCGGGGCGTGCGGCAGGAAGCGTCCATCGGCGTGGTGTTCACCACGCTGTTTGCCATCGGCGTGGCGCTCATCGCGACGAAGGTCGGCAATGTGCACCTCGACGTGCAACACGCCCTGATGGGCGAGATCGTCTTTATTCCCTGGGAGCGCATCGAGCTTCCCGGAATCGGCAGCGTACCGGAAGCGACATTTCTTCTGGCGGTGGTTTTTGCGGCGGTGCTGGCGCTGGTGCTGCTTTTTTACAAGGAATGGAAAATTACCACCTTCGATCCTTCGCTGGCGGCCAGCCTGGGCATTCCGGTATCGCTCATGCACTATTTGCTGATGACGATGACGTCCGTGACCGCCGTCGCCGCCTTCGACGCGGTGGGCGCGATTCTGGCGATCGCCATGCTGGTCACCCCGGCCGCGGCGGCTTACCTTTGGACGGATCGGCTGTCCGTCATGATGGCGCTGGCCTGCGCCTTCGGCGCGCTGGCCGCCTTTCCGGGGTATTATGTCGCACAGTGGCTGGACACGTCGGTTTCCGCCACGATGGCGTTTTGCACGGGCGTGATCTTCCTGGTCAGTATCCTGTTTTCTCCCCGGCATGGCATCATCGTCAAAAGATGGAGAAACCGGCAACGGCAAGCCGCGTGATGACCGGAATCCCGCCGTCTTCGGCGGAACGGCTTGCCGTTTTGCATTTTGCGGCGGAATGCCGTCTTTGAATCATGGGGAAGGGTTGACGGGGGAGGACAGAAGGGACCGGTACGCCGCTTCGTAACCTTCCACCATGCGCTCCACCGTGAACAGCCGCTCCACCCGTTCCCGGCAGTCCCGCCTCCGGATGCCGGACAGGCGTCCGACGCACGCGGCGGCTTCGTCCAGATCGGACACGACAAAGCCGGTCCGCCCGTGTTCCACCACTTCCGGCACGGAGCCCCGGCCGAAGCCGATCACCGGCGTGCCGCAGGCCATCGCCTCCGCCATGACCAGGCCGAAGGGTTCCGGCGCGCGGACGAGATGCAGCAGCGCCAAAGCGCCGCCCATCAGGCGGTTCCTCTCGACGGGTCCCACCTCTCCGACGAAGCGAATTTGTTTGCCGTCGATCCAGGGTCGGATTTTTTCCTCGAAAAACGCCTCTTCCCCGCCCGGCACCAGTCCGGCGATGACCAGCGGAAGGTTCGTGCGGCGGGCCAGTTCCACCGCGAGATCCGTCCCCTTGTCCGGGCAGATGCGCCCGATGAAAAGAAGGTATTCACCGGGCTTGTCCACGAAATCGAACTGCTCAAGGCGGATGCCGTTGTACACATTGGCGATGTATCGAAGCTCGGGACAGCCTTCCCGTTCCGCGTGGCTGATGGATATGAAGGGCATGTCCGGGAAACGCCGGTAAGCCTCGCGGGAGTCGGCTTCCAGGAGGGCCGCGCCGTGCAGGGTGGTCACGACCGGGGTGCGAATGAGCCGGGCGAACGGCAGCGTAAGGTAGTTCATGTGGTTGTGCAGCACGTCCAATTCCAGCTCGTCGGCCCGCTTCAGCGCGAACCCGATGTGGATCAGCTCCCAGGGGCGCGAGGGAAACTCCGGATTCTCGCCCAGCGGCGCCGGGCACACCCATTCGAGACGGGCCTGCGTGACGGAATCGCCGGTGGCAAAAAGGTACACCTCATGTCCCCGTTCCACAAGGCCGTCCGCCAGGTTGGCGCAGACCTGTTCCCAGGGGCCGTACTTGCGCGGCGGCGTGCGCCAGGTGACGGGGGCCAGGATGCCGATTTTCACGTTCGCTCACTCCCACCGCGTTGGTTTTGGATCGGAAAAATCCAACCGATATTTTACCACAGGCAGGAAATTCGATGCCGGCCCGCGGGTCAGGTCGCCGCCGTCATGGTCGTCATTTTCGCCGGTCTGCATCAAGCCCGCGGCGCGCCTGGAAAAAAAGGACGCCGGTTCATGGGGAACCGGCGCTTTTGGGCACCATTACACAAACTGTTCCGCCTCGGTGGATTCGGCGAGGGCGGTGGTGGACGATTCGCCGCCCGAGATGGCGAGGGCGACCTCGTCGAAATAGCCGGTGCCGACTTCCCGTTGGTGGCGGACCGCTTCGTAGCCGTACCGTTCGCTGGCGAATTCCGCCTGCTGCAGCTCGGCGTAGGCGGTCATGCCGTGATCGCGGTACTTGCGCGCCAGCTCGAACATGCCGTGGTTGAGGGAGTGAAAGCCGGCCAGCGTGACGAACTGGAACTTGTAGCCCATCCTGCCCAGCTCGTCCTGGAACCGGGCGATGGCGTCATCGTCGAGCTTCTTTTTCCAGTTGAAAGAAGGCGAGCAGTTGTAGGCCAGCATTTTGCCGGGATACCGCGCATGGATCGCCTCGGCGAAGCGACGCGCTTCTTCCATGTCCGGCTCGGACGTCTCGCACCAGATCAGGTCCGCATAGGGCGCGTACGCCAGGCCGCGGGCGATGGCCTGATCCAGACCGCCGGTGATGTAGTGGAAACCTTCCGGCGAACGCTCTCCCGTCAGGAACGGACGATCGCGGTCGTCGATGTCGCTGGTGAGGAGTTTGGCCGAGTTGGCGTCCGTCCGGGCGATCAGAATGGTGTCGACGCCCAGGACGTCGGCGGCGAGCCTCGCGGCGACGAGGTGGCGGATCGCCTGGCCCACGGGAAGAAGCACCTTGCCGCCCATGTGGCCGCATTTTTTCTCCGAGGACAGTTGGTCTTCGAAATGGACCGCCGCCGCCCCCGCTTCGATCATCGCCTTGGTCAGTTCAAACACGTTCAGCGGCCCGCCGAAGCCCGCTTCGCCATCCGCCACGATGGGCAGGAAGAAATCGATGTTGCCGTTCCCCTCGGCGTGCTGGATCTGGTCCGCCCGCTGCAGGGCCTGGTTGATCCGCTTCACCACGAAGGGCACGCTGTTGCTGGGGTACAGGCTTTGGTCGGGGTACATGTGGCCGCTCAGGTTCCCGTCCGCCGCCACCTGCCAGCCGCTGACGTACAGCGCTTTGAGACCGGCCTTGGCCTGCTGCACCGCCTGGTTGCCGGTCAGCGTGCCGAGGGCCCGGACGAAAGGTTCGGTTCGCAAAAGATTCCACAGCTTGGCGGCTCCGAGTTGCGCCAGCGTATGCTCCACTCGCACCGAACCGCGCAGCCGCACCACGGTCTCGGCGCTGTACGGTCTGACGATCCCCTGGTACCGGGGCGATTTCCATTTTCGCTCCAATTCTTCAACCTGTGCCAAATTATCCTGACGCCGTTGTTGCTCCATCGTGTCTTCCCTCCGCTGTTTTTTTGGTTTCCGCATTTACTCCCAGTCTTCCAGGACTCCGCTGCCGCCGCATCGGTAACAGGCGAGGAACACGCCGTTGCATTCCCGCCGGTCGTCACCGGTCCTTAAGCCGGACGTTTCGCCGCCAAAGCCGTGTTCGAAACCGTGCCCGGCGCGAAGTCCGAAGCCATGTCCGAAGTCGGAGCCGATGCCGAGGGCGGGCAGTTCCAGTTCTCCGGTTCCCTGGCACACCGGACAATCCATGCTCGCAGCCTCCTTTTATTTTTATATAAAAAATTATTGATGGGTGAATTATATAATAAAAATCTCTATGGACGCAATAATAATTATATAAAAGATTCGTTGTGGTTGATTATTTATATAATATTAATTCGTCAATCGCATCCGGGACCCGAATCCCGGGGCGGCCGACCGCTGACCGGGATCATCGAATATTTGACGCCGAAAAAGGGAGTGGACCCGAAGCGGGCCGAAAGCGGGGTGAGAAGGAAGTGCGGGAACGGATTTGCGCGGGTTGTGATCCGGGCCATCGTACGAACACGGATGACGAGGCAGGCGCCGGCCTGCCTCATCCGCGTTTTTGCACCCGGAACCGGAGCACGGTTTTGCGTTTGGAGGGTGCGGTTTTGCGGGGGTCGGAGAGGTAGATTTCCCGGTGGGTTTTGTCGGTCCGGACGTATCCCGCCTCCGTGCAATACGCCTCCATTTGCGCGAAGCTGGCCGGTTCGTCGTCATAGGGGCCGACGTGCAGCATCTGGCAGCAGAGCCCGTCCTCCACGCGGATAAACCGAATCTCGTCCAGATACGGGTTGGGCTTTTTGCGTTTTGTCTGTTCCCGGCAACCGGGGAATCGACGATCTGTTGTTCTCCCCGGACCTGGTGCGCGAACTGGCGGCGGGATTCGACATGCTTTCCGGCTTGTATCACGCTCTATGGAAGTTGAAGGAGCGATAGGAATTGAATCAATCCCCCAGCCGGATATAGGACGAACCCGCGATCAGCCAATGGCGGACGACCGCTTCCGGTGTCCGGTGGTACGGGGCTGCCGGATGGAACGCGGTGGCCGCTTTTTGATGCTTGTCAAAACGGTAAAGGATGACGGCGTCTTCCCCCTCGATCCCGGAATACCATGCCCATTCCCCGTCGCCGGCGTCCGGCAACATGAAGCCGTAGGGGTGGCTGTGCACCGTCATCATGCGGTTTTTGGCGGTGTCGATCCGGAACAGCGAGCCGTCCGCAACCGACGGCACGTAGACGGAATTTTCCCATTCGGCCGGGCTTCCGGTGTCCGCAACGATTTGCAGGGCGATGCGCTTCCCGGTGGCCAAGCCCAGCCGTTCGTAGCCAAGGGTGACTTTCTCCGGCCGCCGTCCGGGCTCAAGGATGGAGCGATCCAGCTTGAAGAAATGAAGCAGGACTTCCTTGCCGCCGTCCATCCAGGCGGCGAGTTCCACGTATTCGTCCGATCCTTCCGGCGTTTCAACGGTCAGGACGTTGCGGCCGCGGCGGTCGAGGAAGCGAATCCCTTGCGGCGCTATGTGATTCACACCCTCGATATCGGTATGGATGATGTGTTCCCGTTCTTTGTCCCTTGTATAGGCAAACGCGGCAAAGCGTCCGTCCGGCGTCCAGCGGAACGGCGGATACTCGCCGAATCCCCGCGGGTACGGCATTTCGGCCACCGGTTCGCCGAAGGCGTCAATCAGCCGGTATGTTTCGTTTCCGATATCCTCATACCAGAACAGCTCCCCGTCGGGCGAAGGAACGGTGAAGGTAAGCGGCCAGAAGTGGGGGTAAGACCTCCCGGACTGCCGGACTTCCCTTCGGGTGAGATCCAGCATCCAGAGCTTGCCGGACCAGTATGTGTTCAGCACCAGCTTGCTCTTGTCCTGGGTCAGCCAGCCTCCGGCGAAAGCATCGTCCATCGGCGCCCCCGGGATGTCCGGGAACAGTACCTCGTTCTCCCCCGTGCGGATATTGAGGGTCTGCACCTTGTATGTCGGATTCCCCGTGACGGGATGATTTCCGGCGGCGACGTAAAGCAGCCGGTCCGCGTCGAGAAAGCCGTACGCTTTCGTCACCGAATCGGCGTTGTAACTGTCGTTGACATGGGCTTCAAACAGCGGGTACACGGTACATGCCGGTTCGTTTCGAGCGGAAAAATCGAGGACGATGGCGTCTTTGCGAAAAAGCTCCGACGGCCCGTCCGGGTTCCAACGCGCGATCTGGACAACCAAAGGATTCCCGGCGGCCTGCGGCGCAAGCAGCGTTTGCAACACCACCGCGTCCTTCAAATCGCTCTCGAGCTCAAATCCGTAATCTGTCCCGACCAATCGCCATCCCGCCGCGGTTCCCGCCGGGTCAAAGCAGACCGGCCCGGCGTTGTCGCCGGAAAACCCCTTCTCCGGCGAGTCGGAAGGCTGCACGGCCGGAGGTTCGGACGGTCCGGCGATTCCGCCGGGCAGTCCGTGCGGCGCGGTTTCCCCGCCCACGTCCGGACCGTCGGATTCCGCGGGAATCAGCGTTTCCGAAGCATGCGCGCTTTGTTCCGAACCGTCCGCGCTTTTCCGGTCGCAGCCCGCGGCGAGGACGAGCAGGACGAGAAGCGCCGCCATCGCAAACCGTCTTGTCATCCATCGATCACTCCGCAGGGTGTGTCTCAAACGGTTAGACCGTAAACCTTTGGAAAAAGTTTCTCTTAACCTTATTTCTTCCGCAAAAAAATTGTGAAACGTTTCCTTCCGCTCCTTTTGCGTTTTGTTTGTTTGTCTTCTCCAACCAAATAGACGTGAGAGCACGCAGCAGGGTTAAAGCCCGCATTGACCTCCACGGCGCGTTGACGGATAATAGGGTACAGTGACGTTATGGAAACAGCGGCTAATGCTGCCGATCATCCATTTATCAACCCGCTTTGAAGGAGAGAGTCAGATGAAGTTTTTTTTGGACACGGGGAACCTTGAGGAGATCCGGCGCGTCAATCGTCTTGGCCTGGTGGACGGCGTAACGACGAATCCCACCCTGATCGCGAAAGAGAAAAGACCGTTCAAAGAGGTCATCCAGGAAATTTGCCGGGAAGTCTCCGGCCCCGTGAGCGCCGAAGTGGTGGGGCTCACCACGGAAGAGATGCTGAAGGAAGCGCGGGAAATCGCGACCTGGGCCCCCAACATCGTGGTCAAGATTCCGATGACGGAGGCGGGCCTGGAAGCGGTCAACATCCTGTCCAAGGAAGGCATCAAGACCAATGTGACGCTGATTTTCTCCGCGGCCCAGGGCCTCATGGCGTGCAAGGCGGGGGCGACTTACATCAGCCCCTTCGTCGGCAGAATTGACGACATCGGCGAGGAAGGCATGCAGCTGATCCGGGATCTCAAGGCGATCAAGGACAACTACGGCTTCAAGACCGAAATCATCGTCGCCAGCGTCCGCAACATCGCCCACGTGCAGCAGGCGGCGGTGATCGGCGCGGATATCGCCACCATCCCGGGTTCCCTGTTCCCGTCGCTGTGGAAACATCCCTTGACGGATATCGGAATCGCAAGATTCCTCGAGGATTGGAAAAAGGTTCCGCAATAACCGCATACCGGTGCCTTCTGGACCGGTTCCATGCAGCCGCAGGCGCGGCTGCATGTTTTTTTAGGCCAGTAATCCCTGTTGTATCGCATTCTTAGGAAAACAAGCCTATAGGTATCATTTTATGACTCATGTAAAATGAATGTAATTATTCGACATTTTTCGATAAGCCGCCGGTAATATTACTCCTGGCACAGGCTTGAACCGAAAAGGAGGCTTCATGATTTGGGGAAAAGGATCATCCGATTGCTGCTGGCGTTTTCGCTGTTTGCCGCGGTGGTGCAGCCGGCGGCGGTTCACGGCGAGGAGATGACCACCAAAGAAAAATACCAAAGATTGGTTGAACAAGGCATTTTCGAAGGTTATGAAGACGGCCAGTCCCATCTGGACCAGAACATGACGCGGGCGCAGGCCGCCAAGATCATCGCCTTGATCCTGGGTTTGCTTGAGAATGCCGAAGGCGCCGAAAATTACATCGATCTGGGCGAAGCGGCCTGGGCGGCGGGATATATCGGATCGGCCACCGCGGCGGGTATCCTGGAGGGATACGGCAATGGCATTTTCAGTCCTGCCTCCGATGTCACCATTGAGCAGCTGGCCAAGATCATGGTGGAGGCGCTGGATCTCGAGGTTGATGAAGATGCCACGGTGGAGGGAGCCAGCGGTTGGGCCGGCAAGTACGTGAAAGCCGCCGTGGAAGCCGGGCTGATTCCTCCGCAGTCCGACTACACCGTGCCCGCGAGCCGGGAGTTGCTGGTGATCGCTTCGTATGCGGCGTATGAGCAGCTTCAGCAAATGGCCGAGGAGACAGGATGGATCACGTCCGCGCAACAAAAGGGCGCACGCAAAGTGCAATTGACTTTCGAAGGGAAACTCGATCCGGACACGGCGGTCGTCGTCCTTGAGCGGATCGGGGATGACGGAAAGCAGCGGATTGCCGTTGAAATCGAGCGTCTGGAGTGGGATGCCGACGGCGGTTCGGTGATGGCCATCCTGAAAGAAAAGATCGAGACAGGCTTGTATGATGTCAGCCTCACCGTCCAATCCGGAGAAAATACGTTCACTTCCCAATGGCAGCTCACCATGACGGCGGAGAAATTAAATCGGATCGAGCTGGGCGGGTCTGATTCGCTTCCCAAGGCGGACGGCGTCGAAGTGCCGCTTGTCCTCTACAACCAATTCGGGGAAGAGATGGACGAAAGACCCGACAACCTTTGGGTATCGGGTTCACATGATACCAAGCTCCATCCCGAACGCAATGTCGTGCTGCTGAATTTGTCCCGGCTGGCAATTGGATCGAAGGTTAGCGTCGCCGTGCTCGCAGGGGACCGATCTGCCGTCCGCACCTATACGGTCGGAGGCGAACCCGAACTGCGTTCCGTGGAGGCGACAGGCTTCGTGGACGCGGCAGGGGCGCCCGTGTCAAGCCTGAAAAAAGGGGACATCGCCTACCTCCTGTTGCGGCCGCTTGATCAATTTGGCAATCTGATGACGGATCTGGAATGGCTGAACGAAAATCTCCGGGTGGAGGCGGTGATCCAAGATTTCCAGCCCCTCACCTTGCCGAAAACGCTGGTGGCGGGACCGGGCGGCGCGCCGGCCGTCTCCGTGACAGGCGGTTCATATTTACGGGATACGGAAATCATCGTCACCGTTTATTCCAAACTGGGCAGCATACTCGCGCACGCTTCCATTATGGTTTCGGCGGATTTGCCGCTTCCCCGGCTGCCTGCCGCGCCCGCCATTGTGAGACCGGCCGTGTCCATCGATCCGAATTCCATCGTCACGGTGTCTGACGCGGCTTATTATGATTTCACCACTTACGTTACGGTGACCACCACTCTCACGACCGATCTGTATTACGCGCTGGTGGATACGGAAAATACCAAAGCGCCGACCGAGCGGCAAATCATCGACCAAACCGATCTTCCCCGCATGACAGTGGATTCCGGTCATGTGAAAGTCTCCGGCGGCAAAATGACGCTGCAGGTGAAACCCGACGACCTTGACCATCATTACAAACTGTACGTCGTTGGAACGATCGGCGGCCGATCCGTGAGCGCAATGGCGACGGCGGAAATCGATACGTTGCAGCAAAACTTGTTCAACCTTTTGGGCATCAATGACGAGTCGGGCGGCGGCCTTTGGCGGTTTGGCCTGTCCCATACGCCGGCCAATGCCCAAGGGACGGTATATTACCTCATCACGGACAATCCGTTATTCGTCACGACCAGTGAACTTGCCGACGAAGTCGTGCAAATTGCGAAAGGTCAAGGGGACGAGTCGAAAATCAGGGCGGAAATCCTGGCAAAAGGATATCAATCCTGGAACGGGAAGACTGATATCGTGGAAGTCGGACCCGCAGTCTTTTCAAACGCCAGCATCACGGTGGTGCTTGAATACCGCGGGGTACGCCTCTGGGCCGAAGGCAGCCTGTCGCTCTGATGCATGACCTTAACATCCGTGACAGCTTTTTCCGGGTTGTCCCCGGGCGCATTCGCCCCGGGGACGACGTTTTGTGTTGCCGCCGGGCGGTTCATGGTCATGATCGTGTCCCGGAACGTGGGGCGAAGCCTCCGCGAAACCGATTATTTATTGGAAAACTTCTCCATCGCCCTGCGCAGTTCTTCATGGGTTTTGGCGTATTCATCGAGGGGAATCCCTTTCACGGCGGCTTCCCAGCCTTGAATCATGCTGCGGACGCCGGCGGCGGGTCCGTCGGGGTGGGCCAGGATGCCCCCTCCCGCCAGGTGGATCACATCCACCGACCCGATGGCTTCATACGTCGGCACGGCGGTCGCCGCCCATTGGGCGGAAGAAATCACCGGCATCGTGCGGTAACCGCCAAACAGCGGGGTCCAGGCACGCCTTGGCGGACCGGATGACGGACTCGTTGCTTTCGTAAAATTTGCTGTTCAGCCCGTTGATGTGAATATGGTCGGCTCCCGCGAGCCGGCACAGTTTTTGATAGGCGCGGAAATCAATGCCCAGCAGGGGATGCCGGGTCATGTATCCCCACTGGTTGCGGTGGCCGTGGACGGGCAGTTCGCTGAAGCTGTTCAGGAAGGCCAGACCGGCCAGCCCGACGCTGTTGATGCTCACCATCACGCAGTTGCCGCCGGCTTTCAGCACGGCGTCATGGTTGCGCTTGAGCTCCTCGATGTCGCCGGTGATGTTGCAGGCGTACATGACTTTTTTGCCTGTCTTGTCCGCGGCCCGCTCCAGCTCCTCCATCACCGCCGTGACCCGATCCTTCAGCGGGGCGTAGGGCGGATCGGCGTTCAGCTCGTCGTCCTTGATGAAATCGAGCCCGGCCATGGCAAGGTCGCGCACCAGCCTGCGCAGGTCGTCGATGGAAAGCCCGATGCTCGGCTTGATGATCGTGCCGACGATCGGACGGTCGTATACGCCGAGCATTTTCCTCGTTCCCTCAATGCCGAATTTGGGGCCGGGGTACTTGGCGGCAAATGCTTCGGGCAATTCCAGGTCCACCAGGCGAAGGCCGGAAAACTCCTGCAGCTCATAGAGGTTCCCCGCGACGGCGGCGAGAAGGTTCGGGATCGACGGACCGAAATTGCGCAGGGGGAAGGACAGCACCACCTCGCCGCGGCGGTATTTTCCGTCATGTCCTTTGGGCGGCCTGGCGCCGGGCAGCGAAGGCGCGTATGCCGTCTCCAGCTCCCGGACGGCCACGATTCGCGCGCCGTGTTTCTCCTTCAGCTCGGAAGTTTCCCCCGGGACGGCCGTGAACGTGCCCGTGGATTGTTCCCCGGCCATAACTTCGGCGGCGTGCTCCAGCGAATAGGGCGTTTCGATGTAATAGGTGGCAAGCACGCGATCCGCATTCATGCTCGATCATCCCCGTCATCAAAAAATGGACCCGGGTTACCCGGGTGGATGAAAGGTTTATTGCAACATGTCCGCAATCTTTTTGAGCGCCAGGATCGGGCTGGAAAGCACCGGCTTGCCGGTCTCTTCCTCCAGCTGTTTCTGCATCCGCGCCATGGATCCCTGCGCCAGGACGAAGGCGTCCACCTGGCCGGACAGGCCGGCCGCCGTCTGGCGGATGAGGTCGTCGTGCTTTTCCGGCTGGCCCTGCACCAGGGCCTGGTACGCGCCTTCCGCCAGCCCGTCGACGATGACGGGTTGTTTCCCCAAAGTTTCCGCCTGTCTCTGCAACAGCCGCTTGGTCGGCCCCAGCGTTGTGGGCAGCGTGGCGATGACACCGATGCGGCCGTAATGGGTCACGGCGTCCGTCGCCATGGCTTCGTCGATTTTGACGATGGGCACTTCGAAACGGGATTTAACCTCGTCCACCACTTCCCCCACCGAGGAGCAGGTGTTGAGCACCACATCAGCGCCGATTTCAACGGCGTGGCGGAAATATTGCTCCAGGCGTTTTTTCACGCCCGGGGTGACGCCACCGTTCGCCACCACTTCGGCGATGAGGCTGTCATCGATGATGTTGAACAGCCGATGGCCGGGGAGCACTTCCGCGAAAATTTTGCGGACGATTTCCGCCAGACCCTGGCCGGTATAGACGGCCACAACGGTTTTGGACATTGCTTCTTCCTCCCTTGGGATGTTCAGGTAATCAGGATGTTTTGTCCGCGAACGAAATGCTCCCGGACTTCGTCAGCGGCTTCCTTGTCCTTGCCGGCGAGGATGAAGTCGAAGATCCGTACGTGTTCCTCATAAGCCGTCTGGATCCGCGCTTCCTGTTTCCGCATGACGTTGATGGCAATCAGAGTCAGCTTTTCGCGGATCTGGTCCAGGATCTGGATGATCTCCCGGTTGCCGTAGATTTCCGCGAGTTTGCGGTGAAACTCAAAGTCCTTGTCGGAAAAATGGTCGAAGTCGCCCTTTTCCATGTACATTTTTTGTTCCATGAGGATTTTTTCCACGGCCAGCCGGTTCTCGTCGTCGATCTTCTTGCGGGCGAGGCTCTTGGCGACGTGCGTTTCCACCGCCACCCGCAGGTCGTAGATGTCCATGGCCTTGTCCAGGGAGATGATTTCAACGACGATGCCCTGCTTGGGCGACTGCTTGATGAACCCTTCCGCTTCCAGCCGTTCCAGCGCCGAACGGATCGGGGTGCGGCTGATTTCCAGTTGCTCGACCAGCATGCGTTCCGACAGAAAATCGCCGGGTTTGAACCGTCCTTCCAGGATGGCTTTTTTGATTTTTTGGTACGCTTTTTCCTTCAACGTGACCTTCAAACGATCCGCCTCCTTGAACCGATTTTCGGTCGTTTCCGGTCAACAAAATATATAACTGGAATACCACATGTATTATATCATGTCAATCGCGCTGCGGGACATTATGAATTATTTTGTTGACATCTTCGCGTACCGTGTATAAAGTTAGATATGCGAATTTCATACAAGTGGTATACCAGATAGATACCAGAATTGCGGCTGGTCGTCCCGCGTGCCTGGCCATACTTGAAGAAAATCGACGTTAAAAGGAGTCAACCACATTGATGAATCGCAGGTTGAAGGTGAGTTTCTACGGGGACGATTTCACGGGATCGACGGACGCCATGGAAGCGCTCACCCTGAGCGGGCTGCGCACGGTTTTGTTTTTGCGTCTGCCTTCTTCCCGGTGGCTGGATGAAACGTTTCCCGATCTGGAAGCCATCGGGCTTGCGGGAACGAGCCGGCAGATGAGCCCCGAAGAGATGGAGCGGGATTTGCGCCCGGCGCTTGCGCGGCTGGCGGAAATCCCTTCGACCGTGGTCCATTACAAGGTATGTTCCACCTTTGATTCCTCTCCGCAGGTAGGGAGCATTGGAAAAGTCATCGACATGGGGAAGGACATCTTCCGGCCCGGTTATATTCCCCTGGTGGTCGGGGTGCCTCCCCTGAAAAGGTACACGGTGTTCGGGAACCATTTTGTCAGGGTCGGGGAAGAGACCTACCGCCTGGACCGTCATCCGACCATGTCCCGGCACCCGATCACGCCCATGGACGAGGCGGATTTGCGGCTGCATCTTGGCCGTCAGACGAACAGCCGCATGGCGCTGATGGACGTGCTGGACCTGGCGGGGGACATGGAGGAAGTGCGGAAGCGGCTCCGGGAGCGCACGGCGGACAACCCCGACGTGGTGCTTTTCGACGTGCTGGACGATGAACATTTGCTGAAAATCGGGCAGCTTCTCTGGGAAGAAGCGCGGAACGGGCAACGGTTTATCGTCGGGTCCTCCGGAGTGGAATACGCCCTGGGCGCCTGGTTCCAACAGACCGGCGGCGCTTCGCGGGCCGAAAAGAAAGGCCCGTCTCCTTTGCCGGATGCGCGGCAAATCCTGGTCGCCTCGGCCAGCTGCTCTCCCGTCACGCGCAGGCAGATTGAATGGGCGTTGGCCAACGGATTCGCGGGCATCCGGGTCCCCGCGGAACAGCTGGTTGATCCCGGCGAACGCGATAAAGCCCTGGAGCAATGTTACCGGGAGGCGGTGCCCATCCTGGAAAAGGGAGGCAGCCTCATCCTGTATACCGCCCTCGGGCCGGACGATCCGTCCCTGGAGCGGACCAGGGAACGCCTCCGGTCGCTGGGACTTCCCCACTACGAGTCGGGGAAATTGATCGGCACGCAGCTCGGGATGCTGACCCGGCGGCTGCTCAAGGAAGCGGGAATCCGCAGGCTGGTGGTCGCCGGAGGCGACACCGCGGGGTATCTCACCCAGCAGCTGGACATCATCGCTTTGGAAATCATCTCGCCCGTCGATCCGGGCGGGCCGCTGTGCCGGGTGTACTCGGGCCTTCCGGATCTGGACGGATTGGAAATCGCGCTCAAAGGGGGACAAGTCGGACAAGAAGACTATTTTGCCAAAGGCGCTTCACTTGAGATGAAGGGGTCAAGGTAAGAGAGAGAGCCAAGCGGGAAGAAACCCGGAAAGGGGGTCGGTGCCCGGGAAAGCGCTGTCCCGGAAAACGAAGGACGAGATCTCGGTTCGCATACAGATTTTTCCGACTGTACACAAAATCGGCTGATGAAAAACGCTGGGAGGGTTATCCATGCATCGTCGTTTTCGTTTCGGTTTGATCATGATGCTCGTTATGGCGCTGGTGCTGGCGGCATGCGGTTCCGGTTCGGGCTCCGGAAGCGGAAGTTCGGGCTCCGGAAGCGGTTCCGGATCTTCCGGATCTTCCGGGGCGGGAAAAACCATCGACCTGAAATACGCCCATCCGAACGCGCCGGATAGCGTAGCCGGCAGACAGGCGACGCTGTTCGCGGAACTGGTCAAGGAGAAAACGGACGGCCGCATCACGATCACGGTGTTCCCGTCCGGCCAGCTGGGCAACCTGCAGGAAATCACGGAAGGCGTGCAACTGGGGACCATCCACATGAGCCACAACACGATGGCCGCCACCGGTTCGCTCTTCGCCGACATGGCCGCGTTTGATACCCCTTACCTGTACAAGGACGTGGATCACATGTCAAGGGCGATGGACACGGAATCGCCCGTGATGAAAATGCTGAATGAAAAGCTGGTGGAACAAACCGGAACGCGGCTGCTGTACACGTTCTATTTCGGCACCCGCCATCTGACGGCCGACCGTCCGGTCCGGCATCCCGACGACCTGAAAAACGTCAAGATCCGCTCCATTCCGTTCGACATCTACACGGCCACGGTGGAAGGCATGGGCGCCATCGCCACGCCCATCGACTGGGCGGAAGTGCCCACGGCCCTGCAGACCGGCATGATCAACGGGCAGGAAAATCCGCTGGACGTCGTCCTGTCCAACGGGCTGTATGAACTGCAGGACTACCTGATGCTGACGGGGCATATCATTGCCAGCTCCGGCGTGATCATCAACGAAAAGACCTGGCAAAGCTTCTCGGAGGAAGATCGGCAAAAAATTCTGGAAGCGGCCAAGGAAGCGAGGGAGCAGGCGCTGGAATGGAACCGGGAAGTGGAAAGCAGCGCTCTGGACGAGCTCAAGGCCAAAGGCATGGAAATCATCAGCGAGGAAAACGGGCTGGACACGCAGGCCTTCAAGGACCGGATCTCCAGCCTGATTCAGGAGCGGTTCGGGGAACAATACAAGTACATCTACGACGAAATCCAAAAGATGCAATAAATCTGATCGCATGGGATTCAAATCCCGGAGGGTGAGGGCGGCTGGTTCCGCCCTCTTCGCCAAGGGGTCATTCGCGGGGAGAAGGGGATAACGCATGAAAAAGCAACGCGGAGGGAATCGGTTCATCAACGCGCTCGGTTTTCTTTCCGAGCAGTTCGCCATCATCGCCCTGATAGCCATGACCCTCCTCGTCCTGATCCAGATTTTTTTGCGAAATGTGCTCAATATAGGCCTGACCTGGGGAGGAGAACTCACCGCCTATTTTCACATCTGGATGATATTCCTCGGTGCCGCCTTGGTTTTCAAAGAAAAGGGACATGTCCAGCTGGATTTGTTGGTCGAGAAAGCCCCCCGGTTCATCCGGCGCGTCATCGACCTGTTCAACCTGCTGGTCATGATCGCGTTCATGGCGCTTTTTCTGTATTGTTGCGTGGATATCGTCCTGCAGTTGCCGAATGTGAAGACTCCGGCCTTGAAGATGCCTTACTGGCTGTTCTTCCTGCCGGCGTTTCTGGGATTTCTTTTCATGATGATCATGGCCGTGCGGAATTTGTTCATCCGTTTGCGTGACGGCGGGGAGGAAGCGCAATGAGCGGCGTTTGGGTTGTCGTCCTGTTTCTGGTTCTGATTCTGCTGCGGCTGCCGCTGGCGTTCTCCATGGCCGTGCCCGCGGTGATCTATCTCCTGGCGGAAGGCATTCCGCTGTCTTCCGTCGTCCACCGCATGGTCAACGCGGTGAACTCGTTCACGCTGCTTGCGGTGCCGCTGTTCATCTTCGCCGGCAACCTGATGAACTATTCCGGCATGACGGACCGTATTTTCAAGTTCGTGCTCGTCATCGTCGGGCGGATCCGCGGCGGGCTGGCCCAGGTGAACATCCTGTCCAGCCTGGCGTTCTCGGGCATCTCCGGTTCCGCGCTGGCGGACATCGGCGGACTGGGCAAGATCATGATCCGCGCGATGAACAAGGCGGGGTACGACCCTAAGCTTTCCGCCGGGCTCACCGCCGCCTCCGCCACCGTCGGACCGATCTTTCCGCCGAGCATTCCGATGATCATTTACGCCGTCGTCGCCGAAGTGTCCGCCGCCCGGCTGCTGCTTTCCGGCATCATCCCGGCCCTGCTCATGGTGGCGATCATGATGCTGCAGGTGGCGTGGATGGCCAGGAAATACAATTTCCCGAGGGAAGAAAACGTCATCCCGATCAAGGAAAAAGTGAATTCCTTCGTGCAGGCGTTTCCCGCCCTGCTCACCCCTGTCATCCTGATCGTGGGTTTGCTCACGGGCGTCTTCGGTCCCACGGAGCTGGCCGCCTTCACGGTGCTCTATATCGTCATCTTGGGCAAGTTCGTCTACAAGGAACTGACCTGGGAAGGGCTCATGGCCTCCATCAAGGAAACGGTCCGTTCCACCGCGGTGGTCATGATCATCATTTCCGCTGCCGCCATTTTCGCCTGGACGCTGACCGTTTCCCAATTGACCCAGGACATCACGAAGCTGTTCCTCGGCATTTCGACGAATCCGACCGTGCTGCTGCTTATTGTGGCAGTCCTGCTGTTGATCGCTGGCTGTCTGCTGGAGTCCATCGCGGCCATCCTGATCATCACGCCGCTGGTGGCTCCGCCGTTGGTGGCGGCGGGGGTGGATCCGATCCATCTGGGCCTGATCGTCGTCTTCACCCTGATGATTGGACTTCTGACGCCGCCGGTGGGCATGAGCCTCTTCATGACGAGCAGCATCGCGAATATGCCGCTGGAACAGGTCGTCAGAGGGACTGCGCCATTCCTGTTCTCCCTGCTGATCACCCTTGTGATTCTCATCCTTTTCCCGCCATTGTCCATATGGCTGCCGTCCCTGATCATGAAATAGCGCATGAAATGCAAGAAAGCCGCGAAGTGGCAAAATCGCGGCTTTTTTGCTGCCCGGAATTCTTCTTTCAACCATTCATACAGGCGACCGGTTTTTGGCCGTTTCGTTCAGGCCGGTTACACCGCGCGGGCGGACGCCGATGGTGCCGACCGCTTTTTTTGCTTTTCCGGATATTTTTTTCATCGGAGTCGCCCTCCAATTTAATGAACACTGTGTTCATTTTCTGGCGACTTTAATATATGATGAATCCAAACGGCTCACCATGGAAGCTTGCATCGATCTGTTGCAGGACTTCAAAGGCGACGATGCTTCCTTCCAGACCAAACTCCGAAGCAAGCTCAGGCAGGCCATCGCCGAACACATCTTCCCGCAGCTGGAAAAGCTCAAAATTGAAATTCTTTTTCCCGCGGATCTGTTTGCCGTCGTGTTCACGTCCATTTCGCTGAGTCTCGCGGAAATACGCCTACCAGTCGCAGAAATCCCTCGATGTTGAGCAGGCGGCGAAATTTCTTTTTAATATTTTTTTGCAAGGACCTGCCAGAACGCTGGGGTTGATGAAGGATGGGCAAAAGGAAAATCCTGATCATCGGCGCCACGGGGCGTACCGGCCGGCTGGTCCTGGACCGGGCGCTGGAAGAGGGCGACACGGTCACGGTGCTGGCCCGCCGTCCGGACGCGCTGGCGGACGTGAAGGACAGGATCACGGTTGTCGCCGGGGACGCGACGTCGCGGGAAGACGCGGCCAAAGCCATGCGGGGGCAGGAGGCGGTGATCGCGGCCCTCGGCACGGGCGGTTCCCTGCGCGCGAACGGGCTGTTTACCCTCGCGGCGGAAGCGGTGGCCGGCGCCGCGCAGGAAGCCGGCGTGTCCCGTCTGGTGTGGCTGTCGTCTTTCGGGGTGGGCGAGACGTCCCGGGATGCCAGCTTCCTGCAGAAAATAATTTACGGCACACTGCTGCGCGATCTGTACAAAAACAAGGAAGCGTCCGAGCGCATCATCCGGGACAGCGGTCTGGACTGGACCATCGTCTATCCCACCGGGCTGACCAACGGTCCGGCCACGGGCTGTTATCGCGCGGGGGAGCGCATCCGGATGGCGGGATTCCCCCGGATCAGCCGCGCCGACGTCGCCGATTTTCTGTACAAAGCCGTTCGCGACGACGCCTGGATTCGCCGCAACGCGGTCATTACCTATTGACAACGGGAGTCATGCATGAACATTCTTGCCATCGTTTTGGGATTTGCCGTCGTGGTGCTGGTCTATGGCGGGGCCAACTTTTACATCGGGCGCCGGCTGTACCGGGGGCTTAAGCATGTAATTCCGACGGTCAGGGGATGGTTATTTGCCCTCGTATACGGGGGCGTGGCGCTTACGCTCGTGCTTTCGTTTTTCCCGCTGCCGGGAGCGGTCCGGCCCGTGGTGGCGTGGATCGGCGCCTATTGGATGGGCATTTTCGTTTATCTCTTTCTGACGGTGCTGGCGGCGGATATCGTGCTGCTCGTCGGCAGGCTGGTGCGGCTCGTGCCTTTGCCAGTTCCCGGGGCGGTGCGGTTCTGGTC
>Ga0065723_100020_pt1 | contig 61256 bp, 45 predicted proteins | sample TheenrcuSG05Z960_FD_59110 | JGI IMG/M metagenome (GOLD analysis project Ga0065723, IMG submission 59110) | Thermophilic enrichment culture from UC Davis - Sample SG0.5Z960 | ecosystem: Engineered > Solid waste > Grass > Composting > Bioreactor | place: USA: University of California, Davis
GGAAGGCAACTGAGCCGGAACCGGTGCCACTCAAGTAAGCAGGTCTCCGAGAAAATCGGGGCGGTTCACTACTATTTCAGTGACATGTACGAGAGCATGACGGGCCCAGGGCGTCGCGACTTCGACGCTCGGCCGCCCCGAAGCTATGCGGAGGCCGAAGAGTGGGCCCGGGCGGATCTGGAATTCGTTCGCCGTGAGATGAACGTCGATCCCAGCCGTTTTTCCGGCGTGGAAGTTCGCGTCCTGACCGAAGGTCTCGCGAATCGGCCCAATGCCGATCAGGTCAGACGTTATTGGGAGGTCTTGTTCGCGGAGCTGGGATTCGAGCGCGTTCGCTTCAACTGAGCGTCGCCCCGCGATCGGCGGAAGAACGGGGCAGCGATGACCTCGCTGCCCCGCGCTGTCCATGACTTCTCGAGTGAGAGAGACGCTCTCTCCTCGGAATCGAAGATCACCCTGCATACCTACAAAACTGCCTGAAATCGCACCCGGGACACACCACCTCCCGATTCTCCGGCGGCTCGAACCGCCCGGCGCGGATCCCCTCCGCCCACGCCTCCAACCGCTCCCGGAACGCCTCGCGCGCAGCGTGGTCCAGCGGGACGAGCTGGCGCGCGCCGCCGTCCGTGTCCAGGTCGTGGATGGCCAGCCGCACGGGCTCGAGGCCCATCGCCTCTGCGGCGGCCGCGTACAGGCGGAGCTGGTTGACGTGGATCTCCGCGGGCGGGCGGTTCGACGTCGTCTTGAAGTCCACGAGTTCGACCCGCGCGCCGTTCCCGTTCTCCTCCGCCCGCAGCAGCAGGTCGATCCGGCCGCGCACGCGCGCTGCGGCCAGCGGGACCTCGAAGCGCGCCTCGGGTTGGATCGTGCGCAGGAGCTCGTCGCCGTGCCGGCGCACGTACGCCTCCACGCGCCGGCGCGCCGATTCGCGCAACGCCGCCCGCTTTTCCCGCCCCGCGAACGGGAGGTAGAACGAGCGCTCGAGCAGCCGTGCGACATCGCCCGGCTCCGCTCTCCGGCCCGCCGCGCCGGCCCGCGCCAGTTCCGCGATCAGGTGATGCAGCAGCTTGCCGAACCCCAGCTCCCGGGCAAGGAGCGGCTGGAAGCCGCAGACGTGGCGGAGCCGGTAGCGGTAGCCGCACTCCGCGTACGTGACCAGGCTCGAGAAGTCGAGCGTCGGCGGCTCGGTGCGCACGCCCGGCCCTGGCGCCGCGGCGGGGGCGACGTCACCGAAACGCCGGACCCCGCGGAGTGCGGGCTTCAACGCGCCGGTGAGGAACCGGGAGACCGCCGCGCGCCGGTTCTCGCTGTACTGCTCGAACCAGCTCACGACGAGCAGCTCCTTCGCCCGTGTGAGCGCGACGTACAGCAGCCGCGCCTCGTCGTCCTCCTCGCCCTCGTAGCGCGCGCGGTCGAAGAGCGTGTCCGGCAGGTACCACTCCTGGGGACGACCGAGCCGGCTCGACGGCAGCCGCCCCTCGACCAGCGACGGCACGAACACGATCGGGAACTCGAGCCCCTTCGACTGGTGGATCGTGAGGACCTGCACCGCACCGGCCGTCTGCTCCCACTCGGCCGGCGCCTCCTCCGCCGCGCGGCCGGCGAACTCCTCGAGGAACGCGCGGAGGCGCATCAAATAGGCCTCGCCGCGCGTCGGGCCGAGCACGAGACCGGGACGGGCGGCGCCGAACGCCCCGTCCGCCGAGCCCGCACCGAGCGCCAAGCCCCACACGCTGTCTTCCCGGTCCGCGGCGAGCATCGCGTCCTCCGCACCCTCGGCCGCGCCGGGCCCCGTCGTCTCCCGGTACAGCGCGTCCGGCGCCGCACGTCGGACGACGTGATCGAACGCGGTGAGGAGCTCCGACATCTGCCCGAGCCCCAGCTCGCGCGCCGCGGCGTCGTCGCCCTGGCCCGGAAGCCCGAGGATCGCCAGGATCTCGTTGAAGACGGCGACGATGTCCGGGACGCCCTCCCGCCGGAGCCGTTCGCCCAGCCGCTCGAGCGCGTCCAGCGCCCCGCGCGACCGCTCCGCGTCCATCCCCGTGACCGCCTGGATCTCGACCTCGAGCGCCTCGCGTGTCACGACCTCCGGCCGGCCTTCCCCGTTCGGGTACCACGTGCGGCCGGCCCAGTAGACGAAGAGCCGCGCGACGAGCGCCATCTCGGGCCTGGCGAGGAGAGAGCCGTGGCCGACGACCTGGACGGGGATCCCCCGCGCCCGCAGCGCGTCGACCAGCGGCCGGGCCGAGGTGCGGGTCGAGCGGAAGAGCACGGCGACGTCGCCCGGCGCGTGGCCGGCGGCGATCAGCTTCTCGATCCGTGCGGCGATCGTCTGGGCCTCGGCTTCCGGCGTCGACGCGACGAACAGCTCCACCGCGCCTGGCGGCGCCGGCTTGCGCGCAGCCGTGAGCTGCTTCGGCAGCCGTCGCACCAGGCTCTCGGCCAGCACCCGCGCGAAATCCACGATCTCCGGCCGGCAGCGGTGGTTCTCGCCCAGCTCCACGCGCTCGGCGCCCGGGAAGCGTTGCCCGAACGAGAGGAAGAGCGAGACGTCGCCGCCGCGCCACTGGTAGATCGCCTGGTCGTCGTCGCCTACCACCGTAATGGCCGCGCCCAGCGCCGCGAGCCGCTCGAGGAGCGTCTCCTGCGCGCGGTTGAAGTCCTGGTACTCGTCCACGAAGACGTGCGCGATGCGGCCCTGTAGCCGCTCGTACAGCCGTCCGCCCGGCGCGAGCTCGTCCGCCGCGCGCCCGATCATCACCCGGAACGGCATGAGGCGCATCTCGCCGAGAAGCCACTCGTAACGCTCCAGGACCTCGGCGAAGCGGGGCGCGGCCGCCCGAGCGGTCTCTCGCTCGAGCCGTTCGTTGTAGACGACCTCGGCGCTGCGCAGGAACATCGAGACCGCCTGCGCGACCGAGATCTTCCCGGTCGGCCCCACGTGCTCGGCGTAGAGGTCGACGACGCCGAGCCGGCGCGCGACGCGGTACACGAGCGCCCACTCCTGTTCCTCGGACAGCGCGTCGGCGAGCTCGTACGCGCCGCCCAGCTCCTGGAGCGCCCGCAGCGCCCAGGCGTGCGTCGTGCCGATGAAGAGCCCGCGACCCACCGGCGGCAGTTCACGGAAACGCTCATCGGCCTCGGCCGCCCGCGTCTCGATGCGGGCCTTGAGCTCCGCCGCCGCCTTCTCCGTGAACGTGAACGCGATGATGCTCGCCGGGTCGACGCCCTCGACCAGCAGCCGCACGACGCGGCGGGCGAGGACCTCGGTCTTCCCCGAGCCCGCGCCGGCAACGATCTGCAGCCGCGCCGCCGGGCTCAGGATCGCGCGGCGCTGCGGCTCGCTCAGCCACTCGGGGAGCGTGTGTGTGGCCATGCTCAGTGCCTCACCGCGTGTCCGTGTGTCATCGCCGCTGGAAGGTCACCGTGTCGGGTGAGCCACCGGGTCCTATTGCGTCAGTGCCGCAGGGTCGACGCGGAACTGGGCCACGAGGTCGTCCAGCTCGTCGGGCGCGAGCGCGCCGTCGGCGGCGGCTGCCGGGCGTGCTCGTACCATCTCCCGGGCGCGCTCGATCCACGTTCGCACGTACGCGGGCGGGAGGCGTTGCGGGTCCGCGATCGCGTCGGCGTCCGCCGCGGCCAGGTCCTCGAGGCGACGGATCCCGCGCTCGTACAGGTGTCGCGCGCGTGCCCGTCCGAGCTGCGGCAGCGCCAGCGCCATGAGCGGCGCCAGCTCCGGCGCCACCCCGTACCGCAGCGCGCCGGCCGCATCGCGCGCGGCGGCGGCCAGCTCCGGGCGGCCGAGCGCCGTCGCCGCGTTCTCGTAAAGCCGGCACACGCTGGCCAGGTCGTCGAGGCCGCGCTCGAAGTCGCCGCGGTACTTCACCGGCAGCCGGATCTGCTTCTCGTCGACCTCGTCGAGCCATTGCTCGACGGCGCCGAGCCACTTCTCGCGTGAACGCTCATCGGCGAGATAATCCTCGAGCGCCCAGCGCGCGACGTCCCGGTAGTTTGCTTCGCCTGCGGCCTCGATGCGCTGCATCGCCTCGTGGACGAGGAGCAGGTCGAACCGTGTGGCCGCCGCGACGGCGCCGACCGGCGTCGCCCGCCACCCGGTCGGCATCCGCTCGATCAGCTTCCACGCGTTGAGGAGTTCGAGGGCCTGTGTGAGCCGCGTCCCGAGGTCCAGCTTCGGGCCGAAGACGTGGCCGCAGGAGTAGAGCGCGCGGTTCCGGACCTCCGCATCGATGCCAGGCGCGAAGAGGAGGTCGTGGATCGCGCACGCCGCGTGCTTGCAGATCTGGTGGCGGTAGTATCGGCTCGCCGCCGGGCAGGTGCACTGCACGCCCCTCACGCCCAGGGTGACCTCGTACCGCTTGTGGTCCGACGCGACCGTCGCGCGCACGCCGTCGGGCGTCACGGCGTAGTCCGCAAGGCGGATCCTCCCCCCGGCCTCGAGCACCCTCGCGTACGAGGGGATGTCCTCCATCAGGTCCTCTTTGAAAGACCGGGAGGCTACGATATCACTCGGCTGCTGGTGGTGGGCGAGCGTCTTCGAGAACGCCCTGGCGACGTCGTCGAACGTCGCCTCGCCCCGGTCGGCGATGACGCCCAGCACGAAGCGCATGAGCGCCTCGAAGCTGTCCGTCAGGCGGCTGCGCACGTCGTCGCCGCACCCCGCCTCGATCGCCTGGACGAGACGCTGGACGTCGCGGTCGTGGCGCTGGCTCTTGTCGATCAGCGCGATGCCCCGGCCCGCCGCGACCTGGAGCGGCCGCGCCGCGCGGCCCAGCATGTTCAGCACCTCGCCGCTCGGCAGCAGCACCCACCGGCCGACGCCGCGGACGCGGTCGAAGCGGAAGACGTCACGCACGACCACGAGGCCTGCGGGGAGGTTGACGCCGGCGGCGAGCGTTGGCGTCGCGGTGAGCAGCCGCAGGACGCGCTCGCGGTACGCCGCCTCGATCCGCCGACGAACGGGCTTCGGCAGCCCCGCGTGGTGGTAGGCGACGCCGCGCGCGACGAGCGTCGCCAGGTCCTCGAGCGACGGGTCTTCGGCGAACAACCCTTCCGCCACGGAAGCCAGCCGGCTCCGGTGCTCCGCAGGCAGCTCGGCCTCGACGAGGTCCGCCAGCTCGCGCCCCATCTTCTCCGCCGCCTGCCGCGAGGAGCAGAACACCAGCGCCTGCTCACGGCCGATCTGCTGCGCGAGCACGTTCTCCAGCTCCGCGCGCACGTCGTCAGCCCACCGCGATTCGAGCTCGAGCGGAACCGGGCGGTCCTCGGGCCGGCCCTCGAGGTAGCGCAGCCCGAGCCATTCGGCGAGCTGCCGCCCGTTCCCGACCACCGCGGAGAGCGCGCACAGCCCCCGGACACGCCTGCCGGCCAGGAGCCGGGCAAACAACCCCTCGACGACCGGCCCGCGGTCGTCGTCCGCGATCAGGTGCACCTCGTCCGCGACGACGACCCCGGGCCGGAACCCCGGGCGCGTCAGCAGGGCGCCGAAGCTCTCGTACGTGGCGACCACGATGTCGGCGGACTCGGGCGCCAGCGCGTCGCGGTGTTCGCCCGTCACGATGCGCAGGCGAACGTCGGTCCCCGCGAAGAGCTGCTCGAAGCTGTCGTGGATCTCGGCGGCAAGGGCGCGGAAGGGAACGAGGTACGCGTGGACGCCGGGATCACCGCGCTCGACGGCGCGGCGGATGACCTCGCGCCCGATGTAAGACTTGCCCGTCCCCGTCGGCGCGACGATCAACGCGTTGCCATCGTCCAGGACGCCGGCGCGGACCGCGCGGTCGAAGAGCGGGAAACGGGAAACGGATTGGAGCGGGCACATGGGCGGATCCGCTGGTCGGCTGCGGTGGCGAAAGGGCTGCGGGCCCTCTGCGACCTCCCCGCGCCTCGCCCACCATGGGCCCTGCCCCTGCGTGGCGGCGCAACACTGCGCCTGTAAAGAATTTTATCACGGTACCGACGGCGGTACCAGTAGGGCGGCTCCGGTGACGCGCCCCCGTGGCGCCCGGAGCCGCGGCGCGGCTGCCGTCGTTCTCCTTTCTCATTCGGCGTCCCGAACAATAAATTCGCCGCGGCAAACCGCGGCTCGTGAGGCGGCCCTCGATCCCGCACGGCTGGCCGCGCCTCGGGTGAGGCGGGCGCAAGGAGCCGGGACTTCGCATCGTGGCTCCCCGGGTCGGCAGCCGGCGCTGCCGGGAGGCCGCACCAGTTTGCAACACGCTGCCCTGCGCACGGCCACGGAGCCCATCGCAAACTCATGAACGACGCCGGAGAACTCGACCAGCGCATCCGCCTCGCCGCGTTCCGCTTCCTCGAGGAGCAGACCGCGCTCCACGGAGAGGTGCTGCCGCGCTCGGTGCTCGCGGCCGGGTTCACGTTCGAGGGGCGCCGCGTGCCGCTCATCGGGCCGCAGGGGATCTTCCGGCCCGCCGTGCTGCCGGAGATGCCGATCAGCATCACGACGGCGCCGCCCAGGGAGGGTGAGCCGCCGCCGTACGACGACCAGCTCCGGCCGGACGGGCTGCTCTCCTACCGGTACCGCGGCACCGATCCCAACCACCCGGACAACGTCGGCCTGCGCCTGGCAATGCAGCGCCGCGCGCCGCTGATCTACCACTACGGCATCGTTCCCGGTCGCTACCTCTCGATTTGGCCGGTGTACGTCGTCGGTGATGACCCGCCACGCCTCACCTTCACCATCGCCGTCGATGACGCGCGGCTTGCGCACGAGGTCCTGCCGGAGTGGGGCGACGAGGTGCGCCGTAGCTACGTCGCGCGCGTCACACTCCACCGGCTGCACCAGCACTCTTTCCGCGAGCGCGTGCTGCGCGCGTACCGCGAGCAATGTGCGGTGTGCCGCCTGCGCCACGCCGAGCTGCTCGAGGCCGCGCACATCCTGCCGGACCGGCATCCGCTGGGCGAGCCCACGGTTCAGAACGGCCTCGCGCTGTGCAAGCTGCACCACGCGGCGTTCGACCGTCACATTCTGGGCGTGCGACCGGACCTCGTGATCCAGATTCGTCGCGACATTCTCGACGAGGTGGACGGGCCGATGCTGGTGCACGGGCTCCAGCAGATGCATGGTTCGCGGCTCTACGTGCCGCGGCAGGAAGAGCTGCGTCCCAGGCCCGAGTTCCTCGAGGAGCGCTACGAGCTGTTCCTCAAGGCGAGCTGACGCGGGATCGGCTCCGGACGCGCTGACGCCTCTCGTCGATCTCACGACCGCCAGTCGTCGCCGCTGCACGGCCGGCCCGGGATCCCTTCACGAGTCCGGTGCCTTGCCGCCGCCATCGCGGTCGTCCAGGTGCTCCGCGTAACACCGGTCGCTCGGCGCGAGCGGGAGCGCGCGCAGTTCCTCGCGCGTGACCCACGCGAGCGCCGTGTGCTCCCGGCACACGGGCTCGCCTTCGATGCAAACCCGCAGGAAGTCGATCACGAAGTCGGAACCAGGGTCGCGCACGGAGAGCTCGACGTCGTCGACCTCGACGACGCGAACGCCGAGCTCCTCCGCCAGCTCACGCGCGGCGGCGTCGAAGTCGCTCTCGCCCTCTTCGACCTTCCCACCCGGGAACTCCCACAGGCCGCCGTGGCGCTTGTGCGCCGGACGCTGACAGACCAGGACCCGACCGTTCCGTTCGATCACGGCGGCGAGGACGCGGATCATCACAAAACTCCCCGACAGCATTCAGTGCTTACACTGCGCGTGGTGGCCAATCGACCGCACCGATGGATGAGCCAGTCGACAAGACGACCGTATCTCCTCTGCGCTCATCGGTACAGCGCAGGTTCGGCCGGCGCCGCGCTCCTCGAGCCACGCCCGCCGCGCTCCCAACGCCGCGGTCTCCCCTGAAGTTTTCGCCCCCGGACCGAGTGATCCCGGATGCGGGCCGTTTACGAATGCCAGGATGACGGGCCGTCCGACGGGCGGTCCGGTCGCCTCCATCGCCCACCCAACCCCGGAGGTCGCCATGCCGCGCTCCAGCACATTCCCACAGGCGCGCTGTAACCCGTGCCGACTGGTGGCCATTGCCGTACTCGGCCTGTTCGCGGCGGCATGCGCGTCCGACTCGCCCGTGCAGCCCCACCACCGGTCCGAACACCAGCTCCTCGCGAACCGTAGCGCAGCGAGGTGCACCAACGTGCAGGGCACGCCTGTCGGAACCGTGCTCGGGGTCAGCGAGCTCTCCGGCGATCTGGTCGGCCAGGTCTGGGCGTACCAGGCCCCGGTCGCGATGATCCGCGGCCAGGCGATCCACCTCCAGACCTTCCACCACTTCGACCTGGGCAACGGCGACTGGTTCCAGACCGAGGACTCCGGAGTGCAGGCGCCCGTCGCACCGCCCGTCTACCGGCTCAACAACCGCTACACGATCGTGCGCGGCGAGGGCGCCTACGCGAATGCGAGCGGCTTCATCCAGGTGCACGGCACGCTGGTCTTCGACTTCAAGGGCCAGCACCCCGATCACGGCAAGATCGACGCGCGCTACCACGGCAGCGTCTGCACTTGAGCGGTGCTGCGGCGGACGGCCGGTCGGGGCGTGTGAGCTAGCCGGCCGCTCCCGGCGCTCACCGCCCCTGTAGCTTTGCCGCCGTCGGCTCCCGGACTACGATCTGCGGCGTGCCACGGTACGTGGTCAGCCTACCGGTGACGCAGATGCGGCGGTGTCGGTACACCCGCTCGGGCGGTTCGGGGAAGCGATTCCGGTCGTCGCCCCAGATCACGACCGTGAAGACCTGATTCGGGTATGCCTTCGCCAGGTTGAGGAACGTGGGCTGGCCGCGGCTGCGCGAGGCGAACGTCGCGCTCGCCACCGAGTCGCACACGGTGACCGTGGAGCCGACGTAGTTTCGCGCCTCCTCGGCCGAGACGACGCGCAGCGCGTCCTGCGCAGCACCGGAAACGGGCGAGAGCAAGAGAAGAGCGAGGGCTGCCAGCCGATGGCGCTCGTGGCTGGTGCGGATTCGGGCGAGCCCTGGCCCACAGGTCGGATTCGAGCGAGAGCTGAGCGTGTGTCGGGTTCTCATGGCGTTCTCCCTTGCGATGATCTCGTAGGCGAGAGGGACCACGTCGGCGGGCCCTCCGCGATCGTGCCCCCTCACACGGCTCACGACGCGAAAGCGCCGAACCGCCGGCGCCGCCAGCACGTCGGCCAGGATCCGGAGCGCACGGCGCATGGCGGCCGTCGACTCCCTTTCCGCGCCGGCACTCGTCTCGCGGCCAGCTACCGCCGCTAGCAGGGGGGCGTGCTCGCTCTCGAAGACGCGCACGGCATTCTCCAGCACAGCCGCCACGCCGTCTTCATCCAGATCCTCCAGCCGGAGATCCGCGAGCTGTGGCGACAGATCTCCGATCAGCCGCTCGAGCTCGGACAGGACGTCCCGCGTCGCGGCTTCCTGCAGCGCCCTACCGTCCACTACGCTCTCGATGAGCGCGGTCTTCACCATCAGCAGCTCGCGCACGAAGTCGTCTACCGTTCCGGCCGCGCCGACGTACGTCACGTACACGGTGTTCGTCTGTCCGATGCGGTACGCCCGGTCCTCCGCCTGCCAGTGGTTCGCGGGAACCCAGTCCAGGTCGTTGAAAATCACCTGCCGCGCCGCCGTGAGATTGAGCCCGACGCCGCCGGCATGGATGTTCGCGACGAAGACACGCACGCCTTCGTCGTCCTGGAACCGGTCGACGAGCTCCTGGCGTCGCGAGGCGGGCGTCGCGCCCGTCAGCAGGACCGAACGGTCGGCGAAATGGCGGTGGATGCGCTTCAGCGGCTCATCGAAGCAGGAGAAGACGACGACCTTCTCCCCCTGCTCGACCGCGCTCTCGATCAGATCGATCGTGTGGTCGACCTTGGCAACCGCGAGCTCGCGGCGCACCGTGGTGAGGTGCGCGATGAGACGGCCGCGCGCCTCGTTGCCTTGTGTTACCCTGTCGGCGCGGTTCGTCACGCGGAGCAGTATGCGGACCACCTCGCGCATACCGGCAGCGCCGGTGCCTCGCGGAACATCCACCTCGAGCCATGTCCGCAGTTTGGGCGGAAGCTCGAGCACGTCCGTCTTCGCGCGGCGCAGCATCACTCCCTGGGGCTGCGCGGCCAGCTCCTCGAGGTTCGACGCGCCATCCGTCACCCAGCCGTAGCCGTTGTGGTGCGCCGCGCAGTAACGCTTGGCGAAGCTGAGGAAGCTACGGCCCATCGGGTGGCCCACGAGCTGGAGCAGCGGGAACAGGTCGCGCGGCCTGTTCATCAGCGGCGTGCCGGTGAGTGCGTAGACGACGGGGCTACCGGGCCGGCGCTCGGCGGCGGCCTCGACCAGCCGGCGCGCGTGCCGGCTCCGCTGGCTCCGGTGGTTCTTGATGTACTGGGCCTCGTCGAAGATGCGGCCTGACCAGGGCACGTGCATCAGCGTATCTACAAGGCGGCCGAGAATGTCGTAGTTGACGACGACCCAGGCGTGGCGCGGCAGCGGGCCGCGAGCTTGGGCGGCGCCACCCCACAGGTCGAGCTGAACACTGCCCGGCGAATGGGGTCGGCCGGCTCCGCGGCCGTCGACGGCGGCTGCACCGGACACTCCATCGTCCTCGACAGCGATTGGCGGCGAGTCGCCGTCCAGAATGCGGACGGGTGCGCCTGGCAGCACCGCCTCGATCTCGCGGGCCAGTTCCGTTTCACCGACGCGGGACACACCACGAGGTACGGGCCGACCGGCGCTGCGTGGCGCATCGCGATGATCGCCTGCCGCGTCTTGCCGAGGCCCATGTCATCCGCGAGGATCGCGCGCCGCCGTCGCAGCAGGAACGCAACACCCTCGACCTGGTGGGGGAACAGTCCACGCGCGATGGACTCCGCGCGGGACAGGTCGTCGTTCCGGGGAGCGGATCGATTCGCAAAGTAGACCATCGTCGCCTCCTATCTTTCCCCTCGCGGGGCCGGATTTGGCACCTTGGCCGAGGACGGCCAGGCTGCCGGGCGGTCACAGGGCCGGTCCCTACCGCCGCTCTCGATAGGCGAGTGTCAGGACGCGAGACGCGCTTTGCGCGGGTCAGCGCCGTCGGAGAAACTCCGCTTCGCCGGCGCGAATCAGGCTGGCGAAGGTGTCTTCAATACATTGACGGTGACGCGCTGTCTGCTCCTCCAGCCCGATGCGCGCGAAGGCGCGCGCCCAGGCGATGTACTTGGCGTGCGTCATGGCTGCATGCAGTCCGTAGACGCGCTCATTGAGATTCCACGCTACGCGGGCGAGCGCGCTGGTCCTTCCCTCCGCATCCGGCCAATCGAGGGCGAGCAGATAGGCGTGGAACAGGGCCGCCGCATCCATCTCCCGCATCGCCGCCTCGAAGGCGCCAACGTCTCCGACGGCCGCTGCCCTTTGCATACGTCGAATCGCGGGTGCCCGCATGGTCGGCTCGGCAACGGTGGGCCGGGTGATTCCCCGCCGGATCGCCTCGAGCTCGAGCGCCGCGATCACGGGCTCGAGGAGCGCCGCCCTCTCACGTGGAAGTGCTGCGGCACGCTCGTGCAGGTCGTCCAGCAACGCTGTGAGCAGCGCATCCGAGAGCGCCGCCACACGGTCCTCCGGCAACGTGACGATCTCCTCGTCCGGAATCTCGTAGTACTCGATGGGTTCGCGTCCTTCGGCGTACACGACGACCTCCGATGGTTGACGTGAGGCCGCTCTCGGGGACGGTGGACCGGGGAGCTGCAGGGGAGGGACGAAAAACCCCGCAGCCGCGACTCAGGGATCGAGTGCGATCTGCGGGTTCCGTGCAGCCGAACCTGCGGGATCGGCACCGCCCTTTAGGTCCTGTTCGCTGCCCTTCAGGGCAGCCGGGCCGGGCCAAGCAAGCGGCATCAAAGTCCGCCCGTCGGTATCTAGTCTAACCAGGCACGTACGGTCTCGCAAGTGATCGAGCACGTGATCCGGGCCGATGGTCTGCGAGCCGGCCCTAGTTGGTTGCGGGAAGCCTACGCAACGCCAGGCATGTCACCACCCCCGCCACTGCCGGATCATTCGCTGGATGTCCACGCGTCGCGGGTGCGCGGGGTCCCTGGCCAGGACCTCCTCCATCCAGCGCGCCGCATCGCGGTAGTAACCCTGGCGAGCGAGACAGAGGGCCGCGTTGTACGGCGCGGCGGTCTCTGACGGCGCCAGCTCGGCGGCCTTCCGGAACGCACGCTCGCAGCGGCTCCAATCGCCGAGCTCGAAGTAGGCGGAGCCGGCGGCGAAGTGCATGCTGGCGTAACGGCCATCACTGAGACGGATGGCTTCTTCGGCAACACGCGCCGCTTCGGAGTAGCGCTCGAGCCCGAGCAGTGCCTTCGCCAGCGCGAGTGCGGCCCATTCATCGTTCGGGTTCAGGGTGAGCGCCTGCCGGGCATGGGACTCGGCAGAGGCGTAAACGCCGCGCGACTCTAAGATCGAGGCGATGGCGCGGTGCGCATAGGCGAGGCTGGCGGTGTCCACATCCTGCGCCAACGCGTAGCCCTCGACGCACGCACGGAACGCCTTCAGCGCCTCGTCCTGCATGTCGCCTTTCCAGAACGCGGCGCCAGCGTTACATACGTCGTCCGGGTCACGGCCATCACTGAGTCTGTGAGCTTCTAGATATGCCCGTGCTGCCTCCGCCCATTGCTCGCGCCGGTCTAGGTGCGTGGCGTGACTCCTCCAATCCCATGCCCGCGCGTGTCCTGACCGGACCATGCCTTCGAATGCGTCATCGTCATCCCCATCCGTCCCGACCTCCGAGGCCAGCAAGTGCAGGGTTGACCACGCGTATCCGGTTTCCTCGTCGTCCTTTCCTGCCAACTCTACAGCGCGCCGCGCCGCCGCAAGCGCCTCTTGAGTCCTGCCCGGGAGCTGTGCCAGGACGTGTGCCCGGAAGATGTGGCTGCGCACCCGTGCCGGCTTGTTCGCGATGAGGGTGTCCACGACGGCGAGGTAACGCATGAGGACATCACGAGTCTGAGAGGAATCGGGAAGCAGTACGAAAATGAGCCAGGCGTCGACCATCAGGATTCGCGCCGAGTCCGGGTCTGCCACGCCGGACCGCAGCGCAGCCTGCGCAAAGCGAATCGATCGCTCGAATTCGAGAGCCTTCTTCGCCACGCTCGCTAGCGCGAGGTAGTCGGCGCCATTGGATGCGAGAGTCTCTGCCTGGTCGAGCGCCTGTCGAATCGCCTCCCTTTGCCGATTCCAGGCTAGTGTATCGGTATAGTGCGGAGGGGCTTCCGTGAGGCTGCGTGCGCGCGCGAGCGCGGTGGCGAAATCAGTCCGCTCGGCGCTTCTTAGAAGCCTGCGTAGTTCCGAAACCGGTATGGCAAAGTTCAGACTCTGGCCCTCCGTGAAGGAACCCACCGTGATCCCGACGACCCGGCCCGCCGCATCCACCACGGGACCGCCGGACGATCCGGGCGAGATCGGCGCGGTCATCTGCAGGAGCTCACGGCCGGAAAGCCGGCGCCGCCCGCTCAGGATACCCTCGCTGATCGTACGCTCGAGGCCGTGGGGATTGCCGAGCACGAATACTTTGGTCCCGATCTCCGGCTCAGCAACGGCGAGCTGGAGCGGTGGCGCCTCAATCGGTGCATCGGAGCGGAGGACCGCGAGGTCTACCGCATGATCGATGCGCTCGACCGAGAGAGGCAGGGCGACCACGCCTGTTCGAAGGTGGGGGCGCCCGGGCTCGACGACGTGGGCGTTCGTGACGATGCGCCCGCCCTCGATCAGGAAACCTGAGCCAATGCCGACCGGTTCACCAGCCGTGTTCCGAACCTCGATGAGGAACACCGCCGGTGCAGTCGAGCCATACACGCGGCTCGCATCTCCGCCCGGCGGCGCCTGTGCAACGACGGCGGCGGGCGACCGTAAACCAACCAAGCTAACGACGGCTAGAAGGAACGCGGCGCGAACTGGCTGGTCTGTTGCGCTCCCACCCCGCATCCGGAAGGCAAGGCGAGGCCGCGCGGGTGGCCGGTCGCTGTCTCTGTGCCGGCACGGATGCCGCGCCTGCAATAGATGCCTGGTCGATTCGAGCCTACCGCGGTGACACATACCCACGACACCGGAACTACACGGAGGAAGACCGCCCGAGGGCGCGGACATAGACGCAGACTGGCGGTTGGCACTGACAGCCAGCCGATCGGAGGAGACCCCGCCGGCGCGAGATGCGTGTGAACTGGGCGGGGCTCAGGGCTGGCACGGCCGCGCCTCGTGCACCATCGCAAGACGCGCGCACCTGGCGCCAACGGACGGCACGGATGCGCAACCAGCTTGCAGGAAACGGGCTTAGGCCATTCGAGCGCGGCGTCGTCAGCCAGGCAGAGGCAGGAGCGCGGCTGGCGGCGACCGGCTAATTTGTTCCTAAGTCTGGGGCACGCATGCCCCAGGCGGCTTGCGCTCGGTGCCCCCCTACTCGGAGAACCCGACGGTTGTTTAGCCGGCATGGCTGCCGCGTGAGAGATGAGTCGACGCCCGTGCTCGAGCAGCGTAGAGCTTTCCCCGAGTCGCACGCACTGTACGCCGGGTATCTCATTGCGGAATCCGAATGATTCAACCTTTAGCCAACAGGGTGTTGACGGGCTTGAATCCGGGCCGCCCGCACACCGCGGAGCTCGCGACCCAATGATCCGAACGCTGTGGAGCCAACCTGTAGTCGCCCGAGCCACGCCCTAGCAGGACCCCGGATCCGTTCCGGATGTCAGGATCAGTACCCAGAATGAGGAGCGATAGGCCCGAGGAAGCTCAGCCACCCACCTCCCTCCATACCGGAGGCACGAGAGCCCGCGCCATGCCCAACCACCCCACCCTCCAGCTCCTCCTCGCCGAGCGCACGCTCGACCTCGAGCCCGCGCCGCTGTTGCACACGCCGCCTCGGACGCTGAGCACGCCACGCGAGCGGCTGCGCGACCGCATCGAGGGCATGCTGCTCGGCCTCGCCATCGGCGACGCGCTGGGCAACACCACCGAGGGGCAGGCGCCACGGCTGCGCCGCGAGGCCCACGGCGGCGTCATCCGCGACTACCTGCCCAATCCCCGCGCAGGCGGCCGGGCCGTCGGGCTCCCGTCCGACGACACACAGCTCGCGTTCTGGACGCTGCGCCGCCTGCTCGAGGACGGGCGCGTCGAACCCGATGCGCTGCTGCGCGAGTTCGCGAGCCGACCCATCTTCGGCATCGGGCAAACCGTGAGCGAAGCGCTGAGGCGCTACCGGAGCGGCACGCCGTGGTACGAGACTGGTGTACCCTCGGCCGGCAACGGCGCGCTCATGCGGATCGCACCTGTTCTGATCCCGCATGTCGCGAGCCCCTCATCCGAGCTGTGGGCCGATGCCGCGCTCGCGGCCATGATCACCCACAACGACCGCGGCTCCACCGCGACATGCATCGCCTTCATCGCCCTGCTCTGGGAGCTGCTCGATCGCGACGACGTGCCCGCGCCCGGGTGGTGGCTGGACACCTTCGTCGCCATCGCCCGTGAGCTGGAGGGCGATACGACCAGCTACACGCCGCGCACGCTGCGCTTCGAGTACCAGGGGCCGATCTGGCGCTTCGCCGCGGAACGGGTACGTGAAGCGCTCGCCGAGGAGCTCGATGCGATCGACGCGGGCGACGCATGGCTCTCGGGCGCCTATCTCCTCGAGACCGTGCCGTGCGTGCTCTACATCCTCTGCCGGTACGGACACGATCCGGAAGAGGCGATCCTGCGGGCGGTCAACGACACGTGGGACAACGACACGGCGGCGGCCATCGTCGGTGCAGCCGTGGGTGCGCTGCACGGGCGGCGGGCCCTGCCGCAGCGCTGGATCGCGGGTCTGCTCGGCCGCACCGCCGCAGACGACGACGGCGAGGTGTTCCGGTTGGCAGAGGCGGCGGTGGAGCGGTGGGTGGGCTGAGCGTCACGGCGCAGCCGTGTCCCTCCGGGGGGCGCCGCATCCCCCGGGCAGGGGCACCGTCTCCGCCCCAACCCAAACGCCACCGGCCGCGCCAGGCCCCATTGTCCGCTGTCGGCGCTGCCCGCTAGGTTGCCTCGACGGCGTCGCGAACGGGGCCGCCCCCCCGGGCCGCCCACACGGGACCTTGCTCCGACCCTTTCAGCGAAATGCCTCGTCTGCTGCACCTGGCCGACGTCCACCTCGGTGCGTCGTTCGCCGGCTTCGGCGACCTCGCCGCGAGCCGGCAGGCAGCGGTGCTGGACGCGTTCCGTGCGATCCCCGAGCTCGCCACGCGGAACGGCGTGCATGCGGTGCTGATCGCCGGCGACCTGTTCGACCGGCCCCGGCCGCCGGACGCGGTCCTGGCCGCGGCGCGCGAGACGCTGCGGCGGATGGTGGAAGCCGGGCTGCACGTCTTCCTCGTGCCGGGCAACCACGACCCCATCACCGTACACCCGCACCCGTACCGCGAGCTGCCGCCGGGCGTGCACTTCTTCGGCGAGCCGGTCTTCGGCGCACCGGTGTCGGTCGAGACACCGGCGGGGCCGCTGCACGTCTACGGCATCGCGTTCGACCCCGCGAAGGAACGTGATCCGCTGCGCACCTTCGAGCGGAAAGACGCGCCAGGCGTGCACGTGGTCCTGCTGCACGGATCGGTGCAGGGCACGCCCCACTGGTCGGCGTCGCCCAACGTGCTCCGGCTGACCCCGGAGTCCCTCGCCGCGCTCGACGTGGAGTACATCGCACTGGGCGACCATCACCGTTTCCGCCCGCCCGCAGAATTCGGCGGCGCGATCCCGGCGTGCTACGCGGGCTCGTTCGCGGCGCTGGACCTGACGGAGACGGGGCCGCGCGGATTCGTGATCGCCGACGTCGAGCCGGGCCACCCGCCGCTGGTACGACACGTTCCGTCCGGCGTCACGCGCGTCGAGGCCGTCGGCGACGTGGACGTGAGCGACCTGGATGGAGACGCAGCCGTCGCGGACGCGGTGGCAGCCGCGCTCGAGAGGCTGCTGGCCGCGGAGGCGGACACCGGTCACCGGAAATCCACAGGCCCCACAGCAGCCGCGACGGGGACCGCCATCCCGGTGGCGCGGCTGGTCGGCACGCCGAGCTTCCCGCTGGACCCGGAGCGGGTGCGCGAGCATCTGTCGCAACGGTTCGGCCACGCCGCGGTGCGGGACGAGAGCCGCTACTACGCGTCCGCGCGGCTGGACGCGCTGGCGGAGCTGGACAACGTGGTCGGGCACGTGGTGCGGCTGGGACGGAAGCGGATTGCGGAAGCAAAGGACGATGCGGAGCGCGCGATTGCAGACCGCGCGCTCCGGATCGCCCTCAGCGCGCTGGAGGTGCGCTGATGGCCGGCGTGCGCTTCCTCCGCATTGAGCTCGATTACGGCTGTCACGCCGGCCGCGTGTTCGAGTTCCATTCCGCCGGCGCGCCGACCGTCATCCTCGGCCCCAACGGTTCGGGTAAGAGTACGCTCCTCGAAGCGCTGGTGCGTGCGCTGTTCGGCTTCAACCGGCGGCAACAGCAGGACAAGCTGCGGCTCGAGCACCGTCGCCCGTGGGGGCGCGAGGCGTGTCGCGCTGCGCTGGTCGTCGCGGACCCCGACGGCGCGCGTTGGCAGCTCGACCGCAACTTCCACGACATGCGCGTCCGCATCCAGTGCCTGGACCTGCCGGGTGAGGAGTGGGAAGGCGAAGCGAACCCCGCAGCGGACAACGAGGACGCGCGGGAGTACCGCCGTCGCCTGCAACGCATCATCGGCTTCGCCGACATCGACGCCTACGTCTCCACGGCGTGCATCCTCCAGGGCGAGCTCCGGACCACCCGGCCGAGCGACGAGCTCCTGCGCCTCGCCACCGGCGGACACCGCGACGTGCAGCGCGCCCGCGAGCGGTTGAAGGCGGCGCACCGAGAGCTGACGGCGCGCCGGATCGCGCCTGACGACACGGCCGCGAAGAAGGCGCGCCGGCTCGAGGAACTGGAAGCGCAGATCCGGGACCTGAAGCAGCAGCTCGCGCGGGCGGAGGCGGCGGAGCGGAAACGAGAGCCGCTGATGGCCGAACGTTCGCAGGTCACGGAGCGCGCCGCCGCGCTCGAAGCAGAGATCGAGCTGCTCGAGGCGGCGCAGGGGCCGCTCGCGACGCGCGACGCCCTCCGGGCGGAGCTCGAAGCCGTGGACAACCGGCTGGCCCTGGTGGAGCGGACGGAGCGAGGCCTGCGCGCCGCGCTCGAAGAATACCGGGCCGCGGGTGCAGCGTGGCGCGAGTGGGCGGCGGGACCGCTCTACCCCGACGACTTCCTCGAGCGGCTCTCGCGGCTGGAGCCGCTGTGGCGGAACCGCACGGTGGTCAGTGTCATGTGCGACGAACGCGAGGCCGCGCTCCGGGCGATCCGCCGCCCGACACTCGCCACTGCGGCGGCCGTGACGCTGTTCGCGATCGCGGCAGGCGGCGCCGCGCTCCTCGCCACCGGCGCGACCGCCGTCGGGCTCGTCGTCCTGCTCGGCGGCATCGGGGGCGGAATCGCGGCCATGCTCGCCCGTCAACGACTGCTGCAGAGGCGTGATGCCGTGGCGCGCGAAGCGGCGCTGCTCCGTGAACAGCTGCGGGACGTGGAGGAGGAGATCGCCCGTGCCCTCGAGGGCCTGCCGGACGCCGACACGCTGACGCCGGAGACCGCTCCCGATCGGCGAGACCGGTTCGAGCGGCAGCGTGCGGCACGCCGCCGCGCGGAAGCGGCGGCCGAACGGTTGCGCACGGCACTCGGCGAGGCGCGCGCTCTGACGGATGACGACGCCGCGGACATCGAGCGAGCCGGCGGCTCCCTGGACGACGTCGCCCGGAACCTCCTCGAGCAGGTCAGCGCTCGGGCGGCGGCCACGCGCCGGGAGCGGGCGGAGATCGTGGTGAAGCTAGAGCAGGCCGAGGCCGCTGCAGTCCGGCTGCCCGACGGCGCGCCCGCTCAGATCGCGGAGGTCCAGAGGGCTCTGGAGGAGCGCCGGACGGAGCTGCGCGCGCTCCATGCGCGTCGCCACGAACTGGAGCGCGCACTGCTCGAGGCGACGACGGGCGCCGAGAGCACCGTCGCGATCCGTGATCGCATGCACACGCTGGAGGCCGAGCGCGCCGAGGTCGAGGCCGCCGTCCGGGCCTACGCCGCCGCGTACGCGTTGCTCGAAGATGCGTACGCCGAGTTCCGTGACCACGACCAGCAGCGACTCGTGCGCCTCATCTCGGAGCGACTGCTCGACCTCACGCGCACACGGCTCGGCCCGCTCGAAGTCCGCGACTCTCTCGCCGACGCACAGATCCGCGCCTTCGGCCGCGTGGTGCCCATTGCGTCGCCGCCGCTGAGCTTCGGCGAGCACCACGCCGCGGCCCTGGCCATTCGGATCGGCGCCGCCGACTTCCTCGCCATGAACGGGATCGAGCCGCCGCTGCTCGTGGACGAGCCGTTCGCCCACCTCGATCCGGATCGCGCGGCCCAGGCGTGGGAATTGCTCGCACGCATTGCCCGGCACCGCCAGGTCATCATCGCGACGCAGGACCGGCTGGTGCTGGAGCACCTGGGCGTGGAGCCGAATGTGGTGCTCGGCAGTTGATGCACATCCGGGCCCCCGGAGGCGGCGCATCGTCGAGAGCCGGGCCGTCCCGACGCCGACCTCACCTCGGGATCCGTCCCAACCCCACCAGCGCCCAGCCACCGGCCGGCCCCACCAGGCCCGTCGGCTCTGCATCCACCGCCAGGTGCCAGCGCAGGTAATTGTCGAGGTACCGGGTTGCGACACCGCGGAACCGCCGCAGCCACGTACGCAGGCGAACCACTCTCGCCTGCGCCCGCGCCGTCGAATCCAGCAGGAACGCGCCCCTACGGGCAGCCGACGGATGACGCGGCGCCTGATGGTAGACCACGTCGGTCCGCGCGCAGGCGAGGGCGTATGCACTGTATCGGCCTGCCGTACCGACGAGCGTGCACGGACGGCCCAGCGCCGGAAGCAGCCACTCGCGCAACACCACAGCCCTCGGACGGCCCCGACCAGCGCTCCCGCTCGTCGCTCCACCCGCTCGATCGCACGCCACCACCACGCAAACCCACGGGCTGTCGGCCCGGTACTCACGGCCGGGCGGTATGCCGCGACGCCGCGGATTCCGCCCCGGTATCCGACGCCCCTTCTCCGAATGCGGAAAGCGCGTCTCGCACAGCTCCACGATCCCTTGCGGCGCCGGGTGTGTCGCCCGCTCGAGGACGGCGAGGATCCGATGCCGCCAACGGAACGCTGTGTCCTTGTTCATCCCCAACCGCCTCGCCGCCTCCCGAACGCTGACGGCCTCCAGCATGCAGCGCGCATACTCGCCCCACAGCTCCACGCGTTTCGAATAGGCGAGCGGCGTTCCTGTCAAATCGCTGAAGGTGCGACCACACGTTCTGCAGCGGTAGCGCTGCCGCCCATGGGCCTTCCCCCAGCGCTGGACCCGGCGGCTCCCGCAGCGCACGCACCAGAGGCCTCCCGCGAACCGCGCTTCTCGGAGCGCGACGATGTCTGGACCTCCCTGCTGCACCACGGCGTGGACACGCCCGGCGGTGGGCGAGCGCTCGTGCGCTGCGTGGACGGCCGCGCCCGCGGGCCCGTGACCCGGATGACGTGCGGAAGTCATGCGCCATGCTAACCGCTGGGCCGGGTCACCTCCATGGTTCGATGGGACACGAGGGCCGCCGCTTCGGCGATCCCGCTCGCGATCCCCCGAGCCGCCTCTGCTCCGCGCCACCCTCAGGCTCTGTCCGAAGGAAGTGTGGGCGAAGTCGATCATGAGGACGGGGTGTCCCGACCGGGCAGCCAGCGAAGTTCCGCGCGGCTCTTTTCTGCGTTTCATAGCGGTCCAGCCGGCCGATGTGCTCTCAGAGGGCTGAGCGGGATCTGATTGGAAACACGCCTTTCCCTGTCGAGTCGCCCACCAACACTTCTTCCGTACAGAGCCCGAGGTTCGTGTGGTGCGGCTCTTGGCCGCCTGACCGTGTCGGGCTCGCCGCGTCGCCGGCGGCTGTCGTACCTCAAACGTTTCGGTGAGCACGCCGCCGCGCGTCGCGCCGTGAGGGGCGAGGAGGGTCCAGCCCCTCCTGCGAATTCGCCCCTCGGCTGAAGGCAGGGCGCCGCGGGCGCGTCTGCCCCCTGGGCGCCGGGCGGGCGGCAGGCCGGCGCAACCACCGTGCCCTGTGCCCGGCCACCGGTTTTTCGCGTTGACCGGCCCCCCGGGCCAGGGTGCTTGTGATGCCGGCAGGCACCGCGTATGATGCGCAACGGTCGCGACGCGCGGCGTCGGCCAGTCGGGCGCCGGCTCGCGGTCGCCGGCTGGCCTGCCCTCGCACGCGCGTCGGCGATGCGGGACCCGGTGGTTCGCCCCCGCGGCGCGTGCGTCCCGCCCCACCACTCTTCCACATCCCCGGAGGTGCGTCATGGGTAAGAAGATCCTCATGCTGGTCGGCGACTTCGTCGAGGACTACGAGGTCATGGTGCCGTTCCAGGCGCTCCAGGCTGTCGGCCACACGGTTCACGCAGTGTGTCCCGGGAAGAAAGCCGGGGAGACGGTGCGGACGGCCATCCACGACTTCGAGGGCGACCAGACCTACAGCGAGAAGCGGGGCCACAACTTCCGGCTGAACGCGTCGTTCGCCGATGTGCGGCCCGAGGATTACGACGCGCTGGTGATCGCGGGCGGCCGCGCGCCCGAGTACATCCGGCTGGATGAGGGCGTGATCCGGGCCGTTCGTCACTTCTTCGATGCGGACAAGCCGGTCGCGGCGATCTGCCACGGGGCGCAGGTCCTCACGGCGGCGGACGTCGTCAAGGGGCGTCGCGTCTCGGCGTATCCCGCCGTCGGGCCGGAGGTACGGCTCGCGGGCGGGGAGTACGTGGACGTCCCGATGGACCAGGCCGTGACGGACGGGAACCTGGTCACGGCGCCGGCTTGGCCCGCGCATCCGGCCTGGATCGCCCAGTTCCTCGAGGTGCTGGGGACGCGGATCGTACACGAGGAGGCGACTGCAGCGGCGCGTTGAGCCGTCTCCAGCGTGCGCATCTTACCCGCGAGCCACCTGCGCGCGGTGGGTGCCCGCGTCGGAACGTCGCGGGCGCCTGCCGCGCGCAGGCCCTTCAGGCCGAGGCCGTGCGTCAGTGAATCGGTGCCGGGTCCTACCGCTCGAACTCCAGCCCGGTGATCAGGCCGGCGACGTGCGGCTGGACCACGAGCACCCTGCTCTCGAACGTCCCGGTCAGCGACCCGCGCCGGTCGGGAGGCCGACCTCACGTGGACGCTCCGCGCCGCCGACCGGACAGACCATGGAAACCCCTTCGACAGCTTCGGGCTCGAGGGCCGTTCGGTGCACGACGGAATCGCGGAAAGCGCGAGCGTCGCACTGGCAGGAACGTCAGTCGGGCGACGAGGGATCCTGCCGCCGACACCGTGGTTCACACCGCGGAAACCGGCCCCGTCGGCCGGCGGGACCGCGGTTCACATAGGGTAGACCCAGTGGCGATGCCGCTGCACGGCGTCGAATGGCTTCACGGTCGACGCAGGTGAAACCGCCGGCGGCCATCGGCGACCACCGGCAGCCAGAAACCACGCAACCGCAAGCGGGTTCGCGACCGGGTCTTTCGTTCCACGACGGCGCGGCTATCTTCATTCCGCTCCCCGGCGCGCCCGCGTTCCCGGTCGCTCTCCCCCGCCCGCGCGCCTGCGGTTCCCCGGACCCTGTCCCCGTGCCTCCGATGCTGGCTGGACGCAAGACGATCACACAGGTGTTGGCGCATCACAAGGCCTGGATACTGGCGGTGCCCGGCGTGTTGGGCGCCGCGATCGGCACGTGGGAGCGCGAGCCCTGCATCATTGTGTTCGTGGAGCGGGAGACTCCGGAGATGCGCCGGCGGATCCCGCCGAGCCTCGGTGGCTTCCCGGTGAAGATCGAGCCCACGGATACGGCCCGTGAGCTGTTGTGGCGGCGCTGACAACGGCGCGGCCCGCACGGCCACCGGATACGCCGCATGCGTATGACCGGCGGCGTGCGGGCCGACGGCGCGTCAGCGGGCGTGGCTCAGTCCGTGGGCCGGCCTTCGAACAGGGCCTCCGTGTCCAGGATCCGCGGCCCGGCCTCGGTGCAGACGGCGTAACGCGAGGGGTAGAGCGAGACGCCCGCGTACTCGCCGCGCGCGTTCACGATGTAGAAGTTCACGTTGAAGTTGGGCAGTCCCCGCGAATTCAGCAGCCGCGGCTCGATGGTGTTGCGCTGGATGCGCCGGCACGCCTCGATCCCCGCGTCCTTCGGACTCGTGCCCCGCCGCATCTCCTCGACGATCAGGAACGAGCACAGCCCGAACAGGTTCGCCTCCCCCCTGCCCGTGGAGCCGGCGGCCCCGACATCCCCATCCACGTACAGTCCCGCGCCGAGGATGGGCGAGTCGCCCACGCGGCCCGGGATCTTCCATGCCAGCCCGCTGGTCGTCGTCACACCACAGATGTGGCCGGCGCTGTTCACGGCGTTGCAGTTAATGGTGCCGTACAAGTGCTCCGGGTCGATCAGCCCCTCGGCCGCCATGGCGAGCGCCGCGCGCCAGCCCGCCTCCGCGCGGTCGAGGTACGAGCGGAGGTCGGCCGCCTCGCCCGACGCGCTGTCATCGGCCTCGTCGTCACGACTCGTGGAGTCCGACGTCGGCGGCGGCGGGTAGTGCGACGGATCCGTGCGCCGCTTCCACTCGAGCCACAGCTCGCGGGAGCGTGGCGTGTTGAGGTCGTCCTCGATGGTGAAGCCCATCATGCGAGCGAAGCGCTGCGCATCCTTGCCCACCAGCAGGTGGTGGTCCGTCACCTCGAGCACCATCTTCGCGACGAGCGACGGGGTACGCACGCCTTCGAGCGCGGCGACCGCACCCGCGCGCCGCCGCGGCCCGTGCATGCACGAGGCATCGAGCTGGACCACGCCGTCCGCGTTCGGCAGTCCGCCGTAGCCGACACTCATGTCCTCGGGGTCCAGCTCGACGATGTTCACGCCGGCGATCACCGCGTCCAGCACGTCCGCGCCTTCCGTGATCATGCGGAACGCCCGCTCGACCGCCGTCTCCGTGCCGCCGTTGCGGTAGTGGTGCCCGTTCGCGGATGCCACGACGACCGGCCTTGCCGCGTGCACGTGCACGGCCGGCGCCCGCCCGCCGGCGAACAGCGGATGCGCTCCCGCCAGCCCTGCGGACGCCGCTGCGCCCGTCAACGCGGTCGTGACCAGGAACTCGCGGCGACTCAACGTGTCGCTCATTGAACCATCTCTCCGCTCGAGGGATCGTTGCCGGCCGCCCGACCGCCGCCCCGCCGACCCACGCGCCGGCAGATATTGGGGCGCTGAGCGCCCACGGGACAAGGAAGTGGGCCGGTCCTCGGTCGTGCTCGACCCCGCGCACGCCGGCGCGTACGATCCGGCCGCGGGTCCGGAAGCGCTTCCGCACCTCCCAGCCGGCTCCCCGTCCGACGGACCAGCGAGCCGGCCGTGGCCGCCCGTGTGCCGCCGGAGTAGCCGCGCGGCTCCGCGGTTGCCACCACGGCCCCACGCACGTCGCGCGCAGTGCGCCTGGGCACACTGTCGGCACGCGAACGCGGCGCGTCGTTGGCACCGCGATTTGCCGAGAGCGGGTCGGCGTACGAGATTCAACACGGCGGCGCTAGCCCGACGCCGCGCGAACGTAGACCCCCGGCACGGACGGCCGGCGAACGGGAAGGTGAGGCGTGGCGAAGCAGAGGCGCCGGCCAGACAGCGGCGAACGAACCGGCCCGCGTGAAGTATTCCCTCCGAGGATGATGTCCCCGGACCCGCGTGCGGAGGGCGCCGAAAGCGGCCGCGACCTCCATCCCGCGGCAGCATGGTTCCCTGAGCCGCCGGACCCGCTCCGCAACCTGTGGTGGCTGTGGCGCCCGCGCCCGGGCGGCTCCTTCGACCACACGGCAGCCGACGGTGCAGCGCCCGCAGGCGTGGCCCCCGTCGGTGCAACCGCCTTTTCTTGCTCCGCGCTGCCGGCCGCCGGCCATACCTCGCCCGCCGACCTCGCCGCGTTGCGCGCCTACCTGGATGCCGACGACACGTGGTTCCACCGCCGGCTCCCTTCGGTGCACGGGCTGCGCGTCGCGTACTTCTGCGCGGAATTCGGGCTGCTGGAGCCGCTCCCCGTTTACGCCGGCGGGCTCGGCGTGCTCGCTGGCGACCACCTCAAGTCCGCGAGCGACCTGGGCGTGCCGCTCGTCGGCGTGGGTCTGCTCTACCGCGAAGGCTACTTCACGCAACGCGTGGACGCCGACGGCTGGCAGACCGAACTCTACAGGCGCATCGAGCCCGAGTCGCTGCCACTCACGCTCGAGCGCCGCGCGGACGGCAAGCCGCTCGTCGTCTCGGCGCCGTTCCTCGACCACCGCGTCCACGCGCAGGTCTGGCGCCTCGACGTGGGCCGCGTGCCGCTCTACCTCCTGGATACGGACATTCCCCAGAACAGCGCCGAGGATCGCCGCATCACGGATCGGCTCTACGGCGGCGACATCGAGCACCGCCTGCGCCAGGAGATCGTGCTCGGGATCTGCGGCATGCGCGCGCTGGCCGCGCTCGGCCGCACGCCCACGGTGCTCCACCTCAACGAAGGCCACGCCGCGTTCGCGGCGGTCGAGCGCGTGCGTCAGGCCATCGGCGGGCATCACGGCGTGTTCCATGCCGCGGCGCAACGCCTGCGCGACGGCGTCGTCTTCACCACTCACACGCCCGTGCCCGCGGGCCACGACGTGTTCCCACCCGACCTGATGGAGCGCTACCTGGGCGGCTACGTCTGGGAGATGCGGGAGCCCTGGGACCGCTTCCTCGCCCTCGGCCGCTGGGATCCGTCGAACCCGCACGAGCCGTTCAACATGACCCTCCTCGCGCTGCGGCTCGCCGGCCACTGCAACGGCGTGAGCCGGCTGCACGGCGCGGTCTCGCGGCGCATGTTCCGCGGCGTGTGGCCGGAGGTCCCGGAAGACGAGGTGCCCATCACCCACGTCACCAACGGCGTACATCTCGCCACGTGGGTCGCACCGCCCATTGCGCGCCTCTACGAGGAACACATCGTCCCCGCATGGCGCGACCAGGTGGACGACATCCACTGGCACGCGGCGCTACACCTGCCGCTGGATGCGCTGTGGCGGGCCCGCTGTGAGCAGCGGGCCGCGCTCGTCGCCCGGGTCCGTGAGCGCCTTGCCGAGCAGTGCGAGCGGAGAGGCGACGACGCGGGGTGGACGACGCGGGCGCTGGACCCCGATGTGCTCACCATCGGCTTCGCGCGCCGCTTCGCCACGTACAAGCGCGCAACGCTGCTGCTCACCGACGAGGCGCGGCTGGAACGGATGATCGCAGCAGGCAACGTCCAGTTCATCTTCGCCGGCAAAGCGCACCCGCACGACGATCCCGGCCGCGAGTTCCTGCACCGCGTCTTCCGGTTCGCCGCGCGGCCGGACGTCCGGGAACGGTTCGTCTTCCTCGAGGACTACGACCTCGCGATCGCGCACGAGCTGGTCGCCGGCGCGGACGTGTGGCTGAACGTGCCGCGCTGGCCGCGCGAGGCGAGCGCCACCAGCGGGATGAAGGCCGCGGCCAACGGCGCGCTCAACCTGAGCATCCCGGACGGGTGGTGGGCCGAGGCGTGGGCCGAGCACAACGCGCTGCCGCACCCGATCGGCTGGTGCATCGAGACCGAGGAGGCGGGGGACGACGAGGAGCAGGACCGCCGGGATGCCGAGGCGTTGTACGGGCTGCTCGAGACCGAGGTGATCCCGCTCTTCTACCGCCGCGAGGGCGACGCACCGCCGATCGAGTGGTGCGAGCGGATCCGCGCCTCGATCCGCCAGATCCTGCCGTACTTCAACACGCACCGCATGGTCGCCGAGTACACGGAGCGGTTCTACGCGACCGCCCACGAGGCCGGCGCACGTCGGCCGGATGCGCCGGCGCCGGGCACCGCGGTCGCAGCAAGCTGAGACAGCCATGGCCAATCGACACCCGGAGCCGGGACGCACCGACGCGAGCGGCGCGCCGCATCACGAGCGTACGTCGGAGTTCTTGCTGGCGCGCTTCGAACGGAAGGTACTGCCGCGCATCGCCCGCGCGCTGCCCGACCGCGTCGTGCCGGACCACATGACGGCGCTCGGGCTTCTCGCCTCGACGCTGATCGCGGTCGCGTACCTGCTCTCGCGCCGGAACGAGGCGTGGCTATGGGCAGCCAGCGCGCTGCTCGTCGTCCAGTGGTTCGGCGACAGTCTGGACGGCACGCTCGCCCGCGTCCGCCGCACTGAGCGGCCGCGCTACGGCTACTACCTGGACCACATCACGGACGCGTACTCGACCAGCATCATCGGGCTGGGCCTCGGGCTCTCCGACTTCATGCTCACCGCGGTGGCGCTCGCCGTCGTCGTCGTGTACCTGATGATGTCCATCAACGTCTACCTCGAGACGTACGTCTTTGGCGAGTTCCGCTTCAGCTACGGCAGGCTCGGGCCGACCGAGGTCCGCCTGATCCTGATCCTGCTGAACACGGTCGCGTTGCTGTGGCGCCCCGTGCTGTTCGAGGTCGCCGGCATCCCGGTGACGGGGTTCGACATCGCGGGCGCCGCGGCGGCCGTGGCCATGCTCGGGCTGCTCCTGGGCCGCGTGGTGACGAACCTGCGCACGCTCGGGCGGCTGGAGCCGCCGGGACGGCGGCGGGAGGAGTGATCAGGTCACGCGCTCGCACGCTCCCATGATCCTCGCCTTCGTCCTCGCCATCGCCGTCTCCGCCGCCGCGTACCGCGCCCGGGTGCTCTCGCTGGGCGGGGCGCTCGCGGCCGTCGTCGTCGGCACCGTGATCTTCGGCATCGGCGGCGCTGCGTGGGCGGTCCTGCTGCTCGCGTTCTTCGTCTCATCGAGCGCGCTCACGCGCTGGCGCGCGGCGGCCAAGGCCGCGGCCGGCGAGGAGGTGGTGAAGGGCGGGCGGCGAGACGCGGTGCAGGTGCTCGCGAACGGCGGCGTCGCGACGGCGATCGCCGCGCTCCACGGGCTGCGGCCGGACCTCGCGCTCTTCCCCGCGTTCGCGGGCGCGATCGCCGCAGCCACCGCGGACACCTGGGCCACGGAGGTCGGGCTGCTGAGCCGCGCTGCGCCGCGGCTCATCACGAACGGCCGCAGGGTGCCGGCCGGCACGTCGGGCGGCGTCACGGCGCTGGGCACGGCGGCGGTGCTCGCGGGTGGGATCTTCATCGGCGCGCTGGCCGCGGCGCTGGTGGCGCTCGGTTGGGCCGCCTCCTCGACTCCGGCAGCCGACGTCGTTGCGGCCGCCTCGCCGGCGGCGGGAAGCGACGCGGGCGCGGTCGCGCGCATCGCGCTCGCGACGCCGGCCGCCGCCGTTCTCGCCGCCCTCTTCGACAGCCTGCTCGGCGCGACGGTGCAGGCCGCCTACCTCTGCCCGCGCTGCGACACGCCCACCGAGCGGCGCGTGCACCGCTGCCGTACGCGCACGACCCGTATCCGCGGGCTCGCCTGGGTCACCAACGATGCCGTGAACCTCGCCGCGACGGCGGCGGGGGCGTTGGTCGGCTGGTTGTCGGCGGGGTAGGTTGCCTACGCGGGTCGTCCGCAGCGGCGACTCGCGGCAGCGAGCGGATGGCACGACGATGCTGGCGCGACGGGCGCTACTCCACGACCTGTACCTCTTCGGCGATTGCGCCCGCGTCCGGCTCGCCGACGTAGCGCACGCGCACCCTCACGCGCCCGTCGCGCCACTGCTCCAGCTCGTCCAGCGACGCCGCACGCTTGCGCACCACGAACAGGTAGCCGCGCCCGCCCTCGTCTTCTTCCACCCGGATCCGGTCGTCCTGCACGATCGTGATGCGGCCGTAGACCTCCCGCAGGCCTTGCGCGCCGCGCCCGCGGCGGGGGGCGGCGGTCCACGGCGGGATGCGAGCCCGACGACTGCCGTCAATCCGCCGCACGCTGCTCTCTTCGCGTTTCGTCCTGCTCACCCCGCGCGGCGCCGCCCACCGCTTCCCCTGCCGTCACCGCACCCGGGTGGAGGCCCGGGGCGGCGAGGTCCTGCGGCCGACCGGCCAGGGCCGCGGGGGCTCGCTCGGCATCGCCCGCACCCCTCTCCCCTGGCGGCAGGGTGCGAGGCCCACGCCAGATCGGANGANCNGNCACGTGTCCTCCGGCGTATCCGCCGACACCTTCCCTTCGTGCGCCGTCAGCAGCCGCAGCGCGAGCCCGCCCGCCAGCGTCAGCCCGGCGGCCAGCAGCCCTGCCCGCGAACGGCGACGGCGCCCGCGCGCGCGGCGCAGCGCCCAGCGCTCTCTCTCACGGCGTCGTCGCTCCTTCCCCAACGGCGCAATGCCGCGGACCAGCTCGAGGGCGAGCGGCGCGACCATCCCCGCGCCGACCATCAGCGCGCGCGTCGTCTTCACCAACCGCGACTCGCGCTGCGCTGACGGCAACCTGCGCGCCTCGTCACGGTCCGCCGCCTCGAGCAGGAGCTCCGCACCGAGCGCCAGCGCACCCGCGCGGCTGAGTCGCCGCCGCGCGGCCGGCGATGCCGAGTCCCGCGCGTTCACCACCGCCGAGACCGCGGCCAGCCCGCTCGCCACGCCGGACGTCAGGAACAGCGGCCCGAGCAAGAGCTTGCGCTGCGCCCAGGCGGGCGTCGACGTCGCAGCCAGCAGCACGCCGGTGTATCCGCCGATGAACAGCGCCAGCGGCAGCCCGGCAAGATGCACGGTGCGGCCGAGCCAGCCGCGGGACAGCCTTCCGAAGCGCGAGTCGCGGCCCAGCACGTCTTCCGCGAGCTGGAGCGCTGCGCCGATGCCGGTCAGCGGGCCGAACGTGCTCAGCCCCCACGCGCCCAGACTCATCGGCGAGCGCGTCCGCACGATGCGCAGCATGTTCAGGAACCGCTCCGGCCGGCCCAGGTCCGCGATCAGGAGACCCGTTCCCGCCAGGATTCCGCCCAGCGCGATGTACCTGCCCGCGCGCACCACGCCGCGGTCGTTCGCGCCGGCGAGGTCCTCCGCCGCGGCGGCCAGCCAGCTTCCGGCCGCGATGCCGCCGACCCAGAAGTAGACCGGGATGTAGTACCACTCCCACGGCGCCTTCTTGACCGGCGGCACGCCCTGGTAGCTCTCCGCCTCGCGGCCCGCGAGCTGGCCTACACGCCGCACGTCGAGGACCTGTGCATCGACCTGTCCGGGTCCCGGCTCCACCAGGCCGATGCGCGCCTGACCGTAGGGTGCTTCTGTCTGCGGCACGCTCATCGAGTCACCTCCCTATGCGGAACGCGAATTCCCAGGACGCCTCCGCGCCAGACAGCCAGCCCGCCCTGCCGCAACTCACCTTCCCGATCGGAACGCCAGCATCGTGGCCGCCGCGAGCGCCACGCCCGCGAACGCGGCGGCGAGCAGCCCGGTCGCCGTGTTGGCGGACGGCCGCTTCACCACCGCCGGCAGGTTGTAGACCTCGGGCCGGTCGATCAGCAGGAAGAACGCGTTCAGTCCGCCGAGCTCCGAGGTGTCGCACTCGTCCTCGAGGACGCCGCCGGAGCCGTAGAGGTACGCGGGGACACCACGCGCGCGCAGCTCCGCCACCCGCTCCTGCGCCCGCGCCAACAGCTCGTCCACGGGCCCGAAGCGGATCGAGTCCGTTGGGCACGTCTTCGCGCACGCGGGCTCGAGCCCGTCCTTCAGCCGGTCGTAGCACAGCGTGCACTTGTGCGCCTTGCCCGTGCCCTGCCGGTCGATCTCGATCACGCCGAACGGACACGCGGGCTGGCAGTAGCCGCAGCCGTTGCACACGTCCTGCTGGACGAGGACGGTGTCGAACTCGGTGCGGATGATCGAGCCGGTCGGGCACGCCTCCAGGCACGGCGCGTTCACGCAGTGCTTGCAGACGTCCGACATGAACAGCCACCGCTGCCCGGGCTTCGCCCACTGCTCGCTCGTGGTCAGGTTGCCCCAGGGCTCGAATTCGGCGGACGGCTCGCCCCACGACTCGAAGCGCGACTCGTCGAACTGCTCGACGAACACCACGTGTCGCCACGTCGTGGCCGAGAGGTCACGCGTGTTGTCGTACGAGACGCCGGTGAAGTGGAAGCCGTCCGCCGGCAGGTTGTTCCACTGCTTGCACGCGACCTCGCACGCCTTGCAGCCGATGCAGAGCGTCGTGTCGGTGAAGAAGCCGTACGCGCGGCCGGGCGTGATCGCCTCGCGGCCGCGCGTGCCGGACCCAGTGCCCTGCGCACTCATGCTGGGCGAGCTCATAGGGCACCTCCGCCCGCTCTCCGGGCGGCGGAAGCACGCGGGTTCGGACGCGCACCCGCATCGATCCCTTCGCCGCGCGCGCCTGCCGCGCCGTCGTCGTCACGAACGCGGGCGCCCCTGTGACCGGCTTGGGCCCGCGCCCGGCCAGGCCGGATGTCGCACGTCAGGACCTTGCCCTCGTGGATCGAGACGTTGGGGTCCGCGACCAGCGGGATCAGGTCATTGGACGCGTCGCCGCGCACCGTGCCCGCGTACCCGAAGTGCCAAGGGAAGCCGATCTGGTAGATCGTGCGACCCGCGACCTCGAGCGGCTTCAAGCGCCGCGTCACCAGCGCCCGTCCCTCGGCCTCGCCGCGCGCGGTGATCACCGTCACCCAGTCGCCCGGCCGGATGCCCTTCTCTTCGGCGAGCTCCGGCGGCAACTCGACGAACGCTGCGGGCTGGAGCTCGCTCAGCCACGCGTGCCAGCGCGTCATGCCCCCGGCCGTGTGGTGCTCGGTGAGCCGGTACGTGGTCAGCACGTACGGGTAATCCGGGTTCGCGACGCCGTGGTACGGGTTGCCCTCGACGTTCCAGGACTTCACCAGCGGGCTGCGGTCCTGCTCCGGGTGGAGCGGGTTGTGCACGGGCGTCTCCCACGGCTCGTAATGGGTGGGCAGCGGGCCGTCCTTCATGCCGAACGGGAAGAAGATCCACGCCTTGCCCCACTGTTTGAGCACGAACGGCGAGTCGCCGGCATGGCGCTCGAGCCCCGCGGCCTCCGGGTCGCCCGGGTCGTCCGGCCGCTTTTCGGGATCGAAGTCCGGCTGGTCGCCGAGCCCGGTCCAGCGCTGCTGCGCCTCGTCCCACCAGATGTACTTCTTGCGTTCGGACCACGGCCTGCCCTGCGGGTCCGCGGAGCAGCGGTTGTAGAGCATGCGGATGTCGTTGGGCCAGGACCATCCCCACGTGCGCGCGATCCAGCCGTCGCCCTTCTCGCGCCGGCGCGCCAGGTTCCGGCCCGGGTGCACGCCGCAGTAGATCCAGCAGCCGCAGGCGGTCGAGCCGTCGTCCTCGAGCTCCCGGAAGCTCTCGAGCTGCTTCCGCTCCTCCCACGTGGGCGCCCAGCGGTACCCGCTGATCTCACGCAGCACGTACTCCATGTCGGGCTCGCCCTTGGGCCCGGTCGTCGGATAGTCCCACGTCAGCGCCTGGATCGGCCGGTCGCGCGGCTCCCGGGACTCCGCGTACAGCTCCTTGATCCGCCGGCCCAGGTGCACCATGAACCACGCATCGGAGCGCGCGTCGCCCGGCGGCTCCACCGCCCGGTCGTGCCACTGGACCAGCCGCTGCGTGTTGGTGAACGAGCCGTCCTTCTCCGGCACGGTCGCGGCGGGGAACAGGAAGACCTCGGTGGCGATCTTCTCGGGCCGGAGCTTTCCGCTCCTCACCTCCGGCGAGTCCTTCCAGAACGTCGCGCTCTCGATGGGGAAGATGTCCCGCACCACGAGCCACTTCAGCTTCGCCAGCGCCTCGCGCTGGAAGCCGGAGTTCTGTCCGCCGACCGCGGGGTTCTGGCCCATGAGGAACAGCCCCTCGACGCGGCCCTGGTGCATCTCGACGAACATCGGCAGGTGCGAGTGGTCGCCCGTGATGCGCGGCAGGAACTGGTAGCCGAACTCGTTCTCCGGCGTCGCGTGCTCGCCGAAGTAGGCCTTGAGCAGCGACACGAGGTACGCCCGCGTGTTCGCCCACAGGCCGCCCTCGCCGCTCTCGTTCTCGATGTAGAGGTCGAGCGTGGCGTCCATGGGCAGGAACGTGGGCATGTGCAGGTAGCCGGGGAGGAGGTCGTAGAGGGTGGGGATGTCCGTCGAGCCCTGGATGGTCGCGTGGCCGCGCAGCGCCTGGATGCCGCCGCCGGGCCGACCGATGTTGCCCAGGAGCAGTTGCAGGATGGCCGCGCACGCGATCATCTGCGGGCCGGTGGTGTGCTGCGTCCAGCCGAGCGCGTACGCGATGGCGGTGGTCCGTTCGCGACCCGAGTTGGCGAGGAGCGCTTCCGCGACCGCCGTGAACTGCTCCCGCGGCACGCCGCACACGCGCTCCACCATCTCCGGCGTGTACGGCGCGAAGTGGCGCTTCACGATCTGGAACACGCAGCGCGGGTGCCGGAGCGTGGGGTCTCTCGGCGGCGGGCCGCCCGCGACCTTGCCGGCGCGCGGGCCCAGCGCCTCCGTCGTCCTGAGCCCGCCGATGTCCTGCTCCTCCTCGGCGCCGATCACCACGCGGCGCTGCCCCTCGTACTGCCAGCTCGCGGGGTCGTAACGCCGGTTCTCCTCATCCCAGCCGGAGAACAGGCCGCCGAGCTCGGCCACGTCCTCGAAGTCCCCGGTGACGATGTCCGGCGCGTTGGTGTAGTGGGTGACGTACTCCTTGAAGAACGGGTCCGTGTTCCAGCGCTCGCTGTTCAGCACATAGTTGATCAGACCACCGAGGAACGCGATGTCCGAGCCCGCGCGCAGCGGGACGTACAGTGTGGCGCACGCGGACGTGCGCGTGAAGCGGGGGTCGACGTGGATGATCGTCGCGCCGCGCTCCCGCGCCTTCATCACGAAGCGGAACCCCACCGGGTGCGCCTCGGCGAAGTTCGACCCCATGATCAGGATGCAGTCCGCGTTGGCCAGGTCCATCTGGAACGTCGTCGCACCCCCGCGGCCCAGCGGCGTCCCCAGACCGGGGACGGTGGCCGAGTGTCATATGCGCGCCTGGTTCTCGACGAAGACGACCCCTGTGCCGACGCAGAACTTCTTGATCAGGTAGTTCTCCTCGTTGTCGAGCGCCGCGCCGCCGAGGAAGCCGATGGCGGTGGTGTGGCGCGCCGGACCTTCCGTCTCGCCGTCACTGTGGGTCTCGACCCAGGTGCGGTCCCGCGTCTCCTTGAAGAGCCGGGCGACGCGCGCCATCGCCTCGTCCAGGTCCATCTCCTCCCACTCAGTGGCGTACGGCCGGCGGTGCAGCACCTTCGTCAGGCGGTTGGGGTTGACGGTGTACTGGAAGGTGCTCGCCCCCTTGGGGCAGAGCGCGCCCTCGTTGATCGGGCTCTCCGGGTTGCCCTCGATGTCCACGATCCGGCCGTCCTGCACGTGGACGAGCGTGCCGCAGCCGACGGCGCAGTACGGGCAGACGCTGGGGACCGTGGCGACGTCGTGCAGGCGAGAATGCATCCGGCGGGTGCGGTCGCTCATCGCGGCGCCGTCGATGCCGAGCTGCGAGACCTGACGGGCGAGGGGCCAGCGCGTGACGGCGTTCGCGATGCGATCCAGTGTGCGGCGCGCCATGGGAGAATCCTCCGCTCCGGCTCCGATCCTCGGGCTCCGATGCAGGAGCGCCCGCCGCGTACATGCGCGCGGCGGGCGCCGTCACGGCCGCGGGCGCGCGCACCCGCCGCCCCGGCCTGGCTGCTCGGTGGAGACCGGCGCAGGGTGCAAGTCCTGCGCCAGGCACGGCGGGCGCGGGGCCGCAGGCGCTGTTCCTGCGAGCCCTTCGATCCGGTGCGTGCGGTCGACCGGCACGCGACGCGCGCGTCCGGACCGGGCAGGCAGGGCCGCGTGAACCGTCGGCGCTGAGGCGCCCGACCTGGGACGACATCGGACGCGTTGCGGCCATCGCTCTGATCCGGACGTTCCTGGACTTCACGCTCGAACGCGAGGTCTCGGCGCGGGAGCAGCCGGGGTGGGCGGGGCCGTTCGGAACACCGTTGCGTGATTCGCTCGCCGGACCCGCACGCCCCCGTGCGTGGAGCAACGGCGGGTCTCGGCGGGCGGCACACGCCCGACCGCCGGGATGCTCGGTCGAGCGCCCGAGGATGGCACGGGCAGTGCATCGCCCCCGACCCTCGTCGTCAAATCGCCCTAGCGCTGCCGTGCCACGTCGGGTCGGGCCGTCGACGCGCGTCCTGGCGAGGGCGAGCGGCAGGCGCCGGTGGGGCCGCCGAGCGCGTCCCGCTCTCCGGGCGCGGAGGCGGCCAAGCCCCATACTCGCCGCGGCACGGCGCTGCGCCATGGAAGTTTGCCGCGCCGGGGGCGGCGAAGTTCCAACGCATTGGGGGCACGGCTCTGCGCTGTGGAAGCTTGCCGCGCCGGGCCCGGCGAAGTTCCAAACGCAACGCGGCGTGGGTCGCGATCATGGAGGTTTGCCGCACCGGGCGGGGTGCAAAGCGCCCGGTCCCGGGAGGCGGAAGGCTGGTGAAGCGGCGTGCCGGAGCCATTCGCCCCGCCACTGCGCCCCCGCCAGTGCGGTCGAGCCCGCACGCGGACGCGCGCCGGGGGCACGGGTGCGGAGCTTTCGCGCGCGGCGCCCACGCACGACGCCGCCCGACGCGGGGACGCGGCCGGTGCAGCGCGGGCGGGCCGGGAGCCGGCTGGGCCAGCCCGGACCTGACAAAGCAGTGCTAGACAAAGCCACGATCGAGAGGCGCCCAGGCCTGGCGACACGGCCCGGCCGAGGGCGCCATCGAGTTCCGGGCGTCGGCGCGGCAGATCGCAGGACGCTGCATGGACGACGCTGCATCGCGCTCGCCGCGCATAGACGGCAACGGATGGATGACGTTCTCTAACAGACGAGCGCGGCGAGCACTCTTGATGACGCCACGCCGTGCGCACGGGAGGAAGCCATGGCCAGGGAGTTCAAGGGCAAGATCAGCCTGGACGTTCGGGACTCGACGCCCGACTGGGGCCCGTTCCTCCAGCCGAAGGCTCCCGAGGGCGCGCCCAACGTCCTCATGATCGTGTGGGACGACGTCGGCTACGGCGCGATGGAGGTGCATGGCGGTCCGATCGAGACGCCGACGATGCGCCGGATCGCGGAGGTCGGGATCCGCTACTCGAACTTCCACACCACCGCCCTCTGCTCGCCCACGCGGTCGTCCCTGCTCACCGGGCGCAACGCCACGAGCAACAACATGGCGTGCATCACCGAGGCCGCGCAGGGCTTCCCGGGGTTCTCCGGGCGGATCCCGTTCGAGAACGGCACCATCGCCGAGGTGCTCAACGAGCTCGGCTGGAACACCTACGCGATCGGCAAGTGGCACCTCACGCCCGCCGAAGAGTGCGACATGTCGGCCTGGAAGGCGCGGTGGCCGCTGGGCCGCGGGTTCGAACGGTTCTATGGCTTCCTGGGTGGCGAGACGAATCAGTGGTACCCGGACCTCGTCTACGACAACCATCCCATCGACCCGCCGGCGACGCCGGAAGAGGGCTACCACCTCTCCAAGGACCTGGTCGACAAGGCGATCAGCTTCATCCGTGACTCGAAGTCGGTCGCGCCCGACAAGCCGTGGTTCATGTACTTCTGCCCCGGCTGCGCCCACGCGCCGCACCACGTGTGGAAGGAATGGGCGGACCGGTACAAGGGCCGCTTCGACATGGGATACGAGGCGATCCGCCCCGAGATCCTCAAGAAACAGAAGGAGATGGGTCTGCTTCCGGAGGACACCGAGCTCTCGCCCATCAACCCGCACGGCGAACCGGACCGCAAGGGGCCGGCCGGCCAGCCGTGGCCGGAGCTGGACTACGTGCGGCCCTGGGACTCGCTCAGCGATGACGAGCGCAGGCTGTTCGCGCGCATGGCGGAGGTCTACGCGGGCTACGTCTCCTACACGGACCACGAGATCGGCCGGCTGATCGACTACCTCGAGGAGTCGGGACAGCTCGACAACACGATCATCGTGGTCGTATCCGACAACGGCGCCAGCGGCGAGGGCGGGCCCAACGGGTCGTTCAACGAGAACAAGTTCTTCAACAACGTCCCGGACGACGTCAAGGAGAACCTGGCCCGCATCGACGAGCTGGGCGGGCCGAAGTCCTACAACCACTACAACACCGGGTGGGCATGGGCGTTCGACACGCCGTTCCCCTACTGGAAGCGCTTCGCGGGCTACGAAGGCGGAACGGCCGACCTGTGCATCGTGTCGTGGCCCGAGGGCATCGCCGCACGCGGCGAGATACGCCACCAGTACCTGCACGCGATCGACATCGTGCCCACCATCTACGAGATGCTCGGCGTCGAGCCGCCCAAGGTCCTGAAGGGCTACGAGCAGAGCCCGATCGAAGGCCAGAGCTTCGTGGCCACGTTCACGGACCCCAACGCTCCGGGGCGGAAGACACAGTTCTACTCGATGCTCGGGCAGCGCGCCATCTATCACGATGGCTGGCTGGCATGCACGCTCCACCCGCCGCTCTCGGGCTGGGGCCACCTCGACCAGGACGAGTGGGAGCTGTACCACCTGGCCAAGGACCGCGCGCAGTTGAAGAACCTCGCACGCGAGGAGCCCGAACGGCTGGAGGAGCTGAAGAAGCTGTGGTTCGAGCAGGCCAAGCTCTACAACGGCCTCCCGCTCGATGACCGGACCGCGGCCGAGATCCTGGGGACGCCGCGGCCGCAGCCGAGCGAGCCGCGCGACCGCTACGTCTACTACCCCGACACCGCGGAGGTCAACGAGGAGGTCGCCGTCAACATCAGGGGACGGTCCTACACGATCGCCGCGGGCGTGGTCCTGGACTCCGCCGATGCAGAAGGCGTGTTGTTCGCGCACGGCGGCGTCGGCGGAGGTCACAGCCTCTACATCAAGGACGGGCGGCTCCACTACGTCTACAACTGGCTCGGCGAGCGCATCCAGAAGGTCTCGTCCACGAACGGCTTGACCAAGGGCAGGCACGTGCTCACCGCCGAGTTCCGGAAGACCGGCGAGGACGAGGAGACGCACAGCGCGAAGGGGAAGCTCACCCTGTACATCGACGACCAGCCCGTCGGCGAAGCCGAGATCATGACCCAGCCGGGCCACTTCTCCCTCACGGGTGACGGACTGTGCGTCGGGAGGGACAGCGGATCCAGCGTCTCGCCCGACTACGACCCGCCGTTCGAGTTCGAGGGCGGGACCATCGACCGTGTGGTCATCGATGTGACGGGCGCCCCCTTCGTTGATCACGAGAAGGAGGTGAAGCGCTACTTGACGCGCGATTGAGGGGCGCGGGCGCCGCAAGGAGCTGCTCCGTTCCGGTTGGGAGTCGATCGGTAAGGTCGCTCTGCTGGCACTGGCCCTGGACCTCGTCTACCAGGTGATCGTGCTACCCGGGCTGCACCCGCTCGAGGCGGTGTTCATTGCGCTCGTCTCGCCATCCTCCCGTATCTCCTGCTCCGGGCGCCGTGACGCGAATCGCGCAACGCTGGATCGGCCCCGGCGCGCACCGGATGCGGCGGGCAGCTCGATCGTGCTCCGGAACGACACCCGCAAGGCCGAGGACCGTGCGCCATGCAACCTCTCAATGTCCGACCGGCGGCGGGACGCCGCGTGGCGTTGACGCCGTATTCGATCGGCGTCGCCGGAGCCGTGCTGGTGATGGCGCTGGCGGGCGGCCAGGCGCGGGCGCAGGAGGTCGCCCGCGAGGCGAGCGACGATGCCTGGACGGTGCTCTGGCCCATCTACCTCTGGGCATCGGGGATCGACGGCCGCGTGGGCGTGGGCGGCAACGTCATCGACGTGGACATCGGCTTCAGCGACGTCGTCGAGCACCTGGACGGCGCGGTGTTCCTGCCGCTCGAGTTGCGGAAAGGGCGTTGGGCGGCGGTGCTCGAGGTCATCGCGATCCGGCTGGGGGACCAGCGTGGCCGGCCTGCGGCTCTGGCACCTGAGCACGACCATCGTCCTCCACCCCGCGGACCCGGTCCTTCCCGAGCTGACGCTGGGCACGGGCGAGCTGTGGGTCGATCCGATCGTCGGCGTGCGCGCGCTGGCCGAGCTGGGAGGCGGCTGGCGGCTCAACGGCCGCGCCGATCTGGGCGGTTTCGGCATCGGCTCCGAGTTCACCTGGCAGCTCATCGGACTGGCCGGATACGAGATCGCGTCCGGCACCACGGTGTTCGCCGGCTACCGCTACCTCGACGTCGACTTCGAGGACGAGGACGATGGGTTCATCTACGATACCGGCACCGGCGGGTGGGTCATCGGCGTAGCGATCCGGCTCTGAGCCCGCCGGCCGACCCGGTTCGCACCACCCCCGGGGAGGACTCCGGATGCGCGGAGGACGAGAGCAGCCGTCGGACGGCGCGCCTGCCGCGGAGCCCGGTGGACCGAGGCGGTTCGAGCAAGCCGACCTCCCGCCGATCCCGCCGGTCGATGAGTCGAAGCCGGGTCGGGCATCCGTCCAGCTCTCCCAGTACCGAACACGGCTGTCGACGCACCGGACCGAACTGTCCATGCGCCGCACGGGCATGTCGTTCCAGCGCACGCGACTGAGCGCCGAGCGCAGACAGATGGCCGAGCAGGGACTGATCCACGCCGAGATGGCTTTTCCGGTGTCGTTCACGCTGATCACCGCCGTGCTCCTGCTGCTCCTCGGCGCCGCGGCGATCATCAGCATGGCGTTCAACATCGGGCCGCTCGGCTGAGGCACGCTGGAGGACTCATGGATCATCCGGTTCGCACCGATCCCTCGCATGAGCAGACCGCAACGGCACGGCTCGACGGAATGGTCTGGATCCCGGGCGGCACGTTCCTCATGGGCTCCGACAGACACTACCCCGAGGAGCGGCCGGCCCACCGCGTGAGCGTGGACGGCTTCTGGATGGATGCTCACGCCGTGACGAACGACGAGTTCGCACGCTTCGTGGCGGCGACCGGCTACGTCACCTTGGCCGAGCGCACGCCGGACCCCGCGGACTATCCGGGCGCCAAACCGGAGCTGCTGGTGCCTGGATCCGCCGTGTTCCGCAAGCCGGCGCACCGCGTGGACCTGCGCGACCCGTACCAGTGGTGGGCGTACGTCCCGGGCGCGAACTGGCGGCACCCGTTCGGCCCGGACAGCTCGATCGAAGGTCTCGGCGACCATCCCGTCGTGCACGTCGCCTACGAAGACGCGCTGGCGTACGCGCGCTGGGCCGGCAAGGACCTGCCCACCGAGGCCGAATGGGAGTTCGCCGCGCGCGGCGGGCTCGACGGCGCGACCTACGCCTGGGGCGACGAGTTCCTCCCGGGCGGGCGCTTCATGGCGAACACGTGGCAGGGCGAGTTCCCGATCCAGAACCTCGCCCTGGACGGCTTCGAGTGGACCGCGCCCGTCGGCTCGTTCCCGCCCAACGGGTACGGGCTCTACGACATGATCGGCAACGTCTGGGAGTGGACGCGCGACGAGTACCGGGAGTACGGCGCGGCCGTCCGCCCCTGCTGTGCGAGCACGAAGCCGCGCGGTGGAGAACGGGGCGCGAGCGACGACCCGCGCACGCCGGGCAGCCGCATCCCCCGCAAGGTGATCAAGGGCGGCTCCTACCTGTGCGCGCCGAACTACTGCCGGCGGTACCGTCCCGCCGCCCGCCTGGCGCAGCCCGTGGACACCTCGACGTGCCACCTCGGGTTCCGGTGCGTCGTCCGGCCGTGACGCGGCCAGGGTGACGCGCTCGCCGCCAGGGGCGGGGAGCCGTACTCGTCGCTGCCTGCGAAAGCGGACCGAAGCGACCCGCGGGCGGTACCCGGCGCCCGCGTCTCGCGGGATCGGCGGGGCTCTGCCCGAGTCGGCGCCTCCGCGGGTACGGGGCTTGCCCGCTATGTCGTTGGATCGTTGGGAGTTCCGACTCGCGAGGAGGGGCGGATGACGGAACGGGGATCGAACGGGATCGGCGCCGGCAAGGCGCTCGCCGGCGTGTCGGCAGCGGTGCTCGGGACGGCGGTGGCCGGCAACATGCTCACCCGTGGCAAGCCGAAGACCATGCGCTGGTACCGGCGGCTGGACAAACCGGGCTTCATGCCTCCGCGCGCGGTCTTCCCGATGGTCTGGACGGCGCTGTACGCGCTGATGGCGGCCTCCGCGTGGCGCGTGGCGCGGCAGCCGTCGTCGCCGGAGCGCAACCGCGCGCTCGGGCTGTGGCTGGTGCAACTGGCGCTGAACGCGGCCTGGACGCCGCTGTTCTTCGGCGCGCGCCGGCCCGGCGCGGCGCTGGTGGACATCGGGCTGCTGCTCCCCGCGATCGGCATGTACACGGCGGCGAGCGCGCGGGTCGACAAGCCCGCCGCCTGGATGATGGCGCCGTACCTCGCGTGGGTCGGCTTCGCCTCGGCCCTCAACGCGGAGATCGTCCGGCGCAACTCGTGAGCCGGGACGGTTGACCCGGCCGCCCACCGCGCATAGGTTACTCGCCGTACGCGAACACGGGGGGATGCGGCCGGCGGGGGCAGAACGCCACGGGCGTTCGCCCCCGCCGGTTTTTCTCGCCGGGTCGGCAGGTGGAGGATCCGAGGCGACGCGGCCACGAACGAACCGCTCCTGCCGCTTCCGCCAGCTCCACGCTCCAGCACCGGAGGGACGCCGCCATGCCCGAGACGCTCATCCCCGTCGACCTGACCAAAGCCCCCGCAGACCAGCCCGTCCCGCTCCACAACCGCTGGCACCCGGAGATCCCGCCCGTCGTCTCCGTGCGACCCGGCGCGGTGTTCCGCGTCGAGTGCCTGGATTGGACCGGCGGGCAGATCGGCAACAACGACAGCGCGAACGACGTCCGCGACGTCGACCTGCTTCAGGTCCACTACCTCAGCGGCCCGATCCGCGTCGAGGGCGCCGAGCCGGGCGACCTGCTCGTCGTCGACATCCTGGACATCGGCCCGCTGCCCGGCGCGCAATGGGGGTTCAACGGCATCTTCGCGCGAGAGAACGGCGGCGGCTTCCTGACCGACTACTTCCCCGAAGCGCGCAAAGCGATCTTCGAGTTCGAGGGCATCTACGCACGCTCGCGCCACCTCCCGGGCGTGCGCTTCGCGGGCATCCCGCACCCGGGGCTGATCGGCACCGCGCCGTCCCAGCAGTTGCTGGACCGCTGGAACCGGCGCGAACGCGAGCTGATCGCCCGCGACCCGGAACGCGTGCCCCCGCTCGCGCTGCCGCCCGACCCGGCGTCCGCACTCCTCGGCCAGGTCAAGGGCGCGGCGTTCGACCGGATCGCCCGCGAAGCGGCGCGCACCGTGCCGGGCCGCGAGAACGGCGGCAACTGCGACATCAAGAACCTCTCGCGCGGCTCCCGCATCTACCTCCCCGTCTTCGTCCCCGGCGCCAACCTCTCCCTGGGCGACCTGCACTTCTCGCAGGGCGACGGCGAGATCACGTTCTGCGGCGCGATCGAGATGGCGGGGTTCGTGGACCTGCACGTGGACGTGATCAAGGGCGGGATGAACAAGTACCCCAACGCGAACCCGATCTTCGAGCCCGGGCCCGTGGAGCCGCGCTACACCCGGTACCTGGTCTTCGAGGGGATCTCGGTGACGGAGAACGACCAGCAGACCTACCTGGATGCGCACGTCGCCTACCGGCGCGCGTGCCTCAACGCCATCGACTACCTGCAGCAGTTCGGCTACACCGCCGAGCAGGCGTACATGATCCTCGGCACCGCGCCGGTGGAGGGGCGCATCAGCGGGATCGTGGACATTCCCAACGCGGTCTGCACGCTCTACGTGCCGATGGAGATCTTCGAGTTCGACATCCGCCCGTCCGCGGACGGGCCGCGGGTCGAGGACCGCGGTCAGCTCGCGGCGACGACGTAGCGCACAAAACCGTCGCTTCGACCTCACGCTCGCCGACGATGCGCAGCATCGGCACCGCCGCATCGACGCCGAAGCCGCCGGCCGGCAACGGCGCGATCGCAGCTCGATGCATCAGGTCTCCGCGGCTCGGTCTTCTCGCTCCGCCAGCGCCAGCATGTCGCGGAGCGAGCGCCAGTCGCGCGCGGTGCCCTGCGCGCCCAGGCACTTCTCGATCTGCGCGAACAGCTCCGATCGGCCCACGCCTTCGGGCGCGTGCAGGTAGAAGACCCTGCCCTTCAGAGCGAACCGCTCGCCCGGCTTTCGCAGCCGTTCGAGCGCTTCCAGGTCGGGATTGTCGGGCATTTCCGCCAGGAACGTCAGGTAGAGCGACGCCGGCGCTGCCTCCGCCTCGGGGAAGGGGTTCGCCGCGATCACCGCCGCCAATTGCTTCGGCGTCAGGATGATCACGCGCGGCGCGGAGCCGTGGCGCTCCTCGAGGGCGGCCATGATGCGCCGCTCGAGGCGCGGCACGTCGATCCGCCTGCCGCGGAATACGATGTCGCTCTGGCCGTGCGTCTGCACATCCTCGAACCCCAGGTCCCGGAGGAGCGCGACCAGCTCCTTCGTCGAGAACGTCTCGTCGTCTCCCAGGCCGCGGATCAGCGCGATGTAGCTCTGCATCGGCCCGTCGAGGTCGCACGTTGTCGTCGCCGATTGACCGGCCGCGCTCACACGCTCACGTGAGATCCAGCCGCATCACGTGCCGTCGGCTGCCCGCACGCCCCACCTCGCGGAACCCGGCCGCCTCGAAGAACCGGACGAAGCCCATGAACCGGTAGCTCGGCGAGTCGGGATCCACGGGGTGGAACTCGATAACGCGGGAATCGGGCTCTGCGCCGGAATCCGTCCGCTCGCCCCGTCGCGTCACACGACGCCCCTGGCGCGCCATCCCGCGGGATCCTCCACTCGCGGCGCCACACGACGCCTCTCCCGCGCCTTTGCCCGGGCGACCTCAGGGCTCGCCACGCGACTCCACGCCCGGCCGGTTCCGGATCCTCGCCACACCGTACACCACCTCCTCGGCGAGCCGCCGCCCGATCCGGTAAAGGGCGAGGATGGCGACGGCGTAGAGGATCTGGAGACGGACCGACGGCGGCCGCACGCCGAGCCCGATCCAGATGGCCATGGCGGCAGCGCCCGCGAGCGCGCCGATCCGGCCCCAGCGCGCGGCCTGCCGGCGGGCAGACGCGCGACACTCCTCGCACCAGAACATGCGGTCGAGGTCGGCGAACGGGCGGAGCCGCAGACAGCGGCGGCACTGCACTTCGGCCGCATCGGCAGCGGCCCCGAACCTGAACGGCGCGCGATCCTTCAACATCGTCAGACCTGCTCCAAGGGTGCGCCCGCGGGCGGTTGCGCCGCCTCTGCCGCGGGCTCGGGCGTGGGTACGGCCAGCGTCGGCGGCACGGGACACTCCAGCGCCTCGGCGACCGCGCGGAACAGCTCGACCTCCTCCGGCGTGAGGACACGGTCGCCTGCGATGGCATGGCCCGCCGCGACCAGGAAGCGGCGGCGCACGCCGGGCGAGCCGTGCGCGAGCCGCTCCAGCGCGCGGTCCACCGCGTCGAGCCCGGTCTCGGCCGCCGGCAGGATGCTCAGCGGCCCGACGCCGGACGGCAGACTCCTCACCGCGTGATCGAACGACGCACGCGCGTCCGCCTCATCGCGGGCGCCCGCATACGCGAGCGCGGAGAGGACGACGGCGCACTCGTCACGCAGCGCGGCGAGTGAGTGGATCGCTCGGGCGCCCGCGGCCGCACGCGCTCGCGCACCACCCAGTTCACGGGCGAGGGTACGGTAGACGGCAAACTCCAGCGGCTTGATGCTCCCGTCCGCCAGGATCAGCGCGTGCACGGACCGGAGCAGCGCGGCCGCACGCTCCGGCGTGAGCCGGCGCAGCGCGGGCAGCGCCATGTCCAGCAACGGCAGCCGCACGCGCGGGCCGGCGCTCCGCACGAGCGGCACGAGCGATTCCACTCTCGCGGCGACTCCGTCCCCGCCGAAGGCGACCACCGCGTCCCGCTGCGTCCCGGCCAGCTCCGCCCCCGCCCCCGCCGCGACCAGGAGCGCGAACACCACGGCGGGCGCATCTTCCACCGAGTACACGGCCTCTCGCAGCCCGGCGGGCAGAGTGTCCACCAGCCCGCGCGCGAACTCGAGGTTCCTCGAATCCATTGTGCCGACCGACGCCACGAGGACGCCGAGCTCCGCGGGCGACCAGATCGGGGGCGCGGGCCTCCTCGGCTCGGCGAGCGGCCCGGCGGCCTTCCGCTCCCGCGCCCCGCCCACCGCCGCCGCGCCGACGAGCACACTCGCGAAGTCGCCATCGAACGTCGGGTCGATGCGGCGGATGCGCTCCTCGAGCGGCGGGTGCGTGGCGAACAGGCCGGAGAACCGGGACCCGAACCCGCTCGCGAAGTAGAGGTGGCTCAGCTCCTCCGCCCGTGGGTGCTGGATGCGCGACCCCGCACCCAGCGCGCCGATCTTCTTCAGCGCGCCCGCAATGCCGTCGGGATTCCGGGTGAACTGTACGGCCGCCGCATCGGCCAGGAACTCGCGTTGCCGCGAGGCCGCCGCCTTGATCAGCTTGCCGAACAGCACGCCGATGTAGCCGAGGATGATGAGCGCCAGCCCGATCAGCACGGTGTGCGCGCTGCCAGCGCCCTTCTTGCTCCCGCGGCTGCGCGAGCTGCGGGTGCCGCTGCGTACCAGCACGCGCCCGACGAGCGCCAGCACCAGCAACCCGTGCAACAGGCCGATCAGCCGGATGTTCAGCCGCATGTCTCCGTTCAGGATGTGGCTGAACTCGTGGGCGATCACGCCTTGGAGCTCGTCCCGCGTCAGGTGGCGCAGCGCGCCCTGCGTGACGGCGACCGCCGCGTCGTGCAGGCCGTAGCCCGCCGCGAACGCGTTGATCCCGTCCTCCGGCAGCACGAAGACGGCCGGGACAGGCACGCCGGACGCGATCGCCATCTCCTCGACGACGTTCAGGAGCCGCCGCTCGTCGGGGTCGGTCGTCGCCGGGTCGACCAAGCGGCCGCCGAGCATCGCCGCGACGTATGGCCCGCCCTGCCGGAGCTGGAGCGTGCGGTACGTGCTGCCGCCGCCCACCAGCAGCGCCACACTGGCGACCACGGCGAGGAACACCTCCGGGATGAACCGCAGGCCGACGCCTGCCACGAGGACGACCACGAGGTAGACGCAGACGACGATCGCGACGATCGCCGCGGCGAACAGCGCGATCAGCACCCGCGTCCGGCGACGCGCGTCCTCCTGTGCCTGGAAGAAGTCCATGGCCGGCCCCGTGGCGCGCGGGCCGCACCTCCGTCACAGCGGACGCACGGCCCGCGGCGGCTCAGCGGAACGAAACGCGAGGCGCCTCGCGCTGCTCCGCGTCCTCGATCACCAGCAGCGGCGCCTCCTGGAAGTCGAACGCGTTCGCGATAATGCTGGCGGGGAAGACCTCCCGGGCCGTGTTGTACTGTGTGACCGCGTCGTTGTACGCCTGACGCGCGAACGCAATGCGGTTCTCCGTCGAGGTCAGCTCCTCGCTCAACTGCATCATGTTCTGGTTCGCCTTGAGATCCGGGTACGCCTCCGCCAGCGCGAAGAAGCGCGTCAGCGCGCCCGTCAGCGCCTGCTCCGCGCCCGAAAGGTCCCGGATCGCCCCCGCGTCCGCCGGGTTCGCGGCGGCCTTCTGCTCCGCGGAAACCGCCGCGTTGCGAGCCCGGATCACCGCTTCGAGCGTCTCCCGCTCGTGCTGCATGTACGCGCGCGCGGTCTCGACCAGGTTGGGGATGAGGTCGTAGCGCCGTCGGAGCTGCACGTCGATCTGCGCAAACGCGTTCTTGAACCGGTTACGCAGGGAGACGAGCCGGTTGTAGGTGCGCATGACCCACAGACCGATCAGCGCCACGATGACCAGCAGCACGATGAACGTCACGGTAGCCACTCCTGCGCGGGTGGAAGCGCGGTGGACACGCTCGAATGTAAGACGGCGGCGCCGGGAACACCAAACCTCCCCGACCTGCGCCGCCGCGCCCCCTCCCCGGGTAGGCCGCCCGGGCCGGCGGGGCGCCCTACGACGCGCCTACGGGCACGCCGCACCGTACGCCTGCGGGCGCGCCGTGGTTTCCGCGACCTTCACCAGGCGACCGCCGCCCTCACGCCACGAACTCGAGTTGCGCGGCCTTGCGCTCGATCCGCGGCCGCATCAGGCGGCTGACCAGGAGGTTCGCCCCGGCCAGCGCCGCCAGGATCGCGGCCAGGACGAGCGGGCGCTTGTGCACCGGCTCCACGAGCAGGGTCAGGATCGCGGCGAAGCCGCCGCTCAGCGCCATCAGGAGCGCCACACGCCACGCCCCCGCCGACTGCTTGGCCCGCGGCTTGGAGAACGGCAGCTCGGGAGCCATCAGCGTCACGAGCAGCAGCACCAGACTGCTGGTCAGCCCCATCATGCTGACGTAGGCGAAGACGCGCGCAGCGCCGTACCCCATGATGAGCAGGGCCGCCGCGATGAAGACGAGGTAGGGGACCAGGCCGAACGCGAGCAGCAGGTCGCATGTGGCGCGGACGAGCCGCGTCCGGTCGGCCGGCGTCACGAAGTAGATCCAGGACGCGCGATAGGCCTCGCTCTGCGCGAGGTTGCCCTTGAGGAGCACCGGGGAAATGAGAATGGCGATGCTCAGGAACCCGAGATCGGGCTCCCGGCCCGGGCTCGAAGCGCCTTCGCGCAAGCCGAGGACCAGGTAGAGCAGCGTGAGTGGCAGGACGGCGAGCACGCTCATCCGGAACACGAGATCGTTCCGGAAGTGGCCGCGCAGCAGGATCGCGACCGCCCGGACCTCGGGGCTGCGGAACCAGCGGCCGGGCCGCAGCGGCGATGCGGGCGCGGGATCGGCCGCGCCGGCGGCGGTCAGCGCGCCGATCCGTTCGGCGTACTCGAGCGTGAGTCGCCCGCGGAGCCCGCNGGCGAGCGCGACCGCCAGCGCGACGGACGCCACAACGCCCGCCGCCTGCAGCCCACCGGCCGCGCCGGCGGCCAGCTCGATGTAGCTCGCGAACCAGGTGCCCGGGTAGAGCAGCAGCCAGGGCGACCACGGCAGCGAGAAGTTCGCCAGCGCGTTCCTGTCCACGAAGTCCGAGATGAGGATGAACCCGCCGTAGACGAAGAAGCTGATGCCGAACTGGACCCACGAGAGGACGCCGCGCAGCCGCCGCGAGCCGATGGCGCGAACCAGCCACGTGTACCCCGAGACGATGGCCAGCGTCGTGCACAGTGCGCTGGCGTACACCGCGGCCAGCGCGGCGGCGCCGACCGCAGCGCCGTGCTTCATGGCGAACGCGATCACCGGCGGGAGGCCGACCAGCGTCGCCAGCCCGAGCGTGTACACCAGCACGTTGGTCAGCTTCGCCGCGAAGAACGTGCGCGACGACACGGGCCGGAACGCGAGGACGGCGTGGTCCGTGGGCGAGAGGATCACGCCGTTGAGGTCCAGGAGCATCGTCGTCGCCACCAGGAGGACAACGTAGCTGACCACGAGCATCGCCGCCGCGAAGCGGTCGCCCAAGAGGGCGACGGCGACGGCCAGCAGCAGGCCGAGGCCGCCGTAGAAGATCACCTGGCCCACGAAGGCGCCGGCGCCCCTCTTGCTGCCCTGCGCTGTTGCGCCCACGACGCCGCCCGCACGGACATCCAGCTTCAGCGCCGTGAGGGTCAACGCCTTCCACTGGATGTAGTCGACGCCCAGCGCCTCGAACAGACGCCTCATGCCCGTTCCAGCGCGGACAGGAGATCCGCCGCGACCAGGCCGACGTCCCGCACGCCGGTTAGCCGGCTGAACGCCTCCTCCAGCGTCGCGGCCCCCGCGGACCGGCAGATCTCCTCCGCCGTGCCCCCCGCGATCTGGCGGCCCTCGTTGATGATCACGATGCGGGAGCAGACGCGCTCCACCACCTCGAGGATGTGCGAGCAGAAGAGGATGGCACGGCCCTGTTCCGCCAGCCGCTTCAGCAGCTCCTTGGCGACGGCGACCGTGTTCGCGTCCAGCCCGTCGAACGGCTCGTCGAGGAAGAGGACCTCCGGCCGGTGCAGCAACGCGGCGGCGATCACCACCTTCTGGCGCATCCCCTTCGAGTACTCGGCCAGGCGGCGGTGCTGGACCTCGCCCAGGCCGAACAGCTCGAGGAGCTCGCTGCGCCGCGCCGCCGCCGTCTTCGCGTCCAGGTGGTGGAGGCACGCGACGAGGTCCAGGTACTCCGCCGCCGTCAGCGCGTCATAGAGCGCCGGGGTCTCCGGCACGTAGCCGATGCGCCGCTTGACCTCGAGCGGCTGCTCGACGACGTCGAACCCCGCAACCATCGCACGGCCCGACGACGGCCGGATCAGGCCGGTGAGGATCTTGACGGTCGTGGACTTGCCAGCCCCGTTCGGGCCCAGGAAGCCGACGATCTCGCCCGGCTCGACGTGCAGGTCGAGATCGATCAGCGCTCGCTTGTCGCCGTAATTGCGCGAGAGCTTCTCTGTCCGGATCATTGCCGTCACCCCCGTGGCTCACGCGGGGGCGCAGCGTTCACCCCGGGAGAAACGTCTTCACTCGTTGCACGCGCCGAGGGCGATCCCCGCCGAGCGCGCACGGGCCAGGGGATCGCCTCCTGCAGTACCGCCTGTGGGGGCCATCCCCGCGCGAGCCGAGGCGGGCCGGGGCAGGCGGGTCGCTATCCGCCCAGCTCTCGGACCAGGATCTCCTTCGCCTTCTCCGGGTTGGCGCGCCCCCGTGTGCGCCCCATGACCTGGCCCATGAAGAAGCCGAGCAGGCCGGTCTTCCCGGCGCGGTACTCCGCGACCTTCGCGGCGTTCGCCGCGAGCACGTCCCGCACGACGCGCTCGAGCTCTGCCGCGTCGCTGATCTGCGCGAGCCCCTTCTCCTCCACGATGCGCTCCGGATCACCGCCGCGCGCGGCCAGCTCCGCGAGCACCTGCCGCGCGGCGGTGCTGGACACACGCCCCTGCTCCACGAGCCGGACCAGCCCGGCCAGCTCCTTCGCGCCGAACGGCAGCTCCGGGATGGCGCGGCCCGCGCGCTCCCGCGGCAGCTCGTGGATCACCCAGTTGGCCACCGCACGGGCCGACACGCCGCCCTCCGCCACCGCGCTCTCGAACAGCTCCGCAGCCGCGGGGTCGCGGGCAAGGAGCTCCGCCTCTTCCTCGCCCAGGCCGTACCGCTCGGCGAGGCGGCGGACGAGGGCGCTGTCCGCGGAGGCGGCAGCCGCGGGGCCAGGGCGTGGGCGCGGGCTAGGAGCCGCGCGCGTCGCACTTTCGGCGCGCGGCGCCGCCGTCGCCCCCCGGCGCGCAGCACGGGCGTGCGAGGAACCCGCGGTCTCCTCCGCCTTCGCGCCGGCCCCTGCCTGGGCCCCTGCCTTCTTCGCCCACGTATCGCGCAGCGTCACCACCCGGTTGAACACGAGCGCGCCGGGTGCTGAATCCACCGGGTCCGTGAAGAAGTAGCCCAGCCGCTCGAACTGGAAGTGTGTGCCGGGCGCCGCGTCCCGAACCGACGGCTCGATGCGCGCATCCTTCACCACGACCAGCGACTGCGGGTTCAGGAACTCCGTGAAGTCCCCATCCTCGCCGGCCGCGGCCTCCGGGTCCGGAACGGTGAACAGCCGGTCGTAGAGCCGCACCTCGCACGGGACCGCATGCGCGGCCGAGACCCAGTGGATCGTGCCCTTCACCACACGGCCGTCCGGCGTGGCGCCGCCGCGCGTCGCGGGATCGTAGCTGCACCGCAGCTCCACCACCTCGCCGCGCTCGTCCTTCACCACTTCGTCGCAACGGATGATGTAGCCGTAGCGCAGCCGCACCTCGCGGCCCGGCGCGAGCCGGTGCCAGCCCGGCGGCGGGTCCTCGGCGAAGTCGCTGCGCTCGATCAGCAGCTCGCCGGAGAACGGCAGCGGACGCGAGCCCTCCTTCGGCACGTCGTGCGGCCAGTACGGCGCGTCCAGCATCTCGACCTGGCCCGCCGGCCAGTTCGTGATCACCACGCGCAACGGATCGAGCACGCACAGCACCCGCGGCGCCCGTGTGTTCAGGTCCGCCCGGATCGCGTACTCGAGCTTGCCGATGTCCACCCGGCTGTCCGCCTTCGTGACACCGATCATCTCGCAGAAGGCGCGGATCGCCTCGGGCGTGACGCCGCGCCGCCGCAGACCCGCGATCGTCGGCAGGCGTGGGTCGTCCCAGCCGTTCACGTAGCCGCCCTCGACGAGCTGGAGCAGCTTGCGCTTGCTCATCACCGTGTAATCGAGGTTCAGCCGCGCGAACTCGTACTGCCTCGGCCGCGTGCCGAGGTCCGCGTTCTCGACGACCCAGTCGTACAGCGCGCGGTTCGTCTCGAACTCGAGCGTGCAGATCGAGTGCGTGACGCCCTCGATCGCGTCCTCGAGCGGGTGCGCGAAGTCGTACATCGGGTAGATGCACCACTTGTCGCCCGTGCGGTAATGCGGCGCGTGACGGATGCGATACAGGACCGGGTCACGCAGAAGCATGTTGGGCGACGCCATGTCGATCTTCGCGCGCAGCACGTGCGAGCCGTCCGGGAACTCGCCCGCACGCATCCGGCGGAACAGGTCCAGGTTCTCCTCGACGCTGCGGTCGCGGTACGGACTCGGGCGGCCCGGCTCCGTGATCGTGCCGCGCTGCTCGCGGATCTCTTCCTCGGTCTGGCTGTCCACGTAGGCCTTGCCCTTGCGGATCAGCGCCTCCGCGATCTCGTAGAACTTCTCGAAGTAGTCCGACGCGAAGTAGAGGTGCTCGCCCCAGTCCCAGCCGAGCCACTTCACGTCCCGGATGATCGCCTCGACGTACTCGGCGTTCTCCGTCTCCGGGTTCGTGTCATCGAAGCGGAGGTGGCACACGCCGCCGAACTCCTGTGCGATGCCGAAGTTCAGCGTGATGGACTTGGCGTGCCCGATGTGCAGGTAACCGTTCGGCTCGGGCGGGAAGCGTGTGACGACCCGCCCGCCGTGCGTGCCCTTCCGCACGTCCTCGGCGACGATGGCGCGGATGAAGTCCTGACCTGCGGCCCGCCCTGCCGGGGCGGTTGTCGTGCTATCGCTCATGGATTCCCGGATTCGTGCCCCTGATCACCCGTCGCAATCCTTCTAATATAGCACGTTTCAGTGCGTTGCGGGGGCGTCGCCCGATCCCGCTGTTCTCCCATCCCGGCCCGCCGCACGCCTCGGGGCCGTGGACGACGTCTCTCGGCCCGCACCGACGGCCGGGGCGTGCTGCGCCGCCTGCTCGGCCTCATCCGCCTCGCTCCGCCGCCCCCGCCCCGGCGGAGCTGGCGGGTGGAGCGGGCCCTGGATCCAGAGGAACCGATCCACGAACGGGAGCTGTGGGAGGAGGCTCGGGGAGGTCCAACCATTGCTGGCGCGAGCCCAACACGGCTCCGCTGCGCTGGTGGTTGGACGCTGAACCCGACGCCCCGGTCACAAACCCGCCATACACGCGGCAAACAGATCGAGCTGCGACTCGGGCGCGCGAACGAGCACCCCATTCGCGTGCTCCATGCCCGGAGCCGCCGATCCCCCTGCCTTCGGGCGGTCCACCCCCGGACACGCCTGCACTGCGGGACGCGGCCCTGGTTCCGGCTCCGGCTCCGGCAGCGGCGTCCCGTCGGGCAAGAACCGCTCCGGCGGCGGCACGCGCGTGACGGGGTCGGTGCGACGGCGGCGGCGCGCGATGCGGACGTCGCTGCACGCCCGCGGCTCGCAGCCCACCCGGCGGGCGATCCGGCGCCAGCGCGGCCCGTGGCCGCGTTCGCCGTACAGCAGGTACGCCTCGGCGTGGGCCATCTCGTGGAGCATCGTTTCGAGGCGGTGCTCGTCGTTCGCGCGCAGCATGAGGTCCACGTTGAGCGCGATCTCGAGCACCGCGCGCTCGGGTCCGGCGTCGTCGTACCGGATCTGGCCGAGCCGGCGCCGCATGCGGTTGCTGAGCCGGATCCGGATGTCCGGCGGGAGCCGGCCGCCGAAGCACGCCTGGTTGAGCCGCGCGTAGAGGTCCCGCAGGTAAGCCTGCTGCTCGGGCGTGCCGCAGCAGGGCGCGAGCCGCGGCCCCACCCGGCGGCCGCCGTTGGCCGCGTGACGGGCGCGGGCGTTCTCCAGCGCCTCCACGAGCGGCGGCCAGTTCCGGATCGCATTCACCGCGCGGTCGTACGCCTTGGTGCGCCGGGCGCCCGTCTTCGCGACCACGGCGAACGCGTCCAGCAGCTCCGGCGGTGCCGCGGCGAACGCCGCGTTCAGGTTCAACACCCGCCCGTAACGGGTGAGCGAGAAGATGGTGCTGCGCGTGTCACGGAAGACGACACGGCGCACGCGGTCCGCCCCGCGTGCGTGGAGCTCCACCAGGAAGTCGTGCGGCGTGAGCAGCATCATATCGGGAATGATAGGGCCAGGGTGCGGGTGCGGGCGAGGGCGGGGCAAAGGGCGCCGGTCGGCCCGAGCAGGCGTCTCGGTGGCGCCGGGCGGAGCGCGCCGGGAACCGGACGCCGGGAGGCTCCGGTCCGTCCCGAACCGGACGCCGAGAGGCCCGGGTGCGCCCTCGAGGCGGCGAGCGGGCAGCCGCAGCGGCTCGACGGGTGCCCCCTGGCCCCGGGCCGCGCAGCCGCTCATTATTGCGCCGAGCCCCAACCTTTTCCCCCAAGCGGACAGGAGGCCGGAGATGAGTGGCAACCGAATGGTTCGGCGCCTCGACCGGACGGTCGTCCCGATACTCCTCGCCGCCACGCTGGCGGCTGCGTGCGAACGCGGCGGCCAGCCGGCGGAGGAGCCGGCGACGGAGAGCGCGGCGGAGACAATGCCGACGCCCTCCTCCATCACCGTCGCGGAGGTCGGCCTCCAGACACCGGAGTCCGTGCTCCACGACCCCGTGGCGGACGTCTACATCGTCTCCAACATCAACGGCAACCCGACCGACAAGGACAACAACGGGTTCCTCAGCCGCATCACGCCGGACGGCGAGGTCGCGGAGCTGAAGTGGGTGGAGGGCGGCCGGGACGGCGTCACCCTGCACGCGCCCAAGGGCATGGCGATCAAGGGGGACACGCTGTTCGTGGCGGACATCGACACGGTCCGCATGTTCCACCGCGAGACGGGCGCGGTCCTGGGCGCCCGTGGCGTGCCCAACGCCACGTTCCTGAACGACGTGACCGTCGGGCCGGACGGCACCGTCTACGTCACCGACACGGGCGTGCGCCCCGGTCCCGCGGGCTTCGAACCGGCCGGCACGGCCGCGGTCTACCGCTTCGGCCCCGACGGCCAGCCGGAGGTGGTCGCGCAGGGCGATGTGCTCTCCGGCCCCAACGGCATCGTGGCGGACGAGCAGGGTCTGATCGTGGTGCCGTTCGGCGGCAACTGGCCGGTGCGCATCGACGCGAGCGGCAACATCACGCTCATGGACAGCCTGCCCGCGGGCGCGCTGGACGGCGTGGTCCTCCTCGATGACGGCTCGCTGCTGGTCTCGAGCTGGGACGGCCGGGCCGTCTACCACGTGATGCCCGGCCACACCGTGGTCGCGGTCGACGACGTCGAGTCCCCCGCCGACATCGGCTTCGACCGTCAACGGAACCGCGTGCTCATTCCCATCTTCAACGGCAACCGGCTGGAGATCCGGTCGGGGATGTGACGCGAGCCGCCCACGGGAAGACACGTCCTCGTACTCGTGCACGGCGCGCGGGTGCGAGGACGTGGTCAGCACGAGCTCACGAACGCGCGGACGTGAGCGACAGCGCCCACGTCCGCGCGTTCGTTCAGGCACTCGAGGAAGCTGCCATCACGCCGCCCGCCGCAGCCCGCCCGCGCGCATCCCCTCGATGATCCACCGCGCGGCAGCGCGGCCGCTCGCCATGGCGCCGTGCACAGTGCCGATCTCCGACGGTTCCGCCAGCGCCTCCCCCGCGAAGAACAGCGTGTCGGCGACCGGCCGTGCGAGCGTCGCCCGCGCATCCTCGCCGCCGACCGGCACGTAGGTGTAAGCCCCGCGCGCGAACGGGTCGGCCGACCAGTCGTGGTGGTGCCAGGCCTCCAGCCGGGACTCGACCACGCGCCGGTCCACGCCCAGCGTGTTCGCCAGCGAGACGACGGCGCGCTCGACCCGCTCGTCCAGCGAAACCGCCTCCAGCCGCTGCGCCGGCGGCCCGCCGGCCCACGCCACCAGCACGGGCGCGCGCACCGGCAGCATGGTCCACCAGGTCGGCAGCGCCTGGTCCGTGACGATGAACTTGATGCGCCGATACGGCCCGCCGTCTTCCGCCACTGCCTCACCCGCAGCTCGCTCCCAGAACGCCTCGCGGAAGCGCAGCACGATCTTGACGACGCTGCCCATCTCGAGCCGGCGGGCGGCATCGAGCACTGCGCCAGGCGCGGGGTCGAAGCGGATGCCCCCGGGGGCGTCCGGCCCGGCGTTCAGCACACCGAGCGGCACGGTGACCAACACGCGGCGTGCGCGCAGCGGCTCGAGCTCCGCGCCGGCCGCAGTGCGCGCCTCGACGATCACGTCATGCGGCCGCCAGCGGATCGCCGTGACGACCGTGTTGAGCCGCAGCGCGTCCCGGGCGACGACGTCCCGCGCCAACCACTCGGCGACGCGGGCGTAGCCGCTCAACACGTGGAAGCTCGGCTCGGCCGGCGCGCCGTGCGCCACGTCCTCGACCTCGGCCAGCGCGCGCAGGCTGATCCGGTCCACCGGCGCCGCGTGGAACCCCTCGACGTACGCGGCCGCCAGCTCCCGCGACTCCGCCCACTGCTCGCCGCTGCAGCAGGCCGCGAGGTGGTCCGCGAACGAGCGGCCCGGCGGCACCCGCGGGCCGATGCGCCGGATCACCTCCATGAGCCGCGCCCGGAAGTGCGGCATCGGCCACAGCACGCCGTCGCGCGAGCGCCAGAACCGGTCGCTCGCCTCGCACACCAGCAGCCGTGCCGCCCGCACCGCGTCCCACACCTCCGGGGAGGTGCCGTGGATGAACTCGGCGCCCAGCTCGATCGGCACGGGCGAGAGCGGGTCCCGGTACGTGTGCACCCGCCCGCCCACGCGCCCGCGTGCCTCGAGCACCCGCACCTCCAGCCCCGCCTCCAGGAGCGTCTGCGCCGCGGCCAGCCCCGCGACGCCCGCCCCAACGACCACCACGTCCATGCCGAGCCAGTGACGCAATTGCAGCGCCGCTGGCGCGGGCCGGCGGTGTCCCGGCCCCGGGTCGCACGCGGCGCCGCGCTGACCTCCTCTCGCGAGTCGCGCAGCCGCGCACACTGCGCGCCGGCCGTCCCGCCTCGCCGCCGGACGCACCCCCAGTCGGCCGAGCGACCCCGCACGATGTCGTAGACGACGACCACCGGCACGTCGTCCACGTGCGTCACGACCGCCATGAGGTCGCCCCGCACCGACGGCGGGATGAACGCGGGCACCACGGGGCTCGCGACCTGGCCGAGCAGGCGCCCGGCGTCGTCGAACACATCCCACGCCGCCGGCTCGCCCGCCGCCTGCGTGCGCCGGACCCAGATGTGGGACCGGTCGTCGACGAAGAGCATGCCGTGCGCCGGCTTCGTCGAGGGGACGCGCGGTTCGCGGTCCGGCGTCGCGCCCGCCGCTCGCGCGGCCATCTCCCGGAAGTCGCCGATTGCCGAGTCGCGCTCCGCTGCGGTGACCGGGACAGGCGCGCGGTCCACCTCGATGGCCAGCACGGTGTCCCCGCGGAAGTCGATCCGGTGCAGCCGGTACGCGTGTCCGACGCCGACCACGATGCCGCCGTCCGGATGCGCCGCCCACCAGGGCGCCGGCGCGAACGGCGTTCGATCGGTCGAAGCGGCCGGGCCACGGAACCATCGCGAACCCCGCGAGCCGCCTCGCCTCCTTCACGAGCGCGCCGGTGTTCGGGTCGAAGCCGCTGTAGCGCCCGTTCCCCCAGTCCATGACCCAGAGCGGGCCGTGCGCATCGAACGCCATCCCGGTGGGGTTCTCGAGTTCGCCGGGGCCACGGCCTCTCCGGCCGAGCGTTCGCAGGTGCGCCCCGTCGCTGCCGAACACGCGGACCTCTGAGGCCTGCGCGTCTCGCACGTGGAGCGCGCCGTCGGGCCCGAGCTCCACGTCACCGATCTCGCCGAAGACGTCGGCGCCCTCGCCCTCCGTCGCCCCGAGCCGGAACTGCTCGCGCAGCGCCCACGCCTCACCCGGCCGCCACAGCGGCGCGTCCGGGTTGCGGACGATGATCCGGCCGGATGCGGGCGTGTCCATTGTGCCCGCCCATTCGCCGGCATCGGCGGGGGGCGGCGAGGCCTGGCAGGCGAGGAGCGCGGCGGCTGCGAGAGGCGTGGATGAGCACAGTGAGGGCGTTGCATCGGAGACCCACCGGCGCCGCCGTCACGGGTCGCCCGGTCTCAACGTGCGGGCGAGGAGTTCGGGCAGCGCGTGGAGGTGGTCGATGTGATCCGGCGCCGAGTTGCCCGCGAAGGAGAGCAGCTCGAACCCGCCCGCCCGCACTTCGCCCAACTGCTGCATGCCGCGAGGGCCCCAGCGCAGGACTGGCGTGCGGCGCAGGCCCAACGCGCCGAGGAGCCAGTCGGCCGTCTCCGTCGTGCTCGCGAACGTGCCCGGGAAGATCTCCGAATGCGTGACGACGAGCCGCTTCTCCCCGCGCATCGCCGCGCGCGCGAACTCCGCGAACGGGACCAGGTTCGTCGTGTCGAGCACGCCGCCCTCGGCGATGACCGTGCGCTCCGGGATGTAGGAGGTGTGCATGCCGTCGAGGAGCAGGATCGCCCGGACCGTCTCGAAGTGCCGCGGCGCGCGCAGGATCGCGCGTACCGCGCCATGCCCCGCGGAGAAGGCCGTCAGGATCACGGTGCCGAACCGCGCCGGCGCGCCGATCACCGCCGACACCTCGCGCTCGATGCGGGCGAGGAGCGAGTCGAACGCCGCCGGGTCGCTGAAGGCCCGGTCGTAGACCGCCGAGCCGGCGCCCAGGTGCACCGCCGCGGACACCATCCCCGCATCCAGATCCGCGACGGCCTGGTGGACCAGCCAGGAGGGTCCGTGAAAGTGGACGACGAGGTCGAACGGCGTCGTCCTCGGGACGTTCGGCGGCACCAGCAGCTCCACCGGCTTGCCGTCGGGGCCCGCGAAGGTGCGCACGGCGCCCTCGAGCGGGCGCTGCGTCAGCCGCTCGTGCGCGCGCGTGTTCTCGACCATGGGCGAGGGGTTCTGCGGCATCGGCTGTTGCGCCGCAGCTGGAGACGCCGCGGCTGCGAACAGGGCGCCGAACGCCGCAACCGTGAGGCGCACGGCGCATGGAGAACGCAAGGGTCTGTCGGGCTTCAATTCGATCGGACCTCCGTTCGCGAGCGATGCCGTGGGCGACGCCGGCTGGCGCGTCGTCCACGCGTCACGACGCCGGTGAGATCGCCGCGGGCTGCCGGCGGGACCAAGGTCGGGCCCACGGGAACGGTGACCTCCCCGAGCAGGCGCCCGACATCGCCGGTCACGTCCCAGGCCGACGGGCTCGTCCCGCGCCTGCGTGCGTCTGATCCAGTACGTGGCGCCGATCACGCTCCAAGATGGCGTCGGCCGGTGATTCGGTCGAGGTGTGGCGGCGACGAGCAGCGGCGCTGCGCGGCTCACGGCCGGGCGTCGCGCCGCTGCCGAACACTCGACATCGAATCCGGATCCGGGATCGTAGGATGGACGAAGGGCGCGGATCCCGGCGCTCCCGCCGTTCTCCGCGCCCCTCGCGTCTCCGTGTGATCTTTCAGTGCGAGCGCCGCTCTGCCGCGAACGCGGGCCACTCGCCCCGAGCCCGGCCGACCCGCCGCGTCCCCTCCCTACTTCACGAACAGCATCTCCCGGTACCGCGGCAGCGGCCACAGGTCGTCCGGCAGCACGCGCTCCAGCTTGTCCACCACCGCCCGCACCGCGTTCATCGCCGGGATGATGTTGTCCCGCATGTGCTGCGCCTTGGAGTACACGTCGTCGCCGCCGAGCTCGGCGTTCTGACGGACCAGCTCGTCGAGCACCTCGCGAAGGTCGTCGACCAGCTCGCTCACTTCATGGAGCGTCGCGGCAACGCCCCTGGCATCGATCCCCAGCTCGCGCGCGCGAGTGGCCGCGGCCAGCAGGTCGTTCATGTAGTGCACCGCCGCCGGCAGGATCATCGTGCGGGCGATGTCCGCGGCCGTCTCGCCCTCGATGTTGATCGTCTTGAAGTACTGGTCGACGGCGATCTCCTCCCGCGACTTGAGCTCGCGGCGCGTCAGCACGCCGTACTTCTCGAACAGCGCGGCGTTCTTCTCGTCCGTCAGCCGGCAGATCGCATCCAGCGCGTTGCTCAGGTTCAGCAGGCCACGCCGCTCGGCCTCGGCCCGCCACTCCGGCGAGTAGTTGTCGCCGTTGAAGATGATGCGCTTGAACTTCGGGATCTCGCGGGCCAGCACCGCGCTCAGCGCCACGTCGAGGGACTTGCCGCCCTCCATCTCCTGCTCGAGCATCGTCGCCAGCTCGTCGATCGACTCGGCGACGATCGTGTTGAGCACCGTCGCCGGGAACGAGATGGACTGCGACGCGCCGAGCGCCCGGAACTCGAACTTGTTGCCCGTGAACGCGAACGGCGACGTCCGGTTGCGGTCGCCCGAGTGCAGCGGGATGTGCGGCAGCACGGGCACGCCGAGGCCGAGCAGCCCGCCCCTCCGCGAGGACTTGCCCCTCGTCCCGTTCCCCAGCCGCTCGAAGATCTCGGTCAGCTCATCACCCAGGAACACCGAGATGATCGCCGGCGGCGCCTCGTTCGCGCCGAGCCGGTGGTCGTTGCCCGCGTAGGCGACGCTCGCGCGCACCAGGTCCTGGTGCCGCTCCACCGCGCGCAGCACCGCCGAGCAGAAGAACAGGAACTGCAGGTTCTCGTCCGGATCGTTGCCGGGGTCCAGCAGGTTGTGCGTCGCCGTGCCGAACGACCAGTTTAGGTGCTTGCCGCTGCCGTTCACGCCCTGGAACGGCTTCTCGTGCAGCAGCGCCACCAGCCCGTACTTCCGCGCGATCCGCTGCATCAGCAGCATCGTGAGCTGCTGGTGGTCCGCCGCCAGGTTCGCGTTCTCGTAGATCGGCGCCATCTCGTACTGACCCGGCGCCACCTCGTTGTGCCGCGTCTTCACCGGCACGCCCAGACGGTAGAGCTCGCGCTCCAGCTCCATCATGAAGGCGAGCACGCGGTCCGGGATCGCGCCGAAGTAGTGGTCCTCCAGCTCCTGGCCCCGCGGCGGCTTCGCGCCGAACAGCGTGCGGCCGGTCGTCACCAGGTCCGGACGCCGGTAGTAGAACTCCTGGTCCACCAGGAAGAACTCCTGCTCCGGCCCCAGCGTCGCCCGCACCGGACCGGCGTCCACGCCGAACAGCTTCAGCGCGCGCCGCGCCTGCACGTCCAGCGCGTGCATCGACCGCAGGAGCGGGATCTTCTGGTCCAGCGCATCCCCGGTCCACGAGGTGAACGCCGTCGGGATCGCCAGGTAGGACCCGCCCGCCGTCTCCATGATGAACGCCGGCGACGTCGGGTCCCACGCCGTGTAGCCCCGCGCCTCGAACGTCGCCCGCAGCCCGCCCGACGGGAACGACGATGCGTCCGGCTCACCCCGGATCAGGTCCTTGCCGCTGAACTCCGCGACCGCGCCGCCGCCCGCGTTCGGCGTGATGAACGAGTCGTGCTTCTCCGCCGTCAGCCCCGTCAGCGGCTGGAACCAGTGGGTGAAATGCGTCGCCCCCTTCTCCGTCGCCCACTCCTTCATGGCGATCGCGACCGCGTCCGCCACCCGCGGGTCCAGCTCGCGGCCGTTCTCGATCGTCTCCACCAGCGCCTCGTAGATCGGCTTCGGCAGGCGCGACTTCATCTCCGCGAGACTGAACGTGTTCTCGCCGAAGATCTTCTCGATGTCGAACGGCCGGGGCGCCCGCTTGGGCTGGAGCGCCTGCTGGAGGGTGCCGTTGAGGGGGGTCTGCGTCCAGGACTTGGCTGCCGCCAACGTGTCGAACCGCGAAGTACGCGTGGGCATGGGTTCCTTGATCGGGGCTGAGGTGGACCTGCGCCGGGCGAACGCGCCCGGCTCTCCCGTCGCGCCGACGCGACCCCCGCGCCGCGCGACACGCAACAGTAACACCGGAAAATCCAGGTGTCAACGTCTGCTGTGACACATGGCACGATTTCGGGGTCAGAACCGCGGCATTGACCGCTGTTCCGTGCAAACTGTCACAGCGATCGTGATCACTCGGCACCTTTTCCAGTTACACTTTGCACCCGCCATCCGGCCCGCCGAACGCCCCAGAGGCCGCCCGGCGGCCGGGCCGGCGGCGCCG
>Ga0065723_100026_pt1 | contig 60656 bp, 49 predicted proteins | sample TheenrcuSG05Z960_FD_59110 | JGI IMG/M metagenome (GOLD analysis project Ga0065723, IMG submission 59110) | Thermophilic enrichment culture from UC Davis - Sample SG0.5Z960 | ecosystem: Engineered > Solid waste > Grass > Composting > Bioreactor | place: USA: University of California, Davis
CCGCCCGCTCCCGCACCTCGGGGGAGTACTTTTTCGCTCTCGTCATGACTCCAATCTCTCAAAGGTTGGAACCTCCGGCAAACCCAGGGCGGTTCTGAGCTCCGCCTGGTGGACCACTGGCGATACTGTTGATGCGGGGTATGTTAAGAGCGCCCGAGGAGCTTCGTATTGTAGGACGCTACGGGTGGGCACCGCCTGGGGTTGACCGTCTTCGTTTGTGGGCAGTGATCGTGCATCCTCGTCGAGGAATGGGCGGGTGTCGCTCGGCGAGCGCTTTCAGGGCATTGCACAGCACGAACGAAACTAGCCGTTGCGCCGTCAGGGGCCAACATCCAATTACGGGCTGACAACATACCCCTCCCTCAGGACGCTATGGGCTGTATCCAGCTTCGGCCCCCCACCGTCCCCTCCGGCAGGCCGTCTCCGGCTAGATACGCAGGCGCCGCAATCCCACAGATCATCGCATCAACGGGCTCCACTTGTAGCACTACATCGTCGCGCCAGACATATCCCTTGTCGCGCAGCAGCCGCGTCAGCACCGCCGCATACGCGGTCGGATCCTTCCGCTTCCACGGCATCGCCAGCTCCGGCCACAGGCGTTGGATGCGTGAGGCTGGCGATGTCCCCAAGCCGTTCTCGTAGAGCTCCACTAGATCTCGACGCCCGCCCGAATGAAGCCTCCGTACGCCTTCCAGCCCGCGAGCTTCGCCCTACTCGTGGGCAGCGCACGCGCCGGCGTCTTCGCCTCGATGTCCGCCCTGCGCCGCCGAGCACCCTCTGCAGGAAGCCCCTGCGGGAGGTCGAACGCAACGACCTCAGGCCGCTCCCAGCCGACGGGCGGAGTGGGGAAAGGCGCCGCGGGGTCCAGCCGGTACTCGCCCAGCACGAATTCCTTTCCGCGCAGCCAGGTGACGTAGCTCGTCGGCGTCAGCGTGCCGGCATCCACGCCGCACACGATAGCCGCGTCTGACGCGCCTGCCGGCACGGCATCCGGGCCGGGCTACGGCCCCGCCGGGTACTTCCGCGCGTTCGCCTCCAGCTTCCGGAGCGCCGCGGACCGCAGGTCGATGCCGGCGACGTCGGCGAAGCGAAGGACGCCGAGGAGCACATCCGCGAGCTCGGCTTCGACGTCGTCGCGCCTCTCCTTCAACGCATCCTGGTCCCAGCGGAAGAGCGCCAGGAGCTCGCCGGCCTCGCTCGCGATCAGCGCGGCGAGGTTGCGGGGCGTGTGGTACTTCTCCCAGTCCCTCTCGCGGGCGAATCGGACGAGGCGCTCCTGGAGCTCGGCGGGCCAGTCCACGCGTCACCCCTTGAAGACGTTGTCGTTGTGCCAGCGGAGCATCTCCGGATCAGGCCGGTACTCCGGCCTGTCCGGTACCCAGATCCGGCTGCCGTGCAGTCGCATGTAGTTCTCACCGTCGTTGAAGTCATCGCGCATGCGTGCGCTCGCCTCGACGCGCAGCTCTGGCGTCACGGTGAGATAGCCGGCGTCGAACAGCCGGTGCAGGTCCGAGCGGAGGAGGAGGCCGTTGCTGACGTAGTGGGTCTCGACCTGCGCGTACGGCCGGATGTGCGCGGCCTCGAGCGCCGGCCACGCCTTCTCTCGCGTGACCGCGCACTGCCGCTGGTACGCCTCCATCACGGCGACGCGGAACGTGCCCTGCCCGATGCGCCGCCGGGTGAGCACTGGCGCCGTGTACCCGCCCGCGATGAGCTTCGCCTCGCCCTCCCGCCGTGGCGGGGCCGCCTGCAAGCGCTCGAGCACCTGCTCCCACAGCCGCGCGCCCGCGCCCTGGCTGAGGTCGTAACGCCTGCCGCGGACGATGTTGGCCGCGAAGTCTTCCGGCTGCGGGATCCACAGCTCCTCCGACCAGAAGAACGGCTCGACCAGGATGATGCAGCCGATCGTGAAGTCCTCGTACCACTCGACCCGGCCCCGCCTCAGGGGCAGGATCCGCTCACGCAGCTCGTGGAGCGACGCGGCGCCGTTCTTTCGCCCGAACGAGTCCCAGGCGACGGTGATCGGGAGGTCGACGTAGTACTCGAAGAAACCGCCGCCCGCGATTGCGTTCACCGGGCTCTTCAGCTTGAAGAGCATCGGCTCGCCGCGGCGCAGGACGCCGAAGCGGCCGCCCCAGGGGTTCGGCTGCCAGAAATTGACCTCGTCGACGTCCGGCTGGCGTGCGAGGAAGTCGAACCAATCGCGGTCGGTGACGGCGACCCAGGCGTTCATGCGCGCCGCTCCTCGTTCGACAGCAGGACGTACCTGCGCCCCGCGTCTCTTTCGCTCCGGTAAACCGAGACGATCTCGCCGACGTCAGCGTTCCTCGTCGTTCTCGGCATGGCGTGGTGGGATCAGGAACCGAGGTGACGGGAAACAACGGCGCACCTCAAAATTACGAATCGGCACCGACAGTGTAAAGGGACAAAAAGGGATCCCCTGCCGCGCCGCCAGCGTGCCTCCCGGGCTCCGTCGCCCGGGCGACCTCATCCCGCTCACCCGATCCTCAGCAGGACCTTCCCCAGATGGTGCTTTCCGACCGCCTCCTCCGCCTCCGCGATCTCTTCCAGCGGATAGATCCCGGCGATGTGCACCTCGAACGGCCCGCTCTCGACCAACCGGTTCAGGCGCTCCATGACCTCGGGGGCGGGGTCGCCGTCGTACGCCTGGAGCCGGATCCCCTCGACGGCCTCGGGCTCGGGTTCGACCCCGTGGGGGTAGGCCGCGCGGCCGCCCTCGCGGAGCGTGGAGAGGACGAGCTGGGCGACGTCGCCGCCCACGGTGAGGAGCGCGGCGTCGAGGCCGTCGGGCGCGAACTCGCGGGCGGCCGCGACGACGTCGCCTTCGCGGCCGTCCACCACCGCATCCGCGCCGAGCCGCCGGGCCAGCTCCACGCCGTCCGGGCCGGACGCCACGGCCAGCACGCGGGCGCCCTTCAGCTTCGCCAGCTGCAGCGCGGCGTGGCCGACGCCGCCGCTCGCGCCGAGGACCAGCACGGCCTCGCCCGGCTTCACGTCCAGCACGTCCTCGATCCCGCGGAGCGCCGTGACCCCGATCCAGCCGAGCCCCGCGGCCTGCTCCATGGGGAGCGCCCCGGGGATGGGAGCGACCGTGTCCTCCGGCACGGCCGTGTACTCGGCGTAGAACCCGCCCCGCGGCAGCTTCAGCGCGTAGACGCGGTCGCCCGGGCTGAAGCGCTCGACCTCGGCGCCCACGTCCTCCACGACCCCCGCGCCCTCGGAGCCGAGGATGTAGGGGAACGTCGGCTCCCCGCCGAGCATCCCGGCGAACCCGCCCTCCTGCTCGTACGCGTCCCACTCGGCGACGCCGGCGTAGGCGACGCGGATGAGGACGTCGCGGGGGCCGGGCTCCGGGACGGCGAGCGACTTCACCTCGAGGACCTCGGGGCCGCCGAAGCGATCGATCGCGACGGCGCGCATCGTTTGTGGCAGGTCGTGCATGGGCGCCTCCTGGTTCCGCTCCATGTCGTCCCCCAGCACCTGTCGTACCAGAGGTGGCCACGCGTGACGGTCCAAATCGCAGACCAGGCCGCGAGCGGCGGACCAGCACCGTGTGCCGATCCAGCCCGGGTGGGGGCTTGCGTTCCCGCCGCGTGGCAGGCGCATCTTAGGCGTCCCTTCCGTGGTCCGCGGAAGGGGGATGTCGCTTCACAGGATGGCAACCCACCGGAGTGAGCCACGCACAACCGGTTCCGGCATGACGTCCACGAATCCGACGTGCGCAGAACGCACTCACACGAACCGCCGTCGTCGCGGGCGGCTCGCAGTCCTTCTCTTCGCTCTGCTCGGTCTCGGCATCCTCTCACCGACGCCGGCGGCCGCCCAGGACGCCCCCGCCGAAGGCCTCGAGGTGAAGGGCACCTTCGTCCTCGTCCCCGAGGAGAGCGAGGAGATCGCCGCCGCGATCGAAGCCGCCATCAAGAAGATGCGCTTCTTCAAGTCGATCGCACGCGGCCGGCTCAAAGACACCAACCCTCTCTATCGAATCATCCACATCGACGCGAGCGCCGACACGGTGCGGCTCGCCTTCGAAGACGAGACCACCCTCATCGCCCCGACGACGGATGAAGAGATCGAGTGGCGCTACAACGGGGAGAAGTTCAGGGTGCGCACCCGTTGGGACTCGGGCGCGATCCGGCAGAGCTTTGCCGCTTTCGACGGCGTCCGGGAGAGCATCACCACGCTGGAGCCCGACGGCGTCACCCTGCGCATCGCCACCACGGTCACGAGCCGCATGCTCCCTGCGCCGGTGAAGTACGTGCTGGTCTACCGCCGCGCGGAGGGGTGAGCGGCCGGGCTCGCTCGTGTGGACGCACCAGCACCTCGCCGTCCGCTGCGGGGCACCTACGCGACCAGGGGGCAAGGGCGGAGGCGCCGCGCGGCTGTGAAAAAACGGCGCCTGATCGGCGGGCCCCTTGAATCCCGGGCGTTCGGGCGGTACCTTCCGGCCGCTCTCCCCCAAGAAGACCCCCAGGCAATCGATCAGCGATGATGCAGAAGGGATCCAACGCGTCCGGCGGCCGCGCGAGCCGTCGCCATCCGTTGCTCCGTGCCTTCCCGCTGATCGCTGCGACGATCACCCTGGTCGGATGCGGTGCGTCCATCGAAGCCGACGTCATCCGCCTCGGCCTCGCCGCGCCGCTGAACGAGGCGTCGGGGAAGGGGATGTACCAGGGAGCGCTCCTCGCCGTCGAGGACATCAACGCGCGCGGCGGAGTCCGCGGCCGCCGCCTCGAGCTGGTGGCCCGCGATGATGCGATGAACCCTGCGCGCGCGATCGAGGTCGCCGTAGAGCTCCGTGACCGGACCGACGTCGTCGCCGTCGTCGGGCATCTGACGTCTGCCGCCAGCATCGCCGCATCGGACGTCTACAACGAGCCAGGGAAGGGGCTCCTCGCCATCTCGCCCGGTGCGACGAGTCCGGAGCTGTCGAAGACGGGTGAGTGGACGTTCCGCGTCTGCCCGAGCGACCTGCAGCAGGCCGCCGCCCTCGCCGAGTGGGCCTTCCACGATCTCGGCCGCCGGCGCGCCGTGATCATGTACGTGAACGATTCCTACGGCCGCGGCGTCCGCGACGCCTTCGTGCCCGTGTTCGAGCGCCTGGGCGGCACCGTCCTGAGCACCGACCCCTACCTGCCCGACCTGCTCGAAGACGAGCGCGCCCTCGACCCGTACCTCGAGCGCGGCATCCGCAACGGCATGGACGTGCTCGTGATCGTGGGGTTGGGCGACGAGGTGGTCGACATCCTCCGTGCCGCGCGGCGCCTCGGTTTCCAAGGCACCGTGATGGGGCCCGACGGGCTCATCGGGATCGCCGAGGCGGGAGACGTGGCGGAGGGCGTCATCATCAGCTCGGGCTTCCTTATCGACCGGCCGACGGCTGCGGCCCGCCAGTTCGTCGAGCGCTATCGGGCCCGGTTCGGCGAGTTCCCGCGCGACGGGTCCGCCCACGCCTACGACACCGTCATGCTCCTGGCCCAGGCCATCGAGCAGGTCGGCACGAACCGGAAGGCCGTACGCGACTACGTCGCCTCCATCGGCAAGGACACGCCCGCCTTCGAAGGCGTGACGGGCACGATCCGATTCGATGAGAACGGCGACGCCGTCGAGAAGGGTGTGCTCATCGGCGTCGTGCGGGACGGGCGGATCGTGACGGCGGGGGAAGCGCACTGAGCGCGGCTCGTCATTGACTGGCTGCAGGCGCGCGGCGGGCGTACGGCGGGCGCTGATGAGCCCGAGCGGGAGCGCACTTCCGCCGGGATCGCGGACCGCGGCGCCCCCGCGCTGCCGGCGGCACTCTCGTTGCCGCACAGGGACGGCCGACGCGTCCACTTGCGGCGTCGGCGGCCGGCACGAGATTCGACTCCTCGAGCCGCTGCGCGCCGAGGCGCCGGGGTCGGGCCATCCGTGAGGTGATCGGAGAATGGAGAGGCACCCGTCCGGGATCAAACTGGAGACGTGGCTCGTCTCCGCGGGCCGGGAGTCGGAGCCCGGTGCGCCGCTGAACGTGCCCATGGTGCCCGCGTCGAACTTCATCCTCGGCGCGGGCCGCGTGTACTCGCGCACCGAGGGGACGCCGACCTGGGAAGCGCTCGAGGAGATCGTCGGCGGACTCGAGGCGGGCAAGGCCGTGGCGTTCGCCTCCGGCATGGCCGCGATCGCGGCGGTGTTCGACCAGCTCCCGACCGGCGCCGTCGTCGTGATCCCCGATGACTGCTATCTCGGAGTCGCCGCCCTCGCCGCTGCGGGCGCGGAGCGGAATCGCTGGTCCGTCGAGCGCCTGCCGGTGGACGACACGAACGCCTGGATCCGCGCCTGCGGCGTCGCGGACCTGATCTGGCTGGAATCCCCGTCGAACCCGCTGCTCATCGTGGCGGACCTGCCAGCGATCTGCGCGGCGCCACGCAAGCCCGGGGCGATCGTCGCGGTGGACAACACGTTCGCCACGCCGCTCAACCAGCAGCCGCTGGACTTCGGGGCCACGGTGTCCGTGCAGTCGGCAACCAAGTTCATCGGCGGCCACTCCGATCTCCTCGCCGGGGTCGTGACGACGAGGGACGAGGCGTTGTGGCAGGCCCTCAGGAAGACCCGGGAGCTCACCGGCGCCACGCCGGGCACCCTCGAGGCCTTCCTCGCCGTTCGCGGCGCGCGGACGCTGGCGCTCCGCCTGGAGCGCGCCCAGCAGACGGCGATGATCCTCGCGGAGCGGCTCGAGAAGCATCCGCTGGTCACGCGCGTGCGGTACCCAGGGCTGGCATCGCATCCGACGCACGAGACCGCGAAGCGGGTGCTCAAGGGGTTCGGCAGCATCATCTCCTTCGAGCTGCGTGGTGGTGCCGAGTTCGCCGATGCGGTTTGCCGGAACACGAGGCTGATCCGGCACGCGACGAGTCTCGGCGGCGTGGAGTCCACCATGGAACGGAGAGGGATGTATGCCGGGCAGGAGCACCTGCCGCCTTCGATGCTCCGGCTCAGCGTCGGGATCGAGGATGCCGACGACCTGTGGAACGACCTCGACCAGGCGATCCGTTCCGCGGCGGACGCGCTCGGAATCCGGGCTTAGACCCGGAAGCCGGGCGCAGGACGACGGCCGGCGGGTCGCAGCTCCTTCGCCACGATGAGGAAGCAAGGTCCAGACGATCGGGCCCGCTCCGGTGCGCTGCGGATCTCGGACGACGCCGTGCGCCGCGCCACGGGACGGACGTGGGACGAATGGATCCGCTGGCTCGACGAGCGCGGCGCTGCAAGCATGTCGCACAAGCAGATCGTGGCGCTGCTCCTTGGACAGGGCGGCGTGGAGAGCGGATGGTGGCAGCAGACGGTCACCGTCGGATACGAGCGGGCGAAAGGGCTGCGTGTGGAGGGGCAGACCGCGGAGGCGGGCTTCGAGATCGGCGTGAGCCGGACCGTCCCGCTGCCGGTGGACGAGGCGTGGCGCCGTCTGACGGCGCCGGACGGCGTGCGCGCCTGGCTGGGCGATGCGCCGTCGCTCCGGTTCGAGGTCGGCGAAGCGTACCGCCTGGCGGATGGCACCACGGGCGAGGTCCGTGTGGCCGTGGCGGGCGACCGGCTGCGCGTCACCCGGCGGCCGGATGGCTCGTACACCGGTTCGGACGGAGGGGCTGGCTTTGAGCCGTGGCGGTTATTAACACGTCGCGGCACTTTCGTTAATAAACGTCGCCGTCGTTCACGTCTGTGAGAACAACGACCGGGTGGCTCCGCCCACGCCCTGCCGTGTTGGGCGCCGTCGCGCTGCGCGCTCACACTTCACTGCTCCTGCCGACTCCGGCGCCGTCCCGCTCGGCGGCGCCCGACACCGCGCGTTTCATCAGCTCCCGCACGTAGCTCAGCCGCGGCTCCCGGGCCGTCCCGCTCCGCCAGGCGAGGTGGAGGGTGTTCTCGGGAAGGGTCGAAGGCCGGTGGAGCACGATCAGCCGACCCCGGGCGACGGCGTCCTCGCAGAGGTATTGCGGGAGCACGCTGATCCCCGCGCCCGCCGCGACCGCCTCACGGACCGCCCGCAGGTCGGGAGCCACGACGGCGGCACGGCGTTCGAGCCGCTGGCCGAACACGACGCGCCAGTAGCGGCGCAGGATCGGCAGCTCCGGGCCGTAGCTCACGAGGGGCACGCCCTCGAGCGCGCTCGCGCCGTTCGCCTCGATCGCCTCCGGCGACAGGCGCGATGCCCAGGCCGGGGCCGCGACCAGGAGGAACCGCTCCGTGAAGAGCGGCTCCGACTCCAGCCCGCTGCGCCGGACGGCCCGCGTCGAGACCGCGAGGTCGAGGTCGCCCTCCGCGACGGCGTCCAGCAGCTCGTCGGCCAGGCCGAAGCGGACCTCCAGGCGAACCTTCTTCTCCGGCAGACCGCCGAGCGCCGGCAGCACCCGCTCGGCGAGGAACTCCGCAGGGCCACCCAACCGCACCGTTCCCCCCAGACGTCCTGGCCCCTGGCGTGCACCCTCCAGCGTCGCCTCCAGCGCGTCCAGGTGAGGCGCGATCAGCCGGGCCAGCTCGCGCGCCGCCGGCGTCGGCGCCACGCCGCGGGGCAAACGCTCGAAGAGGCGATAGCCGAGGTGCGTCTCCAGCGCCTTGATCTGCTGGGAGACCGCCGGCTGGGTGAGGAACAGCCGCGGCGCCGCGGCGGTGATGGAGCCGACGCGGTAGACGGTGAGGAACGCGCGGAGCCAGTCGAGCGGAGCCATAAGGCATCTTATGGCATGATGCAAATCATTGAAATTGTCAATGTCTATCGAGGCGGTTACTGTTCTTGATGCGCGCGGATGGCGGGGCCCGGCGCTGGCGCCCCGATAGATCCCAGGCGTCCCCGTGGTCCGCGCGAGCGAACCGACAACGACAGGAGGATGCGATGCCCGGAAAGGTGCTCTTCGTCCTGACGAGCCACGACGAGCTGGGCGACACGGGTCGGAAGACCGGCTTCTACCTTTCGGAGCTGACCCATCCGCTCGCCGTGGTCCGTGAGGCCGGGTACGACTTCGACCTCGCGAGCCCGAAGGGCGGCGAGCCGCCGATGGACGGCGTGAAGCGGGACGACCCTGTGAACGCCGCGTTCCTGGACGACCCGGCGATGATGGCGCGGGTGCGCGAGACGATCCCGCTCGACAAGGTCGACCCGAAGGACTACGTCGCCGTGCACTTCGTGGGCGGCCACGGCACCATGTGGGACTTCCCGGGCAACCCGGAGGTGGCCCGGATCGCGGCCGGGATCTACGAGGCGGGCGGCGTCGTCGCGGCGGTGTGCCACGGCCCCTCGGCGCTGGTGGACGTGAAGCTTTCGGACGGCTCGTACCTCGTGGCCGGCAAGGAGGTGGCGGCGTTCACGAACGAGGAGGAAGAAGCCGTCGGGCTCGCGCAGGTCGTGCCGTTCCTGCTGGAGAGCAAGCTCGCCGAGCGGGGCGCGACCATCACCAAGGCTCCGAAGTTCCAGGCGAAGGTCGCGGTGAGCGGGCGGCTGGTGACCGGCCAGAACCCCGCGTCGGCGAAGGGCGTGGGCGAGGCGATGGTCAAGCTGCTGGAGGAGGCGAAGGCCGCGGCGGGGAACTAGCCCTTCCGTGCTCGCGTGAGGACGGGGGCGCCGCTCGGCGCCCTCTTTTTTCGTTCCCGGACCGCTGATCCGGGAGGCTCACTCGGTGCTCGCCCCGGTCCGCCCACGCCTCGCGGCGATGATCTCCATGTGCCGCTCGCCCCAGTCGCCCAGCGGCAGCAGGGCCTCGTTCAGCGACTCGCCGAGCTCGGTGAGCGAGTACTCCACCCTGGGCGGGACCTCCCGGTAGACCTCGCGGTGGACCAGGCCGTCCGCCTCCATCTCCCGGAGCTGCTGGATCAACACCTTCTCGCTGATCCCCTCCAGCGCCCGCCTCAGCTCGCCGAACCGGCGCACGCCGGCGTGGAGCTCCCACAGGATCAGCGGCTTCCACTTTCCGCCGATCACGTCGACGGCCGCGTCGAGCCCGCAGGTGTACGGCCCTCGTCTGCCCATGCGCCCTCGCAATGCTTACCAGGAGGTGAGTACCTCACTTTTCGGTACGTACTTGCGAGCTGTCAAGCACTGCATGAGGTTCGGGGCTGGTGGCCGGCGCGCGCCCGGAGGCGGTGCCGGCGGCGGGGTCGGTCTCTCAGCCCGGAGGGCGCCATGCGGGAACCCATCGTCAGCGCGCATACCGAGCGGGCCGTCGAGTCTCGCGGTGCGGATCGTGGGTCCGCGGTCACGGTGATCGGTCTCGGCTCCATGGGCAGCGCCCTCGCCGGCGCGGTGCTCGAGGCGGGCTACCCGACGACGGTCTGGAACCGCACCGCGGGCAAAGCCGAGCCTCTCGTGCGCAGGGGAGCGGCGCGCGCCGCCACAGTCGCGGAGGCGGTCTCGGCCAGCCCGACCGTGATCGCGTGTGTCCTGGACTATCGCGCTCTGCGTGAGATCCTGAGCACCGCGGGCGATGCGCTCGCCGGCCGCACCGTGGTGAACCTGACGAACGGGACGCCGACCGAGGCGCGCGAGACGGCCGCGTGGGTCGAGGGGCACGGGGCCCGCTACCTCGACGGCGGGATCATGGCGGTGCCGGAGATGATCGGCGGGGCCGAGTCGCTGGTGCTCTACAGCGGGTCGGCAGAGGCCTTCGAGACAGTGGAGCCTGTACTGCGCCGGTTCGGTTCGGCGATGTACCTGGGCGCTGACCCGGGGCTCGCGTCGCTGCACGACCTGGCCTTGCTCGCCGGGATGTACGGCCTGTTCGCTGGCTGCCTGCACGCCGTCGCGCTCGTGGGCACGGAGGGTGTCCGTGCGACGGAGTTCACGTCGTCGCTCCTGATCCCCTGGCTCCAGGCGATGACCGCGACGCTGCCCGAAGCCGCCGCCCAGATCGACGCTGGCGACTACGCCGCCACCGGCTCGCGGCTCGACATGCAGGCCGTGGCGCTGGCGAACATCGTGGAGGCCAGCAGGTCGCAGGGCATCCGCCCGGACCTGATGCTGCCGATCCAGGCGCTGGTCGAGCGGCGGGTCGCGAAGGGCGGGCGAGGGGAGGACATCGCGGCGGTGGTGGAGGAGGTGAGGGGGTAGGGGACGGCGAGCCCCGCTCCGCCCCCTTTTGCGTCCCTGCTGCCCGCCACTACTATTTCCGCGCACCCCTTCCTCACCGGAGCGGATACGCGATGGTTGCGAGCCATGGACGGCCCAGGCCGACGCCGGGCGCCGGCCGTTGCCTGGCAAGCCAGACCGTCCGCCTGCTGGCGCTCGCCGCCCTTCTCCCGCTGGCGGCGTGCAGCGCCCGGGGCGCGGCGGGGTCGGCGGGCGACGCCGCGGTACCCCACGGGCAGGGGGCGGCGCCCCACGAGCACGCCGGAGCGCAGCCCCCGGAGCGGCCCCGAGGCCGCTGCGCACGGGCACACCGAGCAGCACGGGCATGCGGAGGCGCCGCCCCAGGCGCATGCGCAGGCGCCGGCCCACGCCCACGGCCACGCCCACACGGCGCCCTACGTCCTGCCCGCCACCGCGGGCCCGGGCTACACCGAGGCGGACGTGCGGTTCATGCAGGACATGATCGGGCACCACCAGCAGGCCATCGAGATGGCCCGCATGGCCGCCACGCACGGAGCCGGGGAGGCGGTCCGGAAGCTGGCCGAGAAGATCGAGATCTCCCAGCTCGACGAGATCGCGCTGATGGAGCAGTGGCTCCGGGAGCGGGGCCAGGTCGTCCCGGACGAGGAGTACCGGCGCTCCGCCCACATGCCGGGGATGCTGACGCCGGAGCAGATGGCGCAGCTCGACGCGGCGCGCGGACGGGAGTTCGACCGTCTGTTCCTCACCTTCATGATCCAGCACCACCGCGGCGCGCTCGAGATGGTCGAGGCGCTGTTCGCGACGCCGGGCGCCGCACAGGACCCGGACCTCTTCCGGTTCGCGACCGACGTGGACGCGGACCAGCGCGACGAGATCTACGTCATGCAGAACCTGCTCAACACGCTCGCCACCACTGGAGGGAACCGATCCCGATGACAGATCGCAGTTGGAGAATCCGGCGCGGAATGGCTGGCGTGGCAGCGATCGCTCTCGCGGTCGCGGCACCGGCCGCGCCGCTGGCCGCGCAGTCGAAGGCCGTGGGGCCACGGGCGGACACGGTCGCGACGACGGACGACCCGCGCGTCGGCCTCGGCCCGGGCTACTACAACAACGCGGGCATCGCACTGTGGAACATGCGGCTGGTGTCGTATTCGCCCAAGCCGCCGGAGCTCGACTCCATCCGTGGCCTCACGTTCATCAACTCGGACCTCGCCTTCCGCGGCAACCTCGTCTACCAGGGCAACTTCAGTGGCTTCATGATCTGGGACGTGAGCGACCCGCGGAAGCCGGTGCTGCTCAACACGACGGTGTGCGCCACGGACCAGGGCGATCCCTCGATCTACGGGAACCTGCTGTTCATCTCGGCGGAGTCGCCGCGATCGCGCATCGACTGCGGCACGCAGGGCGTCCAGGACGGCAAGGACCGCATGCGCGGCGTGCGCATCTTCGACGTCAGCGACCCGCGCAACCCGCGGCTCATCAAGAACGTGCAGACATGCCGCGGCTCGCACACGCACACCATCGTGCCGCATCCCACGGACTCGACCGTGATCTACATCTACGTCGGCGGCTCGGCGGCGGTACGGGACTCGAGCGAGCTGCCGGGGTGCTCGGACGGCACGGTGGAGGAGAACCCGAACACGGCACACTACCGCGTGGACATCATCCGCGTGCCGCTCGATAACCCCGAGCAGGCGGAAGTGATCGGCTACGCCCGGATCTTCGAGGGCCTGCCGCGGCCGCCGGGGCGTGCGGGCGTGGCGTTCAGCGACACGACGCAGGCCTGGCGGGCGCTCGGGCCGCGCGGCTGCCACGACCTGACCGCGTTCCCGGCGCTGAACCTCGTCGCCGGGGCGTGCGGCAGCTTCGGGATCATGCTGGACGCGAGCGACCCGGAGAACCCGGTCGTGCTGGATGCGATGTCCGACGTGAACTTCTCGCTCTGGCACACCGCCGTCTTCAGCAACGACGGCAAGATCGTCGTCTTCACCGACGAGTGGGGCGGCGGGACCGCGCCGCGCTGCCGGGTCGGCGACCCGGTCCGCCTGGGCGGCAACACCATCATCAGCCTCGACGAGCGGGGCAAGATGAAGCAGCACGGCTACGTCAAGATGATGGCCGCGCAGACGGACACGGAGAACTGCGTGTCCCACAACGGCGGGCTGATCCCGGTCCCGGGCCGCAACATCATGGTCCAGGGCTGGTACCAGGGCGGGGTCAACGTCATCGACTTCACCGACCCGGACAACCCGTTCGAGATCGCGTACTTCGACCGCGGGCCGGTGGACGATGAACAGCTCGTGATCGGCGGCTCGTGGGGCGCCTACTGGTACAACGGCTACATCTACAGTTCCGAGCTCGCCCGCGGGCTCGACATCCTCGAGCTCGTTCCCAGCGAGTACCTCTCGAAGAACGAGATCGAGGCGGCGAAGCTCGTGGTCCTGGACCAGTACAACCCGCAGAGCCAGCCGCGCATCGTCTGGCCACCCGCGTTCCCCGTGGTCCGCGCGTACCTGGACCAGCTCATCCGCAACGGCGGACTCCCGCCCGCGCGCACCAGCGCCATCGCCGCCGCGCTCGACCTGGCCGAGGCGACGACGGGCGCCCTCCGGGCCGAGCGGCTCGAGGCACTCGCGGCCTCGCTGGACGCGGACGTCGCACGCTCGTCCGACCCGGAGCGCGTGCGCGCCATGGCTGCCGCGGTCCGGGAGCTGGCCGAAGCGTCGCGGCAGGNNNGCATCNNCANGCCGGGCCCCGGCGGCGGCGACACGGGCGTCGGCCGCCGCCGGGCCCGCACCCACCATCCGTCCGACCCGCCCTGGACTGCCCGCCGTCAGGCGGCCCGCCGTTGCTCCCTCGCCTGCTGCTCGAACTTGTTCGCCAGCGCCCGCATCCGTTCGGGCGAGAGGCCGAGCTGCTGGACCACGCCGAACGTGTCCCGTACGCGCGAGAGACGCGTGATCTTCCCTGCGTCGTCCACGCGCACGAACACCGCGCCGACGACGCTCAGCTCCTTGCCGGCGGTGGGCAGCGTCTCGCCGAGCACCTCGAGATCGCTGCCGAGGCGGGCGTGCGCCGTGACCAGCGCCGCCGCACTGTCGCCTGACTCGATGATCTCGCGGGGCTCGATCAGGACGGACTCGTACGCGTCCATGCTGCCCGCCATCATGTCGTACAGCGTCTGCTTGCCCTGGATGGGCGTGGCGAGCATCTCCGTCTCCAGCGTGACGTCGTCGGCCAGCAGGTCGGCGATCGCCTCGACATCCCTGGCTTCGATCGCGCCGAACAGGCGCTCGAGCGCGGCCTTCGCATGCGCCATCCCCACCTCCTCCGTGTCGATGCGCCAGCAGGCAAGCGTTGCGAGGCACGTGCCAGAGCACGGCCGGGCAGCGAACTGGCAGCGGCCGACGCGACGGACGACTGCCGGCCGGCGCCACGAAGGTGGCCGGCCGACGCGCTCCGCCGGGGCTGCCGGCCTGCGCCGGGGCGCGACGCCGGCCGGGATACGGTCGAAGGCGACCGAATGCCGTGGCCCGCCGTGCCGACCAACCGGCGGCGCTCAGTACAGCCTGAACCCCGGCGAGAGGAAGCGTGGCGTGTAGGTCAGGAAGAACGGCATGTAGGCGATCAGCACCAGCGCGATCGCGGCGATGACCCAGAGGCCGATCCGGTCCAGGTACGGCTGCCAGCCGGTCAACGACGGCGCGATGAGCGTGCGCGCCACCGGGATGTCCTTCGGCTGTTCACCCTTCTTCCCCGCGATGATCGTCATACCCATGATCACGAAGAAGAGGAACAGGCCGATGAACATCATCGTGCCGCCGATGCCCGTCAGGATCCCGCCCAGCTCCCACTCCGGGCTGCGATAGCCGGCCATCACGTGGAACGTGCGCCGCGGCATGCCCTGGAGCCCGGCAGAGATCATGCCGCGCGCGAAGATGAGCACGCCAATGGTGTAGATCCACGACGAGGCGAGCGCCAGCTTCCGGCCCCAGAGCGCCCGGCCCGTCAGGTACGGGATCATCCAGTACGCCACGCCGACGAACGTCAGGGCGACGGCCGTGCCGACGGTCATGTGGAAGTGGCCGGGCACCCACGTCGTGTTGTGGACGATCTGGTTCATGCTGAAGCTGGCGTTGATCAGGCCCGTGATGCCGCCGAAGACGAACACGACCATCGCTAGCATTTGGGCGACCACGGACGGATCGTTCCACGGCAGCTTCAGCACCCAGCCGAGCAGCCCCTGCCCGCCCCGCCGCCGGCCGCCGATCTCCAGCGCCGCCACCACCGAGAACGCCGTGGCCAGGCTCGGGAAGAAGACGCCGAAGGTGAGCACGGCGTGGAAGGCTTTCATCTGCTCCGAGATCCCGGGGTCCGTGTACTGGTGGTGGAAGCCCGTGGGGATCGAGAGCAGCAGGAACAGGATGAAGACGACGCGGGTCAGCGGGTCGCTCACCAGCACGCCACCCGCCTGCCGCGGCACGAGCGCGTACCACGAGACGTAAGCCGGCAGCAGCCAGGCGTACACGATGGCGTGGCCGGTGAACCAGAACAGCGTCCGCGTGAGCAGCGGATCCACGCGGCCGCCGTAGGCGCCCAGCGACCACGGGATCAGGAAGCCCAGGAACTCCACCGCGATCGGCAGCGACGCCAGGAACCACATCACGTAGGAGATCACGGAGATGAACGCCAGCAACGGGATCCGCGCGCCACGGTTGTCCCGCTTCCATCGCCCCAGCACCACCAGCATGTTCAGGAGCGCGAGCCACGTGCTCACCACCACGAACACCAGGCCCACGTAGAACGTCCAGTGCGCCTGGAGCGGCGCGTACGCCGTGAACAGCACCGACGCCTGGTTCGTGACGATCGCGTACACCACCAGGATGTTGCCCAGCAGCAGCGTGCCGAACGTGGCGTAGACCAGCCACGGGACGAGCGGCCGGCTCAGCGCCCGCGCCGTCATGAGCGACAGGAACCCGTTCGCGAACGCGAACGTGAACACCAGCACGTTCGCCACGCCGTGGGCGGTCAGCCCCTGGTAATAGCCGCGCAGCCGCGGGAAGTACGGCAGGATGTCGATCCCCGCGAACGACAGCGCGTTCGCCAGGCCGTGGAAGATCCCCGCGATCAGCGCGCCGTAGCCGATGTAGATCGTCCAGCGCAGGAAGCGCTTCTGCGTGTCCGGCAGCGCGAACCCCGCCGGATCGTATACGGTCGCCGCACTCATTCGACGATCACCCGGCCGACCATGCCCTGATGGCCCAGGCCACAGTACTCATGGCAGATGAGCGCGTACTCGCCTGGGCGACGGAACGTGTACGTCATGCGCGAGACCTGCCCCGGGATCAACATCAGGTTCACGCGCGTGCCGGCGATCATGAAGCCGTGGATCACGTCCGGCGTGGTGACGGTGAACGTGACCTCCGCGCCCACCGGCACGCGGATCTCCTGTGGCAGGAACGCCCACGCCTGGCCCAGCATCACCGCCTCGTACTGCCCGGGACCCGTCTGCCTGACGCCGAGCTGGTCGAACGGCGGCGTGGTCCGGACCGTCTGGGGGTCCACCTGCGTGGATCGCGAGGGCAGGTGGATGTCCATCACGACGCTCGTGTACAGCAAAACGAGCAGCGCCGCGACGAGCGAGGCCCCACCCAGCGCGAGGTACGCCTTCTCGTAGGTCTCGATCCTCATCGCCCCTACCGGTTGAGCATGATCAGGTAGATCACGATCCACGCGCCCATGATCCCGATGAGCAGCAGCATGGACAGGAACAGCGTGCCGATCACCACCGGCTCTTCCTCGGGGGCCAGTTCGGTGTCCTCGGGTCGTGTGGACCCGGTGGACAGCGGGTCATGCGTGTCCTCGGCCATGTCACCCTCCTTCGCCGGATCCGCCCGAGACGGCGGCCTGACGCCGCGCTTCCCAGCGGTGGATCGAGCGGACCATGAGGTAGAGGACTGCGATGAAGAGGGGGAGTACGACGACGGCGATCCCCAGGCGCACGGGTCGGATGTCACCCGCGAGGAGCTCGTTCAGCGTCGACCACAGGTAGGCGAACAGCGGAACGGCGAGCACGAGGTAGACGGCGAGACCTACCGCGAGTCTACCGGTGCCGGGTTTGACGCCTGGGCGCATACTCCGGCTCGGGTCACGGGGATCTCTGGTCCTCTTCCGCGGCGCGCGCGGTGGGATGCAAGATTCGCACCCAGGAGGACGAGGTCCGGGCCCATAGGGACCTCACGGGGATGCGTCCGCCGAGCGACGCCCGATCCCTCGCCATGCGGTGTGTGCACGTGGGCGTGATACGAAACGCGCTCGAGGCTAGCTCCGCACCACCCGGACGATCACGACCAGCGCGACGAGCCACAGCGCCACGCCGACGGCCAGCGCGACGAGGCCGCCAGCAGCGGCGCGCCAGGGGCGAGAAGGGAAGACGCGGCTGCACGCCCAGCCGCAGTACGTGAAGGGGATGCCGCCCAGGACGAGCATGACGATGCCGGCGGCGATGGTGCCGGGCGTTGCGGGGACCGCCAACGAGAGGACGGCTTGCAGGACGGCGACGATCAGCGCGACATGGCCGATGAGGTAGAGCCAGAGCACGAGGTGCTCGGCGTAGTTGAGGCGCGTGCGCCAGAACAGGAGGCGAGAAACGGCGGCGATGAGGGGCACGGAGAGGGCGTTCAGCGCCCGGTCGGCGTCGCCGCCGGTCGTGCCGCCGAGCACGCTGACCGAGACGGCGAAGGCCGTCAAACCGATCAGCAGGTATGCAACCGGGTTGGTGTACGGCACGGTTCGGCCGGCGAGATAATCGCGCACCGCCGTGCCGGGCCTGACGGTGAGCCCGTGCACGGTGTGCAGGAAGCCGCGGTCCAGGTCCAGCACTCTGCCCAGGAACGCGGCGGCCATGCCGCGCAGCGTGTGCCGGCCGAGCTGCTCGCGTTGGCCGCACTGCGCGCAATAGGGGCCGGTGCGCAGCGCGCCGCAGTTCACGCACCGCGGTGCGCGGGGCGCCGCGTGGGTCGCCACGCTCGCGTCGGCCGTGGAGTAGGAGGTCTCGGGGGCGACGTCGTCCCGAGCAGAGTCCACGGCGTCGTTACCGTTCATCGCGTGCGCCGGTGAAGGTCGTGCGGCCCGTGCCGTGTCGATGGTGGAAACTGGAGCGGTGCGGCGACCCGATCAAGGCCGGAGCCGATTCGTGGTCGCTTCGGGGCTGACGGCGTGGTTCTGTCTGCCGCCCGTCGCGTTGCGGTCGCAATCCGCTGCGCGCGTAGGGCGGCGACGTGACGGCGGTCGCCCACTGGGACAGGATCGAGGACGGTCCTTCCTTTCACCCGTCCAGCATCCGGCGGGCGTTCCTCGCCCTCACTGGTCCAGCGTGAACCCGACCTTCAGCGTCACCTGCCAGTGCGCGACCTTTCCGTTCTCGAGGTGGCCGCGGATCTCCTGCACCGAGAACCAGCGGAGGTTGTGCAGGGTCTTGCTGGCCCTCTCGATGGCGCCACGCACCGCGTCCTCGATGCTATCGGTCGAGGAACCGGTCAGCTCGATCGACTTGTAGACGTGCTCGGACATGGGACCTTCCGCGTGCGCAACATGGTTCTTGTGGACCCGTTCCGGTGCACGGCTGCGCAGCCGTCCGCCGTCGTCGCGGGCCTCCCGGTCGCCGCCCCGCCACGTCGCGTCCTGGCGGCGCGCTGGACGGATCCGCCTGCGAGGCGTGTGCCAGGACGCGACGCGCGGTCGGCCGGCCGTGCGCGCCGGCCGACCCGTTGCCTTGCACCCGGGCAGGCCGTATCAGTGAGCGTGGAGGGCTGCGAGAGATGCCCGAACGACTGCGAGACCGGATCGTCAATCACGACGACAGCTGGATCTTCGTCATCCTGTACGTCGGTCTCGCTGTCGTGCTGAGCATCTGGATCGGCCTGTTCTGGCTGCTGGTCGTGGTCGCCGGCCACTTCGTGCTGGAGTGGATCCGCCAGCGGCACGTGCGTGACGCGGGCGTGCTGCCGGAGGTCTTCTGGGAGCTCAAGCTGGACATCGCGCTGGTCCTCTTCGCGCTCGTCCTGACGCTGCACATGGAGGTCGTGTTCGGCATCGTGGGGCTCCAGGCCGCGGGCCGTGTGGGCACCATTGCGCGGGTCGGCGCGCGCGGTGGAAGCCGCTTCGCCGCATGGGAGCGCACGCTGCGCGGGCTGCTGCTGTCTGCGGACGATGCAGCGCAGATCGTGCGCGCTCTCGTGATGCGCCGCCCGTCGAGAGGCAACGCCGCCGGTGAAGCAGCGGCTGCGGCAGTGGTGCGGGCGTCGGACGGCGGGCAGGCGGAGGTGGATGCTCACCGGCAGGGGCCGGCCGCGACGTGCGCCGATACGCCGGTCAAGGAGCCGACAGTGGTCGAGGCGGGCGCGGGGCGATGGGGGAGCTGGACCGGTCACTGGTCGATGGGCGACTGGTTCGCGGTGGGCCTGGGCGTCGCGTGCGTCGCGCTGATCCTGCTCGCGCCGTGGCTGACGAGCCACGACTACGCGTCCATGCTCGCCACGCTCGGGAAGGAGCTGAGGCCGTTCCCGGTCACCGTGCCGCTGACGCGCGCGCCCTAGCGCGGCTCGGGGCGTCTCGTCCGCGAGCACGCCGTCGTGCGGGCCGGCGACCGTGACGAACACGGTGCACTCGTCGCTCAGGCACGAGGGGCGCGGGGAACGCGCCGAGCAGGCGGCCGTCGGCATCGAACACCTCCCAGACGAACCCGTCCTCGGCCGCGGCCTCGACCCACATGCGGCGGGCCTCATCGAACAGGATGTGGCGGCGCGCCGCACGCTGCGACGGCCGTTCGGGCTCGCCGGGCTCGCAGCGCGCCTCCGGGAAGGTCGCGCGCGATTCGCGGTACGGCGGCATGCCCTCCTCGTACAGCGCGTCCGTGTACGGAAGCGGCGGCCGCTCGCGCACGGGGGCGCTCGCCGTTTGTGCCGCCAGCGTCAACCGCCTGCCGGGTCAGGCGCCGTGAGCTGCTGCCGCAGCCCGTGCTCGTCCCATTCCTGCCAGCACTCGGCGAGCCTTCCTGCCTCGATGCGGCAGAAGAACATCTCGGTGACGCTGACGCGCCGGCCCGTGGGTGCGATGCCACCCCACTCTCCCGCGTGAGTCCCGACGAAGGGGATCCGCGCGGCCGCGTAGTCGCCATCGGCCACGACCTGCTCCACCGCACAGGAAGTGCGCGACCGCGGCCGCCGACCGTTGCCCGCGCAGCTCCTCGGCGCGCTGGCAGTCCGCGGCCGTGCCCTGCGCGTGCACGCGCGCAGAAAGCACCAGGAGGAGAACAGCGCCGCATGCCGACGCTGACGCGCGCCCGCGCGTCAGCGCTGAACGGGATCCCGGTCGAGGGCGGCGTCGTGAAGGCCAACCGCCGCGTTCGTTGCTCGTTCAGGGGTGAGACCGCCGAGTGTGGACGGCGAGGCCCATTCGCCTACGGGTCATCGCCGGCCCCGAGTGTGTTCAGCGTCGTGTTGTAGAATACGAGCATTTCTTCCTCGCCGGCCGTCACGTCGGCGAGATAGATCGCCGCGCTGCGCACGATCGAGCCGATGTTGGCCTCCGTCCACGCCCCCGGGCCTTTGATGAAGTCGGGCTGGCTCATCTCGACGAACCGCTGCTGGGCCGTATAGAGCGCGGACAGGCGGGCGACGGTCTCGTACTCCATGTGGGTGAGCGCTCCTGTGGCGAGCGCGGTGCGCCAGGCCGTGTCCGTCAGGAACGCGGGCCGGAAGCCGTGGAAGCCTTCGATCTTGCGCAGGTCGTCGAACGTCCGGACCGAGCCCGCGTCGCTCAGCGCCTGGAACTGGGAGTACAGTTCCGCGGGGTACGGCATGATGCGCCGGAGGCTCTCGCGGTTCATGCGGATCTCCCGGATGAAGCTGTCCAGCGCCTGTTGGGCCATTCGGCGCTCCTTCCTCGACTCCCACCAGCTGTCCGCCGCCAGCGCCAGCAGGATGCCGAACACCACCAGGGCCGACTCGATCAGCACGCAGGGAAACCATTCACGCCAGGTACGCATGGGCAGTCTCCCGGCAATACGGTAGGGTTCGGGCAGGACCGCCCCAACCGTACAACGGGGCCGTGCGCGCCCGCAACCGGCGTCTCGCGCGGGCGGCCGGCACGCCCTCGGAGCGCACGCCCCCGGCCGTGCACGGAACGCGCGGCGCGGCGGGCGAGTACGTCCATCCACGACCCCGCGGCCGAAAGGCCCGAGCCCGCGTGTGGGGCGTCGCCGCGGCGTGAAGTCGGCGCCACACCGCATGCACAGGGCCCGCCGCCGCGGGCGGCGCCGGGCCGAGCGGCCATGCTCCCACTTCACCTGCAACCGTACCGGAGCCACGCGTGACACGGATCCTCGTCGTCGACGATGTCCTGGCCATGGCCGAGCAGTACGCCTACGACCTCCAGCGGCTGGGCGGCTGGCGCGTACGCATCGCCACCTCCGGCCCGGAGGCGCTGGAGGCGTTGCGCGACGAGGAGCTGGACTGCGTGATCCTGGACCTCGAGATGCCGGGCATGGACGGCTTCGAGGTGCTGCGCCGCATGCGGGAGATGGGGCTGGACACGCCGGTCATCGTCTACACGGGCACGGGCGACTTCGACCGCTGCGTGCGCGCGGTGCGGCTCGGTGCGTTCGCGTTCATCGACAAGGCGGAGCCGGTGCAGCGCGTGGTGCAGGAGGTGCGGAACGCGCTGGAGCGCGGCCGGCTCGTGGATGAGGTGAAGACGCTGCGCGCGCGGCTGGACGCGGAGACGTCGCTCATCGGCTCGAGCCCGGCCATGCAGCGCCTGCGCGAGGAGATCCGCCGTCTCGCGCCGATCCCCAGCCCGGTGCTGATCCTGGGCGAGAGCGGCTCAGGGAAGGAACTGGTCGCGCGGGACCTGCACGCGCTCGGCGCGGACCCCAAGCAGCCGTTCGTCGCGCTGAACTGCGCGGCGCTGCCGGAGAACCTGGTGGAGAGCGAGCTGTTCGGTCACGAGCGCGGCGCGTTCACGGGAGCGGACCGGCAGAGGAAGGGCGCGTTCGAGCGTGCGGGGCGTGGCACGCTGTTCCTGGACGAGATCGGCGAGCTGCCGCTCGCTGCGCAAGCGAAGCTCCTGCGCGCGTTGGAGAACCGCGAGATCACCCGCGTGGGCGGGGACCGCACCGTGACCGTGGAGGCGCGCGTCGTCGCCGCGACGCACCGCGACCTGGAGCGCGCGGTCGAGGAAGGCACGTTCCGCAGGGATCTCCTCTACCGGCTGAACGTGCACGTCATCCGCGTGCCGCCGCTCAGGGAACGGCTCTCGGACGTGCCGGAGCTGGTCGAGCACTTCCTCACGCAGCTCTGCGCGCGCTTCGGCATGCGAAAGAAGCGCGTCTCTCCGGACGCGCTCGCGGCGCTGTGCCGCTACAGGTGGGAGAAGAACAACGTGCGCGAGTTGCGGAACGCGGTCGAGCGAATGCTGATCGCGTCGGATGGTGAGGTGATCGAGGTGGATGACGTCCCCGCCGACGTCCTGGTCGGTGCGGCGGCGCAGCCGGGCGGGGCAGCGGCCGCCGCGGACCGGCCGCGCACCTACCAGGAACGCAAGGCGGAGGCCGAGCGCGCCATCGTGCTCGAAGCGCTCCACGCCCACGACTGGCACATCACGCGCACGGCGGAGGCGCTCGGTCTCGCGGACCACGCGAGCCTGCTGAAGATCATGCGTCGGCTCGGGATCCGACGTCAGCCCGCGAGCTGAGGCGCGGCGGCGGGACGGGCGCCCCACACGATCGCGCCCCGACTCGTGTGACGACCGATCGCCACTACAGGGAAGCCGTCCGCCGGAAGCTGGGCGTGCACTCGCGCGCGAGGGCCGCCACGCGGATCCCGAGCGGGTGAGGCCGGCCGAGCCGCACGCCGATCAAGGGGCGTGCGGTCCGGCCGGCCTTGCCGCGTGGAAACCCAGAGGGTTTCGCGGACAGGTCGGGCCAGCGTGGCGTCGGGCGGTTGCCACGCCGGCCTCCGCACCGGAGCAGCGCCCTGCAGCGCCCTGTCGTCAGCGCCCGGCCGCTCCGGCAGCGTCCGCGGCGACCGCTGCGTGGGGCCGGACCGTCACGGCCGGGCCCTCGTTGCCGCCGCGGTCCACGGCGGAGACGACGACCTCGCGCAGCGGCGCATCTCCCGAGAGCGCGACGCGCGTCCGCGTGGCGGGGATCACGTCCACGCTCCAGCGGTTGCCGTAGCGCGCGCGGACGACCCAGAGGCGTGGCGGCTCGCCGGGGCCCGCGGCCAGCGACAGCGCCGTCCCGTCATCCGTGAGCGTGACCCGCGGCGCGCCGGGCACGCTGCGCGGCAGCCACGGCGAGGGCGGCACGAGGGCAGGGTAGCGGTAGACCGTCTGCGCGAGTCGCTGGGCGAGACTGTCGTGCATGAGGGCGCGGGCGCTGAAGTGCACGTGCCCGTGCACGCCGTTGTGCCCCCGCGCCACGTAGATCTGGCCGATGATCTCCTCGGGCGGCCAGCCGTCCTGCCGCCTCTCGGTACGCACACGGCTCGGGATCATGCCCACGTACAGGTGGCGGCCGCTCGCGTTCTGCTCCGCCCACCAGCCGAGCATCACGCCGTAGTTCATCAGCGTGTCGGACATGGGCCGGTAGAGCTGCGGCACGAAGTAGTCCACCCATCCTTCGGCGAACCACTTGCGGGCGTCCGCGTAGATCTGCTCGTAGGCGTCGAAGCAGCACGCCTCCGGCACCGGCGGGTGCCCCGGTCGCCAGATCCCGATCGGGCTCACGCCGAACTTGACCCACGGTTTCGTCGCGTGGATCTCGCGGTAGAGCCGGCGGACGAGCGCGTCCACGTTGCTCCGCCGCCAGTCATCCCGCGACAGCTTGCCGCCGGACGCGACGTAGCGGTTCCAGCTCGCCTCGTCCGGGAAGTCGATGACCTTCCCCGTCGAGTCCCGCTCGCGGTACGGGTAGAAGTAGTCGTCGATGTGGATGCCGTCCACGTCGTAGCGCCGCACCACGTCCAGCATGACGGCGACGGTGTGGTCCTGCACGTCCGGCTCGCCGGGGTCCATCCAGAGATGCGTGCCGTACTGCCGCACGATGTCCGGCCGCGTCACGCTGATGTGGTTCGGCGCGGCGGGCGAGCGTGCGGACGGGTGCCGCGCGCGGTACGGGTTGAACCACGCGTGCAGCTCGAGTCCGCGCTTGTGCGCCTCTTCCACGGCGAAGGCGAGCGGGTCCCAGAGCGGCTCCGGCGCCTGGCCTTGCGTGCCGGTCAGGTACTCGGACCAGGGCTCCAGCTCGGAGAGGTACACGGCATCCGCCGCGGTGCGGACCTGGAAGATCACGGCGTTGAGCTTCAGCTCTGCCGCGCGGTCGAGGATCGCGAGCAGCTCGGCCTTCTGGCTGTCTACCGGCAGGCCTCGTCGGGACGGCCAGTCGATGTTGCCCACCGTCGCGACCCAGACGCCGCGGAACTCCCGCGCCACTGGGGGCGGGCCGCCCACGGCGCCGGGCGCTTCCGGAGCGCGCCCGCCGCCTGCGCAGCCCGTTGCGAGCGCGAACGCCGGCGCGCACAGCGCGGCGAGCATGGCGCCGCGCGGGAACCGTACACCGTTCACGGACATCGGCCAACGCAACGTCAAGATCACCTCCTCGCGGCCTCGCCGCGCCAGTGTCCCTCCAGCCGCTGCTCGACCATGCGGCGGAACGTCCCGTCCTCGAGATAACGGCGCAGGTGCTCGCCCGGGCAGCTCGTCTCCGCGTAGTGGTAGTGCCCGCCGATGTGGTCGAGCGGCACATCGAACCGCGCCGCGGCCCAGGCCATGAGGTCCGCGATCGCCTCGAGCTGCGCCTGCGTGGGTTCCTGCCTGCCGTAGTTGCCGATGACGCTGATCAGGAAATGGCCGCGCGGGTCGTACGTCGTGTTCGTCTCGCCCATGTAGCGCCAGTCGCGGCCCTCGTAAATGGTGCCGTCCAGGTCGATGAGCATGTGGTAGGGCACGTCCCACCAGTTGCGGTCACGTGCGCCCCACGCCTGCAGCCCACGCAGCTTCTCGACCGGGTCGTCCTCGGGGCGCAGCGGCTCGCGGCTGCCGGTGTGGTGCAGGGTGATGTGCGTGATCCGGTGGGGCACCCGGAGCCGCAGCGCGGCGCCGCCCGCGCTGTCCGCCGCAGCGACGGCGGGCGGCAGCGAGGCCAGGGTCGCGACCTCGAGGGCGACGAGTCCGGCCCCCAGCTCGCCGGGCCCGTAGATCGCGATGACGGCGATCCGGTAACCCTCCCAGGCGAAGGCGCCGCCCTCGCGCACGCGCCGCTCCTCGCGCGCGTCGCCACGCTGGAGCCGGAGCACGACGACGTCGCCCGAGGCCGCGGCGCGTGGGGGAGCTGCCGTCGTCGCCGAGTCCACCTCCGTCGCCACGACCTCCACGACGAGGTCGTGGAAGGTGAGACGGTCGCCGGGACGGAGGTTGCGCCGGTCCGCGTCCGCCGCGTAGCCCAGCGGCCGCTGGGCTTCCCACGCCGCGTGGGGCACGATGCGCAGCACCGTCCGATCCGCGGGGGCGCGTCGCGCCGCGCACCCGGCGAGGGCGAGGGTGAACGCTGAGGCGGCCGCGAGCGCAGCGGAGGCCGCCCTGCGGCGCCGTGGGGTCGTCCACAACCGCATCGACGCTCTCCTCGGAAAGGGACCACGGTATTCTGGGGCGCGCGGCGCCCCCGCGCCAGCCGGCCGCGTCGAACGGGAGAGCGGGAGGGTTTGGAAGGGAAACGCGACCGGGCCGGCACGCTGTGCCGGCCCGGTCGCCGCGCCGAGTCGGCGCGTCGGTGGACGCGGTCGCCGCGTCAGGACTCCGCGGCCAGGTCTCGTACGGCGTCCACCAGCATGCGCACCTTCTTCGCGTCGCGCGAGCTGGCCGCATCACCCTCGAGCTGCGCCGCCAGCCGGGTCAGGACGGCGCGGCGCTCGGCACCCGAGGCGCGCTCCGCGCTGGCCAGCTCCCGCCGCACCGCGGCGATGCGGTCCGCCGACAGCCCGCCGGAGCGCTCGAGCTGGTCCACGTACGCGCGCGCGAGCGCGAAGCTCGGCGGCCACACGAAGCGCGGCTGGCCCTGCGCGTTGAAGTACTCCAGCCGGACGGTCTTCGCCGCGTCGATCTCGTTCTGCGAGAGGAACTCGCTGGGCACCAGCTCGAAGACATCGAGCCCGCGCGCGATCTCGGAGCTGTAGATGTAGCCGTTGTGCCAGTAGGCCGACCAGCTCCCGGCGCTGCCGAGGCGCTCCGCGTCCACCGGGCCGCGGTCGTGGAACGCGATCTCGATCGGGTTCTTCGGATCGGTGAAGTCGAAGACCGAGATGCCGCCCTGGTACCAGCCCTGCACCATCACGTCCCGGCCCGGGATCGGGATCAGCGAGCCGTTGTGCGCCACGCAGTTCTCCTGCGGGGTCTGCGCGGCGGGGATCTTGAAGTAGCTCTGGAAGCGCAGGCGGTCGTTCTCGATCGTGAAGATCGCGTTGGCTCCCCACTCCTTCGGATCCGTCGCGCGGCACTTCGGCGCGCCGCCCCCGCCCCACTCATCCGAGAACAGGATCTTGGTGCCGTCGTTGCTGAAGGTGGCGGAGTGCCAGTAGGAGAAGTTCGAGTCCGCGACGGCGACGAGGCGCTTCGGGTTCACCGGGTCGCGGATGTCGAGCAGCAAGCCGTAGCCCTCGCACGCGCCGCCCGCCAGGCCGACGGCCGGATAGACCGTGATGTCGTGGCACTGCGTGGGGCCGTGGTCGCGGCGGTTCGCAGCGAGCTGCGCGGCGAGCTGCGGCAGCCGCTCCCGCAGGGCCGCGCTGTCCGCGGCGGTCGGCGCGCCGGTGCCGCCCCGCGCCTCGACGATCTGCTGGAGCATCCGCGCCACGAACGCGTCGGGCAGGACCTGCGGGATGCCGTCGATCTCGATGATGAACGCGCCGCGCGCCCTGGCCCGCTCGACCTCGGCCAGGTCGTCCGGAGCGAGGCCGTGCCTCGGCGGCGCCTTCAGCCCCTCGAAGATCCGCGGCGAGCTGACGATGTGCGCCGCCGCCGGGTTCGCGAGCGGGACCCGGATGACCTCGATCCGGAACAGCGCGGTGTTGGGGTCCTCCTCGGGCATCGCGCCGCTGCAGCCCGGCAGCTCCTCGGCGGGGCGCACCGGCGCGGAGCCGGAGACGTAGATGTAGACGTTCTCCGTGTCGCCCGGGTGCTCGAGCACCGTGTGGGTGTGCGAGCCGCGGCACGTCTGCACGTTGCCGATGTACTTCGGGTTCCGGATGTCCGAGATGTCGAAGATCCGGATCCCGCGCAGCCGGTCGGGGCTCACCTGCTCTCGCACGCCCTGCGTCCCGCAGTCCAGCCGCCCACCGAGACCCTCGCCCGAGACGAACAGCAGGTTCTTGTAGACCGAGACGTCGCTCTGCGAAGCCGGGCAGACGTACCCCTTCACCAACACCGGCTTCGCGGGGTCGCTGATGTCCCAGACCTGGAAGCCGTTGTAGTTGCCCTGGATGACGTAGTTGCCGGTGAAGGCGAGGTCGGAGTTGGTCACGCCGACGAACTCGGGCGGGGGCGGCGTCGTGGAGACCACGCGCAGGTTCCACACCGCCTCCTCCGCGTCCAGCAGGCCGGCGCCCAGCCCGATGCGGGGATCCCTGTCGGGGGTCAGGGGCGTGGAGCGTGGCGTCGGCCCGGCCTCCGGAGACGTGGTTGCCGACGGCGCGCATGCGGCGAAGGCGAGGAGGCCGGCCACGAGCCAGGCGGCGGTCGGGCGTGCTGCGGCTCGGCGGCCGGCCCTGGTGGCGGACACAGGCGGCACGAAGTCCATGGCGATCCCCTTTGCTGGTGTCACGTTGCGGCCGCGGTGAATCCGGCCGCGGGGGGTGGTCACGGTGCGCCGCCCTGGGCGGCCAGCGCGGCGAGCATCTGCTCCATCCGCGCGATCTCGGTGATCTGATCCACCTGCACGTCCGAGGCGAGCCGGAACACATCCTCGTCCTGGAGCGCCCCGTCCGTTGCGAAGAGCTCGTGCACCATCTGCACCGCGCCGCGATGGTGCTGGATCATGTACGTGAGGAACAGACGGTCGAACTCTGCGCCGTGTGCCGCAGCCAGCTCGCGGAGCTGTTCGTCCGTCAGCATGCCGGGCATGTGGGCGTGCGCCTCGTGACCCGTGTGCCCGGCGTGGTCCGCGTAGTGGATGGTCATCGTCGTGCCCTCGATGTGCACCTCGGGCACGGGCTGACCCCGCTCCCGCAGCCACTGCTGCATGCGCTCGATCTCGTCCTTTTGCGCGTTGATGATCCGCGCCGCCAGCGTCCGGATCGCCGGGGTGGTGGTGTGCGTCGCCGCCAGCTCCGCCATGACGAGCGCCTGCGCGTGGTGCGCGATCATGCCCGTCATGAAGCGGACGTCGGCCTCCGTGAAGCGCATGCGCGCGCTGTCCAGGCGGGCTCGATAGAGCGCTTCGATCTCGGCGTTCGACAGCGCTCCGGGCCGTGGGGCCTCCGGCGACGGCCGGGCGGCGCCGCTGCACGCGGCCGTGGCCAGCGCGGCGGCGAGAACAGCGGCACGGGTCCAACGCATGAGTCGATCCTCTCCGATCCCCGGCCCGCCGCGGCGCGCCGAGGGGCCACGAGATTGACAGGGTTGCGGTATCGCGTCGGAAGATACGCTATACATCCGGAATGGAGAAGGGGGTCCAACTGGCGGGCCTCTGCCGGGCCGCGCCGCCAGCCGGCGTGCCCGACTCCCGGGGGCGCCCCGGCCCGGTGATCCACCCGGGACCGGGGGCGGGGATCGGGTGGGGACCAGTGCGGATCGCGGCCGGGCAGGTCCATGAGACCCCGAACGCCCCGGTCCGGACGGAGACCCGCGCGGATCGTGGGGGGCGCCGGGCGCGCCGCGAAACGCCCGCGCCACCCGGGCGCACGGCCGAGCCGCGACGCCCGCCTCAGTCCAGGTCCGCCCGCCTCGAGACCCGCTCGTACAGCAGCGCCGGCCCGCCCGGCGAGAACGCCTGGTACAGGACCTTCGGCGACCACGTCGGCTCCGGCCACATGACCAGGTTCCGCGGGAGCACGCAGTCCACTTCCTCCGGATCGCAGAGGTCCGCGATCAGGATGGTGCCGTCATCCAGTGCGAAGCGGACATCGCGGGTGATGGTGCGCCGCCCGTCGAACTCGCCCGTCTCGATCAGGAAGAGGTCCACCACGCTGGTGATCGTTCCCGAGCCGTCCGGCCTCAGCCGCACCGTCTCGTGCACGACCAGGACCTCGAACTCGGCCGTCTTCTCGAGCAGCCGGGGCCGCGGCCCGTCGTCCCGGTCGCGCCGGCGGTCTCTATCCCGGAAACGATCCCTGCCGCCGAGGAGTTCTGCCTCGGCCACGTCGTCTCCATCAGGGACGCGATCCCGCTCGCCGACCCTCTTGCCCGCCACCCGCGTCAGCACGAAGGTGCCGACGGCGTCTTCCAGTTCGACATCGCGGACGCTGTCACACGCGGCGCCGAGCGCCAGTGCGACCGCCAGCGCCGCGCACCGCCCTGCGCGAGTGCGCATCGCGACCTCCGGCCTCCGGACCCGCCGTTGCGAGCACCGACCCCGGCGTCGGCGTGGACCGCGCCCGCGCTTGCAGCATGCGAGCCCGACACGCCGCCGACACCGCCAGTCCACGGCGCCCGGATCGCCTGGTCGTGATCGCGACCGGCGGCAACCGAACCGAGCGTTCGGGTCATTCGATGGGAAGGTGTCGCCGAGTGCGCGGCCGCGCGCCCGGGCCGCGTTGGACGGGCGGCGTGAGTGGGGCCCGGAGGAGCGACCACGCGTATTCTGACGCAGCTGTTCGGCCGGAGTCACCGACAGCCCTGCCGGGGGACTCCGGGTTGAATCTGTTGGCCGATGACGCGATCCGTGTCAGGCGATGGGGATGAGCGGCACCGCAGGCGACGCGCCGCCGCAGCCGGCCGTCGTCCTGGACACCAACGTGATCGTTGCGGCGGGGTTCCAGCCCCGCAGCGCGGCCGGATGGCTGCTGGATGCCATCCGCGAGGGCGCGCTGCGCCTGGTCTGGGATGACGCCACGCGGCGCGAGGCCGAGCGCATCGTGGGCCGCATCCCGCCGCTGGCCCGCACGCGCATTGATGAGTTGTACAAGCCGGAGGACCGCTACGAGGGCACGGCCGACCCTGCGGCGTTCGCGTTCGTCGAGGACGCCGACGATCGCAAGTTCCTCGCGCTCGCGGCGGCGACCGGCGCGGTGCTGGTCACGCTGGACGAGCACCTGCTGGGGGTACGCGAGCAGACGAGCGTGCGCGTGGTCACGCCGCGGGAGTACCGCGATCTCCTGTCTGCACCACGAGGATCGGACACCCCACCTCCCGGATGACGCGCCGCATGGTCAGCGCGCGCTCGGGCTCCCACACGCCATGCCACGCGATGACGACGAGGTCGGCGTCGCGTTCGCGGGCCGCGCGCACGATCTCGGCGCCGGGGTCGCCCGTGGCCACGGAGAGCGTGAACCGCACCTCGGATGGTGGGTGGCCGAGCGCGGACATGCGGGCGATGAACTCGGCAGCCCACGCGGGCCACTCGTGCTGCGGCTGGTCCACGTAGCGGGGCACGGTGAACGTGCCCGGCTCCGTGGGCGGCGGAGCGCCCGGCGCCGCGACGTGGAGCACGAGCACCTCCGCGCCGGTCAGCTCGGCAATGTCGCCGGCCGGGTCCATGGCGGCAGCGGTGGCGGGCGTCCCGTCGTGCGGCAGCAGGATCCGGCGCAGCGTCCAGCGCCGCAGCCCGCGCTCCGGCTGCACGAGGATCACGGGGCAGCACGCGTCCACGAGCACCTCCTCGGCCACGTGGCCCAGCGCGCCGCGGTGCTTCTCCACATCGGTGTGGGTGCAGATCACGATCAGCGGCTCGGGTCGTTCCCGGGCGAACCGGAGGATCGCCTCGGCCGGCGGGCCGGTACGCTGGTCGAGGACGGACCCTTCCAGCATCTCCGGGGTGAGCCCGAGCTCGCGGAGCCGGTCGGCCGATGGGAGCACGCGCTCGCCGACGTGCAACACGTGCAGCGCGGCGTCGAGCATGGTGGTGAGCGCGGCCGCCACGGGCACCGCCGCCAGCGCGCCCGGCGTGCCGTCCAGCGGGACGATGATGGACTCCGGCTTCACGGCCCCTCCTCCGGGCGCGTCGCGCCATCCGTGCTCACGCGGAGGCGCCGCCCCCGCCAGCAGATCGGAAAACGCAGCGCGCGCCAGCCGGGCGGCAGGTGCGGCTCCAGCTCCGGGCCTCGCTCGCCGAAGCGCAGCCCGGCGAAGCCGAACACCGCGGCCTGCCACAACCCGCCCAGCGCGGCGCCGTGCACGCCGCCCGCTGCGTTGCCCATGTTGTTCGCCAGATCGATCTCGGCCGCCTGCCGCCAGTAGCGCTGCGCCAGCTCCATCTCGCCCAGCCGCGCGGCGACCAGCGCGTGGATCGAGGGGCTGAGCGAGCTGCCGTTCGCGCAGCGCGGCTCGTAGTATCGGAAGTTCGCGCGCCGCACCTCGGGGGGGAACCGGTCCCAGAGCAGGTACAGCAGCAGCACGACGTCCGCCTGCTTGATCACCTTGCTCCGCATCGTACGCTCACGACCGAGCAGGATGTCCGCCGGGCCGGCGCTCGGCTCGAGCGCGGACAGGTCCACCTCCTCGAGGTCGTGGTAGCCGCGGAACTGCTCGAAGAGGCCGGTGTCCGGATCGAACCCCGTGTACATGGCGGCCGCGATGTCGCCCCACGACTCCGGTTCCCCCGGTTCGATGCCGAGGCGGTCTTCCAGCACGCGCCAGCGCTCGGGCCAGCGCTCACGCAGCAGGCGCGCAGCCTCGAGCCCGCGCTCCAGGTTCCACTGCGCCATCACGTTGGTGTAGGCGCTGTCGTCCACGTCCTCGTGGTACTCGTCGGGCCCGATGACGTGGCGGATGTGGTAGAGGCCGTCCTCGCCCCATTCGCCGCGGCTCGCCCAGAAGCGGGCCGTCTCCAGCAGGATCTCCGCGCCCGCGTCCAGGAAGAAGGCGTCGTCGCCCGTGGCACGCCAGTACTGCCACACGCCGTACGCGACGGCGGCGCTGATGTGGTTCTCCTGCTCCCCGTTCCGGATCGGCACCACCACGCCGTCCGGCGCCACGACCGCCGACGGCGTGGTCTCCTCGCCCGTCAGCGCCGACTCCCACGCGTACAGCGCGCCGCGCCAGCCGAGCGCGCGGGCTTTCGCACGGGCCGCGGGCAACGTGTGGTAGCGGTACATGAGCAGCGCGCGCGCCGATGGCGGGTGTGTGTAGATGTAGAACGGGAGCATGTAGACCTCCACGTCCCAGAACACGTGCCCCATGTACACGCCGCCGGTCAGCAGCCGCGCGCCGATCGAGACGCGCTCGTCACCGGGGTCTGCCGCGCCGATGAGGTGATAGCACGCGAAGCGCACGGCGCGTTGCGCGTCGTCGTCTCCATCGATCACCACATCCGCGCCCTGCCACCGCGCGCGCCAGGCGGCGACGTGTGCGCGCTGGATGCGTTCCGCGGCCGCCGCGCCGAGCCGCGCGACGTGCTCTGCGGCGGCTGCCGCGGGTGACGCCGCGTCCCGCGACGTGTGCACCGCGATGACGCGCGTGAGCCGGCAGGGTCGGCCGATCTCGGCCGTGAACGACCAGCGCTCCACGACAGAGGAGCCGGATGCCTCGATCTGCGGTGCCAGCCGTCTCCCGTCCGCGTCCAACGAGCTGTCTACGGCGAACGCGACGACGGCGCCCGTGCCCTCCGCACGCAGCGCGAGCCGTGCGGGGGACGCAGCGCCCGAGGCGTCGGGCACGGGCGTCAGCGCGGGCGGCGGCACCGCGAGCGGCTGGACCGGGACAGCCACGTCGATGCGGCTCTCCAACTCGATGCGCCCGCCGTAGTTCTCCGGCACGAGCTCCACGACCTGGAGCAACACGTGTCGGTCCGCGAGCGATGCGAGCCGTCGCTCCCGGATCCGGGTGATGCGGCCGGCCGGCGTCCGGTGACGCCAGACCCGCCACAGCACCCCGCGGCGCATGTCCAGCGCCCGGCGATGCTCGAGCGTTTCGCCGTGGTCCAGCGCCACCGCCTCGCCCTCCACCACGAGCCGCAGCCGGAGCGCGTCCGGGGCGGTCACCAGCGCCGGCACCGCCCCCGGCTCGGAGCGCCGCCCGTAGATCCCCGCCACGAACGTGGCCGGCGCGGAGAGCTCGCTCCCCTCCGCGAGCGACGCGCGCGTGCCCAGGTAACCGTTCGAGATCGCCAGCAGCGACTCGACCTCGTGCTCCCGCGCCAGGTCGAACCCTTCCTCGACGAGCCACCAGCGGTGGTCGCCGGGGAGGGGGGCGCCCGGCTCGGGGGGCGGCGGCGAGGCCGGTGCGGCGCTGGCCGGCTCGCCGGGCCGGCGGCCGGCCTCAGGGGTGGCGGGGTGGTTCAACGGGCTCTCCATGGGCGGTGCCGCGCCGGTGCCAGGATCGTGCCGGGTGTCCGGATCGCGCGACCACAAACGTTTTCGTCAGGTCGGCGGTGGTCGCGCTTCGCGCGGCGAGGGGGCAGCTGCGAAGAGGTCGCTTGACAAGGCCGCTGACCGCGCGTAACGTGCCCTGCCCTCCTGGGCAGAGGCTGTGGAGGCGCCGTTCTGGTGCGCATTCCGGAATACTTAGATGTATACCGAGGCCGGTCTCTCACCGCAATTCGCCCGACGCCGAATTCCGGACCGGAACGGCTCCCACGCCGTCCCTCTCCGTTTCACGGTCCACACGCGTACGGAGGTTCCCACACGATGTCCGCTTCGAAGGAGAGAAGCCTCTTGAGGTCCGTCCTGGCGGCGCTCCTGCTGGTGGCGCTGGGCGCGGTTCCCGCCGGGGCACAGACCGGGAAACTGACCGGGCTGGTCACGGATGCGGCCACGGGCGAGCCGCTGGCGGGCGTCCAGATCACGGTGGAGGGGACGGGCCGCAGCGTCCTCACGCAGGAGAACGGACGCTACTTCCTGATCAACGTGCCGCCCGGCGTCTACACCGTGACGGCACAGCTCCTGGGGTACGCGGTGGTCCGTAAGGAGAACGTGCAGGTGACCATCGACGTCACCCGCACGGTGGACTTCGAGCTGACCAGCGAGGCGCTCGCGGTGGAAGGGGTGGTGGTGGAGGCCGAGCGGGTGCCGCTGATCGAGACGCGGGCGACGGGCGCGTCCAACATCATCACCGCCGAGCAGATCCAGGCCCTGCCCGTCACGGACATCCAGGGTGTGCTCTCCCTCCAGCACGGCTTCCTCGAGGTCCCGCAGAACACGGACGTCATCAGCTACGACGAGCAGCGCCGCGGCCTCTCGCCGGTCCGGATCCGGGGCGGCCGGCAGGGCGAGACGCTGACGCTCGTGGACGGGATCCCGATCAACAACTTCGTGTTCGGCGGCCCCGCGATGTTCCTGCCGAGCAAGGCGGTGGAGCAGGTGGACTACCTGCGCGGTGGGTTCGAGGCGCAGTACGGCAACGCGCTCTCCGGCGTGATCAACATCGCGACGCGCGAGGGCGGCACGCAGCTCCAGGGTGAGGTCGAGTACCAGACCTCCAGCGTGGGCGGCTGGCTCGGCTCGAAGTACGATGAGCTGCGGGAGTGGGAGCAGCTCGACGGCTACGTGAGCGGGCCGGTCCCGATGACCGGGAACAAGCTGCGCTTCATGGTGGCCGCGCAGTTCGAGTCCGGCGTGGGGCGTGTTCTGAAGTTCGACGACCTGATCTACAACCCCTTCGCGGATCCGCGGGACCTGGCGAACCGCTACGCCAGCATCTACGACCTTTTCCCGGGGTACCGGCAGCTCGGCTTCGACAGCCGGCGCGACCTCTACGGCAAGCTGACCTACTACTTCTCACCCGCGGCGAAGCTCTCCTTCCTCGGCTTGGATTATCAGCGGCAGACCCAGCCCTACATGTTCAGCTGGTTGCGGAGCGGCTTCGACATGTTCGGCCGCTGCGTGGACCTCTATCCCGACGCCGAGGACGTGTGCCGCACGGTGTTCCTGAACGGCCGGGACCCCGAGGTGATCGAGGATCTCCAGACGACGAACCAGGAGCAGCAGTACGTGCTCCAGAGCTCGATCAACCTGAACCGGCAGCTCTGGGTGCTGAAGTGGGACCACACGCTGGACCGGACGGCGTACACGGCGGCGATCGGGCGGTTCGACCAGGACCGCACGACGTGCACCTTCGTGAGCGGCGTCTGCATCGAGGACCGGATGGCGTACACCTACTGGTCCGGCCCCTTCCACACCACGGGCTCCTCGCGCGCTTACGGCCGCCAGCCGTTCTTCGGCACGGACAAGATCTACGGCGGTGAGGAGCTGTCCACGTGGGTGGGTCGCTTCGACATGCAGACGCAGGTCGGCGACCACCACAACATCAAGGCGGGCGTCTTCTTCCAGAAGCACGACGTCTCGTTTGAGGAGTACCAGCAGGTCGGCCTCAACAACGTCGCGCTGGACATCTCCCGCTACGCGGCGAAGCCGTGGGATGCGGCCGCCTACATCCAGGACAACATCGAGTTCGACTTCCTGCGGGTGACCTTCGGCTTCCGCTTCGACTACGGCCGGGCGGACGGCCTGTTCTGGGCGAACCCGCGGGATCCGACGAACGGCACGACGCTCTACCACGTGTGCGAGAACCCGACGGCGTTCGGCCTGCCGGCGGACAAGTTCCGCTACGTGGATCCCGAGACGAACACCGTGTACACGGGCGTGCAGGCGTGCGGCCTCGATGAGAACCTGCGCAACGAGGCCAACGCGGTGGCGCTCCAGGACGACTTCAAGAAGGCGCCGGTCCGCAAGCAGTGGTCGCCGCGCCTGGGCGTGAGCGTGCCGGTCACCGAGTCCTCGAGCTTCTTCTTCAATTTCGGGCGCTACAGCCAGAACCCGCTGCTGCACAACATGTATCGCGGCACGGGCATCGGCACGCCGCTGGAGGGCACGCCGCAGGCCGCGCGTTTCTTCCACGAGACGGGCAGCATCCTGATCGGCAACCCGCAGCTCGTCACGGAGCAGACGTCCTCGTACGAGTTCGGGTTCCTGGCCGAGCTGTTCGACAACTACGCGTTTTCGGCGGTCCTGTTCAACAAGGACCAGCTGGGCCTGACGGGTATTCGGCGGGGCGGCGTCACGGAGACGGGCACGCCGGTGTTCGACCCGGGCGCCAACTACAACAACAGCTCGACGCCGACGTACACGGTGCTGCTGAACCTGGATTACCAGACCGTGCGCGGGCTGGAGCTCTCGCTGTCGCGGCGGCTGACGAGCCACTGGGCGTTCGATCTGCGCTACTCGCTCTCCCAGGTCCGGACGAACGCGGCGCCGCCGGACCTGGAGATGCTGAAGCAGGCGCAGAACGACCCGCCGGCGTACAAGGAGATCCGCTCCGAGATCGACCAGACGCACGTGTTCAACGGCGTGCTGCGCTTCGCGGTGCAGGACGATGTGCCGGACGTCCCGGTGCTCGGGAGCCTGCTGCGCAACACGTCGGCGAGCATCACGCTGCGGGCGGCGAGCGGGCTGCCGTACACGCCGGTGCTGGCGTACGGCGTCGGCAACGCGGAGCGGAACAGCGGGACGAGCCCGGCCACGTACGACGTGAACCTGCTGGTGCGGAAGGACTGGCGGGTGGCGAACCTGAGGTACGGCGCGTTCCTGCGCGTCACGAACCTGCTGAACCGCCGCAACTGCCTCCAGGTCTTCCCGACGACGGGTGACTGCGAGGGCGGTGCCGGCATGGCGGGGCGGTTCGACGTGATCGGCGGCGGCAGCTTCTCGCAGACGTCCACGACCGCCGACATCTGGGACCGCCCGGACATGGTCGCGGCGCCGCGCTCCATCAACGTCGGTGTCCGCGTGAGCTTCTGAGGATGCACCGGATCCACTCGATGAAGAGGAACGGATGAGCAGCTCGATGCATTGTTCCCCGGCTCGCCTGCCCCGGCTCGTGGCGCTGGCCGCCATGGCCCTGGGCCTGGCCGTGCCCGGGGTTCTCGAGGCCCAGGCGCGGCGCACGCCGCCGCCGGGCGTGCCGACGCCGTGCGAGGAGTGGGAGAATCCGCGGGTGCCGCCGCCGGCGCGGCTCTGCGAGTCGGTTCGGTGGGAGCGCTCTCCCTTCAACCTGCGGGGCGAGGGGGACATCGCCTTCACTGGCCTGCGGGCGGCCTCGCAGAACGTGGCGTTCTGGGTGGGCAACTACGGCATGGGGCCGTGGCAGCGGACGGGTTACCCGCCGATCCAGAAGCGCGGCGTGGAGGCCGGCCCGACCACGTGGGTGTGGGAGGTCTTCGACCTCCAGCCGTACGTCGCCGCCGCGCCCAGCGAGTGGCTGCGCCACCGCGAGAAGGTGGAGAGCCTCCAGAACGTGATCGGGGGCGGGTACATGTGGGAGACCAACCTGTACCCCGACATCGAGCACTTCAGCGGGCACGACGGCGCGTTCGGCGTCTACCACTCGGGCGTGCAGTCCACGAACGACGACTCGTGCCGCAACCACACGGCCTCGTTCCTGGATCCGGGCTTCCCGCTCATGGCGGGCTCGGACTGCCCGGAGACGTGGGGCAGCGCCGGCTGGCGCGGCGCCCGCCCGATCACGCAGGAGGGCTGGGAGGAGTGGTTCCGGCAGCGCGGCTCGGAGTTCACGTTCGACTGGTGGCGCGTGCCGGAGGAGCTGCACGCGCCCGGCCGGGAGTTCATCGGTACGGCGTTCCAGACGTTCGGCGTGATGAGCGACCACGGCCGCGAGATCCGCGCGCTGTACGGGAACGTGCTGCCGAACGGAACGGGCGCGCCGCAGCTCGAGGGTTATCCGCTCGGCATCGACATCCACGTTGACGCCTTCACGTTCAACGTGCCGACCGTCTCCGGCATGTTCATCTACCAGGGCGTCATCGTGAACAACACCGAGGAGGTCTACGGCGTCGGGCTGGACTACGACTCGCTGTACTTCGGGTTCCAGACGCGCTGGCTGCGTGCGCCGCCCGGCGATGGCCGGCGCGCGGCGGTGCACGCCATCGTGGAGCGCGGCGCCGTCGTCTCCAACGAGCTGGGGCGGACCGAGAACTGCGACAACCTCAGGACCCCGCCGGACGTCGACTGGATCAACTGCCCGGCGCTGCGGTCGCGCGTGGGGCGCGGCTTCCGCGTCGGCGCCACCGGCATCATGTGGCTGAAGAGCCCGATCGGGGACCTGCGCAACAAGCTGTTCTCGGACCCGAACTCGCCGTTCTACAATCCGAGCCATCCGCTCGCCGGCGACACGATCACGTTCAACCGGATGTCGCTGTGCGGCTTCGAGTGCGGCCAGATCCAGTTCCTGGGGCCGGACAAGCGGGGCGGCTACGGCGTGATCGCCGCGAACACGGCGGACGCGCTGAACGGGCGTGACCCCCAGGCGATGACGGCCTACGACACCTGGATGCTGATCAAGCCGTACAACGGCTCGACCGGCCAGCGGTGTGACATCGTGAACAACCCGCGCGGGCCGGGCTGCTTCAACTGGTACGTGCCGGATCCCAACTGGCGGTACACGAACCGTCCGTCGGGCGCGCCCACCACGGGGCCGGACACGCTGTTCTTCGACACGTGCAACCCGGTCCTGAACGAGTGCGTGGCGTTGTGGTCCGACACACTGCCGGACGGGACGGGCAACTACGCCTACAACAACACGTGGTCCGGCGCGGGGCCGTTCCCGCTCAAGGCCGGCGATTCGGTCGGCTTCGCCGTCGCGTTCCTGGCCGCGGTGGACTCGGCCTCGTTCATGGCGCTCCTGGAGAACACGTACCAGTTCTACCTGAGCTTCTATCTCGGACCCGGCGTGCCGGCGCCGGTGCGGGCGCGGGCCGTGGCCCAGGGCGGGATCCGTGACCTCGGCCAGCCGCGGGTGCGGATCTTCCTGGACGACCAGGCCTCGACCTGGGAGGACGAGTACGTCGCGCGGCTCGCGGACCAGATCGAGCGCGGCGCGACGGGCGACCCGCGGATCGAGCGGATCTACGCGCTCAATCCGTGGCTGGTGGACAGCATCCGGGCGTACAACAAGGGCAACGTCAGCCGGATCCTCGTCTACAAGTCGTGCGACGGCGGCGCGACGTTCACCGCGCAGCTCACGCCGGCGAGCGGGCGGTGCCGCGCGGACCGGCTGGTGGACGAGCGGGGCAATACGATCCAGCCGGGCTGGCAGGCCTACGCGCAGCTCGTGAAGAACTCCAGCGGCTCGTTCCCGACGGTGTTCGAGGACACGGGGGTGCTGCCCGGCCAGAGCTACCTCTACGTCTTCGTGGCCGAGAGCCCCGGCATCCGCTTCACCGTGTGGGACAGCGTGGACGTGGACCTGGACGGGGAGTTCGACGGCATCGACCGCACCGTCTACGAGGTCGCGCCGCCGACGTCGAACACGCTGGCGACGAACCCCTCGCTGCCCAACGTGGTGAGCGTCTACGTGCCGATCAGCTCGGAGGCCGGCGGCCGGGGCGCCCGCGTCGCGCTGGACGAGCTGCGCGGGGGGCTGTGGACGGCGCCCGGGTACACGGGCACGCCGTTCGTGATCGGCGGCGAGACGGGCGGCGTGGCGAGCGTCGTCGTGGACGTGGTCGAGGACCCGCCGTCGGAGACGTCGTACCGGCTCGTGTTCGTGGACTCCGTGGTCGTCACGGCGTACGGCCGTGAGGGGGCGCGGGACAGCACGATCGTGTACGCGTACCGCTCGGCGGTGGTCGGCTTCGGCCCGAACGGCGCGCCGATCTACAAGGACTACTCGGCCGCGGCGCCGCTGCGGTGGAAGTCCACCGACCCGGAGGGCGTGCTGGTCGCGGGTCCTGCCGGCTCGGTGGTGACCACCTCCGGCGCCGGGTACGACGAGACGCGCGTCAACCAGCGGGCCGGCGTGTTGGTCACTGCGGCCGGGCAGCCGCTGTTCGTCTCGGCCAACACCGGCACCAGCTTCACGCCGGCCGGCATCTTCGGCCGGGATGCGTTCCCCGGTTTCATCCTCAGCGTGCGCGACTCGGCGGGCGTGCAGTATCCCACCGAGTACCGTGACGCCGCGGACCAGGTCATTGCGAACAGCGACGCGTGGCCGCACCTGCGCTTCCTGGGCGGCACGGCGACCGGCGCGTCCTACGGCCGGTACCTGCTGCGCTGGAGCGACGACCCGTACGGCCAGAGCGCGCCGCACCGGATCAACACGGAGGATCGTTCCGTGACGCGGGCGATCGTCGAGGAGGCGATCCGCGGGCGGAGAGACGCGGCGACGTCGGCCACGGGAGCGGAGGTGGCAGCCGCGCTGAGCGTCGCGCTCGGCCGCGCGATCACGCCGAACGACCTGGCCTCCGTGTCGCTGCCGTTCACGGTGCGGAACGCTTCCTACGACCGGCCGGTCGCGGTGGCGGTGCTGGCGGAGGACGTGCCGGAGCGCATCCGGATCGGCTCGGGCGCGGACACCGCGTGGATCTCGGTGCCGCCAGGCAAGTGGATGCCGGGCACGCCGGTCTACTTCCTGGAGGAAGTGCCGGTTGCGCAGACGGACGCCGACGGCGAGGTCGTGTTGCAGAACGGCCAGCCGGTGTACGGGTCGCAGCTCGCGGTGACCTGGGCGCCGGCGCGCATCGGCTGCGGCGGCGACTACCCGAGCTGCAACCCGGTCGTCGGCCGGGGGACATCGGGTGGCTACAACCGGATGCGGCCGGACTTCACGCTGGTGGCCCGGTTCGGCATCCCGCTCCGGTCGGGTGTGGACCTGGCGTTCACGGTCTCGCCGTCGGTGCGGGGCGACGCGATCGCCTCGCTGGGTCCGCGCTCGCTGGACAACGTGACGGTCGTGCCGAACCCGTATGTCGTCGCGTCCGCGTACGAGCTCGTCGGCGACGGCGCGCGGCTGGCCTTCACCAACCTGCCGCCGAGCGGCGAGATCACGATCTACACGGCGGCCGGTCAGTTCGTGCAGCGCATCACCTGGACGCCGCAGGACCTGAGCGGCGCCGGTGATCTCTTCTGGAACATGAGGACCCATGAAGACAACGATCTCGCCGCGGGCTTTTACATCTACGTGGTGACCGCGCGGGATCCGGCGACCGGCGCCACACGCCGGAAGCTCGGCAAGTTCATCGTGATTCGCTGACGTGGGGTGGACCATGCGCATCAGAATCGGCCTGACGACGCTCGTGCTGCTGGTCTCCGTCGCCACGACGGCGTCGGCGCAGCGTCAGGGCACGCAGTTGCAGCCGGACCCGAGCCGCGGCATCACGCGCGTGGGCACCCGCGGCGCCAACTTCCTGGAGATCGGCGTCGGCGCCCGGGAGTTGGCACTCGGCGGCGCGGTGGTCGCGGCCGTCGAGGGGCTGAACTCGCTGTACTGGAACTCGTCGGCGATCGTCGGGATCAAGGGCGTTTCCGGCGCGGCGAGCTACGCGGAGCTGTACGGCAACTCGGGCGTGACCCACACCTTCGTTGCCGCCGCGGTGCCGCTCTCGGCGGGTGATGTGCTCGGCGCGTCACTGATCCGCTTCTCGTCCGGCGCTGTCCGGGTGACCACCGAGCAGTGGCCGATGGGCGGCGACCCGGAGCGGGCGGAGACGGTGGAGTGGGCGGGCACCGCGTTCGGGCTGCATTACAGCCGCGCCATCACGGACCGCCTGAACGTGGGGTTCACCGCCAAGTACGTCCAGGAGGGGATCCCGCAGGCGACGGCGAACTACGTGGGTCTGGACCTCTCCACCGTGTTCGAGACGGGGATCTACGGCATCACCATGGGCGCGGCGGTGGTGAACGTGGGGACCAGCGGCCAGTTCCGCGGCGGCGCCATCGAGACCGTGATGCCGAGCTCGGCGAACCAGGGGCCGATCCCCTCGGGGGATGGCGTGCCGGTCGAGGTCAAGACCGCCAAGCTGGATCTCCCGACGGCGTTCCGCTTCGGGATCCGGGCCGAGCTGTACGGCGCGCCGGACGCGATCATCGGGCCGAGCGCCGAGCACGGGCTGGCGGTGGTGGGGTCGATCCAGGACGCGACGACCACGTACATGGAGCCTGCCTTCGGCGCGGAGTACTCGTACCGCGGGATGTTCTTCGCCCGCGTCGGCAAGCAGTTCCGCAACGAGCCGCGCGCGAACTGGGGCTTCACGGCCGGCCTGTCCGCGGGTCTGGGCATGCGCCTGCCCGTGGGCGACCGCCGGATCGCGGTCGACTACGCCTACACCACTCTGGGAGACAACCTGGGCCACAACCAGGTGTTCTCCTTCGAGATCGGATTCTGAGGAGGCGCCGCATGCGATCGCTATTCGGAGCCGTCCTCCTGGCGGTGTTCGCCGCCTCGCCGCTGGCGGCGCAGGGGGAGCAGCAGGGCCAGTTCGAGGTGAGCACGTTCTTGAGCTGGCAGCGGTTCGATGAAGCGGCGGCGCTGGAGAACGGGCCGGCGGCCGGCCTGGAGGTGATGTACTTCGCGCGGCCTGCCGTTGCGGTGGGCGGCTACCTCTCGGTCGGCCGGCCGAAGACGCGCGGCGAGTACTTCCCGCTCGTCGGCCTCAAGTTCGAGGACAGCACGTTCTTCTACCTGCCCGATCAGACGGTCACGCAGATCGGGTTCGGCATCGCGGGGCTGCTGCGGTTTGCGTCGCTCGAGCCGTTCGCGCCGTACGTCACGGCCGGCGCGGGGCGCACGCGCTTCTTCATGGACCCGGAGCAGAACCGCGGCATTCGGAGTGAGAGCGTCGCGACCTGGATGCTCGGCGGCGGTGTGCAGTACTCCAGCGGCGGGGGCGTCGGGCTGCGGTTGGACGTGCGGGACGAGATCTTCACCGGCTTCGACCGCGAGATCTTCAGCGTCGTCGATCCCCTCTACATCGACCGGACGATGCCGCATCCCAACCCGAGCATCCCCGAAGCGAAGAGCACCGTGCACAACATCCGGGTGTCTCTCGCGTTCAGTTTCGTCCCGCGTAGGCAACGGAGATAGGGACTGTGATGCGCTTCGACCGCAGGCTTATCGCCACGATCGGCCTCGCTGCGATGCTCGCGGCGTGCGAGCAGGACCGCTACGTCGGGCCGAACGAGCCGCTGGACGGCGACTCGGACGACTTCCTGCTCGACCTCAAGGACGCGGGCGGCTTCCCCTCGGGCGTGTCCACGATCACGAGCTTCGAGCTGGTCGCGGACGTGAGTGACCCGGACGCGTTCCGGAGGTCGGGCATCGACGCGCTCTACAACCCGTCGGTCCTCCGCTACGAGGTGCACGCCGGCACACGGATCGCGGGGCAGGACCCGCGGCTCCCGGCGCTCGCGCCGCTGCCGGACCCGTCCGCGGTGAGCACCGCGTTCGCGCGGATCATGGGGCCGGAATACTGGGGCGCGAACATGTGGGACCTCTACATGCGCTGGAACGGAATGGAGCCCGGCGCACGGTACACGTTCACGCTCGAGCGGCTGGCGACGAAGGTCAACGGCCTCGTCGACCACCTCGAAATGATCCTGTACGGCACCGTGACCGAGCCGGACGAGCTTGTCCCGCTGGGCGGCTCGCCGGGCGGATACCCGGACAACGATTACACGTGGACCGACAACGCGGGCTGCCAGGCGGAGCCCGTCCCGGACCCGCTCCCCAACCCGTGGTACCTCGGCGCGTTCACCGCCAACAGCTCCGGCGTGGGCACCGCCGACTTCTGCATGGGCACGCCGTGGCGGTGGTACGAGAAGAAGACCGCGCCGCCGGTGCCCGACTCGTCCATCGTCGTCCCGAACACGATGGACGTGACGGGCGGTATCCCGGAGCACCAGTACAACTACGTGGTGGTGTACAAGGGCGAGCCGCCGAACCTCGGGCCGCCGGTGATCCGCATCCAGATCGGCGTCGACCTGGACCTGGACGGCAAGCCGATCCCCAACGCGTTCGCGCCGTTCCCGCTCTTCGAGGACCGGCTCGCCCTGCTCGATGTGCCGGGCGTCCAGGCGCGGGTGAGCGGCCTCGAGATCACCGCCACGTCGCTCGCGCCGCTGGCCAACGCGCAGTACAGCCTCTGGCTGTTCGATGCGGCCTCGGGCAAGCTCGCCCCGGCGACGGCGGAGTACACGCGCATCCGCCGCGTGCAGGTGGGTACCGATGAGTCGGGCAACCCGATCTACGGCGACGACCCGCAGCCGCCGGTGCGCACCTCGACCTTCAACCCCGAGGCGGCGAACGAGCGGCACCACTTCGTGATCGGGTCGCACACGCTGGGGGACGTCGCCGCGCGCGACTTCACCCACGTGCTGATCGTGCCGGGCGAGGCTCAGCCGACCGACGCCGCGCCGTTCTGGACGCAGTACCTGGACGACCGCGGCACGCCGGACCCGGACGATGACGCCCTGGTCGAGGGGCCGCTCCAGTTCGGGACCCTCGAGTTCGCCAACCCCGGCTCGCCGCGCATCTTCGAGGCGACCGGCGGCGCGAAGGGCTCCTTCTGGGCGCACCGGCTGGGCATCTCGTTCCAGAACCTGCGCCGGCCGCCGGTGGGCTACTACTACGCGGTCTGGCTCGTGCCGGTGTCGGGTGAGCCGGTGGAGCTCGGCCCGCTGGCCACGCCGCCGCCGGAGCTGGCTTCTCTGCGGGACGCCGACGTGGACGATTCGTTCCCCGTCGTGACGACCGGCGAGATCCTGAAGGCGGGCTTCTACATCGAGCAGAGCCAGCTCGGCCGGCCCTGGCAGGACTTCGAGAGCCTGCGGCTGACGCTCCAGCCCAAGGTCGGGGCGCGGGGGATGTCGCCGCACACGATCCTGTCCGGGTCGGTGCCGGAGCGTCTCTTCCGCGACCAGTAGCGGCGTTGGCGCCCGCACGGGTGCCCGGGTCCGCCCGGAGAACCGGCCCGCTCTCTCCACGAGGGCGGGCCGGTTCGTTCTTGGGGGCAGAGGGCACGTGTCCCGCCGTACACGACCGCCCTCCGCCGGGCGTGTCCGCGGGTCCACGATCGGGGGTGGCGTGGACGGGGTCCCGGGGCCTGGGTACCCATCGCAACGGATTGCCAACCAACGACTTGTGCCGATCGCTCCTCGATGCTCCTCCCCCTGGCGGCCCGCTTGCCCTCCTCCCGGGCCGACCACCCAAGGGACCGCGCCGGTGACGGCGCACTTCACGAGGAGGGAACCATGATGGTCAAGCGAGGGAACGTCAGGACGAAGCGGGCGCTGGTGGTCTACGGGGTGCTGGTTGCGGCGGGGATCGTCGCGTGCGACGTGCAGCGCAAGGATCGGGCGCACGTGGGTCGCTCCGCGTCACACGGCGAGCGGACGGTGGCGGCGGCGTCGGCGCCGGGCGTGGAGCCGGGCTCCACGGTGCTGGTCTCCGATCCCCGGCCGCTGGCGGAGCCGGTGCCGGAGCGGCGGCTGCCGGAGAACGTGACGTTCGGCGACGCGGAGGCGGTGTTCCGGCGGGGGGACTACGCCGAGGCGGCGTTGCTGTTCGAGGCGTACACCCGGCGGCGGCCGGAGAATCCCTGGGGGCACTACATGCAGGGGATCTCGCTGTGGCGTGCGGGGGACCACGCCGGCGCGGAGGCGGCGTTGCGGCGCACGCTGGAGGTGGACTCGACCCACACGAAGGCCCTGCTGAACCTCGCCCGGGTGCTGCTGGAGCGGGGCAAGCCGTCCGACGCGCTGGACTACGTGGAGAAGGTGGTGGCGCTGGAGCCGGAGTCCGGTCAGGGCTGGCGGGTGCTGGGGAACGCGTACTCGGACCTGGGGATGGTGGTGGAAGCGGTGTCCGCTTACCGGCGCGCGCTGGTGCTGGACCATCGCGATGCGTGGACGATGAACAACCTGGGTCTGCTGATGATCCGTGAGGGGCGCTACGAGGAGGCGCTGCCGCCGCTGGCGCGGGCGACGGAGCTGCGGCCGGATGTGGCGGTGTTCCAGAACAACCTGGGCATCGCGCTGGAGCGGACGGGGCACCTGGCGGAGGCGGTCGCGGCGTTCCGGGCGGCGCTGGATGCGGACCCGGGTTACCGGAAGGCGCAGGTGAGCCTGGAGCGTGTGGAGTCGAGGGTCGCGCAGAGCACGTCTCCCGATACGCTCGACCTGATGCGCCTTGCCGGCGAGTTCGCCGAGGAGATCGAGCGCTGGAAGCAGATGGCGCGGGAGGAGCAGGCGGCGGAGTCGGTGGGGGCCGAGATGACGACGGGCGGGGCGCTGGGGCGAGACGGGTGAAAGGGGGGCCGCGGGGCCGATGGTCCCGCGGCCGGCGTGTTCACGGACGAACGACGGCGGGAGCGGGCGTTGTGCGCGCTCCCGCCGCTCCTTGCCCGTCGCCCGATGCCAGGGCAGGTTGGTAAACACGGGAGCGGTCCCGTTCGTAATGGACAGCGAAGCCACTGGAGCAGCGTGTGCCGGATCCCCGAGACCCGATCGTCCAGCGGCTCTCCCGGCGCCTCGCGGCGGGCGGCGGCGAGCCGGTGGCGCACCTGATCGTCGAGGAGCTGTGGGAGAGCGTGGTGATGGGGTGGCTGCCCACCGGCGCGCGGCTGCCGACTGCACGGCAGCTCGCGATCGCGCTGAGCGTGAGCCCGCGGAGTGTGGAGCGGGCGTACGCGGAGCTGGAGCGGCGCGGCGTGATCCGGACGCGGCCGGGCGAGGGGACGTTCGTGCGGCTCGATCCACCGTCTGCGGAGGAGCAGGAGCGCCGGCGGGCGTTCGCCGCACTGTGCCGCGAGGTGGTCGCTCGGACCCGAGAGCTCGGCTTCAGCCTGGACGATCTCCTGGACGCGCTCGCCGAGTACCGCACGGTGGCCGGGCGTGAAATGGACGGACCGGAACCATGATGGAGTGAGACGATGGCGATCGTTCCCGGGATGGTACCGGCGCCGACGAAGCGGCGCGACGTCGCGCAAACGGGTTTGCAGCCGGCGCGGGGCGGCTCGCCGAACGACACGCGCTACCCGTTGCCCGCCATTGCGGCGGGGCTGCTGGGCGGCGGCGCCGTGCTCGGCGGGCTTGCCGCCCTGGGGCTCGCCCTGCCGATCGCGGGCGTGGCCGCGGCGATTGCCGGCCTCCTCCTCGGCTCGTCCATCAAGTACGCGGACCAGTGGGAGAAGGCGGTGGTGCTGCGGCTGGGCCGCTACAAGGGGCTGCGGGGCCCCGGGCTGTTCTTCGTGATCCCGGTCGTGGACCGCGTGGGCTACCATATTGATCAGCGCATTCGCACCACCGCGTTCGGCGCCGAATCGTGCCTGACGCGGGACACCGTGCCGGTGGACGTGGACGCGATCGCGTTCTGGGTGGTGTACGACGCGGAGCGCGCCGCGCTCGAGGTGCAGGACTACGAGCAGGCGGTGATCCTCGCCGCGCAGACGGCGCTCCGCGACGCGATCGGCAAGCACGACCTGGCGGAGCTGATCCAGTCACGCAAGGAGCTGGGGCGCGGGCTCCAGGAGGCGCTCGACCGCAAGATGCACGACTGGGGCATCCAGGTGCAGTCGGTGGAGATTCGCGATGTCGTGATCCCGCAGGCGCTGGAGGAGGCGATGTCGCGGCAAGCGCAGGCGGAGCGGGAGCGGCAAGCGCGCATCATCCTCGGAACGGCGGAAACGGAGATCGCGTCGAAGTTCGTGGAGGCGGCGGAGCGCTACAGCGCCAACCCCGTCGCGCTCAACCTGCGCGCGATGAACATGCTGTACGAGAGCATCGTCAAGCGCGGCTCGCTCATGGTGGTGCCCTCGGGCCTCGCGGACTCGCTCAACCTCCCCGGCATCCTGGGCATGGCGGGCGCGGCCGGTTTCCGGCCGGAGAGCGCGGAGGAAGAGACGAAGGCGGTCGCGGGCAGGGAGGGCTGAAGCCGCGCCGCAGCCCGCCGCGCTGCCCACGTCTTCCTGTCCAGCCCTGTAAACTTCTTGCCGAACCGATTAAATTGACAGCCGGCGCGTACGCCGCATGCGGCCGCGGCCCGGTGTGCGGGCCTCCTCGCGGCCGCCTCGTCCTCATTGAGAGACCCCAGCGCGGTGTTGCTGCCACAGGAAGGAGTGAGCGATGCTCGGCAAACGGCCGGACACGCCGCCACCCCGCCTCCTGCGCGTGGACCGTTCCGCCCGTCCGGGCTGGAAGACGGGTAAGGAGCAGCCCCCGGATCCCGGGCAGTTGGTCTACTGCACGGAGGGGATGGCGGAGGTCGTCCGTGTCGTGGGGAAGACCGGCGATGGGAGCCGCCTCCTCGAGCTCAGGCTGCTCGAGAAGGAGGCGCCGCCGTTCTACGCCGCGGCGTCCAACGTGCTCGTGAAGCCGGCCGACGAGGCCAGCGAGGCGCAGGGCGCTTCGGAGGGGCAGGCCGCGCCGGCGAGCGCGGGGAGCGCGGGCATCGCCGGCTCGACCGGCTTGCTGGGTGTGACGCCGGAGCGGCCGGCCGTTATCATCGGCGCCGAGACCCACTCTGCGGATGGCGCGGCGGAGCACGCGCCGGGCGAGGAGGCGGCGGTGGGGAGCGGCGCGTCGTCGCGCTCCGTCTTCCTGGACAGCTCGTCCTGGGCGCTCGCGGGCTCCCATGTGCCCGGGGTCGAGCCGCTGCCGGGCAGCCTGGTGATTCCGGGCCACACCGCAGCGGGCGAGGATGCCGAACACGCTCCGCCACCGGCCGACGAGCCGGTCACGCCGGAGCCGGTTTCGGCGAGCACGGATGGCTCCGCATCCCAGGATCCCGGCGCGCCCGTCGAGGTCACCACGGGGGGAGACGACGCGGCGGTCGCCGAGGATGTCGCCGCAACGGACGACGTCGAGGAGGAAGACCACGCCCGTTGGTTCATCATCGGCGGGAGCCAGTACCCGGCGCATCAGCCCGACGGCACGGATCGAGCGGCCGCGGAGCCGGGGAAACAGCCGCCCACCATCCCTGCGGACCCGCGGGTACACTGGATCGGCTGACGCGCGACGAGAACCGCCACCCTGGCACAGCCGGGGTGGCGGTTCCTGTGACCGGGCCAGCGCGTCGGGTCCCGGCTCCGTTCGCTGCCGCAGGCCCCTCGCGCCGGTCCACCACATCCAGCTCGACGCGGTCGCCCTCCGGGCCACGGACCTCGGATCGCCCTCGCTGGTCCGGCAGGCCGGAGCGACCTAATTTGCCCTGGTTCGAACGGCGGGCTCGGGCTCGGACGTGCTCGCCACGGCGGCTCTCCCGAACGGTGGTGGACGTCATGCATCGGAGCATTCTCGCTGCACTCCTGGTCCTCGCTCTCCCCGCGGCGGCCTCCGCGCAACGCGAGGGCGGTGCCGCGGCGGCCACGGACACCAAGGCGGCGCGGTGGGACGTGAGCGCGCCCCACGGGCCGGTCCGCGAGATCGAGTTCGTGACCGAGGAAGGCACGTGGATGTCGGTGAGCGTGAGCCCGGATGGCCGCCGCATCGCGTTCGACCTGCTCGGCGACATCTACGTCATGCCGATCGAAGGCGGCGAGGCGACGCAGCTCACGAGCGGCCCGGCGTACGACGTGCAGCCGCGCTTCAGCCCGGACGGGCGCTACATCGCGTTCACCAGCGACCGCGACGGGCTGGACAACCTGTGGATCATGGAGGCCGACGGCTCCAACCCGCGCCAGATCACGAAGGAGCGGGAGCGGCAGGTGAACAGCCCGATCTGGACGCCGGACGGGATGTACCTGATCGGCCGCAAGCACTACCGCAACACGCGCTCGCTGGGCGCGGGCGAGATGTGGATGTATCACATCGGCGGCGGCAGCGGGCTCCAACTCACCAAGCGGCGCAACTGGGAGCAGAACGCGGGCGAGCCGGCGCTCTCGCCCGACGGGCGCTACCTGTACTACAGCGAAGACATCTCGCCGGGCGGCGGCTTCCAGTACAACCGCGACCCGCACCCGGGGATCTACGCGATCCAGCGGCTGGATCTGGAGACCGGACGCACGGAAACGTGGATCCGTGGGACCGGCGGCGCGGTGCGGCCCGAGGTCTCGCCGGATGGCCGCACGCTGGCGTTCGTGCGCCGCGTGGGACCGAAGAGCGTGCTGTTCCTCCAGGACATCGAGAGCGGCCGCGAGCGCGCGCTGTTCGACCAGCTCGACCACGACCAGCAGGAGGCGTGGGCGATCTTCGGCGTCTACCCGCACTTCTCCTGGACGCCCGACGGCCGGCACATCGTGATCTGGGCAAAGGGAAAGATCTGGAAGGTGGCCGTGGACACGGGCGAGGCGGTGCAGATCCCCTTCCGCGCGCGCGTGCGACAGACCATCACCGAGGCCGTGCGGTTCCCCGTCGAGGTGGCGCCGGACAGCTTCGACGTCCGGATGCTGCGTTGGGTGAGCGTGGCGCCGGATGGGAAGAGCGTCGTCTACACAGCGCTGGGCAAGCTCTGGATCCGGCCGTTGCCCGAAGGCAAGCCGCGTCGCCTCACGAACGACGACACCAACTGGGAGCTCTATCCCTCGTGGTCGCCGGACGGACGCTCCATCGTCTACGTGACGTGGAACGACGAGGCGCTGGGAGCGGTGCGCGTCGTGCGCGTGGACGGTCGCGGCGGCCGCACGCTCACGGACCGGCCCGGCCACTACGTGGAGCCGTCGTTCTCGCCGGATGGCCGGCAGGTCGTCTACCGGCGCATCGGCGGCGACGCGTTCCGCGGCCGGCTGTACTCGCGGGAGACCGGGGTCTACCGGGTGCCAGTGACGGGTGGCCCCTCTGTGTTCGTCACGGCGGAGGGGACGAACCCGCGGTTCAACCGCACGGGTGATCGGATCTTCCTGACCTCGCGGGAGGACGGGCAGGTGGCGCTGGTCAGCGTGACGGTGCACGGCGCCGACCGGCGCGTGCACCTGCTCTCGCAGAACGCCACGCAGATCGTGCCCTCGCCGGATGAGCGCTACGTCGCGTGGGTCGAGCGGTACCACGCGTACCTCGCGCCGTTGCCGCACACCGGCCAGCCGGTCAGCATCGGGCCGGGCGCGAACGCGTACCCCGTGACGCGGCTCACGCGGGACGCGGGGCTGTACCTGCACTGGTCGCCGTCGAGCGATCGCGTGTACTGGTCGCTGGGACCGTATCTCTACGAGCGCCGGCTCGAGGAGGCCTTCGAGTTCCTGCGGCAGGCGCGTCCCGTGGCCACGGCTGCGCGGGCCGGGGTGAGGGCGGGGGGAGAGAAAGCGGCTGAGCCCGGCGAGGCTTTGGATGCCGCCGAGGCCCCGGCGCCGGCGGACACGGCCGGGCGGTTCATCGGGTTCAGGGCGGCCTCGGACAGGCCGGATGGCGCCATCGCGCTGGTCGGCGCCACGGTCATCACCATGCGCGGCGACGAGGTGCTCCGGGATGCGACGATCGTGGTCGAGCGGAACCGCATCACTGCGGTCGGCCCGTCCGCGCAGGTGGAGGTGCCGGCGCACGCGCGGCGCATCGACGTCAGCGGGCACACGATCATCCCCGGCATCGTCGATGTGCACGCGCACGTGAGCACGGGCAGCACCGGGATCACGCCCCAGACCCACTGGCCCTACTACGCCAACCTCGCCTTCGGCGTGACGACGCTGCACGACCCGTCGTCGAACACCGAGATGGTGTTCTCGAACGCGGAGTTGATCCGCGCGGGCAAGCTCGTGGGTCCGCGGCTCTTCTCGACCGGCACGATCCTGTACGGCGCGGAGGGGCCGTTGCGCGCGGAGATCCAGAGCTACGAGGACGCGCTCGCCCACCTGCGGCGCATGAAGGCGGTCGGCGCGTTCACCGTGAAGAGCTACATCCAGCCGCGGCGGGACCAGCGGCAGCAGATCGTCGAGGCCGCGAGGGAGCTCGGGATGATGGTCGTTCCCGAGGGCAGCTCGACGTTCTACTGGAACATCACGCACGTCCTGGACGGGCACACGGGGATCGAGCACAACATCCCGGTGGCGCCGCTGTATCGCGACGTGATCGAGGTGATCGCCCGGTCCAGCTCGGGTTACACGCCCACGCTGATCGTGAATTTCGGCGGCCTCTCTGGCGAGTACTACTGGTACCAGCACACGAACGTTTGGGAGAACGAGCGACTGCTGCGGTTCGTGCCGGCGGACGAGGTGGTGGCCCGTTCGCGGCGGCGGGTGATGGCGGCCGAGGACGACTACTTCTACCAGGAGGTCTCGCGGGCGGCGAAGGCGATCCTGGACGCGGGCGGGCGAGTGCAGCTCGGCGCGCACGGCCAGCTCGACGGGCTGGGCGCGCACTGGGAGATGTGGATGCTCGCGCAGGGCGGAATGACGCCGCACGAAGTGCTGCGCGCGGCGACGCTGAACGGCGCGGCGTACCTCGGCATGGACCGCGACCTCGGCTCCATCGAGCCCGGCAAGCTCGCGGACCTGGTCGTGCTGGAGAAGAACCCGCTCGAGGACGTCCGGAACTCGACCTCGATCCGCTACGTGATGGTGAACGGCCGGCTCTACGATGCGCTGACCATGGACGAGGTGGGCGGCGAGCCGCGGGGCCGGTTCCCGTGGGAGCGGTGAGGCGCGGACAGGCGGGCGCGGACCGAGGGGGGGGCGAGTTCCGGAGCTCGCCGCGGCCCGGGGAGCACGGAGGCGCGTGGCGGGGTAGGACCACGGCCGCCGGCGAGCCGCCCGATTCCAGGTGTATCTCCTGGATGGGAGGGCGAGGCATGGAGCGACGAAGCCCCTGGCGCCGAGCGTATCGGAGGCAGCGTTCCCTGGCCTGGCTGGTGCTGGGCGCAACGCTGCTCGTCACGGGCGCGTGTGCGGGATTCGCCGGCCTCTTCGGCGGGAGACGGCTCGGATGATGCGGCTTCCGGTCGGCGGAGGGCGCGGTGGCGGCGAGCGCGCCCGCGGGCCCGGAGGCGCAGCCGGACAGCGCGGAGAATGAGCGCTACACGAAGCCGCCGATCCTCATCAACGAAGAGTTCCTCACAGGGATGGCGTTCATACTCTACAGGCCGTACAGTGCGCGGTCGAGGCGCGCGGAGGCGCGGAGGTCTGCGCGTTCGTTCCCGAGAACGGCGTCCCGCGCGAGGTACGGCTGTCGGTGAGCACCGGAATCGAGGCGCTGGACTCCAGCGCCGTGCAGACCGGCTGGGCCATGCGGTTCGAGCCGGCGCTGAACCGTCGGGGCGAGCCCGTGCCGATCTGGGTGCGGATGCCCATCAGATTCTCCGCGGGGCGGTGAGGTGCGGCGGTGGACACCGCTGGCGGCCCTGATCACGTGCGAGGGCATGAACATGATGAGGCGGTCCTGGAGGGCGATGGCACTGGCGATGCTGGCGCTCGCGCCGACGGCGCCGGCTCCGCTCGAGGCGCAGCAGGTGGACCCCGCGCTGACCACGCGGGCGGAGCGGACGGATTACGTGGAAACGAGCCGGCTGGAGGACGTCCAGCGGTTCCTGGACGCGCTGGCGGCGCGGTCGGACCTGGTGCGCGTGAGCACGTTCGGCACGTCGGAGCAGGGCAGGCCCCTGCTGCTGGTTACGCTGTCGAACCCGCCGGTCTCGAGCCCCGCGGACGCGCGGGCGTTGGGCCGTCCGGTGGTCTTCGTGCAAGCGAACATCCACGGCGGGGAGGTGGAGGGGAAGGAGGCGATGCAGATGATGATGCGGCGGCTCGCGCTCGGCGACCTGCGGCCGCTGCTGGATCGCCTCGTGATCCTGGTCGCGCCGATCTACAACGTCGATGGCAACGAGGCCATCGACGTGATGAACCGCACGGCGCAATACGGCCCGATCGCGGGCGTGGGTCGGCGCGAGAATGCGAACGGGCTGGACCTGAACCGCGACTACATGAAGTTGGAGTCCGCCGAGGCGCGGGCGCTGGTGCGGGCGTACACCGATTGGGATCCGCATCTGGTGGTGGACCTGCACACGACCAACGGCTCGTACCACGGCTACCACCTCACGTTCTCCATCCCGCTGAACCTGACGCTGCCCGCGGAGCTGCTGGACTACCACCGCAACCGGATGATGCCGGAGATCGCCCAGGCGCTGCTCGAGAGGCACGGCTTCCGGTCGTATTTCTACGGCAACTTCGTGAACCGCGCACCGGCTCCGGGGCAGCCGGAGCAGCGGGTCTGGTTCGCGTTCGACCACCGTCCACGGGCCGGGCAGAACTACGTCGGTTTCCGGAACCGGCTGACGATCCTGTCCGAGGCGTACAGCTACCTCCATTTCCGTGATCGTGTCGCGGTGACGGAGGCGTTCGTCGAGGAGATCCTGCGCTACGTGGACGCCCACGGCCGCGAGATCATGGAGCTCGCCGCGCGGCTGGATCGGGAGTTCGTGGAGGCGGCGCAGGGCACGGCGGAGATGCCGATCGGCGTCGAGTACGAGACCCGGCCGTTGCCGGAGCCGGTCCCGATCCTGGTGGGCGCGGTCCGCCACGAGGTGAACCCGCGCAGCGGGCGGGAGATGCGCGTCATGCTCGAGGACAGCATCGCCGTGGTCCCGATGCTGGATTACGCCGTTTTCGAGCCGACGCGCAGTGTGCCGATGGCGCGGGCGTACGTACTGCCCCGGGAGCCCGGGATGGAGCGGATCGTGGAGAAGCTCCTGCAGCACGGGATCGCGGTGGAGGAGCTGGTGGAGCCGCTGACCACGGAGGTGGTGACGTTCACGCCGTCGTCGCTCACGAAGGCGTCGCGGCCGTTCCAGGGCCACCACGAGGTGCGGCTGCGCGGGGAGTACAGCACGGAGCGGGCGACGCTGCCGCCGGGCACGTACGTGGTGCGGCTGACGCAGCCGCTGGGCCGGCTCGCGGCGTACCTGCTCGAGCCCGAGAGCGACGACGGACTCGTCAACTGGAACTTCTTCGACGAGTGGCTCGCCCCGGGCCAGCCTGTGCCGGTGCGGAAGATCATGGGCCACGTGCCGATGCGGACGCGCGGGGCTTCCCTCCCGGCCGGAGCGCGGTAGATTCCGTCATTTTCGAACGATCGCAGAACCTCCAGCAAGGGCGGGTGCGCGATGTTGAAGGTCCTTTCGAGATCCTTGCTCCTGGGCGCTACCGCCCTCGTCGTCCTGCCGCCGCGGGCCGCGTGGGCGCAGAAGCCGGAGCCCAGCATGGTCTCCGCGGTGATCGCGGCGTTCGCGGAGCCGGGCCGGCGGATCTACCTGGCGCCGGGGCTGGAGCTCTCGCAGCGCGATCGGGAGTTCGGGCTGGTCGGCCGGGCGCGGCACACCAGAGCGACGCTGGAGGAGGTGCAGCAGCGGTTCGGCGCGACCATCGCCTATCCGGAGGAGGCGATCCAGTGCCGGGACAAGTCCCGGCCGGAGACGTGTCGCATTCCCGGCGACGGCATCGTGTTCCACTTCATGAACCCGCAGCAGCCCATCCAGAACGGGATCCTGCCGGTCCGCGTGACGCTGTACCACAACGGCCGCGGCGAAGCCGGGCAGATCCTGCGCGAGACGTGGGACCTGCTGGTCCGGCGCGGGAGCGACGGCTGGACGGTCGTGCAGAAGCGGCTGGCCGCGAGGGCGAACGGACCAGCGTGAGCCGGGCGCCGACGTTCAGCGAAAACGGTCTCGACCCGAGGAACGATCCCGAGGAAAGGAGCAGCCCGCATGAGGACCCCGACCCGCCCGTCCGTGCGTGCTCGCGCGGCGCTGATCGCGCCGGCGCTGTTCGCCGTGCTGCACGCGCCGCTCGCCGCGCAGGACCGCCTGCGGACCATGCCGGGCTACGAGCGCTATCGAGCGATGGCGGCGGAGATCCCTCGGTCGGTGAAGCTGGGGGCGCTGAACGTGACGTGGGCCGAGGATGGCCGCTCCTTCGAGTACGTGTGGGAGGGCACGCTCTACCGGTACGACGTCGAGGCGCGCCGGGCCACGGCGATCGGCACCCCACAGCAGCCGTCGCCGTTGGGCCGGCGCCCCAGGCCGGAGCGCGGCCGGCAGTACGAGTCGGCGGAGTCTCCGGACGGCAGATACCAGGCGTTCTACCGCGACCGCAACGTCTGGATCCGGGACCTGGTCGAGGGCAACGAGTTCGCCGTCACGACCGATGGCGACGAGAAGACGCGGGTCAAGTACGGGACCGCGAGCTGGGTCTATGGTGAAGAGCTGCGGCAGACCACGGCGATGTGGTGGTCGCCGTCCAGCCGGAAGCTCGCGTTCTACCGCTTCGACGAGAGCGGCATCCAGGACTACTACCTCCAGCTCGACCAGACGCAGATCCAGAGCCGGATGGACATCGAGGCGTATCCCAAGGCCGGGACGCCGAACCCCATCGTCGACGTGCTGGTCTACGACCTCGGCACGCGGAAGACCGTCCGGCTCGACGTTCGGGACGGCAAGCCGTTCTCCGACGACGTGGTCGGGCACTACGTCTACGGGATCGAATGGACGCCGGATGGGCGGGAGGTGCTGATCCGCAGGACGAACCGGCGGCAGAACGCGATGGAACTGGCCGCGTGCGACCCGGAGACGACGAAGTGCCGGGTCGTGGTGCGGGAGGAGTGGCCGGCGAGCTGGGTCGAGAACTCGCCGACCATGCGGTTCCTCGCGGATGGGAAGCGCTTCATCTGGGCCTCGGAGCGAACGGGCTTCCGGAACTACTACCTCTACGACCTGAGCGGGAAGCTGCTGGCGACGCTCACGAACCATCCGTTCGAGGTCGGACCGATCGTCATGGTGGACGAGAAGGGCGGGTTCCTCTGGTACATGGCGCGGAGCGGCGACAACCACATGAAGCTCCAGCTCCATCGCGTCCGGCTGGACGGTAGGGGCGACCGGCGGCTCACCGACCCGAGGTTCCACCACACGGTGATGGTCGCGCCGGACGGCCGGCACTTCGTGGACGTGGCACAGACGCACGACACGCCGCCCGTGACCCGGCTCATGGACGCGAACGGCAAGGTCGTGGCGGAGCTCGCGAAGAGCGACATGACGAAGTTCGAGCAGCTCGGGCTCCACCGCGTCGAACTGTTCACGTTCACGGCTGCGGACGGCGTGACGGAGCTGCACGGCATGCTCCACCGGCCGTCGAACTTCGATCCGAACCGCAAGTGGCCCGTGCTGGTGAGCGTGTATGCGGGGCCGGGGACCAACGGCGCGCGGGAGACGTTCATGCTGCCGGATCCGCTGACCGAGTTCGGTTTCCTCGTCGTCACGCTGGATGCCCGCAGCGCGGGCGGCCGCGGCAAGCGGTTCCTGGACGCGATCTACCAGAAGCTGGGGCAGGTCGAGATCGATGACCTGGCCGCGGGGGTGAAGGCGCTGCGCGAGCGGCCGTACGTGGACGGCGACCGCGTCGGCATCTTCGGCACGTCGTACGGCGGCTATGCGGCGGCGATGGCGCTGGTCCGTTACCCGGACGTCTTCCACGCCGCGTCGGCGTCCTCGCCGGTGACGGACTGGCGCAACTACGACACGATCTACACCGAGCGCTACATGTGGACGCCGCAGGGGAACCCGGAGGGCTACGAGGCCGGTTCGGTCATGAAGTACGTGGATCGGCTCCGCGGCCGGCTCATGATCTATTACGGGACGGCGGACAACAACGTGCACCCGTCGAACGCGATGCAGTTGATCGATGCGCTCCAGCGTGCGGGCAAGAGCTTCGAGGTGCAGGTCGGGCCGGACCGCGGCCATACCTCGATCAACCGCGAGCGCATGATGGAGTTCTTCATCGAGAACCTGATCCTGGGTCGGGGCGGCGCAGCGGCCGAGACCCGTTGAGCGCCCGCCGGGAGAACGTCTGGTTCGGAGGACCGGAGGCATGAGGAGTTCGATGCATCGTTTGCCTTGGATAGGAGTCCTGAGGGCGCGCACGCTCGCCGCCGCCGTCGTCGTCGCGCTCGGGGCCGCGGCCGCTCCCGTGGCCGCGCAGACGGGCGGGGAGGCGGCGAAGGCGAGCGACGTCCTGCGCTTCACCGTCGCGCCGGAGGGGAACGAGGCGCGGTATCGGGTCCGCGAGCAGCTCGCCCGGCTCAATTTCCCGAACGACGCGGTCGGCGCGACCAGCCAGATCGAGGGTGGGATCACGGTCCGGCCGGACGGCACCGTGGTGCGCGAGGAGTCCCGCTTCGTCATCGACCTGGCGAGTCTGCGCACGGACAGCGAACGCCGCGACAACTACGTCCGGCGCCGCACATTGGAGACGGAGACGTACCCGACGGCCGTCTTCGTGCCCACCGAGCTGCGTGGCCTGTCCTTCCCGCTCCCCACATCGGGCGAGTCGACGTTCGAGATCGTGGGGGATCTCACGATCCGCGGCGTGACCCGGCCGACGACCTGGGAGGTGACGGCGCGCTTCGAGGAAGGCGCGGTCTCCGGGCTCGCCAAGACGCAGTTCACCTTCGACGACTTCCAGATCGAGAAGCCGCGCGTCGCGTCCGTCCTGAGTGTCGCGGACGAGATCCGGCTCGAGTACGAGTTCCGGCTGCTGGCCCGGTGAGGCCGTGAGGCGGCGCGGCCCGCGTCAGACCATGCCGGTCTGCTCGTGGGCCGCGGCACGTCCGCGAACGACGAACTGCAGGTAGAGAACGGCGCCGACGATGAACCAGACTGGGACCTGGAAGGTGCGCGTCGTCGTCGTCGCTTGTAGCGTGCCTTCCATGCGCACCTCCGTCCGACTCCACCGGTAGAACGGAAGCGGCGCCTCGAGCGTGCTCGCCTGCTGGACCGCGACGCGCGGGTCCTGCGCACCCGTGAACGGGTCGGCCGTGGCGGGCGCAGCGGCGCGGGTGGACGCCTCCACTTTGAGGACGAAGGCGCCGCGGACGCCGGCGACGAACGAGAGGAACAGGAGGAGCAGCCAGGCCAGCGCCACGGTCCTTCCGCTGATGCACAGCGTGCCGAGCTCGAGCGGCCGGAAACGACCCCGCCTGTGCCACCAGTCCCGGAGGAGCAAGACGAACGCGAGGATGGCGAGCAGCGACAGGCCCGCGCCGGCGAGGTCGAGAACGGGCATCTGCGCCTCCTGATCGGGTGCAGCGACAGGCGCACGATGGCCCGGCCGGTCCCCGCCCGCAAGGGCCGCGGGGACGGCTCCCGGGCACGGCCACGACTCGGCCTCGCCGCCGAGGCGAGGCGCCCACGCTGCGCGGGCGTCCCGCCGCGGCGCTCAGGGCCTCCGCGAGCCGAACGTCACGCCACCTGCGTCCGCCGTGCCTTGCGCCCCCGAGCCACCATCACCAGGTGCTCGGGCCGCACGCACGCCCGATTGCCGCAGCGATGGACCACCACGTAGCCGGGCTCGAGCTCGTCGTTGGCCAGCAGCCAGCTCGCACGGTGGGCCAGGTGATGCACCCACCGCGTCCCCCGCTTCTCCGAGAACTGACCGTAGCCCTGCCGCGTCACCGTGCCCGTCCAGACCCAGCAACCATCCGTGCGGCGGACGCTCGACCAGAAGCGGTCCCGCGGGAACGTGCGCGGAAGCCGCACCGGCCGGCGCGCCGACGACGACCCACCGAACCGGCGACGCAGCGCGGCGAGCGTCGTCTCCAGGAGACGATCCAGCTCCCGGACCGTGCGGCCCGTTTCGTCGGCCAGACTCTCCAGGTCCCTGCCCACCACGTAGTGCTCGACCAGCAGGTAGCGCTGCTCCGGATCGCACGTCTCCAGGACCTGATCGACCAGCTCCGCCCGCCCGACCTCCGCCTCCGACTCCGACCCATCCACGAGCAGGTCTCCGACGGTCACCGTACCGTCCTCGTCCTCGAGGACCGGCTGCTCCGTCGAGACGAACGTCCGCCCCTCCATCCAGTACAGCGTGCGCCGCAGGGTGCTCTCGCGGCACCCGACCGCTTCGGCGAGCTCGCGGATCGTCGGTTCCCGGCCGAGCGAGGCGCGAAGCTCGTCGCGGTGCATCCGGACACGGAGATGGCGGCGCAGCACCTCCGCCGGGATCTCGTTGTAGCGGCACATGGCATCCAGCATGTGCCCCCACACGTATTTTCGCGCGAAGTTGGAGAAGGAGCCCTTGGAAGCGTCATAGCGGCGGGCCGCGACGACCAGACCGACCAGGCCCTCCGCGAGAATGTCCTCCGCGACGTCGTCGGGGACGAACACACGAGCCCTCAGGCGCCGGAACAGCCAGCGCACCAGGCTCGTGGACTGCGTGACCAACTCATCCTGCATCAGATTCATCGGGTTGCAACTGCCGAAAAACCGGGTTTCGGGCCGTTCCGGTCCGCGGAGTGTGCTGGCTGCGTTCGTCGTCTTCGACGGAAACGGGTGTGCGCCTCCTCACGTTGCTGGTCCACGTCGCTCCGCGCCGCGGCGGTCGCTGGCCGCGCCCGGGGCGTGGCCCGGACGCGCGGCTGCGCGCGGACGCGCGCCAAGGCCGTCCGGATCACGCAGCCCCCGGATGGCCCGACCCGTGGCGCGGAGTACGCGTGTACTGGGGAGTACACACTGTGTATGCAAGAATCAGGCTACGCTATGCGCTGCAATGACTTAGGCGATGCGTCAGAATGCGGTCCGTGAAGGCGGGCGACGGCGCGGAGTCGGGTGGGACGCGGGGGCGATCGGCAGGCGGCGAAGCGGGGACGGGATCCGCGGCCGTGGTGTCAATGGCGATCGAAAATGTCCCACTTATGGCGACTGAAAATGTCCCACTCGGCGGGGG